>Ga0187870_1001652_pt1 | contig 19873 bp, 22 predicted proteins | sample June2016WEW_13_1_3_FD_132974 | JGI IMG/M metagenome (GOLD analysis project Ga0187870, IMG submission 132974) | Peatland microbial communities from SPRUCE experiment site at the Marcell Experimental Forest, Minnesota, USA - June2016WEW_13_150 | ecosystem: Environmental > Terrestrial > Soil >... | reverse complement strand
ACCAGAATGTTATGCTAAATGACCCCGTGGAAATCGAGGCTAGCTCAATGCAACTAGGTTGAGCTGTAGGATAGGAATAAACTCGTGGCGGCATTGCTTAATGTGAAAGAAGCTGCGCCAGCTATTGATTCGGCTGGACAAATCCAGGCTGCAGCTTCAACAGATAGCCAATCATTGCCCCTAAATATTTGTGCTCTCTGCGGGAAGCCCGTTTCAGAAAAAGCTATGCAATATTGCTTAGCACACCAGGAGAGATTTGGTGGCAAGATATATTGTTATGAGCATCAGAGGGGGTAAGGGTTTAAATCATGCTAAAACCTTCTGGAAAAGGGAACCTTCAGGAGTTTCAAATAAAACAGTTTAGTGCTGAAGAAATAGATATAGGCATTGAAAAGCTTAAAAGGCGTATAGAACAGGTTAAAGCTTTAGAAGAGGATAAAGTTAAATGGAATGACCAAAGAAAGAAAAATACTGAATCGGATATACGCGAAACATTGCTTGATGTGTTTGGAGAGGCATCCCCACAATTTAAAAAGTTTGGGCATCATAGGATAGGCTCGACAAACATGATGGAGCAAGAGTCTATAAGACAGGAAAAATTTAAACAGGGAATATTAAACACGATCACAATGTTGGAAGGATTGATTAGTAATTTGCAAGAAAAGAAGCTAGATATTGATATCGCGACTTCTTTAAAGGCTCCTAAAGACGATATATTAAATTCTCTTCGAGAGCAACTCACAGAAGAACAACGCAAAATAATTAATACAATATGGAAGTATTATCTTGAAAAAGAAAATTGGATTCCACAAAAAGTGCTTCATGCAACTTTTTCAAAAGATAATGCGATAAGAGCGATTAGTAATCTTGGCGGCAATATTATATTTGTTGATTCTAATTACCAAAAATATCAATTAACTATTATCGGTATATTTTTAAGCGAACATGGAGTTATGTATGAAAGATTAATTCATGATTATCTTAAATATATTAGAAAACGTTTTTATGAAGACCCAGAATTAGAGCAGATTAAATGTGAAGAAATAGAAAGTGCCTTTAATCTTGATAAAGACCAATCTAGACTATTGAATCGATTAATATTGTTAGGACACTTTTGGGGTGGAAGTGCTGGCGGGGGCGATAACTGGACAGTTGGGTTACCAACGGATATTGATGAAATACCTGAGGATATAAACGAATATTTGCAAGGATATATTAAACGAAGATATGACTTATCATACGGAAAGTCAAAAGTTCCTACCCAAAATACTTTACTTAGGGATGTAAATATGGATATAGCAGTAGCAGTATTTGTGATACATGGTAGAAACAAGAAACTTCGTGATTCTATGTTTTCTTTTCTGCGGAGTATTGGCCTTCAGCCAATTGAGTGGAGCCAAGCCGTTAAGTTGACAGGGAAGGCAAGCCCTTTTATTGGAGAAGTACTCGATGCTGCCTTCAATAACGCCCAGGCGGTCGTTGCCCTATTATCTCCAGATGATGAAGCTAGGCTTCTACCCTTATATCAAAACCCTAATGATGAAGGCTATGAAAAAAATCTTACACCTCAACCAAGACCCAATGTTTTATTTGAAACAGGAATGGCTTTTGGTAATAACCCCGATAGGACAGTTATAGTGCAAATAGGTAGATTACGACCATTTAGTGATATTCAGGGTCGCCATGTTTTAAGATTTGATGGTTCATCAGAAATGAGATTAGAGTTATGCAATAGACTTGAGACTGCTGGTTGTGTCGTTAATAGAAGCGGCTCTGATTGGCTGTCGGTTGGAGATTTTGATATTGAACAAATTAATAATGTTAATATTTCCGAAGATGTTAAATCAGAAAATTTATCTAATGACTTGTTGTTAAAAAAGATATCTTTAAGTGAAAAGTATAAAATCGAATGGTCATTAGAAAGAGAAAGTACCATAGCAGATGTTAAAATAGGAAAACGCATTATGGCTAAAGTAAATAATAATCTATTGGAATTAGTTACATCTTACCAGAATGAGATATCAGAAGATATACGCACCAAAATTCAGAAAATACTGTCGGATATAAAAGCTATAGAGAAGATTAGAATTTACGCTGATGGCGGCCTATCATACAGAACATTTTGGGAATCCGGTGATTTGGTTTTTAAAAAGCTTGCATCTATCGAATGGATTTAAAAGAATAGCGTGAGGCATACCGTTGAACCTGAAAGAAGCCCTATCCTACATGGAACAAACCGAAGCAATGGAACGATATAGAAAGTACACCTAGTATATAATCCCAGAATATTACCATAAACCACAAGGCATTCACGGAATAAATCACACTAAAAGAGTCCTCTTCCTAGTTGAACTACTTGTCACGCTTGAAAACCTGGCAGAACCTGAAAAAGATATACTTTCTGTTGCTGCCGCTAACGGGCAAGGGGGCATAGGAGATAAATAGATGAGTAAATTTGATGATTTTAATTTTGTTCTTCTTAAAGATTTGTTTGAAATGGCAAAGGATAAGGATGAGTTTGAATTCTGTTGCACTTTATTAAGGGTAAGAGGATTAGAATCAGCAGGCTGGGACACTTTAGAAGAAAGCCATAGCCTGATTAACAATATCATTACCATGATGAGTGCTCCAATTGATACTCTCTTTCGAATCAGATTATCACTTTTGTTATATTGTCATATCACTGAGATGGATGACTTCTATAAAATAATTGGTAACCTTCTATGGATATTAACTGGTAAGAGGTACTGCATGGACCCTTTTTACTATACTCTTTATCCTGATAGAAAGGCAGCAAATAATCCAGAGAGCAAAGTAAAAAGAATTAAAGAGATTTCTTCTGAAGCCAATATCCCTTTGGTGGGAGAACTTTATGAATACTTACTTGTTAGACAAGTCAGAAATGCTTTTTTTCATTCGGATTATACATTATTCAATAATGAATTTCATATTGTAAACGGTGAAGGAGTGCTGATTGACGGTATAATAACAAAGGTTGTTCCACTTGATTGGATATTTTCAAGAATAGAACTCATGGTAAATGTTATGATTGAGATATTACGTTTGCTAAGATTGCACCGAGAAAGTTATATAGAAGATAAAATTGTAAAAGGCAGAATGAGTTATAATGAATCGTATGTTGATATTGTGTTAATGGCTGATGAAACAGGTTTATATGGTATTCGCTCAAATAATTGAGAGCAAAATATTTTCATTTTTTGAAAATCAGTTGCTTTTAGCTTCGTATTATCCTGAGAGAATTATCCGAAGCTTAACAACAGCGAATAATAATGACCGATGACCCCTCGACCCTTGATTATCAAGCCTTCGGCGCTCTCATAGTTTACTACAACCCATACTACAACCGTGGCTCAACACATGATAACATCGAGTGACAGCCGGGAAAGTTCGCAGCAAGACAATAAATTGGTATGAAGCACCTACTGTAACAAAAAAAAACTCAATCAAAGCGGAGAGGATGGTAGAACGTGAAAATTAATTATGAGAAATCCATTTCATATATTGATGCTCTGTATGAAAAAGACGAAGAATCCAAAATAAATTATATTGATTCGACAGAATTAAAAAGCTTTGGAACAGTTGTAGGTAGTGATGTTTCAAGAATGATGCAACTATTAATACATTTGACCCGGCCTCAAAGGATTTTGGAAATTGGAACAAGTATAGGCTATTCAACAGTATCTATGGCTAATATTGCCAAAGAATATGGTGGCACGATTACCACAATAGAGTACAATGAGCAGTCAGCACAACAAGCAATAAAGAATTTTGAGCATGCTGGTGTGGCTGAACTTATCGAGGTAAAAATTGGGGATGCAAAGGAAATCATTCCTACTTTAAAGGAAAGCTTCGATTTGATATTCCAAGACGTTGGCGATAAAACACTTTACCCTGTATTGCTAAATAATTTGATTACTCTTCTAAAGCCAGGTGGGATGTTATTGGCCGAAGACTCTCTTTTGCCTTTTGTGGACAAGAATGTATCAGAATTGAAAAACTTTAAATCAGAACAGGTTGATGCACTTGATGAATTCAATAAGATGATTGCTCACTGTCCATATTTAAAAAGTACAGTACTGCCTATTGGCGACGGATTGACTATAGGCATAAAAATAGTGTGAGCAAGGAAGCAGATAAATAAGTGGGGGCTCGTTATGATAACCTTGATTGCGAGGATTATTGCCAAACCGAGCAAGGAGGCTTTGCTGGCCGAAGAATGCATAAAGATTGCAAGGATTGTCCGAGAGCAGGAGCAGGGGTGTTTGATGTACATACCCCACGTGTCGGCAAACAACCCTGCGGAAATAATCTTCTTGGAAAAATACGCTGACCAGGATGCTGCTGACGCTCACGTTCAAACCCCATACTTTAAGCAGTATCGGGAGAATTGTCGAGAGTTAGTTGCCGAAAGGCTTCCAATTCAGTTTCTGACGGAGTTGGGCTAAAGAGGTTAGGTGTTTCAGGCTGGTAATAAATACATTAAAGGTAAAATCGGGAAATATCGGTTGGGGGGGGTATTGAATATGGGAGATAAGAGTCCTAAGAATACTCAAAAAATGAAGAAGAACGCTGAGAAGAAAGTTACTGCCCCAAAACCATCTACTGCACCAGAAAGCAAACCTAAATAATCAGGCCTAGAAGTTGATGGCTTCTCTGTGCTGGGAGTATTCGGTTTAGGCCGACTATTACTTTATGAAGGCTCTAAAAATAACGAGCAAAAATAAAATCTCGTAGGGGACAGGATTTAGATATACTAAGGCTCCGCCGCCTAAATGTTTTACTACAACCCTTACTACAACCCAGGCAATATTATATGAAAAGCAAGGGTACCAGGTGAGCCTGGATGAGATTTATAAAATGGCTACGATGCTTGCTACGATTGAAGTTGGATGATCTGTTCATACAACTTTAATATGGAATAAAATGGCCGTCCTGGAACTCTTAATCACAAGGTTGGATATTCAACCACCTTAGTTTTGGATACTGTCAGTGGAGGAGGTAATTTGAAATAAGGAGGCCCTAATTGCAAGTAAATGATTGGCTCCAAGAGCTTCATGATATTTTTATAAAAGTGCAAGAAGAAGGTTCCGATCTATTAAGAAGTGTTTTAAATAAATCATGGTATGAAACTGTCAAGGAAGGGGCTCAAAAAGTTTGGTTAGAGGAACGGGAATATTATGATTGCAAGTATTTTCCTGTTAGATGGTTGATGGAAGAAGAAGACTGGCCTTTTATTAATTCAGGATTATATCTCCTCTATATCGTCCCAGCTCAGGGAGAGGTCATCGAGGCCCTCCTCATCCAACTCTTCGGGGGATGCTCCATGGCAGATCGGCGAGTATTCGCAACCGCGGCATACCCTCTCCTCAGTGGTTGCGAAGAAGCGATTGCTGTCCCTGTTTTCGATCTCATTGATGATCTCCTTCAAGCGTTCCTCATCCCGCCGGTACTGCTTCTCGCTGTAGGTCAGGCTAACGGTGGTTGCGGGCTGGCGCGGATTCCAGTAGATCATTACCAGATCGGGGGGTGCGATCTTTCTGCCCAGATAGCCGTTACCGGCCCTAACGAGCAGGTACCGGTAGACAAGGGTCTGGAGAGTATTCGCACAATACTGGTCACCGAGCTTATGCTGATCCGTCTTCCAATCATAGATGATGACCTTGTCAGGGGACAGCACGACCAGGTCATACTTGGCGACCAATCGCATGGTGTTATCGTTCAGCCTGAGTTCCTGTTCAGGTAGAAAGATCATATCCGCAACGAAGGGTCGGAAACTGCGCAGCGCATCTACCCACTCCCTCAACATGCCGTCATACCTGTCTACCTGCCCGCAGGAGAAGTAGCGTTGGGAGATAAGGTGAAAGTCCATGCCCGTCTCGATCTGCTCGTTTGTGAGCCTGGGCCAATAGAGGCCGTCCAGGTAGCGCCTGCGAAACCTGAGTTGGCAAGACTGGTAGATGGAAAGAGCCAGCTGACTGTAATAAAAAGTGTTCTCAGGCATTCCTCTTCTCCTTTATGTAACGTTGGATTTCTTCAAAAATTTTGCTTGTTGGCAATACCTTCTTCCAGGGGTCGTACTTATGCGAACTGATCCAGAGGTAACGCCGGGCCCTGGTGAAGGATACGTATAGCAGGCGCAGGTCCTCCGATATCTGGTTGATGTTTGCCCACTGCCGCACATTGCCGGGACACTTCTCCCCCGAGAGAAACATCAACTGGGCATGGGCCATGGCAAGCGGGTTCTTGTACCTCTCTGCTAGGCACCAGACCTCGCTCCTGTTCTTCCTGCCAACGTTCTCGAAAAACTGGTCGGCAGCAAGGCCCACTATATATACAGCGTCCCATTCCAGACCTTTGGCCTTATGCTGCGTGGAAAGAGATATCACCCCCCGGCGAGGCTCGTATCCCTTGGAGCCCTGGAGGACGACCGCCATATACCTCAGATTGGGCTTGATGATCGGCTCCATCTCTCCCACCACCTCAAATAGACCGTATTCCGGATGCTGGCGGATGAGTTTATTGACCTGGGTACAGAGATTATTGGCCAGGTCCCGCTCGTTACCCTCCAATCCGAGATCGAATGCGATCTGGAGAACCAGCTCGTCGGAGCGTAGGTATGACATCTCCAGCCAGCGCCTGATAAGCTGAAATGCATCCTGCAGGCGGGGCAGCGTGTTAGCCGGAACGTACTCGGAAAACGATAACCAGTCAGGTTCGCCTCCGACGGAGTAGAGCAAATCCTCAGGGTTGGAGCCCTCTATGAGCCCCCTGATCCGGTTTTCCGCACCCTCCTCGACACCGGGGACGAGGCCGAGCAGGGTCATGCTGAGATAGTCCCTGTTGAAGGGCTCGGCCAGGAAGCGCAGCACTGTCCATATATAAGCCACTCGGCGGAAGTCCTCAAGGCTGTCCGGGTTGCCGCCGACAAAATCGAAGTTGATCTCTTTCTCGCGTCTCAACCTTTCGGCAATGTTTTTGAGGGAACGATTACTCCTGGCCAGGATGGCGATAGTCTGATCCCTGTTGTTGCGTGCATATTCGATTACAGTCTCTGCAGCCATGAGGTCCTCCTGATCTCCATCCCGGTCGCAGAAGAACGTACGGATGCCGTAATCCTCAACTACGGGGTTGGGAGTGGGATCCGAGGAATCTACCCCCACGATCTTGCGATCCTCGAAGGCATCCCGGCATGGTTCGTAGATGTAAAAATTCCTGACCCAGTCCACGAAATGATTGGCAAAGTCCATGATCTCCCGGGTACTGCGACTGGCCACGCAGATGGACTGTGCTGGATGTTCCCTGCAGAACCTGCGGAACAGCTCGGGGTCCGTGCCGCTGAAGCGCATGATTCCTTGGTTGGTGTCACCCACCCTGACGAAGTTGCCGCGTCCCGCACAGAGCAGGCCGAGGATTTTCTCCTGCAAAGGGTTGGAGTCCTGTGATTCATCCTCAAAGACATATGTCCAGCGCTCCTGGAGGCGCTTCCTGACTCCCTCGTCGTTCCGTAGCAGGTGGTAGGCAAAATTCGTGAGGTCGTCGAAGTCGACCGTACCCTCGCGCCGTTTGCGGTAGTCATAGTCTTCCATGACTTCGAAGGCCCAGCGCAGGAAGCAGTCGGGGCCTTCTTTGAGTTTGTCCCTGACGCTGCCGGTCTCATCGGTGGTCAGGCCCCTGAGTTTGACCAGTTTTATGATATCTGGAATGAGATCAACCAGTCGTTTCCTCCAATGTGGTTCGGCATTCTGTTTGAAAAAGCTGCTGCTGTTTTTGTCGTCGAGGAAGGATGTCCAGCGGTGATGGTTGTTGCTGAGCCACCTCTCCACCATACTACTGAGCATCTTCGACTGCTGCTGTTCATCGAGGATCTCGAAAGCCTCGTTGATCATCAGGTACTCGGGCTTTTCTTTCAGGATCAGAGCCGCCAGCGAATGCAGGGTCTTGACCTGATATCCTCTTGGCGGTAGGCCTTGCTCTGCCAGGAAATAAGAGATCCTCCGCTTGAAATTGGATACGGCGGAGTTCATGACTGTCACGATAAGTATTTTATTTTTGGGATCACCTGCAAGTAGTTTTGCAGCTAGGTAGGCCAGGCACGTTGTCTTTCCAGCCCCGGGAACGGCTGGCACGGCTAGGTAGCCTCCATCATACTCTGCTACCTTTTTCTGTTCCGGTCTCATTTTCATCTGTCAATCACCACCGTGTCAAAGATGATCTCCGGCAGAGGACCCTGCTGCTCATTGCCAAGGCCGTTATAGTCGCTTTGGACAATTGTTACTCTATCCTGGCAGCGGTAGAGTAAGCCCCTCACTCTCAGAGCAGCATTACGTTGTCTGATGCCCTGCTCAACCGTGTCATCCCAAGTACCATCCCAGCCCTGTCTCATGATCTCGGCGTTGCTGAGTTCGCTGTAGCCCTTGAAGTACCAGGAGGCGTCGGAGCAGTCTACCCAGAATTGGTGGCCGATCAACAGCCCCGACTGGAACAACCCCAGTGGAGTTGTGAGAATAACCGCATCCCCGTCTGGTTCCCTGTCAGAGAAGGCTTCTGCGGCCACGGTACCCTGGACCATCATGTCGAGAAAGCTCTGTACCAGAGATCGTTCCTTCAGTTTCGGTATGTTCTTATGCGCTCTGGTGAATTTCAAGGCAGAATCGATGATCTGCCTGGAGGTGACGATATCTCCCCGGTTCTCCACGAAGGGCGCGAGGATCTCGCTGAAAATCAGCTGGAACAGGTTTGCCGTGGCATCTGCATGCTGTAATCTCTCTATCAGGCCCCTAAATCTGTCGTATCTCTTACCGGCGTTGAACCCCACCCGGGCCCGCAGGCCTTCATCGTCGAGGTCGGGAAGTCTCGGAGTGCCGTCTCTCAGGCAGCGTTGGGCCAGCAATGCGCTCCTGACCGGGTCAATCTCCAATACAACATGGAAACAGTATGCCAGGGACGAGATATTGCTCGGCCAGCCCGACCCCGGCTGAACCAGTGCGGCTATATTAATCATCAACTGGGTGTATGGTTCATCAGAGAGCAGTATCCTTTGAGTAATGTTCTGCAACCTGTGCCCGGCATCTTTGAGCTGCCGTGCGAGCGTATGTTCCAGCACCTTGTCGACCGAGGGGACAACGACAGCGATCCTGCCGGGCTGCGTGCCCTTTGAAAGGAGTTCGATGACGGCCTTGCCGAGCTCTGCTATCATCTCGGCGCGAAACTCGGTACCTATGACTCGCCTGTCGATGACGTCCGTGGCAACAGTTTCACCGCTGCCGAATAGGATGTTGTCTCCAATCACCGCGGCTAGTTCTGCTGCCTGCTCGCTGCAGCCGTAGAGAGTTTTCTGCTCATCCATCTCACAGAAAGGAAAGACCCTTTCCCCGGCCAACTCCGGGTCGGCGCCGAATGACCTGGTATGGCCGCCTGACGGGTCATAGGAGAAGCAGGCATTCTCGACCGAACCCAAGAGCGCTGTAATCAGATCGAACTGTGCGGGCACCGCCTCTTCCAGGTTGTCGACGATCAGGTGTCTGTAGGTGTTTCTGGTTATTTCCTGGTAATGGGGTTCTGCGAGCAGGTATTTGCAGTAGACATCTACCGACAGGGAGTAGTCCAAGCACCGGGAATCGAGGCACTGCTGCCGGAAGGACCTTGCCACCTTCAGGGCGTCGTTCACGGTCGACATCTTCCTCTCGTCGCCGTTGCAGGTGACGAGCAGCCTCCTGAAGGCCTCTTCTAAATCTATGCCATTGATGGCAGCCTGGTTTAAATTGTTTAGCACCTGCAACGCTATTCTGGAAGATGTAGCGACAATGGCTCCAAAAAGTCCGCCATCCCTTGCCTCGTTGACCAACACGGTCATCAGGTAGTGGGCGGATTCAGCGTTGAGAAATGTGGGCTGGAGAACCCTGTCCCCATCTCTCAGGCGGGGGAGCACCAGGTGCCAGAAACGCAGGATCTCTCTTTGAGCAAACCCCCAGAAGGTGAATATCTGGATTGAACCTGTCACGGTCAGATCGAGCGATCTTCTCCACCTTCTGCTCTGGGGAAGGCTCATGACCAGAGCAAGTATATTTTCCGTTCTTGCCCCGCCCTCAACGATATTACGATATTCATTAATTAGTTTTGTTGTTTTTCCGCTCTGGGGAAGGCCTTCGTAGACTCTTTTCATCGGCCTACCTATGCCATCCCTGATTCTGCAAGCGCTCCGGCAGATGCGGCTGCTCTCCTCTTTCATGGATTTTTAACTCCTCCTTATGATAGATGCCGGATATTAGAATTTAAAAGCTTCGTTATCGTCATTACGAATGATTTGCAGAGGTGAGTGGCAACCGCCAGTTTTTCGTCGGTCTCCCCCTTTCCAAAAAAATGCGGTTTGACAAATGTGGACCCGATTGGCAGGTCTTCTTCCCACCCGGCGATTGCCAGGGCATTCATGATGGCTCTCGGAGAAGCATGACAACCGGGGCGCAACCGCATCCAGTGCCAGGTAACATAAGTGGCTTTCACCTGTCTCTTCCCAGACGTAGTATCAAGAGTTGCAGCTTCCCTTTGCTTAATTGGGTAGTATCGCTTGCCCATGTTTTTGTGCGAAAACACCCTTTTTAAAGTCGACTGGCTATGGCCCCTCAGACTATTTGGACCCCTGTCCCGAGAAATTGGCGACTCATCGGTGTAGCAGACCATATCCGCGATGACGATCAGGATGTATGCCACCAGGAGGCCAAGCTCTCCCTGGTAGGTTTCTGAGTTGCGCTTACTAAGCGCCAGGATAAATATGCTGCCGTCGCCGGCAGTGATTTCAGCGATAAATGCACTATCTTTTTCACAAGCCGTGAAAGATACGAAGCCGGCGGCACTGAGTATCGATAAGTCGATCCTACAGATCCAGTTGTCCGGCAACCCCCTGCGGCGGTGGGCAATCTCACCCCAAGCATGGCGTATATATGAGGCCGAAAAATTATCTACCAGATCGCGTTCGGATGCGGGGACGACAGGGACGAACGAGGGATGCACTAAGGTTTGAGGTTGTTGAGATTGTATGATATCTGCGATGATTGGCTGGTCAGTGTCAATATTTGGAGAGGATATGAAGTTAGCAAGTCTTTTTGCAAAGTTTTGCATACTAATTTTTGTATTCCAGTTAATAGTGTTATTGTCCTTGAGCGTAGATGTGTATTTATGGAGCCCATGTATTAGCATATATTCATTTGTGTCAATAACATCCAAGGTTTTCGAGGTAATATTTTTTCGTAGTTCTGATTGAGAATAGTACCACCAAGCATCGGGATATGAGTACAAAACATCAATTATCTTATCAAGCTTTTCAATACCATCGGGCATCTGGATTAACTTTTTGATATAATCAGAAAGGATATGTTTTTTTCGGCAAATATATTTCTGGTTGTCAGGGAGTATGTCGCCGCAGTTGGGGCAATAATCAACAAACTCCCCTGTAGAACTATCGAACCCGATGCGAGTATATGCAGTATCGGCAGTACCTGCCTTAGACATTTGTTCAAATTTATTTTGAATTGCTTCTTCGCTCCTGGCTTTATAAGACCTATGTTCATCTTTGATAACTCTTAATTTTACTTGGTGACATTTATGCGGCCAAAAATACGCGTGAAGACGCTTTGCTTTTTCGCGGGCAATTGTATAGACTTCTGAAAATAGCGCTGCCGGGGGATCTTCAGGTCTTAGTAACAGAAATTCTTTTGATAATATAAGGATCATTGGAGCCTCGTTATGGGCTTTCGCAAACTCTTGAGCCGCATTATGCCAACCAACATTTTGGGGTAGTTCAACATGTTTTTGCGGTAAATTTTCAAAAGCGCTTTTGTATTCCTCAACCCGGCTCATTATTTCCATCTCCCTCGAATATTGAGTTCCGATAAAATCATGAATTTCGCTCTCTCTCGAAGTGCCTGACTGTAGTATACGACTAATATATCGTCGTGTCAACGAGTAGGTAACTAAATATTAATTATTATAGCGAATATATTATTTGGTAAATGCGTATATTGATTTTACAACTAATATTTAGTAGTATGGAGACACCTGAAAGGGGTGTCTGGGAAGATGCCGAGGATCACTATTTACCTCGATGAGACCGATTTCAAGACAGCGTTGAAGATCATGATGGCCGAATCGGGAATGGCCAGCTTTTCAGAGCTGGCCAGAAAGGTGGGCACGAAAGAAACGACCTTCCGATCGGCGATCAACAACAACGCCATAAGGCTTGTGGATTTTATAAAGGCTGCTGAAGCTATGGGATACGCAGTGGTTATAAAAGATGGACGACAAAGAAAAGAGGATTTATAACATAAGATGTTTTATGTTATAAATCCGAATTAGAATAAGTATGGGTGGTCATGTAATGGATGGAAATAATCGTGAAAATATTAAGCCAGGCACACACGTTTTGATAGTACAAAAACAAGATCAAAGAACAGAAAAATTAACTGAAGGAATAGTTAAAGATATCCTAACCAGTTCTCCTGCTCACCCTCATGGAATAAAAGTTCGACTTATTAATGGAATTGTAGGTAGAGTAAAGCAAATCTTTCCTTAAAGATTATTTAACTAATGTGGGTATCTGCGGTACCCAATCATGGCGGAGAGGTAATAAACCGCATCAACATACACCCGGAGATCATCAAGGCAGTCAGAGAAGCAGTGGGGCAGGACTTCTTGATCCTTGTTCTACTGGGCGCTTCTGGTTGCTGTGAGGGCGGCACGACGATCGATGACAGCATGGTGGCAGCCCGGGCTCTTGAAGCAACTGGAGTGGATGTCCTGGACGTATCGGGTGGCTTTAGCGGATTCCCCGAGACAAGCCGAGCAGGAATATTTCGCCCCTCTGGCCGAAGCCTTAAAGCAGGTGGCCGGCATCCCGGTCATTTTGACCGGCGGCATCAAGGATGCCAAGGTTGCCGATCAACTGCTGCAGGAACGTAAGGCTGATCTGATCGGGGTGGGACGGGCAATTATGTCAGACTCGCTCTGGACTAAAAGGGCTGTGGAGAGATTGAGGGGCATATAATTGTTTAGAGCTGGGTGACTTCACAGTTATCCAGCTTCTCCGCGGCCGCTGCCTGCAAGATTGGTGGCCGCATGGTCATCTTCGGCGTGATTTCTTGAGATTGTTCCACGTCAGCGCCTGCAATGATCACCCCAATGGGAGGCGAAAACAGTGACCTTGGAAGAACTCCAGTCTGCCATCATCCTCACCAAACAAAATATCGAAGTGCTTAAGCAGCAGATCGAAGAGACCGTAGACTTCAAGGCAAAGCGGAGCCTGTCACGCCAGTTGAAGGAGTTGCAGTATCTTCAGCTATGGCATCTTGATCAATTGGAGGCGCGCCCCGACTAGTAGTATGTTTACAAACTTACATAAAGGGCGTTTTCTTCTGAATTATAATCTGCAAAGAATTTCCCGTAGATAGAGATATTAAACTGATTATAAAAATTCTTTGCGGATATTTTGCTCTTCTGAATTGGTATTCCTTGATCTCTTGTAGTTGGCCGAATACGAATAGTAGCGGATTCATTGTCATACGCTAGCTCAAGATATTCAGGATGTTGTAGCTTCTCTCTGACGGGCTTAGTCAATACGATTGAGTTTTTTGACAGCGATACAATTAGCTTTGGCTTCTTTTCCTTACCCTTAGATCTTGGCTTATAGACCTCAAAAGACATTTGAAAGACCTCCAAATATTTAAGATATTAGTTATAATATCATAATTTAAAAAAATGTAAAGGTAATTAGTTTTCTATAATGATCGCCTTTCAGAATCATTCTTCTAAACCCGGAGAACTCATACTCCCAAAACAGGATGGATGACGGTTGGATACAAGCATAGTTGACGGAGCTCAAAAAGAATAAAAGGGCTTTTGAAACACGCCGGGAACAAGTATCATATCCTTGAACACATAAAAGCGGATGGGTGCTCTTTATAATGACTGACAATGCGTTAAATCCAAAAGTAGAGCTTTATACGGATGGTGCTTGTAGCGGAAACCCAGGACCTGGTGGTTACGGGATAATTCTTATATATGGGGATTATCAAAAAGAGTTATCTGGTGCTTATGAGTTAACAACCAACAATAGAATGGAATTAATGGCTGTCATTAAGGGATTACGAGCGATTAAAAAACCTTGCGAAGTAACTCTGTACACAGATAGCAAGTATATAGTTGATGCATTAACCCTTGGATGGCTTGAAAAATGGAAAAGCAATCTATGGATTAAAAGCGATAAAGAGCCAGTTAGAAATGTAGATTTATGGAGAGAGGTACTTGAACAAATAAATCGACATCATATTAAATGGGTTTGGGTTAAGGGACATGATAATAATAGATATAATATACTATGTGATAAATTAGCAACTACTGCAATTCATAAATCGCCAAGAGAAGTTGATATGCAAAAAGAAACTACCTTATTTAGTGCTCCATGAAAAAGTCTCTTAAAATCGACCAAAGATCCTTGAAAAACGCAGATTTTCTGCCAAAAAAACAGGAGTTTTCGCCCTTTATGTGGAATTATGTAAGTACCACCAAACATAAGCACAAAAGGGAGGAACTCCTTATGATGATCATTCGACACAACACCTCGAATTCCTGCGGGGTGATCTTATGCTAAGGCTGAAAGAAACACCCCAGACCCAAATTTATGAGGCCATCCTGCCTCCGGAGCCATGCAAACTGAACGACGAGCTCTCCAAGGTCAGCGTTTTGTTGGATAATGAGGAGTTCCTGGCTCCCTTTATCGCCAAGTTCGCAACAACAACCGGCAGACCGACCGTGCCGGCGCAGACTTACCTTCGTATCATGTACCTGAAGCACCGTCACCAACTCGGCTACGAGGTGGTTGTCGAACACATCAGGGATTCCATCATGTGGCGGATCTTCTGCCGCATCTCTTTTGACAAGAGAGTTCCGGACTACACGACGCTGATCAAGCTGACCAAGAAGTACGGCCACGAGATCATTGAAAACCTGAACCAGTCTCTGGTGAACGAGGCAAGGGAGAGAAGGCTCGTCCTCGGCCGGAAGCTCCGGTGCGACACCACCGTGGTGGAGTCCAACATTCACTACCCCACCGATGCCAGTCTGCTCTCTGACTGTGTGCGGGTGATCACCCGCACACAGTCAGAGAGATCAAGAAGCAGGGGGCAGCTGTGGAAGCCGAGTTTCATAACCGGACCAGGTCCATCAGGAAGCGGATCTACTCCATCGTCAAGGTGCTGAAGTATAATGCTCCCCATAACGGGGACACAGAATTAGAAAATTAAGTTAAAATGGGAGCATGGACAAGCGAAATCATTACACAGCCGAGTACAAGACCAAGGTAGTCCTGGAAGTACTCCGGGAAGAAGCCACCTTAAACGAGATTGCTGCCAGGTACGGTATCAATCCTGTCATGATCAGCCGCTGGAAGCAGGAGTTCCTGGAACGAGCACCTGGGGCTTTCAAGAAAGGAGCCTCTGATGCCGAAAAGGAACTGGAGAAAGAACAGCGACGCGTGGCAGAACTGGAGCGCAAAGTCGGTCAGTTGACGTATGAGGTTGACTGGCTTAAAAAAAAATCTGAACAGATCCTCGGACACAAGAAACCGTAAGACTTGCATTGATTTCAGCAACAAAAAGATGACGGTGAAGCGCCAGGCAGAGCTGTTAGATATTAAAAGAACCAGTGCCTACAGGAAATCTGCCATCAGAACTATCAGTGATGAAGAACTGTACCTCAGGTGCCTGATAGACGAGATTCACACTGCTGAACCGACCTGGGGTTACCGGACGATCACGGCTTTTCTCAGAAGAGCTTATCAATTGGTGATCAACAAGAAACGTGTTAGGCGGATCATGAGGGACATGGGCATCTACACAATCTATCCAAAGCCCAATCTCTCCAAACGCTATCATGCCCAGTATGTTCGTCCCTACCTGTTGCGCAATATGGCTATTGTTAGGCCAGAACAAGTCTGGGGCATAGATATTACCTATATTCGGATGAAGAAAGGCTTCATGTACCTGTTTGTCATCATCGACTGGTACAGCCGTTATATCGTGGACTATGAGCTTTCCAGCACCATTGATAAATCATTTGTTCTGAACTGTCTGAAACGGGCACTCGCCACGCGTAAGCCGGAGATCATCAACAGTGACCAGGGCGGCCATTTCACCAATCCAGACTATATCAGACTGCTTGAAGAAAGTGGTGTCCAGATCTCCATGGATGGCAAGGGACAATGTCTGGATAACGCCAGAACTGAACGATTCTTCCGCACCCTGAAGTACGACCGAATCTATATCAACGAATACGAAACACCAAGAGAGCTGAGAAGCATGCTTAACGAGTACATGGAGATTTACAATACACGCCGGCCACATTCTGCACTTGATGGATCATGCCCGACAGACTACTACCAGAAGAGCACGCTCACCGCAGCTGCTTGATACAACAATTCCAGGGAGAGACGTTGTTGCCTGATCATAACGAACACCCAGTGCTTTATTTCATTGATGGGATTCGCCGCGATCTGCGAGCCAACTGCGAAGCCTGCTTTGGCTTGTGCTGTGTCGCCCTGTATTTTTCAGCGTCGGAAGCAATTAGATATTATTAAAATTTGAAGGAGGTAAAATATGACTATTCGTGCTCAGATCGAATCATTGATTAAAAACGAAGTTCTTGAGTCGGCACATGGTGAGTATTTTAGGGAACCCCTGGCGGGGTTTGCTTCAGCGGATGATCCATTGTTTTCCCAGTTGAAAGAAATTGTGGGACCGCATCACATTCATCCCAAAGATCTCTTGCCAGAAGCCAAGACGGTGGTATCATTTTTCATTCCCTTTTCACGCAACGTCGTTTCAAGCAATCGCAAGTCAGCAGAAGTTGCCCCGGAATGGGGTAAATCATATGTAGAAGCAAATATCCTGATTAATAAAATATCCGAACAAGTAATTCAGATGCTCGCTGAAAAAGGAATCAAAGGGGCAACAATAAAGGCTACGCACACCTTTGATGAAAAAACTCTGACTGCCACCTGGTCTCATAGAAGCGCAGCCTTGATAGCTGGATTGGGCAGGTTTGGCCGGAATAGAATGCTGATCACTCCTGTTGGATGCGCTGGGAGATACGGAAGTGTGATTATTTCGGAAGAGATCGTTCCCGATCTCCGTCCGGAAGAAGAGTTCTGCCTCAATTTAAAGGATGGGAAGTGCCTGTTTTGCATCAATAACTGTCCGACCAAAGCCCTTACCCTGGAGGGGTTTGATAGGCACAGATGTTACGACCATATTCTTGAAGTCACGAAAGAGTTTTCCTCCATAGGATTGTCTGGATGTGATGTGTGCGGTAAATGTGTTGTCGGGCCATGCGCCATTTTATAACGATACTTTTTTCCGATCCATTCTTACCTATATTGGCATATTGATCCTACCTGCTTGCGGGGAGGATTGGAGCTGATTTCCGGGATACTGATATTAGAGGGGCCGATCTGTCTAAGAGTATCTTTCTCACTCAATCCCAGATTAACTCAGCCAAGGGTAATGCTAGCACAAAGTTACCACCGGCTCTCACTCGTCCAACGCACTGGCTCGTTTGAAAAGCATAAAATTTTGACGGCGAAAGCAATCTCACTGAAGAGCTACTTGATACAACAAAATAACATCGAGGAGGATTTAACTTATATTTTCAAATTTGTGTTCTTGACATGGGGAGCACCATAAAGAACCGCACCAACGAAGCAAAGCAGAATGTGAAAGAGATCACATCCAAGATCTTGGGCGCCACCCGGGAGGTGGTCGGGCAGGCGGAGCAAGTTCTTAATGAAGTAAAACAGCACCTCTTTGATCAGGCCGATGCTGCCGCCGTCAAAGTGGAACAGACAGTTAAAGTCCTGGAGACGACCGTCGAGACCGCTAAGAGAATTATTGCCCAGACCGTATCCGTGCAGCAGGGAAACACTCACATCAGGGACCGGGTGGTGAGCGTCTTCGACACCGACGCCCGGCCGATCGTCAAGGGCAAGTTGAATGTGCCGGTGGAGTTCGGGATGAAGCTTTTCATCCAGGACTGCGAGAAGAATATCATCACCCGCTACCAGGTGCTTGAAGGGAACCCGTGCGACGATACTCTGCTGATACCGGCCGTGGATGCCCACATTGCAATGTTCGGCCGTTGACAGCTCCGACTAGCGTCGCCGGCGACCGGGGTTTTGCCAGCCCTAAAAACGAGGCCGCCTTGCGCTCAAGAGGGGTTGAGAAGATCTCTCTTCCCCGCAGGGGCTGGATCACTTACGAGCGTCGAGACTACCAGTCCCAGTCCTGGTTCAGGTATCTGCAGCGCTGGAGAGCTGGTGAAGAGGCGCAGATCAGCTACCTGAAGCGCAAGTTCGGGATAGACCGCAGCCTATCCAGGGGCATCAATGGAACAAAGACCTGGGTCGGACTGGGGATCTTCGCCCATAACTTGAAACAGATTGCCCGCCTGGCATGACCTGAAAGGGAGACCGGTTGATTGTCAAAGAGCGTGTGGAGATGCTCATGCTGATGAGGGCCGGAAGAGAGCACGACTGTAATGATTTATGCTCAGCAAATTGATACCACTCTTCAACCATTGTGGGGTCTATGTTTGAAGGCTGGGTGATTATGGATAGGACGTAAGCAGGATAATTCTTTGTACAGTACGCCGTAAAAAATGGCTCATTAGCTAATGAGTCGTTTAATACGTCCTTGAGGGCAAAAAAACATCACGGAACTGTACCGCTCCGTGATTTTATTTACGTCAAGTGTATGGTTACCGGGGATCCCAGATTGGTATTGATTATGTGGAATAGCAGACGCTACTCGATACGATCCGGAGGTTTATCAAAGGCACCGGCGTCCCCTCTGGCACCTCTGAGACGGAAACTCTGGCCGTTCATGTTGAGAATTTCCGCGCGATGCACCAATCGATCAACCAGGGCAGTGCACATGGTCTGGTCATTGCCGAGGAACGCCGGCCATTTCGAGAATTCTAAGTTGGAAGTGACGAGGGTGCTGCTCACTTCATCCCTGGCGGCAAACACCTGAAACAGGAGGCTGGCACCCTGCAGGTCATAGTGTAGATATCCCAACTCATCGCATATTAGCAGTTGGCAGGTGTTGAGCGATTTGATGTAACGGGACAGCCGCCCCTCGTTCTGGGCCTCGGTCATCTGGTTGACCAGATCGGACACCTTCCTGAAACGCACGGTGAATCCCCGCCGGATCGCCTCCAGACCAAGTGCTATGGACAGGAATGTTTTGCCAGTTCCAGAATTCCCAATGGCAATGACATTCCTCTTTTCGGTGATGTAGTGGCACTCCGCCAACTCGTACACCTGGTTCCGGTCCAGTCTCGGCAGCCGGCTGGTGGCAAACTCGAAAGCGTCCAGGACGCGTACGAAAGGGAACCCGGCCGTCCTGGTCCTCCGTTCGATGCCCCGGCGCTCTTTGTCCAGGGTCTCCAACTGCAGGAGATGGAGCAGGTTGTCTGCAAAATCCCTCTCCTTGGAGATGTGCTGCTCGAACCCGGCCAGCAGGGGCAGCTTCAGTTGTCTTGCCAGGGTTTCGATCATTGCCTGCCGCTCCTCATTCGTCATGGTCTTCTTCACCCCCCACCAGCCGATCGTATTCGGCAAGATCGATATGCTCGATGGTGATGCCGGGCAGAGATTCATCCTCTTCGGGAGGAAGGCTGATATTTAGGTAGAAGCAGACCATCTGGTAGGTGGGCGCACCGCATGAATTGGCCTTGTGCACCGCCGCCAGGAGACTGTCCGGATCCACGCTCCGGCCAAGCAGCATGATCTCTAGCAGTTGCTGCTCCTTGT
>Ga0187870_1001651_pt1 | contig 19881 bp, 19 predicted proteins | sample June2016WEW_13_1_3_FD_132974 | JGI IMG/M metagenome (GOLD analysis project Ga0187870, IMG submission 132974) | Peatland microbial communities from SPRUCE experiment site at the Marcell Experimental Forest, Minnesota, USA - June2016WEW_13_150 | ecosystem: Environmental > Terrestrial > Soil >... | reverse complement strand
TGCCTTGGGTACTCTCCGTTAACATAGTAGTTGTGCGCAACCTGCATGTAACGAAGACCTCTTGCTTTAACAATGCGTATGTACATGCTGGATCTTTAATCCATCATATCGCGGTTGAAGAAGCTAATACTCCTCATTAATGCCTCGGGCTCATGTCCGGGGCGTTTTACCTTTCACTTGCAGCTATGGTATATTTAGCATAGAAGGAATCATGATTCTTTCCTCGTCTGTTTCGGCAGCCACATTTCGCGGCCTGAGTCCCCGGGTTTCCCTTATTCTGTCCAGCCCTTCCCTGCCCTACGATCTCATCAGTTCCATCATGTGAATTCTGGCCGATACCCGGACGAATAGTGTCCGATATTTCCGGACATCGACGACAAAACCCTGGCGCTTCTAAATGGCGTCCTGGATGGTGACGAAAAGGCGGCAGTCGCCGCATTAGTGGAAGGCCATTTCTATAGCTTCGTGGAGGATTATACGGTGATATTCCTAGAGATTTACACCCTAATAGAAAATGCATTCTCCTTGTAGTAAAAAAATTAATTCAAATGCTCATTTATAGAAGGAGATTTCTAAACCAAGGGAGAATATGGGCATGAGAATAATTATTAACAAGGAGTATGCGGTCAGTTATGGGGATAGAAGAAATCCGTTCTGTAATTGCCAGTATCTACATTATTGCATTGGCCTTAACTCGGGTTCTTCCATACCCCTGGGATTGCTATGCTGCTGTTATATTGGTCCTGGCAGGTATATTAGGTATTGTTCATGAGTATAATCACAAAAAGAGGCTTGACAAAAAGATGTCCAAGAGCCGACTATTCGATATACTAAATGACGTTCGACATTCTGTTAAAAACGCCCGAGAGAGTAACACAAAAACCTTAAGAATTGCTATAATGAAAATGGGAGAGAATCGGTTGCAGGTTGTTCAAGAACTTGGAACGCCTAATGGCTTCGATTGCGGTGTTGCTTTCGCTATTGGAGAAGGAATCTGTGGAAAGTGTGCAGAAGAATCTTCAGAGTCGGCTTGGGGAAATTATAGCGAAGTGTTTCGTGAAACATACGAAGAGACGTGCCAGGCAAATGGAGGAAAACCTCCTTGGAACCTAACGAGGGAACAATGGGAATATAGTAAAGATTATGCAAATGGCTTATGTATAGCTATTTATGATCGCAGAGATAATGATAAATTGATTGCGATGATTCTACTTGAGGATAAGATTGCTTTAGAAGATTCAAAGCTCAATGACGATTGCCTTATAGAAAAAGTAATTGAAGATTTGTATCCTCTTGCCGAAATAATTATGGAGCATCTATAGATTAACTCACCAAATCAAGTCAATACTAATTAGAAAGGAGAACGTGTTATGGTTAATCCCGAGAATTGGAATGAGGTTGAACCCGGTTTATTTTTGAGGAAAAAGGATCATGCGCTTAAAAAAGGCAATAAGACAAAAGAGGAAGTAGTAAAAAAACTACAACAGCATTCAGGTGCATGGAAGTATTATGGTGATGATCGCATTACAAAAGACTAATGTAGGTTTATATTTAGACTTGCAAGAGACAATTGCCATAGGTCTTAATTGGGTTACGTTTCTTTAAGAAGACAGGAGTCCATTGAGGCAGAAAAGGCAGCATTAGAGAAGCAACGCCCCGGCAACTGACCGGGGGCTTTTTTATGCACGGTGTCAAAATTGCAGCATCGTCTGCATCATCCGGGCATTGGTGATCGATTGGCCTTTGTAGTGGTTGTTGAACGTCACGAAGATGCGATCCGCTCCCTGGGCCAGGCTATGAATGCGAGGGACCAATTCTTCCAGTTCGGGTTCCTGATAAAGGTAGTCGTAGCGTTCGTAGGCCTGCTCGTGTTGCCACCAGTGTCCGGCGTTGTGCCCGTGAAAGCGGACGTAGCTGAAGTTGGTGGTCAGCGCTGTGGAACCGCCCACCAGCCCCTTTAGCCCGGGCTCGTCCACTGCCACGTAGGCCATGTTCAGACTTTTCAAGAACTCCCACACCGCCTCATTCTCCCAGCCGGCATGCCGGAACTCGGCGGCCAGCGGCAGATCCCCCAGCATTTCTCCCAGCCTGGCAAGGTAACTGCGGTTCTCCGGGCAACACCTAAACGAGTATGGGAACTGCAGCAGCACGGCACCTAGCTTGCCCGCCTCGATCAGCGGCACCAGGGAAAACCTGAACTTCCCGGCATCAACTGCCACACCGCCCTGGCGCTCATGGGTCAGGGACTTGTAAGCCTTGACAGTGAACACAAACTCCGGCGGGGTCCTCTCCGCCAGCCGGGCGATGGCCTGCTGACTGGGCAAGGCATAATAGGTGGAGTTGACCTCGGTATATCGGAATTCCCGGGCGTAGTATTCCAGCATGTCGCCGCGCTTCAACTGCAGCGGGTAAAAGGCGCCGTGCCAGTCGTCGTAGGAGTATCCGGATGTGCCCACCAGGAACTCTGCCAAAGTCCAACCTCCCGATCATGCCTTCTATGTTTATCCATAGTATCGCACAAGTGGATAGAGAACAATGGATGCTTGCGTCTCGTAGTTGGCACCGACTATCTTTTTTGCATGCGGGGGGATCTGGATGGGTTACTGCCCCAGTGATGAGAGATTGACGCATATCGAGAATGTGGTTGCCATGCTTCGGGCCGATCTTGATAGACGTATGGACAGAGCAGGCGATATAATGGAGCAAATAACAACTCGTGCATATAGGCAGGCGTTGATCACACTGGATGAGTTGCGCAAATTCCAGAGGATGTCTATGGTAACCTTGCGAAATGCCAGTGTACCTCTAATCAAGATCGAATTGCACCGGTTGGGCGAGGATGAGGGCCAGGATACAATGCGAAAATATCTTTAGGGTGTGATCGAGGAGACTGCTTTAAAAGGACAATCCGGCGCTGGCAGAACGTTTGATTAACATGATAAAAAGACACAAGGGTTTGCCAATTGCTATGCAGTTCCTGGTCACAGCCCAGGCCGCCATACGCGCCAAAGAAGAGAGAGACGTCTAGCGCTTCTCCCGCTAATGCTCCTCACTTCATGATACGAGAGAGCGATAAGCCGCTGAGGATTTCAGCGGCTTATTTTTTTAAAGTCAGGGGCACTGCCATTGACTAAGGCAGTTGACCTGGGGTAGACTGATGAATAATAGGCGCATTCTGTGAAACGATGGCAAGATCGAAGGTAGTCATCGCGGTTATACAGGTGCCGGTAGGCCGAACTGGCATGACGAGCCGGCCACAAAATATAATATTCAACAGGGGTGCCGCAAGGCTGAGATTAGACCCTTAGAACCTGATCTGGGTAATACCAGCGGAGGGAGGTTGGAATTGATGTTTACAGCATCAGTGCACGCTCCCTTTGCGGAGTGTGTTTTTAATTTTACAGGTATGACGATGATTCAGATCAACGGCAAGTCAGTGGATTCTAAAGTCAACACTATGAAGGAGGGATAATCTGACATGAATGATCACACTCAGATGGAAGCGGCGCGGCACGGGATCATTACTGAGGAGATGAAAGCTGTTGCCAGTGAAGAAAAGCTGGGCCTCGAGGCGTTGCGGGATCTGGTGGCCCGGGGGTTGGTGGTAATACCTGCTAACAAGAACCACAGATCTCTCAGGCCCTGCGGTATCGGCCAGGGGCTTAAAACCAAGATCAACGTCAACCTTGGCGTATCCAAGGACTGCTGCAATATCGAAGCGGAACTGGAAAAGGTGCGTATGGCGATAGAACTGCAGACTGATGCCATCATGGACCTGAGTTGCTATGGTAAGACAGAGGAATTCAGGCGGAAGCTGGTGGAGATATCCCCGGCGGTCATAGGCACGGTGCCGGTATACGACGCTATAGGCTTCTACGACAAGGAGCTTCAAGAGATAACCGCCAAGGAGTTTCTAGATGTAGTGGAAAAACACGCCCGGGACGGGGTGGACTTCATGACCATTCACGCCGGGATCAACCGGGAAACTGCCGCCAGGTTCAAGCAAAACCCGCGGCTGACCAACATCGTCTCCAGGGGAGGCTCCCTGATCTTTACCTGGATGGAACTGAACCATCGGGAAAACCCGTTTTATGAGTATTATGACGAACTGTTGGATATCTGCAGGAGCTATGACGTGACCATCAGCATCGGTGACGCCTGTCGCCCCGGCAGTCTTAAGGACGCTACGGACGCCTCCCAGATCCAGGAGTTGATCGTCATGGGCGAACTGACCAGGAAGGCCTGGGAAAGGGATGTCCAGGTAATAATCGAGGGCCCCGGTCATGTGCCCCTGAACGAGATCATACCGAACATGGTCCTGGCGAAGAAGTTATGCCACGGCGCCCCATTTTACGTGCTGGGTCCGCTGGTCACCGATATCGCGCCTGGCTACGACCATATCACCAGTGCTATCGGCGGGGCTATCGCCGCTGCCAATGGAGCCGATTTCCTCTGCTACGTCACCCCGGCGGAGCACCTGCGCCTACCAACCCTGGATGACGTGAGGGAGGGAATCGTCGCCGTCCGCATCGCTGCCCATGCTGCGGATATAGCCAGGGGTGTGCCCGGGGCGCGCCGGTGGGACGATGAGATGAGCGAGGCCAGGCGCAAACTGGACTGGGAGAGGATGTGCGACCTGGCCGTGGACCCGGAAAAGGCCAGGCGTTACCGGGCTGAATCCCAGCCTGAAGGGGATACCTGCACCATGTGCGGCAAGATGTGCGCCGTGCGCAATATGAACAAGATTTTAGGCGTGGCGGACCCGATGTGATGCATCGAACATCGAGAAGGTTCGAATATCGAACCTCGAGAAAGGAGGAGTGGCTGGTATGAAAAACCTGTTGACCATTGCTGGTTCTGATTCCTGCGGGGGGGCGGGTATTCAGGCGGACATCAAAACATTCAGCGCTCTTGGCGCCTATGGGCTCTGCGTGATCACCGCCGTGACCGCTCAGAATACCTGCGGCGTATGCAGCGTCAGGGACATGGACACGGAGATCGTCAAGGATCAGATCAACTGTCTGTTCGAAGATATCAGGATCGATGCCGTCAAGATCGGCATGGTGTCAAATATAGAAATCATCGATGTCATCAGCGAGTGCCTGAGAGATTGCCATGCACAGCACATCGTAGTGGACCCGGTGATGGTCTCCAAGAGCGGGTGTCGCCTATTGCGTCCACAAGCGGAGGCAGAACTGATTCGAATGTTATTCCCACTGGCAGAAGTAGTCACGCCCAACCTGTTTGAGGCTGGAGTGATCACGGGCGCCACCGTCGAGACTACGGACCAGATGAAGCAGGCGGCTGTAAAAATTCACGAGCGAGGGGCGAGAGCCGTGGTCGTAAAGGGTGGCCACCTGTCCGGGGATGCGGTTGACGTGGTTTTCGACGGGAGGGATTTTCATTATCTGACCTCACATAGGATCGAGACCGAGAACACCCATGGGACAGGATGCACCTACTCATCGGCTATCGCAGTGTATCTGGCCAAGGGGTCACCGCTCCTGGAGGCGATCGGGCTGGCAAAGGAATACGTTACCGGCGCCATCGAGCACGCCATCGATCTTGGCCGGGGAACAGGCCCCACCGGACATTTCTACGATCTGTACCGGAAAGCGGAGGAGGGGGATGGCGAGAGACGTGCTTGACCAAATTGCTCAAGTATTAACGAACGTGAGGAAAGAGACCCCGTTGGTGCAGGCCATCACCAACTATGTCACGATCAACGACTGCGCCAACATTCTCATCTGCTTTGGCGCCTCCCCGGCCATGTGCGAGGCGGTTGACGAGGTGGAGGAGTTTGCCGGCATGATTTCGGCCCTGTATATCAATATCGGTACACTGCACGAGGAGCAGCGCAGGGCCGCCGTCCTTGCAGCCAGAAAAGCCACCGCATGCCACAAGCCGATCGTGCTCGATCCGGTGGCCTGCGGGGCGATCAGCAGGAAGATGGATGTTGTCAGGGAACTCCTTGACTGTGCCCGGATCTCGGTGATCAAAGGAAATACCGGGGAGATCAAATCCCTTGCCGGCTGTGCAGGAAAAGTGAGAGGCGTCGATTCCCTGGATGACGGCGCCGGGGCGATCGAGGCCTGCCGCGACCTAGCCGCCCGGTACCAGATAGTGGTGGCAGCCACAGGAAAAACCGATATCATCACGGACGGTAAGAGAACATGCCTGGTTGACAACGGTACGCCCCTGCTGTCGCTGATTACCGGCTCCGGCTGTATAGCCGGCGCTTTGACAGCGGCTGCGGCGGCGGTGACCGATGATAGAGTCATTTCGTCTGCAGCAGCGATCATGGCTCTGGGGCTTGCCGGGGAGATGGCGGCAGAAGCGGCCGGACCGCTTCCGGGAACCTTCAGGGTCAAATTGTTTGACTCCATTTATAGTATCACGGGAAATGATATTATAAAAAGGGGGAAGGTCAGGTGGCTGTAGATTACACCCTCTACCTGGTTACTGACAGGGAAATCCTGGGCAACCGGGATTTTTTCCAGGCTATCGAGGATGCCCTCAAAGGCGGCGTGACCATCCTGCAACTCAGAGAAAAGACGGCTTCCAGCAGGGATTTTTATGTATTTGCCATGCGGATGAAGGAGCTTGCCGGCGTCTATCAAGTCCCACTGATCATTGACGACAGGCTGGACATCGCCCTGGCGGTGGACGCAGACGGGCTTCACGTGGGGCAGGAGGATCTGCCCCTGGAGGTGGCCAGAAGGGTATTGGGTCCTGGAAAAATTCTTGGCTATTCGGTCTCAACTGTTGAAGAGGCAATTTATGGGGAGAAAAACGGGGCGGACTACCTGGGCGCAGGCCCTGTCTTTTACACCGGCAGCAAGGCAGATGCTGGAAACCCCATCGGGGTCGAGGGTTTGAAACAAATAAAACTGGCCGTTTCCATCCCGGTTGTGGGTATCGGAGGGATCGCGCCCGCCAATGCCGGTGCAGTGAGAGAGGCCGGCGTTGACGGTATCTCCGTCATCTCGGCGATTCTGGGCAATCAGGATACCGGGGGAGCGGCAAAAAAGCTGGTGGAAGCATGGAGACAGCAATGAAAAAGTCAATCTTCGTCGATTTTGACGGCACTGTCACCAAGGCTGACACTTGCGCTGCTATGGTGGATGCTTTTGCCAAGGGAGACTGGGAACGGCTCAACCGGCTCTGGGAAAAGAAAGAACTGTCCACTGAAGAGTGCGCCAGCCTGACGTTTCAAATGTTCAGGGCCACTCCCGAGGATATCAAAGAACTGGTGGAATCGATCGATATCGATGAATATTTCAAGGTTTTTCTCGCTTTTTGCAGGGAACGTGGTTACAGGGTCTATGTCCTGAGCGATGGGTACGATTTCAATATCAGGACGGTTTTTGCCAAGCATGACATTGATTTACCTTATTATGCCAACAGGTTGGTGTATGAAAACGGTTTCAGGATTAAATGCCAGCATGGGAACCCCGATTGCGAAACCTGCGGTACATGTAAAACAAGGCTGATGGAGCAGTTGCGGGAGGAAGGAAGCCAGGTCGTCTACATCGGGGATGGGTATTCAGATACCTGCCCGGCGGCAAAAGCGGACGTTGTTTTTGCAAAGGGCGCCCTGTATGAGTACTGCCTGGATCAAGGGATTCCGGCTTTTCCGTTCAAGGACTTCAGTGATGTCATGCGACTATTCAAGTAGTCAGAATTCAGTAATCAGAATTCCTTCTGCCTGGCCTGAACGCCGGCTCAAGGCTCCGCCTTGGCTTCTGTGCTCCGCACTCTTCAGGCCGGGCGTAGCCCGGATGCGGAGGGGGAGGAAGGCCCGCCGGCACACCGGGAATGCGTAGTACATGCTATACCAGTAAGTCTTCAAATATTTTCGCCGGTTCTCTCATTCTGACTCCTGACTCCTGACTCCTGAGCAGTGGCCGGGATTCTTTTTTAACAGGAAGGAACTCTGCAGTGCAAAGAAGTATATATTATGAGGCGTATTTTTTCTGGGAAAATAGTGGACTATCAAGTCCAAAGGTGGTGGCATCATTGCTGATCGCGGCAATTAACGGCAGCCCCAATCATGACGGCAACACCGCCCTGCTGCTTCGGGCGGCCCTGTCGGTGGCTGGGGAGTTGGGGGCTGAGACCCGGCTGATCAATGTGGCCGAGGTGCTGGCCGATCTTGATCAGCCCTTCTGCGAGAACTGTTCGACTCCCTGCAACGCTTCCTGCGCCGAGGGCAACAAGCTGGGCGAGGCGTTCGAAATTCTCAGGCGGGTCGACGGCCTGATCATCGGCAGTCCGGTCTACTTCGGCACCCTCACCGGGCAACTGGCGGCCTTCTGGGACAAGACCAGGACGCTCCGCCGGGACAAAGCCTTGCTGAACGTGGTGGGAGGGGCGGTGACCGTGGCCCAGGCCCGCTTTGGCGGTCAGGAGACCACCCTCAAGGCGATCCATGACCTGATGCTGGTACAGGGGATGATCATCGTCGGGGACGGGCACCGGGATTTTGACTGCGGGCACCAGGGAGCCTGTGCTCAGCGGCCGTCGCGGGACGACACCAATGCCATAGACCGGACACGCATTCTGGCCCGGCGCATCGTGGAGGTGGCCGGGGCGACCCGGGATTTGAGAAGTGAGAAGTGAGATGCGGTCAGTGACGGATACTCGCTTGCGGAGGCGGTTAGAGGTTCGAAATTCGAAGGGAAGGACTAATTGTTCACGAAAACCTTAAATGGCGCTCAAAGACCTGTTGAAGAGATTTGACAATTTCGGAAGGATCCAAGTAACAAGAAAGAAATAAGGTTTCGAGGCTGACTGGCGAACTGGCAGAGTTATCCCAGTGCTAAATAAAGAATTAGCGGACAGGATAATCGAACATCGAACCTCGATAAGGGGGGTGTTGGCTTGTCTTTTCCCAATATCCGGCAAGAGATCGAAGAGCGGGAGAAGACCTACTTCTCCCGCTATGCGGCTCTGAGCGCCAATTCACGGGGGCGCCTCGTCTACGAGGAGCCCTGCCCGGTCAGGACTGACTACCAGCGCGACCGCGACCGGATTATCCATTCCAAGTCCTTTCGGCGCCTGAAGCACAAGACCCAGGTCTTCATCGCCCCGGAGGGCGACCACTACCGGACGCGGCTGACGCACACCCTGGAGGTGGCCCAGATCTCCCGGACGATTGCCCGGGCGTTGCGGCTCAACGAGGACCTGACCGAGGCGATCGCCCTGGGGCACGACCTTGGTCACACCCCCTTCGGACATGCCGGGGAGGAGGCCCTGAGCGAGGTCTACCCCGAGGGTTTCCGGCACAACGAGCAGAGCCTGCGTATCGTCGATCACCTGGAGGGGAGTGGTGAAGCTGGCGGCGGTCTCAACCTGACCTGGGAGGTGCGGGACGGCATCCTGCACCATACCGGGAAGGGCGTGCCGGGCACCCTGGAGGGACAGGTCGTCCATATTGCCGACCGCATCGCCTATATCAACCATGACATCGACGACGCCCTGCGGGCCGGGATCATCCAGGCAGGGGACCTGCCGCGGGAGAGCATTAGTTTGTTGGGTGAAGTCAATCGTTCCCGGATCAACGCCATGGTGCTGGCTATAATTGAACATAGCCAGGATCAGCCGGAGATCCGCATGGGCCGGGAGGCCCAACAGGCGACGGACGCCCTGCGCAGCTTCCTGTTCGAGCGAGTCTACATCGGCTCCCTGGCCAAGAAGGAGGAGCAGAAGGCCCGGCGCATCATCAAGATTCTCTACCATTACTATGTGCAGGACCCGTCAGCCCTCCCCGAGGACCAGAGGAAAAAGATTGCCGAGGAGGGTGTGGAGCGGTGTGTGGTGGATTATGTGGCCGGAATGACCGACCACTTTGCCATCAAGATGTTCGAGATCTATTTTCTACCCTTCTCCTGGCCCTTCCCCGAAGGAGCATGAACGAAAAGGGGTGTTGCCGATGGCGGGCCTGGTGCCTGCGGATTTCATAGAAACGGTGCGGAGCAGGACTGACATCGTCGAGATGATCGGCGAATACGTGGTGTTGAAGCGGGCCGGCCAGAACTATTTGGGGCTGTGTCCCTTCCACCAGGAGAAGACCCCCTCCTTCACGGTGTCGCCCTCCAAGCAGATTTTCTACTGTTTTGGCTGCAGCACGGGGGGGAGCGCCTTCACCTTTTTGATGAAGCGCGATCATCTGACCTTCCACGAAGCGGTGGAGGCGCTGGCACGCCGCCTTGGCCTGGAGTTGCCGGAGGAGGACCGGAACGAGTCGGCGCTCATGCGCGGCCGCCGGGAACATTTTGATCTGAATGCCCAGGTGGCCGATTACTATCATAAGATATTGACAGAGAACCAGGCCAGCGAGACAGCCCGGGCATATCTAAGGAAGCGGGGGCTGCATCCCCGGGTCTGGGATCAGTTCACCCTGGGTTTTGCTCCGGCTTCGGGCCAGGCCCTGCTGGATGCTTTCACCAAGAAGGGATTTGGAGTTCAGTCCCTGTCCACGGCAGGCTTGCTGGTCAATCGGCAGGGCGGAATGCAGGACCGCTTCCGGGGCCGCATCATCTTCCCGATCTACGATGCCCGGGGGCGCTGCCTGGGTTTTGGCGGCAGGGCGCTGGGGGATGAACAGCCAAAGTACCTGAACTCTCCGGAGACCGGGACGTTTAGCAAGAGCCGCAATCTCTACGGCCTGAACTTTGCACTGCCGGCTATAAGGGAGCGGGGCAACGCCCTGGTGGTGGAGGGCTACATGGATTGCATCACTGCCCACCAGCATGGCTTCAGCAATGCTGTGGCCTCGCTGGGCACCGCCTTCACCCGCGACCAGGCCGGGCTGCTGGTGCGGTACACCCAGGAAGTAGTGCTCTCTTTCGATCGGGACGCCGCAGGCTCGGCGGCGTCTCTGAGGGGCGCCGAATACTTGCAGGACCTGGGGGCGCGGGTCTACGTCCTGGATTTTCCGGACGCCAAAGACCCTGATGAATTCTTGAGGGAGCAGGGCCGGGAGGCCTTCGCCGCGGTGCTGCAGGAGCGCCGGCTGCCCTACTTCGAGTTCAAGCTGGAACTCCTGCTGCAGCAGCACGACCCGGCCTCGGTCTACGGCAAGATGGAGATCGCCGGCGGTATCCTGGAGGACCTGGCGCGGCTCGACAACATCGTCGCCCGGGACGGGTACGTGCAATTGGTAGCGAGGCGTCTGGGGGTCTCCGAGGATGCAGTCCGCCAGGAATTGCTGCACTTCCTGAATAAACGGCTAAGAAAGGATAGAATTGATAAAAATAGATATAATATGGAACAGGGCAAACAGGCTTTCGCCTCACCGGGCGGCTCTGCCGCTGAGGCTGCCAGGCGCGGGCTGTTCCGGTTGATGTGCATGGACCGGAAGGTGTGGGAACGGGTGCGGCAGGAGACGGGTCTTGCTGTCTTTGAGGGCAGCCTTGGACGGCTCGTGAATACCATCGCAGAGACTGCGTGGGGCAGCCCTGCCGCTATCATCGAAGGCGCAGCCGAAAGCGACCAGGCCGAACTGGCCGGACTGCTGATGGCCGGTGACGACCAGGAGATCTCCCAGCAGCAGGAGCGGTTGGTGGCGGATTATCTGTCCGTGATCAAGCGGGAATTGCTGAGCAAGGAGATTGCTGTAAGATGTGCCGAATTGCAAGAGTATAGAAAGAATGAAGAAAAAGCAGGAATTATGGGTGTCATGGCAGAATTAGATAGACTGTATAAAGAGCTTCAGGGCCTATCAACTAATGGTTAGCCCATCGTATGACCTGTGCGCCGCATTCCCGGTGTGCAAGCGGGGGTGACGGTTATGTCGAGAGAAAGGAGGGAGACCATTGAAAGAGGAACAACTAAAGCTAGATGCCGTCAAAGACCTGATCCAGCGCGGCAAGGCGAAGGGCAATCTTACTTACCAGGAGATCATGGACACACTGCAGGGGTTTGAGTTGACCCCCGACCAGATAGACGATATTTACGAACACTTCGGATCGCTCGGCATCGAGGTGCTGCCGGAAGGGAACGATGGTCAGGCCCTCCAGAAGGAAACCGAAGCCGTCCCCCAGGAAGGGGAGGTCGAGGTCGACCTCTCCATTCCGGAAGGGATCGCCATCGACGACCCGGTGCGCATGTACCTCAAGGAGATCGGGCGCATCCTGCTGCTCACCGCCGAAGAGGAGATCCAGTTGGCCACGCGGATCGAGGACGGGGACGAGGATGCCAAGCGGCGCCTGGCCGAGGCCAACCTGCGCCTGGTGGTCAGCATTGCCAAGCGCTACGTCGGCCGCGGCATGTTGTTCCTGGACCTGATCCAGGAGGGCAACCTCGGCCTGATCAAGGCAGTAGAGAAGTTCGACTACCGCAAGGGATTCAAATTCAGCACCTATGCCACCTGGTGGATCCGCCAGGCGATCACCAGGGCGATCGCCGACCAGGCCCGCACCATCCGCATCCCTGTGCACATGGTGGAGACCATTAACAAGCTGGTCCGGGTCTCCCGGCAGTTGCTGCAGGAGCAAGGCCGTGATCCCACTCCCGAGGAGATCGCCTGGGAGATGGATATGTCCGTCGACCGGGTGCGGGAGATCATGAAGATTGCCCAGGAACCGGTGTCGCTGGAGACTCCCATCGGCGAGGAGGAGGACAGCCACCTGGGGGACTTCATCGAGGACGAGGAAGCCCTGGCGCCGGCGGAGGCCGCCTCCTTCATCCTGCTCAAGGAGCAACTGGAGGAGGTCCTGGAGACCCTGACACCCCGGGAGAAGGAAGTGCTCAGGCTACGCTTCGGGCTGGAAGACGGGAAGGCCCGCACCCTGGAAGAGGTCGGACAGCGGTTCCGGGTTACCAGGGAGCGTATCCGGCAGATCGAGGCCAAGGCCTTGCGGAAACTGCGACACCCCAGCCGCAGCAAGAAACTGAAAGACTACCTGGAATAGACCAAAGCCCCATGCCGGTAAAAAGCAGGGGGCTTTTTGGTTTGGCCATCAAGCAGGGAGGGGAGAGGCCGGCGCCTGCGGTGCGGTGGTCTATCCGGTATTTTTGATCGCTTCCCGGGCGAACTCCTGGTTTACCCACGATGACTACCCGCTCTAATGCCCCCGCTTCTTCTCCTCCGCATCCGGGCTAACGCCCGGCCTGAACGCCGGCTCAAGGCTCCGCCTTGGCTGAAAGCCTGCCGGCACACCGGGAATGCGGAGCACAGGCGCATCCGGGCTTACAGCCCGGCCTGAAGAATGCGGAGTACATGAAGCGGTGGGATAAGAGCGGTTCAGGGTTTAACCGGCGTCGAAGCGGTTGGTGATCGGCATGCGGCGGTCCTTGCCGAAGGCCCGGTGGGTGATCTTGACGCCGGGGGGCGCCTGACGGCGCTTATACTCGTTGCGGTCGATCATGCGGATCACCCGGGCCACCACCCCCGGGTCGAAGCCCCGGTCGACGATCTCCTGCGGGCTGCGGTCATCCTCCACGTAGGCCTCGATGATCTGGTCAAGGATGGCGTAGGGCGGCAGATCGTCCTCGTCCCGCTGGTCCGGTCGCAGTTCGGCGGTAGGGGCCTTGTCGAACACCCGCTGTGGGATAACCATTTGCCCGGCCCGCCGGTTGAAGTAATGGCAGAGCCGGTAGACCAGGGTCTTGGGGATATCCTTGAGCACGGCGAATCCACCGGCCATGTCCCCGTAGAGGGTGGCGTAGCCGACGCTCAACTCGCTCTTGTTGCCGGTGGTGAGCACCAGGCCGCCATATTGATTGGTCAGGGCCATCAGGATGTTACCCCGGATGCGGGCCTGGATGTTCTGAACCGTGAGGTCGCCGGGCTTACTGTCGCAGGCCGGGGAGATGGCGTCCAGGTAGGTCTCGTAAAGGGGGGCGATCGGTACGGTTAGGGCGGTAATGCCCAGGTTGGCTGCCAGTTCCTCCGCATCTTCGATGCTGTCCCGGGAGGTGTAGGGGGACGGCAGCAGCACCCCGGTGACCCGGTCGGCCCCCAGGGCGTCCACGGCGATAGCGGCGGTCAGGGAGGAGTCGATGCCGCCGGAGAGGCCGATGAACGCTCTCTTGAAGCCATTCTTGTTTACATAATCATGAACGCCCAGCACCACTGCGGCATAGACCTCGGCTTCCGCGCCCGCGCCCAAAGGGCACCCGGGCGGCGCCATGTCCGTGCCCGCAAGCGGGCACCCGCATGGCGCGTTCCCGGCGACAGGCTGCGACTGGGGTTGTTGCAACGGCAGCGGCGGGTACACTCTGTCGGGCGGGTGCCCGCTTGCGGGCGCGGACAGATCGACCCGGCACACCGGCCCGGGCAGTTCGGGAAACGATCGCTCCCGGCGGCGGATGTCGTGGAGCCTGGTGCGCAGCATGTGCTCCGTCTGTAAATCCACCACCAACAGGTCCTCCTGAAAGGCGGCAGCCCGTCCCAGCAGGGTCCCTTCCTCGTCGAAGACGGTGCTGTTGCCGTCGAAGACCAGTTCGTCCTGCCCGCCCACCAGGTTGGCGTAGGCGATGTGGGTCACGTTGTCCGAAGCCCGGACGGACAGCATCTTCTCCCGGAACTGCTGCTTGCCCTTATGGTAAGGTGAGGCGCTCAGGTTGAGGATCACCTGGGCGCCTCCGGCCCGCGCTTCCAGACCCGCGGGGCCGACCGGGTGCCAGATGTCCTCGCAGATGGTGACGCCGACATTGACCCCGGCGCAGCCTATCACCAGGCCACCGGCGCCGCTCTTGAAGTAACGCTTCTCGTCGAACACCCCGTAGTTGGGCAGGTAGACCTTATGGTAGACAGCAACAAGAGCGCCGCGGTAGATCACCGCGGCGGCATCATAGGTCTCGCCGTCCTTGAGGTCGACAAACCCCACGACAGCAGCGATATGCAGTTCTTTCGTAAAGGCCGCCAGCGACTCCAGGCTGCGCAGGTTGGCTTCGATGAAGCTCGGCTTCAGCAGCAGGTCCTCCGGCGGGTAGCCGGTGATCGTCAACTCCGGAAAGCAGACCAGGTCTGCTCCAGACTCTGCCGCCTGCCTGATGTGGCTGCAGATCTTGGCGGCGTTTCCCTTGAAGTCTCCTACCGTCGTGTTTAATTGAGCTATGGCCAGGCGCACGGGTCATTCCCTTTCTGGGCCATGCGGTATGCCTATATGGCAATTTCGCACGGGGCTTGGAATTGTGGAACGATCTCCGTATTTCGACACAGCCTAGTAGAATTCCTCTTGTTTAAAGATCGAAGTAGAGGTGATATTCGTACGGATGCGGACGCAGCCTGATGGCGTCGATCTCCCGCTCCTTCTTGTATTGGATCCAGACTTCCAGCAGGTCCTCGGTGAACACGCCACCCTCCAGCAGGAAGTCGTGGTCGGCCTCCAGTGCAGCCATCGCTGCATCGAGGGAGCCCGGCACGGTCTTGATATTGGCTGCTTCTTCGGCGGTCAGTTCGTAGATGTTCTTGTCCACCGGGTCGCCCGGGTCGAGTTCGTTCTTGATGCCATCCAGGCCTGCCATCAACAATGCGGCGAAGGACAGGTACGGGTTGCAGGTGCAGTCCGGCGGGCGGAACTCGATGCGCTTGGTCTTGGGGTTGTCGGAGTACATCGGGATGCGGACGGCGGCGCTGCGGTTGCGCATGGAGTAGGCCAGGTTCACCGGGGCCTCGAAGCCGGGTACCAATCTCTTGTAAGAGTTGGTGGTCGGGGCACAGAACGCCAGCAAGGACGGGGCGTGCTTCAGCAACCCGGCGATGTAGTGCTTCGCCAGCTTGCTGATCATGCCGTAGCCGTTGGCGTCGAAGAACAGGTTGGCGCCGTCCTTCCACAATGACTGGTGGGTGTGCATGCCGGAGCCGTTGTCCTGGAAGAGCGGTTTGGGCATGAAGGTGGCTACCTTGTTGTGGCGCCGGGCGACGTTCTTGATGATGTACTTGTAGAGCATGCATTTGTCGGCCATTGTGGTCAGGGTGTCAAACTTCATGTCGATCTCGGCCTGGCCGCCACTGGCCACCTCGTGGTGGTGGGCCTCGATGCCGATCCCCAGGTCGATCAGGTTCATCACCATCTCGCTGCGCAGGTCCTGCTGGGAGTCGTGGGGCGGCACCGGGAAGTAGCCTTCCTTGTAGCGTGGCTTGTAGCCCAGGTTCGGGTCCTCGTCGCGGCCGGTGTTCCACTCGCCCTCGATGGAGTCGATGAAATAGTAGCCGAAGTTCACGCTCTGGTCGAAGCGGATATCGTCAAAGATGAAGAATTCCATCTCCGGGCCCCAGTAGCTGGTGTCGGCGATGCCGGTGCTCTTTAAATATTCCTCGGCCTTCTTAGCCACGAACCGGGGGTCGCGGGAATAGAACTGCTTGGTGACCGGGTCGGAGACCAGGGAGATCATGGACAGGGTCGGGGCCTTGCAGATCGGGTCGAGCACCGCCGTGGCGGGGTCCGGTATCAGCAGCATGTCGCTCTCGTGGATCTCTCTGAAGCCGCGTATGCTGGAGCCATCAAAACCGACGCCGCTGGTGAACACGCTCTCGTCGAGCTCACTGATCGGGATGGTGAAATGCTGCCAGAGCCCCGGCAGGTCGTTGAACTTCAGATCAACCATGGCAATTCCTTTTTGCTTGGCAAATGTCAGCACCTCTTCGGGTGTCATCCTAACTCCTCCTTATTAAATATCCTCTTCTTTAAATTGCCCTTTGCCTTGGAAAAATAAGCATAAACTTGCTACTGTATTACAGTTTCACCTCCTGCTTTCCGGGGTGGTTATCGAAAAAAATGAAAAAAGCCCTTCCTTTTCAAAGGAGGGCTCCATTACCCACTTGAAAAATTGATGGACGACGCTGCCCACAAGATATCTGGTTGCAGGAATAACTGCACGTTTTTATTATATCTGCTGGAAGATGTTTGTCAACGCGAAAACAGGAGCGCCGCAAAAGTATACATAATACTTTGCTGGCGCCCCGCCCGGTTCTAATGCAGTTCTCCGCACAGTTTCGGCCTAACCCGGTCAGGATAACAACGGATACCTAGGGATGGTTCAGCCCGAAGTCACGCCTGTGGAGATTGCGTAAGACCTTGGCATACCAGAGGGCACCCGGCGGGCGCGGTCGATGAAGCAGGAAGCTCCCACTTCTAAAGTGGGGGTAGTTCACTTGCCTACACCACACTCACATGGTAGTCCCGGAGCCAGGTATCCACCTGGATAAGGTAGGCCAGGAGCTGCGGCCCGCGCATCAGTTGGCTGAACCAGGATGCATCAAAATCACTGGCGGAGGTTTGGACGACCTGGCGCAGGGCGGTGGTATCCACGAAGGACAGCAGAGGTGAGCCCTGGTCTTCCAGGATGGAGGCCATCTGCCTGCAGACCGCCTTCAGATAGGAGGGGTTATGAGTCTTGGGGTAGGGGCTCTTGCGGCGACCCAGGATGTCTTCAGGCAGCACTCCCCGGAGCGCCCGGCGCAGGATCCCCTTGGCCGTACCGCCGTTTGTCTTGAAAGCCCATGGTATGTTCCAGACATACTCTGCCAACCGGTGGTCGCAGAACGGCACCCGCACCTCCAGCCCGACTGCCATACTCATGCGGTCCTTGCGGTCCAGCAGGATCTGCATGAAGTGCCACATATTCAGGTGCGTCATCTGCCTCATCAGGGCCTCGGAGGGATCCTCCCCGGTCAGCCTGGGCACGTCGGAGATCGCCTCCTGGTACCGGGATGCCACATACTCGATCGGACGGAGCCGGGTGACCAGGTCCGGCGACAACAGTTGCATCCGTTCCCGCACCATGCGGATCCAGGGGAAGGTTCCTGAATAGACGTACTCCGGTCGATGGAACCATGGGTAGCCGCCGAAGATCTCGTCAGCCGACTCTCCGGATACGGCCACCGTGGCCTGCTTCTTGATCTCCCGGCAGAACAGGTACAGGGAGGCGTCGACGTCGGCCATGCCGGGCAGGTCGCGGGCGTGTACGGCTGTCCTCAGCGCATCCACCAGTTCCGGCGTATCCACCAGGATGATATGGTGCTCGGTGCCGCAGTATTCGGCCACCCGTCGCACCCAGGGGGCGTCGGCATCCGGCTCGAAGCGGTTGGCCTGGAAGTAGCGCTGGTTGTCGACGTAGTCCACCGAGAAGGTTTGCAGACGGCCCAGCCCGGCCCTCCGGTAGGCCTGAGCGGCAAAGGCGGTGATGGTGCTGGAGTCCAGACCGCCGGAGAGCAGTACGCAGACCGGCACGTCGGAGACAAGCTGACGCTCCACCGTATCCTCCAGCAGGTGGCGGATGGCCTCGGCGGTGGTGTCCAGGTCCTCCCGGTGCGGCTGGCTCTCCAGCCTCCAGTATTGCTGCAGGTGGACCCCGCTCCGGTTATAGACCAGGCTCCAGCCCGGTTTGGCCTCCTTGATGTCCCGGAACACGCCCTCGCCCGGCGTTCGGGCCGGGCACATGACGAAGATCTCCGCCAGGCCCTGTTCATCCACCTCCGGCTTTACCAGAGGGTTGGCCAGCAGGGCCTTGATCTCCGACCCGAAGATAAAGGCGCTTCCCTTGACCGCATAAAACAGCGGCTTCACCCCCAGGCGGTCTCGCCCCAGAAACAGGCTCTGTTCTGCCTCGTCCCAGATTCCGAAGGCGAAGATCCCGTTGAAGCGCTTGATGCATTCCGGCCCCCATTCTATGTAGGAGACCAGCAGCACCTCCGTATCCGAATAACCCTCGAATGTGTATCCCTTGGCCTGCAACTCCTGCCGCAGCTCGCCGGTATTGTACAGTTCGCCGTTGTATGTCAGGATGCAGCACCTTCCGCCGCGCTGCCTGACCATCGGCTGAAGGCCGCCCTCGGGGTCGACCACGATCAGCCGCCGGTGCACCAGGGCTGCGGTAGTGGAGACCCACATCCCTTCAGCGTCGGGGCCGCGGTTCGCCAGGGTCTTCTGCATTGCTTCCAGCGTCGCCTGCTCCCGGGTGAGGTCGCGTTCCCAGTCAATCCAACCAGCAATTCCGCACATCCGAATTGTCATCTCCTATCCTGGGCTTGTCATCGCCAAACAAGTTTTTACGTTAAAGCGAAGGCGCTATGTTCCTTGAAGCTTGCATAGCGCCAGATGTTGAGCGAGGTATAATAGAACACAATATTTTATGCTAGGCTTTGCCGGAGAGTGATTTGTTGACAATTACCGTCAGCGAGCGGCAGGCTCGATAGTATTCAGAATGCATGTCAAGACGCAAGGCTTTTCTTGAACTCCAGTCATTGTTATCAGGAGGCTTTATCTTTTTATCGGGCAACTTTTTGCTAACCGCCGGCAAGCAATATTAATGATTTTTTTACTTCTTTGCGAGCTTTTTCACATAGCATTTTAATGCTCAAGCGCATTAACATCTAATTGTGGGCTAGCTGAATAGAGGCGGCTTGCCTGGATAAGTTCTCAGCAAACTTATTTTGTCCGAGGAGGAGGCATGGATGTAATGAATGCATTCGATCTGATTCTTGGGGGGATCACCACAGTTGGCCTATTGATCTATCTCGTCTACTGCCTGATCAAAGCGGAGGTTTTGTAGATGAAAGGTATGGATCTGTTTCAATTAGTTTTTTTCATCGTTCTATTTCTGCTGCTGGCGTGGCCCTTAGGCCGCTACATGGCAGCGGTCTATACCGGCAAACGCACCTTCCTGGATCCGGTGCTGAACCCGCTGGAAAAGCTCTTCTACAAGTTATGCGGGGTCGACCCCAACCATGAGATGGGCTGGTGGGAGTATGCTGTAGCCGTGATGGCCTTCAACATCCTGGGGATCGTGCTGCTGTTCCTGATTCAGATCGTGCAGGGGCGCCTGCCCCTCAACCCCCAGCACTTCCCGGGGGTGAGGTGGGACCTCGCCCTCAACACGGCGGTGAGCTTCGTCACCAACACCAACTGGCAGAACTACGGCGGGGAG
>Ga0187870_1001626_pt1 | contig 20174 bp, 18 predicted proteins | sample June2016WEW_13_1_3_FD_132974 | JGI IMG/M metagenome (GOLD analysis project Ga0187870, IMG submission 132974) | Peatland microbial communities from SPRUCE experiment site at the Marcell Experimental Forest, Minnesota, USA - June2016WEW_13_150 | ecosystem: Environmental > Terrestrial > Soil >... | reverse complement strand
TCCGCAAGGAAGGAGACAAAAAGGACATCTACGCACTTGCTCAGAAGATGATCCGTCTCGGCCTCATAGAGCCGACCGCCAACAAGTGACGCACCGAAGGGAGCATTCATGTTTAACTCAAAATTCAACACTGTTTTTAAGGATAACTCAACACTTCGCCCTTCGCTCTCTGCTCATTGCTTCCCCTTCGCTCCATGCTCCATGCTCTCTGCTCTATGCTGCTCCTTACGCCGTAGGTTAAAAATGATAACTCAAAACTCAAAACTAAACACTCAACACTGCGCACGTCGCTTGTGTCGCTCTCTGCTCCATGCTCTTTGCTCCATGCTGCCTTTCCGCTCTCTGCTCCATGCTCTCTGCTCCATGCTGCCTTTCCGCTCCATGCTCCATGCTCATTGCTCATTGCTTCCCCGCCCTCGCTCCATGCTCCATGCTCTTTGCGCATTGCTTCCCCGCCCTCGCTCCATGCTGCTCCTCTTGCTCCGTGCTCCGCGCTGCTTCTCTTGCTCCCTGCTCATTTTCTGCTCTCTGCTGCTATTCTGCCTGTTCTCCGCTCCTTGTTTCGCTCAGGGCACCCTTGCGCGGCCGATAGAGCGTCTCCCGTCTCTTCCGGGCCTTCCATTGGGTGAAAAAACCTATGACGCCGGTGGCGCATCCCCGGATATAGCTGAAGAGATTGATTCTGCGAGCAGTCCAGCTGAACTCCGGGGAGAGTCAAAGTCGAGCGAGGCAGCTATGAAAGTGAACAAGTACAGAATCGATTACAGCCAGAAGACAAGAAAGGGCGATCAACGGATTTCCAATAAGAACAACGGGAGCAGAAAGGAGGAGCTGGAAAGTAATGAGCGAAATTTGGAGCCGCCGGCTATAGACCTGTCATCCTCTGAGCGGAGAATAGGATTTGAGTATCCACGTTCTGACCGTGGAGAAATCGGTTTTGAACCCGATCTGCGGCGGAAAATACCAACAGAGACAAGATAAGTTCTAGGACGGGAGAAAACTCCGGATATGGGCAGAGAGAGAATTTGTTAAACTGAAGAGGTTAGTGCAGGTTATCATTCCCAACCCTGCTTAGGAACATGTTTCAGCGAGATTGCCATGGATAGAGATTCAAGATGGTTATTTTATAGAAACGTTATTGCACAGTGGATAACAGAGAGAAATGCTTCAATACTTGTTGTGGCTGGGGGCCGATGCGACAGAGACGTATTTGACGACTTAGGCTTTCACAATGTTGTAATCTCAAATGTGGACACGCCTTTGGAAGGCCATGACTTTACACCTTTCGAATGGAGCCTTCAGAATGCCGAGAGCCTGACTTTCAGAGACGAACAATTTGACTATGTCGTGGCACATGCTGGGCTCCATCACTGCTTATCGCCGCATCGTGCCTTATGCGAGATGTATCGTGTTGCACGTAGGGCAGCCATTTTCTTCGAATCACGTGATAGTTTGCTGATGAGGCTCATGGAATTACTTAAACTTACGTCAACGTATGAAACCACTGCGGTTTATTATAACGATTGTCAACATGGTGGAGCGCATGATACCGATATTCCCAACTTTGTCTATAGATGGACCGAAAGAGAGGTGGAGAAGACGATTTCGTCTTACGCACCCTATGCCCGTCATAAGTTCCATTATCGATATGGGTATGACGGCCCGCGTATAGGCCTCCGTGAAAAAAAAGGCAGCCTGAAGGTGCTGTTGATAATGTTGCTAAAACCATTTTATGAAATTTTCGTATGGTTATTTACGAGACAACAAAATCAATTTGCCTGTAAGGTAGATAAACCTGTACTACCAAATGATTTACATACTTGGATCATTGTTGACAACAACAAGATAACATTCAACAGGGAATGGGCTGATGGAGTGTACAAGCACCCGCTTGAGCGTTCGTGAGGAGGATGTTATCAGAAGTCCCATCGGTGACTTCCCCCTTCCCCTTTTGCTCGTTCAGCATCGCTATTCTACACTATATAATGTAGTAATGAAGGTTTTACTTATTCTTGGATTCTGCATAGCTCTGTTGTCCGTTGGCTTTAGCCTCGGGAGGTGTCAAGATTCGGCCAGTGATAACTTCTCGGTATCGGTTGCCAGTCAAGACGTGTCCGGTAGTTCTTTGCGAGCAACCTCGATACAGAGATCAATTTTGGAATGGAACAAGCTATTCAGTAAAAGTGATCCGGGCTATATAGTTGGATGGCAACAACCTATGAAGCGAGTATGGTTGCGCGATTTGCCAATAGCTATGATAATTCAGAAAGCTTTTCAACTGGATGCTGTGAAGGGCGAAAGCGAGGCCGTTCAAGTTGTTATAGTACCAGTTAAATGCAATTTGAAGGCGGTACGTATTTCTGTCGGAAATCTGAAAGGACCTCAAGGGGTAATTGCTTCTGAGAACGTTCATATTAATCCCGTAGGCTTTGTAAACATTAGGAAGATAGGCATAGCGAATCGCTATCCCATTGAATCAACTTATACTGGCTGGTGGCCTGACATCCTCCTAGAGAATCATGATTTTTCAGTTCTGCTTGGCGATTCTCAGCCGGTTTGGATTCAGGTCTTGATCCCCCGTAAAGCAAGGCCTGGCTTGTATACAGGCGTTATTACTGTTCACCCTGGAAATGAAGAAGCGGTAAAGCTTTGTCTTCAAGTAAAGGTATGGAATTATGAACTACCTGATAAATGGCACTTTCACAATATAATGAGTTTTTCCAATGACTGGGCATCAAATCTCTATGGCCGAAAATGGACGCCCACCATGAGGCGCAAGTTCCTTGATTTCCTTTTGGATCGCCGGATTAATCTTGCATCGGTTTACGGTGGCAGACAAGAGTTTACCATTGACGAAATTATGTCCGCGATAAAAAAGGGGCAAAATACCATAGTGGTGTATGCTCTGGCTGACAGCGGCTACTTGAGAAGAGCGCCATGGTTTAAGCCTGAGTTGATGAAGTCGGCCTGTGATATTCTCGATCTCTGGATGCCTCAATTAAAAGCAGCAGGCGTGCTTAAGCACACTGTTATGTATGGATTTGATGAGAAACGCGAAGAATGGTTTGAATCGATGAAAAACGTTTTTAAGGATTTAAAGAGTCAGTACAAAGATCTTCCGACCATGACGACAGCATACGACAGAACTTATGGTTTACAGACTGGCCTTACTAATATCGTCGACAATTTTGTGCCAGCGATGTATGCCTATAACGAGCAACAGGCATCCCAAGCGCGTGCCTTCGGCACTAAGGTATGGTGGTACGAGACGGTGTGGAACATCGAACAGCCTCTGACGAGGAGTAGGTTGATCCCTTGGATGACTTTTCGAGCCAAGGCGGACGGATTTCTTATTTGGTGTATCAATCGTTGGTGTGGCGGGGATAAACCTGGTTTGCCAATGGCGCAGTGGAAAAGCAATAAGACGCCCATAGAGACTAAGATTCTAAATGAATGGGATCCGTGGCTCGATGGGGTGATGCCGAATTCTAGTGCCATGTACATATATCCGGGGGTTAACGGACCATTATCCTCTCTGCGTCTTGAGAATTTCCGCGACGGCATTGAAGACTATGAATTGCTATGTGCGGCTGTAGAGACTTTGGAGAAGCTGCGGAGATTAAAAGGAGGCGAGGCCAAAATTGCGGCTCTGCGAGAAGCCATTGCGCTGGACGATGGTTTCATTCTTGATGCCCATAGAGTAGATCATTCCTCGGAACGTCTCTTGGAGAATAGGATGCGGCTTCTTAAAGCGCTGACTATGGAAGTTAATGAGGTCCCCTTAAAGCGAGGATTAGACTAGAATGGGTGACGTAGGAACGGAATAGATTAAGGATTGGAAAAAATTGTCAGTTGCGTGGATATAGGAACCGGCCTTCCGAGCGGCCTTAAGATTTTACAGGTTTTTTGCTGCCCAGATTACCGACGCGCGTCGGGAGAAAGAGAGAATTAAATGATTTATCTTCTCCTCACCTTTGATGTTCCAAATTCATACAATACTGCCCCGAAAGATAATTCAGAGATAAGAACTTTGCTCCATCGTTGTTATGATCTGTTGGACCAGATTGAACGTTCACGCGCTACCTGGTTTGTTGATGAATTCGGATACCGCCTCACAGAGGGTATACCCGACGAACTTTGTCTCATGTCACAATATGGTGAGGTGGCCCTGCACGCTCATTTGAATCTTCCACCCCATGGAACCAGAGAAAGAATCCCAGACAGCTATGATCTAGTCATGACCCAAATTGAAAACGGGTATCAACGACTGAAAAATTTCCTCGTAAACCAGTCGCTACAGGATGGGCTATTCTCGATAAGAGCTGGTTCGTTTCTCACGAACAATGTCTTTTACCAATCGATGGCCAACATCGGTCTTATAAACGATTCGTCCGTTCCCGCATATCATTCTGCCAGAACTATGACAGTAGGGCAAATGGTACGCAAACAGTTTTTAGGTAAACTACATATCATTAACGACCAAAGGCGCTATCTAAATAGTGGAACGCAGCCGTATTTCTTCAAACCCGAGCAACCTCTCATATCCAATGGCAATGGTAGGTTATTAGAAGTGCCGGTGCATATTTATACCAGAATGCTTGAGCGAGGGTTCAAGCTAGAGGAGCTTGTGAAGATCCAGATGAGTAAGAAAGCGAGAGCCAATCAATTTTTTCTAAATTTCGCTATGCACCCTTATGAATTCTCAAACTTTGGATTGTTCGCAACGTTTCTCCAACGATTCAGAGAAATGGAGGCGGTACAGTTCGTCACAGCAAGAAAGGTGCGCAGCTTGCTCGATTCAACCGGTTTGTCTTCTGAAAAGGCATAGTCGATTAAAAGCTCTCTTAGTAACATAGGATATTAGGTGTCCGGTAAGAAAGCGACATATTCTTTGCATGCCTTAATTCAGGGAGGAGGTTGGCTGACTGGAGCGCGCGGCTTGACTCTGCTCGGCAACATTGCCTTGATGGCCCTGATTCCTCGTTCTCTATCATTGGAGGAATTTGGGGTGTGGGCTGCCATTTCCTCTTCGATTGGCCTTTTATCCATTTTCAACTTTGGCCTCGGTCTTGCCGGTCGCAACAGACTCGCCGTGGCCAAATATGCAGCCTCGAGCGATGCGCAAGCGGCGGTTTTTTGGTCTCTCTTTCTGTTCCTTGCGTTTGCAGCGGCCGTCTTGTCTCTTGCCTTCATTTTATCCAGCCTGTGGGTGAACTACGAGTTTTTATTTACCACGAAGGATCAATTATTGGCCGAGAAAGCCGGAAATTACTTTTCGATCATTGCGGTTCTATACTTCATCAGCATTCCTTTTTGTCTCATCGATGATCTGGCGTTTTCATACCATAGGTTCAGGTTTTTGGCAAGCTTTCAATTTGTATTTCTTATCGCGCCACAACTGCTGGGTTTCTTTCTCTCACTCTGCTCCCCTTATCGATTAGAGGTACTGCTGGTCAGCGTTTACGCGCTCAGAATCGTCGTAGCAATTGGCTTTACAATTTACTTTGTGAACAGCAACGGATGGTCCTTTTCTTTCCCAGGTCTATCCACCATTGTGCTTCATGTCAGGTCGATGATAGGCTCCGCGCTTCAATTCTCACTGATTACGACAGCTTCCTTTTTTTTGTTGACAACGGATACTTTCTTCGTGAACAAGCTCTTGGGTGTATCGATAGCCGGTCAGTTCAGCCTTGTTCAAAGGATATACTTTTCTATTATAACAATGTATGGCTTGATTATGGCACCGATGTGGAACTTCTATACAGACGCGGCAACCTTGCATGATTGGCAGTGGATCCGGCGCGCGTTCTCGAAAACGTTATCTATTTCGCTAACCGGAATCGGCGCAATCTCTCTCTTACTGGTGCCGGCGATACATCCCATAATAAGGTTCTGGTCTGGAGTGTCTTTGGAATTCGGCTATGGGGTAGTCGTGGTAATATGCGCATGGAGTGTCGCCAATGTATGGAAAATAGTCATCGGTAATCTCTTAAGTGGTATCAACGAGTTGAAATACCAAAGTTTTGCCCTGGTTATAGGCGCTCTGATAAGTATACCGTTGAAAATCTGTCTCGCAAAATCGCTGGGAATCGCGGGCGTTCCCCTGGGAACGGTGCTTTCTTTAGTTCCACTGATTCTTGTCGGAACGGTCCAGCCTTATCTCATTTTTAGGCAGAAGGACCGCTTTTGCTTAGAAAGTCACACGGGCCGGTCTAACGAACCAGAGAGGAATGTGCTATGAGATGCTTATCTTCTGTCGTAAGAAGGCGAGGAAATGGCATCCAGGTTATTGTCGATCCACGCTGGCTGCGCGCCATTTGGTTGTCTAATCAAGCATCTGTCAGGAAGAGGACCCGATATGCGAATTAGTCACTTCTATAGATTCTTAGGACGCCCTTCTGACGGAACAAGCCTTTCCGTTATAGCCTTATGTAATGAGCTGAATAAGATACCAGGTATCAAAGCAGAACTGTACAATTCCAACCACCAGTACTGCTCGAGACAAGACGAAATTCAGACTCTAAATCCGTATAGATGTCTATTATCTTTTTTATTGGCCGGTAGACACGGTAGACCACCTCTTAAAAATGCGTTAACCGCCTTCGACATTATCCACATCCACGGTGCATATTTCTCTTTAGAAAATATCGTTTTGGCGCGGGCGGCCCGCTTTTCAGGTATTCCTTATGTTTATAGCCCCCATATGATAATACATTGTCCGGAAGTTATTCGGAACAACGTCAAGAGGAAAATCTTTCGGAGAATGGTCGGGTTGGGTATGCTGAATGGAGCGGCCTGGGTGCAAGCAAATACAGAGAGAGAAAGAGGGTTGTTGAAGAGCTATGGGGTTACGACACCGATTCGGATAATCCTAAATGGCATAACAGCTCCGACCGGAATAGTAGATAATAGAGTAAAGGACTTGATTTCCAATTTGGCTCGGCCTCGCGTAGGTTTTCTGGGCAGACTCGACTGGCGCACCAAAGGGCTCGACCTGTTGCTTGAAGGATATGCGCATTTTGCTCGTAAAGTAGGCGACGATGCCGGTTGCCTGATTTTGGCTGGGCCCGACTGGAATAATTCCATCAGGACTCTGAATAAAATGGCTCTTGATTTGAAAATAGAGCAAAGGACAAAATTCATTGGCGAGATTTCTTTTGAGGCAGCTCAACAATTTCTTCGAGACCTTGACGTGCTTGTGTTGCCGTCCAGGTTTGAGAGTTTCGGACGGGTAGTTCCGGAAGCTGGTTTAGCTGGATGCCCAGTTATAGTTACCAAGACAATCCCGATTTCTGATCTTGTAGCTGAAAAAAGGGTAGGGTTGGTTGTCGATTTTTCGGCAATCAGCCTCGCGCACGCTCTTGAGGCGATATTAAGTAACTACGGTCTGAGAACGGCCCTGGGGGCTAACGGTAGAGAACGCTGGAAGGAGCAGTATTGGTCTGCGACCGCGGAAGCAGCAGCATCCGCCTACCATCAGACTCTTCTTTCAAAGAACACTTTCAAGAATATATAGTCCGGCCTCTATTCGTTTCCTTCGGCTTGCCCGGAAATTGGCCCTCCTTGCAATAGCAACAGTAATAGGAGGGAAGATCTTCTGAGGATTATACTTACCTTTCGGGGCAATTGATCAGGATGTGATTTCTTTTTCTTCCGGCGCATTGGCTTCTATTTTACTCGTCTGAGCACTGCGCTCCGTGGAATTCGACCTACAGGAAGTTTATTTCTCATCTTTATTATCTAAATGAAAAAGGTTTCCAATGTTTGAATTTTTGTATATTTCAAGTCAAATTACCGTTCTTTTGGTTCTAGTATTGACCAGCGCTAATAGGTCTAGGTTTATTTTCTGGCTGGCTTTCTTAATCCCCTTGAACAGTGTCTCGTTCGAGGCTGGAGTGCTGTACAGCTGGGCAAAAATAGCATTCCCGATTACGCTTTGCGTGATTGCACTACATAGAAAGACATGGGCAAGCAGTGCCGAAAGTGTAAACAGTATTAGATCGGATTTCATCTGGTTCAAAGGGTTTCTCTGGTATGCGACAGCGCTCACATGTGTCTGGATGATCGTTGATTTCGAGTCCGGATATACAAGTATGCGGGCTACCTATCTTGGCCCTTTACAATCGACTCTTAGGTCTCCCGTACAATTGGTATCTTTTGTTAGCCAATGGGGCATGATATTCGCTGGTTTTTGGGTTACACGCTCGTCGGATGACGTTTCTATCATGATTCGCGGTTACTTATGGGGCAACCTACTTAATGCGTTGACCGGTTTTTATCAAGTACTGGCGTCAAAAGTGGGATTACCCTGGTTAAGCGGAGCCTGGATCCTTCGACGGGAGATTTTTAACCCAGATACCACGGAGGACATTGTTGGTGTCGGTCCTCTGGCGTTGAACAGGCTAAGCGGCCTGGGGGGAGAGCCTAAGCATGCTGCAATCAATTTTGTAGTCATTCTGTTCCTTCTTTCCATCTTGTACATATTTGGCGATGGTAAAATTGAGCTTAAGCGTTGGCCTGTGAAAGCACTAATAATATTTATGGCATTCCTTCTCACCCTCTCGGTCGGCGCCTGGTCTAGCCTGCTTGTCGGAACGGCTTATATAATGGTGTCTGCTTTCTTTACGCATAGGTACAAGGTAACTTTGTGGCTATCCCTCTTGTTTTTCTTTGTGTGTACATTAGTATCGATAGCAGGATACAAGAATGTTCTACAACTCTACGACAGTTACGCTAGTATTAAGCTGTCGGATCAGGCTGTGGCGCGGTATACGGACTATGCGGTGATTGATATGTTGGTTGAGGAGCCAGCCCGTTTGCTCGTCGGGCAAGGTGCCGGCGGCAGTGAGCGGTTGTCCCCAGTCCCTTTGTATTCACTGGTGGAGGGAGATGCACTCGGCGGCACGGTCTATACCTTTACGAAAATTCTATCAGAGACGGGAATGATAGGTTCGATTCTGATTAGCATAGCTTTTTTCTGGTGGGCTGTGTCCCTCTTTCGGGCAGGTATTCCCGAATATGGTCACTTCGTTCTGGGAGGTTTCTTGATGATGATGCTGGGGCACAATGTAGGTCTCTACGGGTTTCTTTTTATAAGTGGGGCGATGATAAGCCAAGGAAATAGATGGTACTCGCGGATCCAGCCAATCACAAGCGAGGACACAATAAACATCATCAGGCATGGCCAATTCGGCAGATCTTTATGAGAGTTGGGATCAACCTTCTTCCTTATACGGCTGAAAGTCATGGCGGGGCTGAGGTCTATTTGAGGAGCATTAGTAATGCTCTGAGCAAAAAGCTTGAAGGGCATAGGATATTTATCATAGGGACGAGGGAGGTAGTGAATTCTGCTTGTCGTGCAAATACAGTTCTTGAACCGATCATGGTCCCGAGAGTTCTGAACGGCTCAAGGTTAGAACGTATTATATTGGAACAAACCCTGCTTCCGATCCTATGCTCGATGTATAAGCTTGATTGTATTGTTTCCAATTACGTATCGCCAATCATAGCTCCTTGTCCCAAAGTAACAGTTATTCATGATACGATTTTTAAGCGATACCCTGAGACGCTGGAGCGCTTGAAGCTTCTCTATTGGCGCCTGATGATTCCTTTTAGCATATTGTGCAGCGCTGCCATAGCAACAGTCTCGCATTTCTCTGCTGAGGAAATTGCGACTTTCTATCCGAGAGCAAAACCCAGACTCTTCGTAACGGTCGAAGGTGTAAGACCTTCTCTTATGGCCGTAAAAATCGGCGGTAACAATGAAGTTCATGATTATTCTGTGCCGTATCTGCTCTGCGTGACGTCGTATGGCAAACACAAGAACTTAGATTCTATGATGCGTGCTCTGGCGACATTGCCTAAGGAAGCGTATGACGTGCGATTGGTCCTTGTGGGAGCGGCTCGCACGCTGGACGCCATTAAATACAGAGCTGGCCTCGAAGCTTTAATTGACGAACTTGGCCTCGCAAAACGGGTAGAATTTGCCAATTACGTATCAGATGAAGAACTGGCAGGCTTATATAGGAATGCTCTCGGCCTTATACTGCCGTCGTTGTATGAAGGATTTGGCCTACCGGTGATAGAGGCTCATCGGTTTGGTTGTCCGGTCCTATGTTCGAATATGGCATCTCTTCCAGAAATAGCGGGAGACGGAGCCCTGCTCTTTGATCCAACGTCTGTCGAGTCTATCGCTCAAGCCGTGATGACACTTCTTGACAGCAGAACGCTTAGACAGCAATTGGCAGAAAACGGATACAAGAATGCTGAAAGGTTTTCCTGGGAGAAGGCTGCATCGGAGTTGAAAGCCGCGATCGATTTCACAGTTAAAAGCTGTAGAGAGCCGAAATGAAATTACCGAGCATAAGCCGCTACTTGGACAAGTACGAATCGTTTATGTGCGACCTTTTAGCGGAATCGGTTGTACCGCACGGTGACCTCATTCAGCGATGGGGTGAATTGGATGAAAACCTGCTGTTCAAAGTGGCAGAGAGAAATCTAGCCACCTCTGTTATCGGGCATTTTCTTGATCGGTTGAGCAGTCAGATAAAAGTTAGTCAGCGATGGCGAATTGCGCATGACAAAACGGACTATCGCATACGGAGCTACTTGGAAGAACTGGATAGGATTGCGGCTAAATTGGCAAGAGAGAATATACCACTTGTGGCCCTCAAGAATGGTGGCATTGCGCGGGGCATTTATCCTTGTCCAGGTTGTTGTCCTATGGGAGATCTTGACGTACTTGTGAAGAGAAAGGACTTTCGCGAGGCTCATGAAGTTTTACTCCAACAAGGCTACAAATTCCAATTCCGCAGCATTTTGGAAAAGCCAGATTTTGAAGCTGCAATGCGGAATGGCGGTGCCGAATACTGGAAGGCGTTGCAGGGCGGAGAAAAACTCTGGTTGGAGCTTCAATGGCGGCCGATCGCGGGTCGGTGGATTCGTCCAGACCAAGAGCCGTCAGCTGACGATTTGATTAATCGATCCGTCTCTATCCCAGGGACAGCGGTTAGGCTTCTCTCTCCCGAAGATAACCTTCTCCAAGTTAGTCTACATACTGTCAAGCATAGCTACATCCGTGCGCCAGGGTTTCGCTTACATCTTGATGTGGAACGTATCGTGCGCTATCAAACCATAGACTGGGAGGTTTTCCTGCAGAGGGTGGTTTCGCTGGAGGTGAAAACATCGGTTTACTTTTCGTTGCTCATTCCGCACTTATTCTTTGATACGCCCATCCCTGACTTCGTGCTTGCATGTCTGGGTCCTTCGCAATGGAAGGCTTTCTTGGTAATGCATTGGCTTAAAGGAGCCGGTTTTTTCAATCCGGACGAACGCAAATTTGGGCGGCTATCTTATGTAATCTTTAAGATTCTTCTCTACGACGACGTGAAAGGCCTCATCCGGGCCATTATTCCAGAAGCCTCATGGATGAAAAAGAATTATGAGCTGAAGAGCTCCGCCCTATTGCCGTTCTTCTATTTAGCAAGGCTGGGAAATCTTGCATTCAGGCGATTGAGAACTTGACCTATCAAGCGATAATAGCCAAATTGAGTGTGCCAGTGCGTTAATTCAAAGGCCGCTATGGATCTCTGGCGAATGAGAAAACTCGGTAAAATTAAGTTTTTAAGCAAGGGAGTAAAATGTCTTTTTTCGCTAATATTTAGAGATAACAGGATTGTAAGAATACGGCGAGGGCCGCTAAAAGGATTACTATGGGCATGTTGCACACAACATCAATTTTGGATGCCGTTGGGACTTTACGAAAAAGAGACTGCGGGTTGGCTGGAGAGTGAGTTGAAGCCAGGCATGACATTTATGGATGTTGGTGCCAATGCTGGTTATTTCACATTGTTAGGTAGCAAATGTGTTAGGGCTGGGTCAGTGGTAGCGTTTGAGCCAATTCCAATAAATGTCGATATTATTAAGAAGCACATTATAGCCAACGGAATAGCGAATGTAATTGTAATTAACATGGCCCTATCGGACTGTTCGGGCCATGCTGACTTTACAATTGAAAGTAACAACGCTAACTCTCATCTATCTGATGTAAGCATCTCTCACCAGATTTCTTCTCCATACAAATCTATAAAGGTGCCAGTATCCACCTTGGACGAATATGTCGCTATTAATCAAGTAAGACCTGATGTCATTAAAATTGATGTTGAAGGCGCTGAAATGCGCGTACTAAATGGGGGTCGCAAAACATTGACATCATTACGGCCTATTTTGGTTGTTTCTACCCACAGCAAATCCCTCTATGAAGAGTGTAGAAACTTTTTCTCGTCTGTTCAATACGACATCAAAGGGCTACATGGTTTTCAGCACGAACTCCTGTGCGTTCCTCGCAAATAGCGCTACCAATAGTGGAAACGTGTTCTAAATTGATCGTCTTCTCAGGTATTGATGGTGCCGGGAAGTCGACTCAAATAGAGCTTCTTATGGGATCCCTTGAATCTGCTGGCTATAGACCGGTACGTATCTGGACTAGAGGGGGATACACAGGCCCGTTCAACGCTGCCAAGTCTCTCGTGCGCAAACTGCTCGGCAAGCGAAGCCTGCCATCGAGCCGGGACGATCAGCGCGCTCGGATGTTCGCAAAAAGTTGGATTCAGACGGCATGGATTACCTTGGCCATGTTTGATCTCATTCTCGTCTATGGCTGCTATTTTCGGTGGCTAAGATTAGCAGGACGGACGGTCATCGCAGACAGGTATCTCTGGGACACCTGGATCGATTTTATATTAAATTTTCCGAATGTAAAATTCGATCTGTGGCCACTCTGGAAATTGCTGAAAATCGTGACACCGCATCCGCATCATTCATTTCTCTTACTGATACCCGTTGAGGAATCTGTGCGGCGTTCGAAACTGAAAAGTGAGCCGTTCCCGGATTCGGAAGACGTCCTTCGTTTGAGATTGCAGTACTATGAAAAACTGGGTCTTGAAATGGGTTGGAAGACTATTCAATGTTCGCGGCCTATCGCTGAGATAGCTGCCGAAATTACGGGCCATGTCATCATGCCGGAATCGAATACTGTAAGATGAGAATAAGCCTTCTTCTGAAGCGAGAGCCGTTTGGCCTAATTCTCGAAAAGACGCTGGAGAAGTTTCTCACAGTGAAGCACGGGGTGATTCACCAGGTTCATTGGCATAGCGGGTGGAATAGAAAGTCGCTGATATTTGGGTCGGAGACATGGCTTTGCAATTCTAACCTGAACGCAATTTTTCTCCCTCGAGCAAAGAAGGCTATTCTCTTACCAGTAATTCAGGAATTTTCGAGAAGCACAACGGCTTGGCGCACGCCACTGCAGAGGTTGTACGTCGCACTTGCGACTGCGCCTGTTATATCCTCACTGTTTGCAAATGCTATGATCGAGATATCACCGCAAATCGCGGATGCCTCTCAGGTTCTCATTCTCGGTGGTAATCATCATATTCGTTTCCTAGATTACCGGAATAACCGCTGTTTTGTAATTGCGAAGGTTGGATTTAACCTTGCCTTTATAGCCAACGAAATTCGTGTCAGGCGTAAGAATCCTGACGTTCCGGCGCCTGCGATTTTAGAAGTTGCTGATGACTTTTCGTGGTATAGCGAAGCGCTAATCCAAGGGACACCCGCCAATCGAATGAGGAAAGGCAAACAGGTAGACAGCAATATCGGACGGCTTATGAAATCATTTTTCACTTTTCTTAAAGAGACGGCGGTAGACGCCTTCGTCAACGAGTACACACATACCTTAACGGATCGCATTGACCATCACATCGATCAAGATGGTCTTCTGGGGTACCAGCTCAAGGAACAGTTAAGGCGACTTGTGAGAGCCTTGGAACAGATCATCTCGGAGACGGGTGAAGGGATCATTGTTATTTCGCAGACCCATGGTGATTTTCAACCAGCGAACATTCTCATCCAAGGCGAACATAGTTGGCTAATTGACTGGGAGTATACGGCCCAACGTCAGATTGGCTATGACGCACTAGTATATGTTCTTGGGTCGCGCTTCCCGAAAGGCCTCGCTGAGAGGTTAAATGCATTGCTCCATGCAAGGGAGAGTTCCGCGAGGCATACTCTTAAAGACTGGCCCGGCCTTGCATGGGGGGAAACACAAGAAAGACGGCGGGTACTGGCGCTGTTCCTTCTAGAGGAGTTGGAGTTGAAACTAATGGAAATGGCCAGTCCCGTATTTACACGTGTCCCTCCCAGTTTTGAAGCGTTTCGGCAGGAGCTGGAGAAGTGTGTTGAGGTACTGTGTGGGAAAGAATGTCGGAGATGGAATTTTGCACATCGTTTGCGAGATAAAACCGATTTGGTAGGCAGTTTGGGATGAGAGTGATCGGGTACAAAGGCTAATGGAGGCAACAAAAATACTTTTTTTCAAGCAAACCGCTTGGCATTGCTTTATGGAGTTGGGCATTGACCTAGCGAAAGTTGTTGGGCCATGCGTTATGTACACAAGCGTTCAGGAAAATGGCCAGATAGGCAATCTGCGTGTTCTAAAGAGTCCCCCTTACCGGAGAGATTCTGATTTGCGTCGTTTGTGGAGTTGGTTTTGTTACTTTTTTATAGCGGTCAAGATTGCTTGGAAAGAACCCACAAGTGCATTACTTTTTATCGTGGCACAGCCTCCTTATCTTCCTCTCATTGGGTATTTACGACATATACTATCTGGTCAGAAGTACGTGGTATGGGTTGACGATATTTTTCCTGACGCGTTGGTTCGTCACGGACGCCTGAGCGAACATCATATACTTGTCAAACTGTGGAAATGGCTCAATAGGCTAATGTATGGGAGGGCTTCATGCGTGCTTACTCTCGGGCCGCGTATGGCAGAAGTTTTATCTCAATACGTCAGAGGTGGTAGGGATAAGATTGTTATCGTACCGACGTGGGTGGATCCCAAAGTGATACGTCCATTAAGAAAAGAAGAAAATCCCTTCGCAATACAACAAGGGCAAGTTAATAAGCTTACGGTACTATACTCGGGCAATCTTGGCTTGTCCTATAATCTAGACACAATGGTACAAGCTGCGGTCCGCTTACGACATCGTTCTGATATTCATTTTATGGTCATAGGTGCAGGTTCTCGTTGGGGAGAAATCGAGAGTGCTTCAAAAGAATTGGCCAATTTTAGCTTACTGCCTTATCAGCCCGATGAAATATTACCGTATTCCTTGGCTACGGGAGATATCGGTGTGGTCTCGCTAGAGAGCAAATTTAACGGCATATCGATGCCGAGTAAGACATATTATGCTATGGCAGCCGGAAGTGCTTTGCTTTGTATGACCGAGAAAGGGAGTGACTTAGAGATGGTTGTTGAACAGCATCAATGTGGTGTTACCGTCCAGCCGGGTAACGTAGATAACTTTGTTGAGGCTGTCTTACGCTTCGCTGATGATAAAAATTATTTAAACAGATGCCGCAACAATGCACGGATAGCCGCTGAATATGTTTTTTCTAGGCATGTAAATGTTAGTCGAGTATCAGAAATTGTGAATTCGATCAGCAAAAGAATATAGTAATGTTCGAGCCTGGTGATGCGAATTGAGCCCCCCAACGAAGCGGCACACGATTTCTCAAATTTGACTTAGCCATGCTATAGAAATCATTTTGGTGTCCTAATCTGCGGACAGGAATTTCAGCCTATCAAACTATTGGGACAACATACTATTCGTAGAGACCATGAAGCGTTTGGTTGATTCGATAGCTGTTCTTTTGGGACTCCTGGCCCTTTCGCCGTTGCTATTGTCTTTGTCCTTCCTGGTGCGGCTAAAACAAGGTATGCCCGTTCTGTTTCGTCAGGAACGGCCGGGGCTGCACGGAAGACCTTTCAAACTGTACAAATTCCGCACCATGACCGAGGAACGGGATGCCAATGGCAATCTCCTTCCGGATCATCAACGGTTGACAAACTTCGGCAGATTCCTCCGCAGTACTAGCCTGGATGAACTGCCGGAGCTATTCAATGTGTTGAAGGGAGACATGAGTCTCGTAGGGCCCAGGCCGCTTCTGATGGAATATCTCGACCGGTATTCCCCACAACAAGCACGTAGACATGAGGTGCGACCGGGTATCACCGGATGGACGCAAATCAACGGACGCAACGGGCTGACATGGGAAGAGAAATTCAAACTTGACGTATGGTACGTCGATAACCAGTCGTTCTTTCTGGATTTGAAGATCCTGGCGATTACTATCCGGAAAGTCATAAAGCGGGAAGGCATCAACCATCCGGGACAAGCTACCATGGAAGAATTCAAGGGGCTTTCGAAAGGGATTACTAAGTGAGTAAACGGGTCCTACCATCGGTCTTCGGAGGGCGGTGGGGCCAACCACACAAAGCACTAATGAAGTCGGGCAATCGGCCATTCGGGTCATACACTTGAGCCTGTAGGAAGAAAATGGACAAAAATAAAACTTTCAATATTCTTTTTACGAGCGCCGGAAGGCGCGTGTCGTTGATACGATATTTTAGAGAAGCGCTGACTAATCTCGGGCTAACCGGCCACATCGTGGCAACCGACATGAACAAAGCGGCTGCAGCTTTGCACGTATCGGATTCTTACGAAGAAGTGCCCCCCGTTGTTGATTCTGGCTACATATCAAGATTGATGGACATCTGCCTGAAGTACGACATACGGTTGGTAATTCCCCTAATCGATACGGAACTATTGCTGCTCGCTATACACAAGAGAGAATTTCAAAAAATGGGTGCTACCTTTTTAGTGTCATCCATACGGGCAAACGAAATTTGTTCTGATAAGAGAAAAACCTATGCTTTTTTTAAGAAGATAGGGATCGAAACTCCAGAGATTTTTAATTACGCCGACATGCTAAAGGCTGGCCCTAGCGCCTATCCGGTTCTGCTTAAACCGAAAAACGGTAGCGCGAGTATCGGTGTGACTAAAATCCGTGATAAGCGTGAGCTTGCTTTCTTTAAAGCTCGCATTCGAAATTCAATTATACAGGAGTTTGTCACCGGAGAGGAATATACGCTAGACATTTTGGCCGATTTACACGGAAAGGTTCGGTCTGTAGTGCCGCGATTAAGGATCGAAACCCGGGCGGGAGAGGTAAGTAAAGGAATGACCGTAAAAAATCAAGCTATTATCGCTTTAGGCAAAAAAGTGGTTGAATCCCTGCCTGGAGCCTTCGGCTGTATTACAGTGCAATGTTTCTTAACATCCAACGGAAATGTAAAGTTTATTGAAATAAACCCGAGATTCGGGGGCGGATTTCCTCTTGCTTACAAGGCAGGAGCCAACTTCCCGAGGTGGATAATTGAAATGCTCCTCGGAAAAAATTCTGATATCAGCATAGATGGGTGGCAGGATGGGCTTGTCATGCTGCGATATGATGAAGGCATTTTCATAACCAGGGAAATGATATTGTGATTGAGGCGCTTATATTCGACCTCGACGACACCCTATTCCCGGAATACCAATTTGTGATCAGTGGTTTTAGGCAAGTAGGAGAGTGGATAGCGAAGACCCGCGCTGTTTCGGGATTTTTCGAAATTGCTAAGCAGTTATTTGATGCCGGCAACCGGGGGAAAATCTTCGATGCAGCTTTAGACCAGCTTGGGCTTGCTCATGATAAAGAAATAATCGATCAAATGGTCAGCGTTTATCGCGGGCATAAGCCGGACTTGACTCTTTACGAAGATGCGGTTTGGGCCTTGAATTACTTTAAGGAAACCAAGAAACTCGGGCTAATCACGGATGGGTATTTTTTGACCCAGAAAAATAAGGTTGAGGCGCTTGGCATAGAAGGCGTCTTTGATTCAATCATCTATTCCGATGAGCTCGGGCGGGGCCATTGGAAACCTAGCGAAGTTCCATATAGAAAAATGATGGAATTTCTCGGGTGTAAAGGAGACTCCTGCGTCTACGTGGCTGATAACCCTGTCAAAGATTTTGTGGGGCCGCGCCTTCTGGGATGGAAAACGATCCAAGTTTACAGAGAGAATGGTCAATACGGAAAGAATAGCGTCTCCGCCCAATATCTACCCGACACAATTGTTCACTCCCTCATTGAATTGGGCGACATCGTAAAATAATCTAAGGGGACCGAAAAACCAAGGCCCATCTCTTCTATTCCAATGAATCGACGTCGCATATTCCTCTCCCCCCCGCACATGAGCGGCAATGAGCTTCAGTTCATTCAAGAAGCCTTTACCACTAACTATATAGCCCCTCTTGGGCCGATGGTGGAGGCCTTTGAAAAGGAATTCAGTGAGAAGGTCGGAATCCCTCATGCAGTGGCCGTCTCGAGCGGGACAGCAGCGCTGCATCTTGCAATGCATGACCTGAACCTCGAGCCCGGTGACGAGGTATTCGTTTCCGACCTCACCTTCATAGGGAGCGTCACCCCCGCCCTCTTCCATGGCGCGGTCCCTGTTTTCATCGATTCGGACAATAGCACCTGGAACATGGATACCCGGTTGCTGGCATCCGAGCTGGCGGCTTGCCGGAAAAGGGGCAAACCGCCGAAAGCAGTGGTGCCGACCGATCTTTATGGCCAGTGTTGCGACGTACCGGTAATTACCGAGATATGCCTTTCATATGGGATTCCTGTCATAATTGATTCCGCGGAGGCACTCGGTGCGAGCCACAACGGCTGCTCCGCAGGCGTCGGGGGCCTTGCCTCGGTCTATTCCTTCAACGGAAATAAGATCATTACCACCTCAGGCGGCGGGATGCTTGCCTCATCCGAAGCCGAATTCATCGAGCGGGCGCGCTTCCTTTCTCAACAGGCCCGGGACCCTTACCCCCACTACGAGCATTCGCAGATCGGCTACAACTATCGCATGAGCAACATTCTTGCGGCGATAGGAAGAGGCCAGTTGCGGGTGCTCGACGATCGGGTCAGGAGAAAGCGGGAGATCTTCGAGTACTACAGAAAGTCGCTGGGCAGACTTCCGGGGATAAAGTTCATGCCCGAGGCGGAATACGGCAAAGCCAGCAGATGGCTGACCGTGATGCTGATCGATGAGAACGAGTTCGGCATAGATCGTGAAACCCTGCGCATAGGACTAGAAAAACACAACATAGAATCGAGGCCCGTCTGGAAGCCGATGCATATGCAGCCCGTTTTTGAGGTGGAGTGGACCGAATCGGACGCTGCGGATCATAAACCGGAAAAAACGAGCGGCAAAAGATTCAGAGCCCGCTTAGTGGGCGGAAAAGTCAGCGAGGACCTCTTCTTGCGCGGGTTGTGTCTCCCTTCAGGGACGCAAATGTCTGAAACGGACCTCGAACGTGTGGTAAGCGCGATTATCTCGGTTAGAAAAGACGCTTCCAAGAAATTGTAGTCCGCTATTAATAGTCACAAGTCATGCAACCCTGTATCTTCATCCGACGTATCCAGTAACAGGGAGATAATTCCATGTTCTCAATAATTAAAAGGCGAAATTTTTGGGTAATGGTCGGCCTCGATGCCCTTCTGTGTCTTGCCGCTTATTACGGCGCCTATTTCATCCGTTACGACGTCGTTTCCGGGAAAACTTTGACGGCCTTCGCAGCAACCGTACTGTGGGTTGTGCCGTTGAAGCTTGTTTTGCTATTTTCCTTCAAGATGTACAGGGGTATGTGGCGTTATACGAGCCTACACGACCTGCTTAACCTTCTCAAGGCGCTCAGCGCCTCTACCGGCCTCGTTTTGTTCGGCGTGCTTTCCTTCTACCGTTTCGAGGGTTTCTCAAGGGGAGTTTTTATCATCGACTTTCTTCTGAGCGTAATCTTCTTAGGCGGCTGCAGATTGGGCCTCAGGGTTGCAGCCGGCTACATGAAGGGAAAAGGGTTGGGCAATGGTGCAGATAATCAACAGGCGCCGCTTAGGAAGCTGGTGATTATCGGTGCCGGCAGCGCGGGTGAGAAACTCTTGAGAGAAGTTAATGAAAACCGGCGTCTGACCTATGAAGTGGTCGGCTTCGTGGATGACAACCTTTCGAAGCTGAAGCTGACCATTCACGGCGTGCAGGTCCTCGGACCTCTTGAGAATCTCAAGACAATCGTACGCGACTTTGCGGTAGACGAGCTCATTATAGCGGTCCCTTCTGCTTCAGCGACTGAGATGAGGAGGATCGTCAATTTCTGCAAGGGCTCGAATACTCCTTTCAAAACCGTCCCGGGGATCGGTGAGCTTATCGAGGGTAGAGTCAGTGTAAGCGCCATAAG
>Ga0187870_1001608_pt1 | contig 20324 bp, 14 predicted proteins | sample June2016WEW_13_1_3_FD_132974 | JGI IMG/M metagenome (GOLD analysis project Ga0187870, IMG submission 132974) | Peatland microbial communities from SPRUCE experiment site at the Marcell Experimental Forest, Minnesota, USA - June2016WEW_13_150 | ecosystem: Environmental > Terrestrial > Soil >... | reverse complement strand
GGCCTCCGGCATCTTATGCCGACCATTCCTTTTATTTACATTCTCGCCGCGGGCGTCTGGAAAAAGTGGGTCACCCGCATCAATTTTCCCGGAGGAGAGCTTACCATTGCCTCGATCGGCGCCGCCGCAAAATCATTCGCACGCGGGAGCATCAAATACCTCTTCCTCGTAGCGCTCATTCTCTGGCTTTTTCTTGAAACGCTTTTTGCCGCGCCGTATTTCCTCTCTTATTTCAACGAGTTCGGCGGCGGCATTTGGAACGGCTACCACTGGGTGACCGATTCCAACTACGATTGGGGGCAAGACCTCCTCCGGTTGCAATCGTGGGCCGTGGCACACCCGGAAGCGGACAAGATCGCCGTGGATTACTTCGGCGGAGGAAATCCCTCGTACACGCTGGGCGGCAAGGAAGTAAATTGGTGGGCATCGCGCGGGAATCCGAGCGATCAAGGCATCCACTGGCTCGCCGTTTCCGTGAATACGCTTGAGGGTGCGATCCAGCCGCTCGCGCCCGGGCAAGTGCGCAACGCCTCCGACACCTACTCCTGGCTCACGGCGCTTCGGCCGGCCGGCGCCGGCATGGGCAATGTTCCCGCGCCCGATGACCGGGCGGGCACGTCGATCTTCATTTATCATCTCTAAAAAGAGTCTTTTGACTTCCCTACTATTTATAGTACGCGCGGTTCTCCACGCGGAAATCAACGTACTGGAGTTTCGCGAAATTCGGTTTGGCCATCAAGCTTTGTAACACAGCGAGGTCGTTGTCTGCGGGAAAACGCAAGCTGAAGTATAGATCGGGGCCATCATAGGTGGTTACGCCGACTTCCTGAAGGCCAATATCTTTGAGCGCTACTTCGCGGACGTTCGCACCGCTCGCTGTGAGAACTTTTACGATAGACATGAAATTCGGCACGAACTCGTCCGGCAGTATCTTGTTGCCCAGCCCTCGCCCGGCTTGGGAATAATCATGGATGGCGAACAACGAGCTCCCCTGTGTGTCGTATGTTTTTCCAAAGAGGATCCCTTGATCATCAAACCAATAACAGGTCTCGCCGGATTCGATAGCGGGCGGAGCGAATGCGGACGATGACGGCGCGGCGGCAGGCGCGGAAGGTGCTGAGAGGGCCTTATCCAAAACGAAACACCAGATGCCGAAGGGCTTCCGTTCCACAACTGACGCTATGATAGTGTGCGTGAAATAATTTTTTGAGAGCGTTACGGACGCGAGCTGCGGGATGAAGGCAAGCTCCTGATCGTTCAACGCCGGCGGCCAAATAAGCATGTTCTTCAGGCCTAGGAGGGACATTAGAAAACCACGGTCGCTCGAGGCGTTTGATTGCAGGAGCGTGACAATGCTGTCGCTCGCGACGGCGCTGTTCCCTTTTATCACAACATTCTGTACGCGGAAGAACGGTGAATAAAGAATGAGCCATGTCGTTCCCACAAAGAGAATTACTATGATCGCGGCAGCAACGACCACAAAGACGTAGCGCTGCCGGCGCTTTTTCTTTTTTTGCTTTTCCGAAAGATAAGAATCAATCTCCATAAGCAGGGCGGGGCATCATACAAGAACGCGTTCCATGAGCGGATTGAGGCGCGTCAAAAATTCGTAATGGATGGTGCCCGTTTTCTGCGCCGGCTCCCACGCGAAAATTTCTTCGCCGGCATCGCGGCCGATGATCGTTGCGACGTCGCCCGGCCGCACGCGGCCCGCGGTCACAATCGCCGTCACGTCCATAGAAACCTTCCCAAGTACACGCGCCCGCCTGCCGTTCACGAGCGCCTCTCCCACACTCGAGAGCGCGCGGGGAAAACCATGCCAATATCCCAAGGGGAGGATCGCCATTTTGGCATCTTTCGGCACGCGTTCGGACATATCGTAGCCAACGTAATCCCCCGCTTTGAGCGGTTTTACCTCGGAGACGACCGCCCGCCAGGCCAAAACCGGATGCAGTTTTATTTTGTGCCCAAGCTGCACCTCAAGTTCCTTGGAGGGCCAAAGGCCGTAAAGGCCGATGCCCACGCGCACCGCATCCAGGTGGTATTTTGGATTGATGAGCGTCCCGCCCGTTGCCGCAGCGTGCTTGATCAGGTTTTTGAATCCCGCTTTCAGAAAAAGCTTCACGGCTTTCTCAAATTTCGCGAACTGCTGCTCGGTGTATGTGGGATAATTGAGGTCTTTCGCCGAAGCGAAATGCGTATAAATGCCGGCCAATTTTGACCTCGCCTCTTTTTTGCCAGTAATAATTTTTATCGTACGCGGGAGATCTTCAACATAGAATCCCTGTCGATGCATGCCGGTGTCTATTTTTATATGGAATTCCGGCGTTACCTTCGCGTGTATAAGCTCGCGGAGGGCGTCGTTATTGGAAATGGTGATGGTAATCCTGTTTTTCACCGCTGCCGGATACAGCGACGGCAACGTATATCCCAATACCAAGATCGGCTTTTTGATGCCCGCCTTCCGCAGTGCGACGCCCTCCACCAGACTGTCCACGCAAAAGCCGTCGATGCCGAAGCCGGCCATCAATTTCGAAAAGGCGAATATCCCGTGCCCGTACGCATTGGATTTCACAACCGCCCAGAGCTGCACCTTCTTCCGGTGCGGCGCGTTCCTGCCGATCAGCTTCCGGAACGTATCGTAATTCTTCCGGGCGGCGCGCGCGTCGATCTCAATCCACGTGCGGAGATGATCCGGCCGCTTAGCCGATGATCTCTTTTCCGACATATTTTTGGAGCACCTTCGGGATCTCGATCTTGCCGTCTTTCGTCTGGTAATTCTCTATGATGGCGAGCGGGGTGCGGCTCATCGCGATAGCGGTCGCGTCGTTCATATGGACGAATTCAACTTTGCCGTCCTTGCGGCGGACGCGCGTACCCAAACGCCGCGCTTGATAGTCGCCCATATAATCCGCAGAGTGCGTCTCGCGATACTTATTTTCTGAAGGAATCCACGCTTCAATGTCAATGTGGCGCGCATCCGGATCGCCCTGATCGCCCGTAGAACACATAACCACCTGGTAGGGCAGTTCGAGCGACCACATGATATATTCTTGTATCGCGACCAGGAATTCCTGTTCGGCAACGCCGTCCTCCGGCACCGTAAAACTTTCCAGTTCCAATTTGTCGAATTGATGCATCCGAAGAATGCCGCGGACGTCTTTCCCATAGGAACCCGCCTCGCGCCGGAAGCTCGTCGAAAAACCGACGTAGCGGATCGGCAACTTATTTTCCGGGATCGTCTCGTCCATATGAAGCGGTCCCATTGTATGCTCGGCAGAACCAATGAGATAGAGGTCGTCAGAAGGGATATAATAACGCTCTTCCTTCGGCTCGAGCCGGGCCATTTTTTGAAACACCTCCGGACGGATCATATCGGGGACCAGGACCGGCACGAATGTGCCCGCGTGATAGCCGGGCTTCACGCCGCTTGCGATGGACTCGATAATCTTCGGATTCGTGAGTATTTCAAGCCCGTACTGGATGAGAGCAAACTCAAGCAGCACCGCATCGCCTTTCAAATACACGAAACGGCTGCCGGAAATCTTGCCTGCCGATTCAATATCAATGATGCCGAGCGCCTCGCCGAGCGCCACATGGTCCTTCGGTTTGAAATCAAATTTCTTGGGCTCGCCGTTCTTACGGAGCACCTTGTTCGCCGACTCGTCCTTGCCTACCGGCGTATCCTCCGACGGCAAGTTTGGGATTTTCAACCAAACTTCTTCACGCTTTTTCTCGATCCCCCCAATTTTTTCTTCCAACGATTTGATTTCCTCCTTGTTTTTTTTGCCGCCTTCAATATCCCGCTTTTCGCTCAACTTTTTTTGCTCCCCACGCTTTTCGCCGATGTCTTTCGTGAGCTTCCGCCACTCCTCGTCCAGCTTCAAAAATTCGTCCACCAACTTCGGGTCGGCGCCTTTTGCGGCAATCCCCTGTTTCACCTTTTCCGATTGCCCCCGGAGAAGTTCAACGTCAAGCATGTTCCCATCATATCCCTTTTTTGAACTTAGGTGAAGCGCCAAAAGCTCCCTTTGAAAATATCTCTTTTTCAGCATAGAATGATAATATTATGCCGAAAACAGAATCGAAGGCCTCTTTGGACCCCATCCGCCACTCGCTCGCGCACTTGCTCGCAGCGGCGGTTTTGAAAGAATTTCCGGACGCGAAGCTTGCTATCGGCCCCACAATAGAGAACGGCTTTTATTATGATTTCCTGCTTCCCCGTTCGCTTTCGCCGGAAGATTTGAAAACTTTTGAGAAAACGATGCGGGATCTCGCAAAGAAGGATCTGCCGTTCGTGGGGAAAGAGGTCTCCGCAACCGAAGCGAAAAAGCTCTTCGCCGACCAGCCATTCAAACTGGAACTCATCAAGGAATTTTTGGATGCCGGCGAAAAACTGACGGTCTACCACACGGGCGACATCTTCGTGGACCTCTGCCGCGGCGGGCACGTGACGAACACGAAAGAGATCCCGCTTGACGGGTTCAAGCTTGATAAAATCGCCGGTGCCTACTGGCGTGGCAGCGAAAAGAACCCGATGCTCCAGCGTATTTACGGGCTTGCGTTCGGAAGCAAAAAAGAGCTTGAAGAATATTTGAAGCTTATCGAGGAGGCGAAGAGACGCGATCACAAAGTGCTCGGCCCGGCGCTTGATCTTTTTACCTTCTCGGACCTTGTAGGGCCGGGGCTCCCCCTCTGGACACCGAAGGGGACGCTCATCCGGAATCTGCTTGATGATTTTGTCTGGGAGCTTCGGAAAAAGCGCGGCTACGTGAAAGTGGAGATCCCCCACATCACCAAAAAAGAACTTTACGAGACGAGCGGCCACTGGGAAAAATTCAAAGATGAGCTCCTGAAGATCGAAACGCGTGAAGGGCACGTTTTCGCAATGAAGCCGATGAACTGCCCGCATCACACGCAGATCTACGCCCGCAAGCCGTGGAGCTACCGCGAACTTCCGCAGCGCTACGCAAACACCACCACGTGCTATCGCGACGAACAGACGGGCGAACTCTCCGGCCTCTCGCGCGTACGCGCGTTTGCGCAGGACGACGCCCACGTATTCTGCCGCATGATACAGGCAAAAGAAGAATTTCTAAAGATATGGGATATTGTTAACGAATTTTATCCAGTGTTTGGATTCAAACTTCGTGTGCGCCTTTCCCTGCACGATCCGGCCTACCCTGAAAAATATCTCGGCGATAAAAAAAGTTGGGCGACCGCCGAAAACATTTTGCGCGAGATCGTCACCGAGAAAAAGGTGGATTGGTTTGAAGGTGTTGGTGAAGCCGCGTTCTACGGCCCGAAACTGGACTTTATGGCGAAGGATGCCCTGGGCCGCGAATGGCAGGTTGCCACCATCCAGCTTGATATGAACATGCCAGACCGCTTTGACCTTGTCTGCACAAATGAAAACGGAGAAAAAGAGCGTATCGTGATGATCCATGCCGCCATCATGGGTTCCATTGAGCGGTTTTTATCAATTCTGATAGAACATACGGCCGGTGCCTTCCCCGTCTGGCTTGCGCCCGTGCAGGCGACGGTGCTTCCAGTAAGTGAAAAATTCTCGGCATATGGCGAAAAAATCTATAAAGCGCTTCTTGCAGCCGGCATCCGCGCGGAACTTTCTGAGGCGAACGAATCGCTCGGCAAGCGCATCCGTGCGGCAGAATTGATGAAGGTCCCCTATGTGCTCGTGGTCGGCGAGAAAGAAGAGAAGGACGGTATGGTCGCCGTGCGGAGCCGGAAAGGAGATGAAGGCCCAGTGGAACTCGCAGAATGGTTGGGAAAGATCCAAAAGGAGATCGCGGCGCGGTCGCTCTAAAAATGCCCAAGATCGTCGCCGTCGTAGGCCCCACGGCGAGCGGAAAAACGGCGCTCGCCATCGCAATCGCGCGGCGCTTTGACGGCGAGATCGTTTCCGCCGACTCACGGCAGGTCTACCGCGGGATGGATATAGGCACCGCGAAACCGACAAGAACGGAAATGCGGGCGGCGCCTCACCATCTTATTGATATAAAAAACCCGGATGAGGAGTACGCGGTTGCGGAATATAAAGAAGACGCACTTTTAGCGATACGGGACATTCTTGCAAGGAAAAAATTGCCGATCGTGATCGGCGGTACGGGCCTCTACGTTAAAGCGGTCCTTGAAAATCTTGATATCCCGAAAATAAAAGCAAATCCGGCGTTGCGCGAACGATTAGAGCGGGAAATAAAAGAACGGGGCTTGCCGGCCGTATTCGATAAATTGGTCGCGCTCGATCCCGAAGCGGCGTACGTCGTTGACCCAAAAAATCCGCGGCGCATCGTGCGCGCGCTCGAGGTCGCACTCACAACGGGCATACCCTTCACCGCCCAGCGCAAAAAGAACGAACCGCTGTTTGACGCGCTTGTGATCGGCCTCAACCCCCCGCCGGATATTCTCCGTAAGCGGATCGACGCGCGCGTCGACCGGATGGTCCGCGATGGGCTTGTAAAAGAAACTGAACAATTGGTAAAGAAATATGGTGCGGATTGCCAGGCACTTGATGCCATCGGCTATCGCGAAATCATTGATTATCTTCAGAAAAAACACTCTCTTCCCGAAACGGTTGCGCTCATCAAAACGAATACATGGCATTACGCGAAGCGGCAACTGACCTGGTTCAGAAAAGATAAAACAGTGCGGTGGATGCGGGGAAAAAGCAAAACATTCGCCGCGATAAAAAAATGGTTGGGCGACCCGCGGGCGCCGCACCGTCCAGGCGCTACTTCAAGTGCCGCTCGAAAAGTTCCTTAAGCGTCGCAGGTTGCGCGCGACCCTTCAATATGCCCATCGCCTTGCCGATCAAGAATTGCAAGCTCGCCGTCTTTCCCTTCCTGTAGTCCGCTACGGCGGCGTGGTTCTCCGCAATAACTGCCAAGACCACCGCTTCAATCTCCCCCGCGTCGGAGGCAACACCGATGTTCTCGTTCCCCGCGATATCTTCGGGATCGTCGCCCGTTGCGAACATCTTGGTGAGCATGTCCTTCGCCTGGCGCGTCGTTATTTTTTTCTCTTCGATGAGCCCCGCAAGATGCGCCAGATGTTCGGGATTCACTTTCAGGTCCGCGAACGATACGCCCTCCTGATTCATAAGTCCGCGAAGGTCGCTCGTTAAATAATGATAGAGCGTCGTAACACCCGCATTAGGAAGGCGCTCCTTTAATTCGGACGTTGCCGCCTCAAAATAGTTCGCCATTTCCGGCTCAGCTATCAACATTTCCACCTGCTTTGCGTCCAAGCCATACTCTTTCGCGAAGCGCGTGCGCTTTCCTGCCGGAAGCTCCGGAAGCGTCGCGCGCAACCGCTCCGGATCAAAGATTTTCGTCTCAAAAGGCGGGATGTCCGGTTCGGGGAAATAACGGTAGTCGTGCGCTTCTTCTTTTGAGCGCTGTAGAACGGTCTTCTGCTTCGCCTCGTCCCATCCGCGCGTCTCTTGCGTTATTTTCTCGCCGCGCGTGAGCGCTTCCTCCTGCCGCTTCAATTCGTACTGCACCGCATCGTGCACCGCTCTGAACGAATTGATGTTTTTGAGCTCTATCTTCGTGCCCATATCCAAACTCACGTTCGCTTCAATGCGCATCTCTCCTTTTTCCATGTCGGCGTCCGAAACGCCCAAAAAACGCAGGATGAGCTGGAACTCCCGCGCAAACGCCGTCGTATCGTCCGCGCTCCTCAAGTCCGGCTCCGTCACCAGCTCCATGAGCGGCACGCCTGAACGGTTATAGTCCACGAGCGATGCTCCGCCCGCGTGCACAAGTGTCCCCGTATCTTCTTCAAGGTGCACGCGCCGGATGCGTACGCCGTTCAAGGCACCGCCCGTAACGAGCGGCTGGTCATACTGCGAAATTTGATAGCCCTTTGGAAGGTCGGGGTAAAAATAATTCTTGCGGTCAAATTTCGTGATCTCGTTCACGCGACCGCCGAGCGCGAGCCCAACCTTGATCACGTCTTCAATCGCCTGTTTATTGGGGACGGGCAGCGTCCCCGGATGGCCAAGGCACACCGGGCAGACATTTACGTTTGGATGCTTTTCCTCCGGATCGTTCAACGAATCACAAAACATCTTCGTCCGCGTTTTGAGCTCTGCGTGAATTTCCAGGCCGATCGTAGGGCTATATTCTTTCGCCGCTGCCATAGGTTTGATTATTTGCGATTTGGGACATAAAGTAAAGGCAAATGCCCAAGAACATTCGCACGCCGAAGGTGGTCGCAGATCCTATTTACGGCATCGTGGATATCCGGCCGGTGCTTCCGATGGTGGAAACCCCGGCGTTCCAGGCGCTCGGCGACAAGCGGCAGCTCGGTATGGCGTATCTTACCTTCCCGTCGGCCACGCACACGCGGAAGGCGCATTCCTTGGGCGCCTATCATGCGACGCGCGAACTTGCCGACCGGTGGATCAAATTAGGATTCATCAAAAAGCGCGAGGGCGATGCGCTTGCGGGCTACGCGCTCTACCACGACATCGGCCATCCGGCGTTTTCCCACGTGACGGAACCCTTTTGCGCGATGCCTGCGGGGATCCGCGGCATGAGCGCAAATAGCGCCTTGAGTTTGGCCGTTATTCGGGAGCACAAAAAAGAGATCAAGGCCTGTGGTATTGATTTTGCGCTGCTTTGCGCGCTCGCGAGCCACGAACATCCGCTCCATGTGGCCGTAAGCGACAAAAATCTCGGCACGGAAAAATTGGATTATTTGGAGCGCGACGGAGCGGTCACCATTTTGAGCCGTCCGCCCGGCCTCTCCTATCTCCGCGAACACATCTATTTCATAAACGGCAAACTGGCCGCGGACGAAAAAGTGGTTGACAACGCCATTGAGGCGCAGAATTTCTACCTCAAAATGTACAAAAACGTATATCTGCGGAAGGCGTCGGTCATCGCCCAGCGCATGCTCCAGAAAATGGTCCATCACCTTATCCTCGCGGGAGAGATCGCGCCGGACGATCTCTTACAACTCACCGATTCGGAGCTCTTGGGCGTCATACGCCTTTCAAAAGATCATCTTGTGAACACGCTGTATGATCTTTTAAAACGCCGCAATCTTTTCCGCGAGGCGATCGTTGTAAGGCCGGAGCGATTCATGGATATTGAGACGAAAACGGAAAAAGGGGTGGCTATCTTCGGCGCCGCAGAACGCACGATGGCACGGCTTATAAACTCCCCGACATTCCGGGTTAAAAACCAAAGCGGTCTTGAAGCGGCGGAGGCGGAAATCGCAAAGATCGCCGGAATTCCGCCCAAATTCGTCCTCATCGCCCCCATAGCGACGCCGGAACGCTTTGATGCCCGTGATATCATGATCTATCAAGACAACGCAAAAAAATTGGTGTCCCTGCGGAAGCAATATCCGGCGCATTTCAAGAATCTCGAAGAGATCGCGCAAAGCTATCTCGCTTTCCGCGTCTGCACCACGGAAAAATATCGAAAAGCGCTTTCCGCCCCGCGCACCGCGCGGAAAATATTCAAATTTTTGACGGCTCACGCCACTTCCGCCTGGTAGCACTGTTCGCAGTAGACGATTTCCGATTGATCCGGCGAATAGGTCGTTCGAAACGCGTGTGGGCACCGCACCGACTCATGAAAATGTGAAGTCGTATTGACATAGGCTCCGTTTGCTGATTTTGCTCCCTCGCATTGGCACGCTCGATCATAAAACTTAATAGGATTCCTTTGGCGTAAGAGATAATAGTGGCGGCAATTATAGCACGACCGAGGAAGAGGCAGTTTCAGTTTCCGATAAAACGCCAATTCTTCTTTGGTGAACTTGAACGCGGTCGTGCACTGCTCATTGCAACTACCTCCATGTTCGCAGCCGATAGTTTCTTCCAGTGCAGAGTCCGAAACATCTTTTATGTCGTCCGGCAGATCCGCCGCGTTGTGTTGAATGTTGTAATCCTTTTTCTCGGAATCCCGCCATTTATATCCTCTTGCAACTGCCTCCTTTTTAGTGAGCGGAAAATACTTTTGTGCGATAGTTTCATTGTAGGTGTAGGCGGACATCTCCGGAGGGAAAAACTCGCCATATTTATAGGTTTTTCCTTGTCTGTCGATATAGGGCATCGCGTTCATATGTGCCACGATTTTCGGCACGAGCCCTTCGTATTCCTCTTTCGTATATTGCTTGTTTAAAATACAGTACTGTTTATTCCGAAGCGCCATGCAGCCGAAAAGGTCAGAGTTGCGTGCGAGAATGTGCCAGCAGTATTGGAGGTTAAATGCGTCGCTCCAGGTGTCGTAGCAAAATTTAACATCGTTCTGATTATTGCCCGACCCCATACACTCGTAAATTCTTAGGGCCTTCGCTCCCCACATGGTGAAGTCATAAGAATCCTTTGTTCCATTAATGAAAAGAAAATGGCAATATTTCGAATCTTCCGCACCGCCGACTTCATAGCTTGAAAACACATTCTTGGAATTGAATATATAGTCGCCGGACACATCCGCGTTTTGTAATCCCTCCATAAACTTGCGGGGATAACCGATATGAACCTCCCTTGCCCGACGAGCGAGCTGCTGGATCGTTTTGTACGAACCCGTATTCCATTCGGCAATTTTATTGGAATATTCTTCTTTGGTGTACGGCTGATTGAAGATATAGTACTGCTTGTTGCGCAGATTGATGCACCCCAAACAATTGGAACAGCCTCTGAGATTCTTGGAAAACCACACATCCACGCACTCATTACAGTTATTGGAAAAGAATGTCCGGAAACACTTGAATAAATTTGTGCTCATGTAGCAAAACTCGCACAGATCCGAGATGTAGAGATCCAGGCAGTTCTTGCTCCTTTCCAAGACAGTAGAATAGGCGCAATCCTCGTCGTAGTCGGAGTTGAAAAGGAGGTAGCAATTTTTAAGATAGGAGCCGATGTTGCAATAATCACTGTTTACTAAAGTTGAATGCATCGTCTGCGGCCCAAAATCCGGCACGGAACGAAAAAGTTCGTTGAGTTGTTCAAAGAAAGGACGGGAGAAATCTATTTCTTTGCCATACATCAGGGGATCCCACTTGTCAGACCACCAGCAGGGCTGACAGTATACCGGCCTCCCTGCATTCTCTGGAAATATCGAGATAACCTGTTTATTGCACAAGTCACAACCACGCCGATGGAGGGAACGCTCATTAAGAAAAACCATCCTCCTTTTAAGGCGGCAGTCCGGACACCAGGTCGGTGGCGGAACCTTGATATTTCCGTAGAACGCAAAATCTTCCTGTTCGATGACAAAAGACGATTTGCAGTTCTGGCATGTTTTCGTCTGGGAATCCATATGCCTCTTTTTATCACGCCACTTCCGCCTGGTAGCACTGTTCGCAATAGACAGTCCTGGGAAGGTCGGGAGTGTAGGGCGTTTCGAATTCATTGGGACAGTGGCCGCTGCCGTGAAAATGGCCCGCTGTATTTTTATAAACCGCATTTTCCGATCCCAAACCGGCGCATCCGCATTTCCCATGCCAAAGGTTCAACGGATTCCTTCGGCGCAATCTCTGGTAATGGCGACAGTTGGGGCATAATCGGGGCAAGGGCAGGTTCATTCTCCGATAGAACTGCAGTTCCTGGGGAATGATGCGGAATGCGGTCGCGCATTGCTCGCTGCATTTTCCATCATGCTCGCACATTATGATTTCCTTCAAAATGCCGTCATCCACTCCCCGTATGTTTTCGGGGAGCTTCTCCGGCAAAAGCGTTGCCGAGTAGTTCTTTTCCGCCAGATTTTTCCATAGGTATCCAGCCTTCTTTGCTTCGTCGCTCGTCAACGGAAAATATTCTTGTGCGATGGTTTCGTTGTAGGCAAAGGGGGAAATCTCAGTGGGCAGAAATTCGCCATATCCATACTGTCTTCCTGCGCTACCAACGTAAGGATGGATCCGCACATACTCTTCGATCTTTGGAGCAAGCGTTTCATATTCTTCCTTGGAATACTGGGTGTTCAGAATGCAATATGATTTTTGGCGAAGCCCTATGCATCCGAAACAATGCTCGCAACCGTGACAACTGTGGGAATAACGGCAATCCGAAGAAGCGTATACCGTTATCGTCCCCAGATTATTTTGCCCCACGTTTGAATCAATGTTTTCATAACCAAAATTGTTTTTCCACTGTCCCATGCTGTCATATGACTCTTTCAGATCCGCGCTCCACCCTATAAACTTTGCATCCTCCACATTCCCCATCAGATCAAAACAAAAGCGGGCGTTCTTTGAGTTGTAGATGTTGTCTCCGGTGCAATTGACCGATGCTATTATATTCCCATACCGGCGTATTGCTTTATCAAAGATCTCATCCTGCACCCGCGCGGCGATGCGCGAGAGCGACGAACGATTTTCCAAATCGAATTCCTTGAGCTTCTTTTCGTATTCTTCTTTTGAATACTGCTCGTTGAATAGGCAATGCGATTTGCCGACCAGGTTCGCGCATCCGAAGCAATCCGAGCAATTGCGGCAGTTCAGAAGAAAATATGAATCCCGGCATGTTTCGCAGTTCGTGCAGAAAAGAAGATGGTAAGAGCCGGAACAGTTCACGCACTCATAGCACAGTTCTGATTCGTGGAGGATATAGCAATCCTCGCTGTCCCGCGATTTCCATGCCCGGGCATAAGCGACGTTTTCACAAAAACCGGTTCCAAAAACCAAATAGCAGTTTTTATTATCGCTGACAAAATTCGCATAATCACTGTTTACGGAATTGATATTGGAAAGCGCCTGAAGCGGAACCTTCCGGAACAGATCCCCGAATTGTTCAAAAAATGGTTTTTCAAAATCATACTTCTGCCCGAAATCCAACGGATTCCATCGGTCCGACCACCAACACTCTCGGCAATAGGAAATTACCTTTGATTCCGGAGCATACATGGAAATGATGGATTTTCCGCATAGTCCGCACACGGCTTGGTATAAGCTCCTTTCGTTGCGCCACGTCATTCTCCGCACCATGCGGCACCGGGGGCAGAATGTCGGCGGCGGAACTTTTATCTTCGTATAGAAATCAAAATCTTCGGGTTCAATCGTGAATTGTGTTTTGCAATTCTTACATACCCGATTTTCGGAATTCATGTCTCTCATTATACATTTACTCCCCAGACAGGACTACCTAGACGCCGAGCACTTTCCTCGCGATGGCCCACACTTTTTCGTGGATCTCGTCCGGCGTGAGGAGAATACCCCCGGGAGCGCATTCTACCACCTGAAAATCCCCCGGAAAAAGCTCCGCAATTTCTAAATACACTTCTTCTGCCCGCTTCAGATCAGCAAGGTCGGGCTCGGGAAGATCGTGTTTTTTCCCGTCAAGATATCCGCGTCCGCTTCTTTTTGCGACCAGTTCATAAGAAACCTCCGCCGGCACACGGAGGACAATATTGAGATCCGGTTTGGGAATCCCGAAAATGCCATATTCAAGGTCGTAGAGCCACTTATAAAATTTCTCGCGCTCGTTTCTTGTTCCTATCTTCCCTCCCTGGTGCCCCATGTTGGACGCCACATAACGGTTCGCAATAATAGCCCGTCCTTCCGCGATCCACTGGGACAGCTTCAGCTTCACATCAAAACGGTCGACGGCATAAAACACCGATGCTGCGTAGGGACCGACCTCGCCGCCGTACTTTCCGGTGAGATATTTCTGGACGAAATAAGAAGAGGGTTCGCCGTATTGCGGGAAGTCAAGCGTTCCCACTTTTGTACCCTCGGGAAGCGCAAGGACAAGCCGCTCAAACTGAACAGTTTTCCCCGAACCATCGGTTCCCTCAATAACGATGAATTTCCCGCGTTGGTCCATAAGGATTTATTACATTATAGAACAAAAATAAGCAACTAAAACAAACCGCTTAGTTATGACGGCGAAATACTGCGGTTTGTTTTATTGCGCCTAATCCACCACCTCAATCCCCATATTCCTCGCGGTGCCGCGGATGATCCGCTCTGCCGCATCAAGATCGGTCGTATTCAGATCGGGAAGTTTTTTCTCCGCGATGGCGCGCACGTCGGCTTTGGTCACTTTCCCCACTTTTGTCGTAAGCGGGTTAGCGGAACCCTTCTCAATGCCCGCGGCTTTTTTCAAAAGCGCTGCTGCAGGCGGAGTTTTTAAAATAAACCTGAAGCTGCGGTCTTCAAAAATCGTAATCTCGGCGGGAACGATATCCCCTTTCATATCCTTCGTCGCATCATTGAATTGCTTGCAGAACTCCTGCAAGTTGATGCCTTGTGGGCCGAGCACGGTGCCAACCGGCGGCGCCGGGTTCGCCGCGCCCGCCGGCAATTGAAGCTTAATGACTGTTTTTACTTTCTTGGCCATTGGTAGGTATGGTATCCCACAACGACAGGGAAATCAAGCGTTCTGGCGTCGTGGCTCCCGGCGGGCGAGTGGGCCCAATCCGCATCCGCACATTATTGCTACCGACGCTTATACCGAGCGGATAAAATAATGACTGTGAGCAATGCGAGAGATTCTAAAATTGTAAGTGTCATAAAAACAACATCCTTTTCGTGTATGGCATACGCGACCAGAATGAGCGCGCCAAAAAGCCAAATAAACCACGCGGGGATATCGATACCGGTAGAATCTTTAACTTTGAGCAAGTGGATGATCTGTGGCGCGTAAGCCGATACAAAAACAATAGAAGCGATCAATCCAAGACTTTGAAAAACTGCGTCATTCATGGACGGTTCCCTTTTCTAAAAGATTGGTAGTGCGCGGGGCAGGATTCGAACAGTAGTAAAACAACCACTTGCGTACTAGAACGGTATATCCTCCGGTTTTATTTCTTCCTCTTCCAGATTAATAACAGGAATCTCCTCCTGCGGCGGAAGCTTGGTGTCAAAATCAGAACCGCCACCGGGCGCCGCTACGTTGTCTTTACTGCCGCCTCGCGGTGCACCGGCGCCGCCGCCCTGTCCGCCGCCGTATGGCCGTGGTCCAAGCTGCATGCGTTCAGCCATGATCTCCGTCGTCCGGCGCTGTCCGCCTTGCTTGTCTGTCCAGCTCCGCGTGCGGAGTCGGCCCTCAATGAGCACGGTGGCGCCTTTTGTAAGAAACTGGCTCGCGACCTCGGCCTGGCGTCCCCAAAGAACAACGTTATGAAACTCGGCCTCCTCCTGCTTTGCGCCGTTCTTGTCCGTCCAAACACGGTTTGTGGCAACGCCAAGCGTCGTCACCGACTGCCCTCCGGGCGTCGTCCGAAGCTGCGGATCGGCCGTCACCCTCCCAACGATGATTACTTTATTTAAATCCATGGCTCTATTCTAGCACATATGTCATTAAAATTCTCTTAAAGAAAACTTGACACGGAATCATGATAGCGTGAGTTGTAGTGTTTGGCCGGCAGCCCTTCTTAGTACTGACGGCAAAACACTACAACTCACGCTATCATGGTCACTGCGAGATTTCCTCAATCTTTTTCTCCAATGCCTCGTTCGAAAGCGGAGACGGAACGGGCGGCCGGGCTTCAACGGGCGGCCTCCCTCTTTTCGGTAAAGGAAAGGGCGGCGCGGTGAGCGGCTGTCTTTCTGCTTGCGGAGGCGCGACGAGCACGAGGAACCTGATTATTTCCTCGCGCATCCCGAGATCGCGTTCAATTTGCTTCGCGTCCTCGCCGGTCATCCTCACGACATAAGACATGAACATCGCTTCGGTCATGCCTTTTATCTTATAGGCAAGCGCGAGTTTTTTTATGCGGGGCTCCGATACCGTTTCGCCGTTGTGCTGGCGGACCAATTCAAGCACGCGCGCCGCATCGCTCTCGCTTTTCAAAAGCAGTGCGAGCTCGTATATTTTCTTGTCTTTTTCTTCGTCCATAGCGTGGGTATTATAATCGAATTATTCCTTAGCGGCAAGGGTGGTCTTTTCTGCATCAGCTTCAAGTTCATGGAGCACCTCGCGGCCCGATTCCCTATCCCCCGCAGGGATGAGACGGCCGATGATCACGTTTTCTTTGAGCCCGCGGAGTTTGTCCACTTTTGCCTCAATTGCGGCCTTCACGAGCACGCGCGCGGTATCCTGGAACGATGCCGCGGAAAGGAAGCTCTCAGCCGAAAGCGCGATGCGCGTGATCCCAAGGAGCACCTCGTCCGCTTTCGCAGGCTGCCCGCCCTGTTTTTTGATCTCGCGGTTCACCTCCAAAAACTTCGCCTTCTCGACGATCTCGCCCATCACAAAGTCCGGTGCATCGCCCCCGTCGCGGATCTTCACGCGCGAGAACATCTGCCGCACGATCATTTCAATGTGTTTATTGTTGATCGAGGCGCCCTCCGAGAGATAGATCTTTTGCACTTCGTTCACGATATAACGGGCCACCGCAAGCGCGCCCCTGTGCTCGTACAACTCATGGATATCCAGGTTCCCCTCGGAAAGCAGGTCGCCCTTCCGGATCTTGTCCCCCGCTTTCGCATAAAGCACGGTGCTGCGCGGGACGGCGATCTCCTGGGCCTTTGTTTTCTTGTTCTCGGAAATAAGACGGAGCACTTTCTGGGAACCTCTTTCCTCCACTTTCTCCACCGATCCATCAAAAGGCGCGAGCACGGCGCGGCCCTTCGGCGAGCGCATCTCGAAAATTTCTTCCACGCGCGGCAAACCGTGCGTAATGTCCGCGCCCGCCACGCCTCCCGCATGGAACGTGCGCATCGTAAGCTGCGTTCCCGGTTCCCCGATGGACTGCGCCGCAAGCACTCCTGCCGCAGCGCCGATCTTCACCGGTTCGTTTACGCCAAGATCATATCCGTAACACTTGGCGCAAATACCGTAAAATGTCCTGCAGGTGATGGGCGACCGCACGGTAACCGCATCCAGCTTGGATTGTTCGATAAGTTCCGCCGCCGCTTTGTCTATGATCTCTCCGGCCCGCGCAACAACTTTGTGCCCGATCCGGATATCATCAAGCGCCGCGCGGGAGAACAAACGGGAAGAAAAGCTCTGGTTGAATTCCTTGCCGTCGGCGCGCAAAATCTCGATCCCCTCTTTCGCCCTGCAATCTTCTTCGCGGACCGTGAGGTCCTGGGCCACATCCACCAAGCGCCGCGTCAGGTAGCCGGCCTGCGCCGTCTTCAAAGCGGTGTCGGTGGTTCCTTTCCGCGCGCCGTGCGTAGAAATGAAGTATTCCAAAACCGAGAGCCCTTCTTTAAGCGACGACCGCACGGGAAGCTCGATGGTTTCTCCTTTCGGATTCTGCACAAGCCCTTTCATGCCCATCATCTGGATCGGCTGGGACCATGAACCGCGCGAGCCGGAATCCACCATCTGATAGATAGCATTGTCCACCGACAAAACGACCGAGACGAGCTTCGCAAGCTCGCCCTTCGCCCTGTCCCACACACTGATTACGCGCGCCTTGCGCTCAGAGGACGTAAGAAGCCCCTCGCGGTATTGTTCCCGTATCAAACCCACCTCTTCGTCGGCCTTCCGCATGATCTCGCCTTTTTCGGTAGGAATAATAAGGTCGGCCATTGCCCATGTGATGCCCGAGACCGTTGCCATCTCAAAGCCAAGCAGTTTCACGCCGTCCAAAATCTCGCGCGCCGTATCGAGCCCGTGCACGTCAAGGATCTTCTCGATGATCTTTTTGAGTTTTTTGCTTGTCACCGTCTCGTTCACGAACTCAACTGTCCCGTGAAGTACTTCATTGAAGATCAAGCGGCCGAGCGTGGTATCGATGCCCTTCACGCGGATCGCCGAATGGAGCGTGACCACGTTATTTTCGTAGGCAAGAAGCGCCTCTTCGACGCCGAGCATCGGTTTTGCGGCATCCCCTTTCGAGGACGGGCGGGTGAGATAATAAACGCCGAGCACCATATCTTTTGTGGGAGCGGCAATAAGCTCGCCGGTTGCGGGCTTCAAAAGCCCCTTCCCTGCCGCCATGATCTCTACGGCTTCCTTTTGCGCAAAATCGGAAAGCGGAAGATGAACCGCCATCTGGTCGCCGTCAAAGTCGGCATTGAACGCGGAACAGACGAGCGCGGGGATCTTTATCGCAAGCCCCTCAACAAGAAGCGGCTTGAAGGCCTGCACGGAGAGCCGGTGCAGGGTCGGCGCGCGGTTCAAAAGCACGCGTTTGCCCTTAATGATCTCTTCCAGAATTCCCAACACTTCCGGCGTATGTTCTTCAATATAGCGCGACGCGCTCCGGATGTTGTGCGCAAGGCCGCGCTTGATGATCTCGCCAATCACGAACGGGCGGAAAAGCTCCAGCGCCATCCGCTTCGGCAAACCACATTCGTCAATTTTTAAATTGGGACCCACGACAATGACCGACCGGCCGGAATAATCCACGCGCTTCCCGAGCAAGTTCTGGCGGAAACGGCCCTGCTTCCCTTTCAACATGTCGGCCAGGGAACGCAAAGGACGCCGCTGCGCCGAGAGCTGCTGGGTGCCGAAGCGGGCGGAATTATCAATTAGGGCGTCCACCGCTTCTTGAAGCATGCGCTTCTCGTTGCGGATAATGACGTCCGGCGCCTTGATCTCCAGGAGCTTTTTCAAGCGGTTGTTGCGGTTGATCACGCGGCGGTAAAGGTCGTTCAGGTCGGAAGTTGCGTACCGTCCGCCGTCCAGGGCCACCATGGGCCGAAGGTCCGGCGGGAGGACCGGAAGCACCGTCATCACCATCCATTCCGGACGGCTGCCGTTCCGGATCATTGATTTGAGCATCTTCAGGCGCCGCAGGAGCTTGCTTTGCGCAAGAGGGTCCTTTGCGTTTTCCAGTTGCGCCTCAACGCCTTGCACTTCCTTCCGAAGGTCCAATTTTTCCAAAATTTGTTTTACGGCCTCGGCGCCGCTCCCCGCCTTGAAAATACTCCCGAACCTCCGCGAGAGCGAGAAATATTCGTTCTCCGAAAGGATCTGGCCAACGTGAAGATTTTCCAAATATTCTTTCGTCGTGTCGGCGGCCTCCAAGATCTCTCCTTTTACCATCTTATCCTTATTGCCGACGGTCTTCAGCTTGCCCTTGAGCTCGCGCTCAAGGTCCGCAAGCGCAACTTTGCGGTTTTCCTCTTTTATCTCCGTGATGATGTAGGCCGAGTAATAAATGACGCGCTCAAGCTTCTGCGAAGAAACGTCAAGGGCGAGCGCAAGGCGCGAAGGGATGCTCTTCAAGAACCAGATATGCGAGACAGGAGCGGCAAGCGCGATGTGGCCGATGCGCTCGCGCCGCACCGCCGCGCGCGTGACCTCCACGCCGCACTTATCGCAGATCACGCCCTTGTAGCGGATCCGGCGATACTTGCCGCAATAGCACTCATAGTCCTTCGTAGGGCCGAAGATGCGTTCGGAGAACAAGCCGTCCTTCTCGGGGCGCTGCGTCCGATAATTGATGGTCTCCGGTTTTATCACCTCCCCATGGGACCATTTCAAAATATCTTCCGACGACGCGACGCTGATCTTCAATGCGGAGAAATCATCTTTACGATCGGTTTCTGTCTCATACAGCGGCTGGATATTGAATCCAAGCGATTTAAGTTCGTTCACAAGCACATTGAAGGACGCCGGAATGTTCGGCTCCTTGATCTGCTCGCTGCGTATGATGGACTCGTACGCCGCTGCGCGGCCCAGGACGTCGTCGGACTTGATCGTGAGCATTTCCTGGAGCGTGTGGCGCGCGCCGTAGCCTTCAAGGGCCCACACCTCCATTTCGCCGAACCGTTGGCCGCCGAACTGCGCCTTCCCACCCAGCGGCTGCTGGGTGATCAGAGAGTACGGACCAATGGAACGCATGTGCGCCTTGTCTTCCACAAGATGGTTCAGCTTCATCATGTACACCTGCCCCACGGTCACCCGGCTTTCAAAAGGTTCGCCGGTGCGGCCGTCAAAGAGCTTCACTTTGCCGTCCTCGGGCAGTCCCGCCTTCGCGAGTTCCTCGCGGATCTCCGCTTCCGTCGCCGAGTCCAGTCCCGGCGTGATCGCGCGGTATCCCAACTTTGAAGCCGCCCACCCCAAGTGGGTCTCCAGGATCTGGCCGAGGTTCATGCGCGAGATGACGCCCAACGGGTTCAAAACGATGTCCACCGGCGTGCCGTCCTCCAAATAAGGCATGTCTTCCGCCGCGCGCACCTGCGAAATGACGCCCTTGTTCCCGTGGCGCCCGGCAAGCTTGTCGCCCGACTGGACCTTCCGGAGTTCCGCGATCTCCACCTGAATGCGGCGGATGATCCCCGGCTCCAGCTTGTCGCCGCGCTCCCGGTCAAAGATCTTCACGTTCACCACGCGGCCCAGTTTCCCGTGCGGAAGGATAAGCGAGGTATCTTTCACGTCCCGCGCCTTCTCGCCGAAGATCGCGCGGAGCAGGCGCTCTTCCGACGTCAGTTCCGATTCGCCCTTC
>Ga0187870_1001605_pt1 | contig 20341 bp, 26 predicted proteins | sample June2016WEW_13_1_3_FD_132974 | JGI IMG/M metagenome (GOLD analysis project Ga0187870, IMG submission 132974) | Peatland microbial communities from SPRUCE experiment site at the Marcell Experimental Forest, Minnesota, USA - June2016WEW_13_150 | ecosystem: Environmental > Terrestrial > Soil >... | reverse complement strand
TGTTACCCGGAATTCAGCTTCTGTTATCATGATTTCATGATACATGACAAGCAGATTCGAGTCCAGCACTATTTTTCAATCAAGGCCAGTTTATAGAACAGGGTTACGTGGCTGAGCAGTTACGATTGGTTTCTTTCTGGTTGCGGGGGGGTGAGAGAGATCCGCACCCCGGACATTATCGAAAATATTTTTCCCCATATGGGTAGGCAGGTCACTGACAACACTGACGTTGCCAACTAATAAAAGTTAAGTATGTAAAAATATATGTACCAACGTCAGCTTTGTCAGTAGCCTACCCAGGCATTTAAAAGAAAAAATGAGGATGTAGGTTGAAACCGAGTGGGTGGTTGTTTATAGAAAGAATTTCCCTGGAATGTCTACCTACGGCACTGACGTTACTGACGTTAGTCTACCAAGTTCGGACCATCATTAAGGATAGCGAGCCATGGTTTGTAGCAAAAGATGTCTGCGATGTCCTTGAACACAGCAATAGCAGAATGGTCATTGAGCGTTTAGATGATGACGAAAAGGGTGTGTCACCTTTGGATACCCCTGGTGGCACCCAAGAAATGGCTATCATAAACGAGGCTGGCCTATATATGTTGCTTTTCAACATGCAACCTCAGAACAAATCAACCATGACTGATGAACAATTCAACCAGCGGGTGGAGTCAATAAAGCAATTCAAACGCTGGATCATCCACGAAGTGCTCCCTTCCATCCGTCAGCATGGCATCTACGCCGTGGATACTGTCATTTCAGTTATTTGCCGGTATCTTGCCTTCCTTCGCTGGAATAATCCCCACATACTTACTGAATCCTTTAATATTTCTCAAGACAAGAAGGATTCAGCAAGGCAGCAACGAAGTAATATGTACTTAGCAATAGCCGCCGCACAATGCGGCTTTTCTGTCTTATGGGGTATCGACAACTTCACAATTAGGGGGGTGGGTTTACATGAGAAAGCTCGTTTCGTTAGTGATTTCATTTATTCTGCTTTTGGCTATTCCCATTAGCAGCGCTTATGCTGAATCTGTATTTACTGTCGGCTCCACGCAATACATAGATGATCAGCAAACAGTACAGATGGATGTTACTCCATACATCGAGGACGGTCGGACGTTTCTGCCGATCAGATATGTTGCAAATGCACTCGGTGTGTCAGATTCCGGCATTCTTTACGACCCAAAAACGCAGGAGATAGATCTTTTCAAAGGCAGCAGTTGTGTCAGGCTTTTGATTGGAAATACAACAATGTACGTAGCCGCAAGCCAAGGTTCCGAGATCAATAATGCTACGATTACGATGGATGTTGCTCCAGAAATTGTAAACGGTCGTGCCTACCTTCCTGTTGCCTGGCTAGCTAAGGCATTTGATGCTAATGTCTCTTGGGACGACGCCGCCCAAACGATCACAATTGGGGATACTTCTTCGTCTGGCGAAACATCTCCAGTACCACAGACAATTACTATACCTGCAATGGCCTTCCCTTCAAATGTTTCCGTTATTCCAAATACCTTCACTTGGCAATACGAAGGGCAGCAGTTTTCATGGGAGATTGATACACCGACGAGTTTAATGGAGTTAGAGGGATTCTATCAGATTCCGAATTTGCAACAACTTCTTGATAATTATGCTCGCATATGGAGTTTATTATCAAATGATCCTTCGCAAGTTTCTACTGCTCTGATACAGCAAGCGATAAATACCATGATTACCGACAAAGCATCAAGCCTTTATGTAGAATATCTTGCCAAAGATTTAGATCAGATCGCCAAACAGCAAGGGTACGATAGATTCCATGAGGCTGAATTTATCGCCAGTTTTGTGCAAAACGTGAAGTATGCAATTGTTAGCTACAACATGGAATATCCCCCGCAGACTATTGCAAATGGCGGGGATTGTATCAATAAATCCATAGTGCTTGCAGCAATTTTAAGTCAGTTGGGGTATCAGACTTGCGTTTTTATGTACCCCAAAGCTGGGCATGCTATGACTGGCATGGTTTTTAACGACAGCGATTTTCCGTCTGGAATCTCATATAGTCCTACTTGCGCCCTCATCAATGGGCAAAAGTATTTTGTTACCGAAACAACTGCGACCGGTTGGGGGATTGGTCAATGGTCTTTAACCCAAGAAGGCTATTCGACAGATAAATACAACTAGCATTAGCTGTTTAGTTCCATAATAGCTGTTTTGATGTGAAATTGCATTGAATACATCGGCCATTTAATTGAGCCACCGACTATACGTTATACACACGGGGGGTATTCTCAAATGCCAAGGCTTCGCGCCATCTGCAAGTGAAAGAGGACAGAGACCCGGGGACTAAGAGGGCGGCTGTGAGGCCGCCCCCTTGCATCGAGAGAATATCCATAAGCCTATGGCCTACCCCCAAACCCTATCAGCGCCATATTCAGGCTTCTTTCATAGCGGGTATAATACCGATGCTGCCAGCGCTAGTATGTCAGCCGGTGCATATACCGCGGGCGCTCAGGGAATGGGTCAAAAGTGCATAAGCTGCCGCCCAACTTCTCCCGGATCTTCTGCGCCTGCGACAGCATCCGAAACATATACCTTTCTTGCTGTGAAGCATACGCCAGGTCATTGCACTTCCGGCAAGCAAAATACTTTCTGGCGGCCATGTATAGCTTGCTTACTCGCTGCGCACAGAGCGGGCAGAAGAAGTAAGGCCGTTCGCCTCCATAATTGCATGGCCGCCATTCCAGAGGGACGATGTACTGCATTTCCTCCGGGTCTCCACCCCTAGGCGTGACGGTATAAGTCAACTCCAGCGCGGTCCTGTGCAGCATCTTTACCCCGATGCTCGCCGTTCTCTCCCCGCTCCTGTTGTTCCACCAGCACCAGACAGAGGAAAGGCCATAATGCAGCATCCCTTCATGATAGAGCGGTAATATATCCAAGCATCGGCTACCTTCTACCGTGTCCTTGCCTCGCCATCCCATGCCATGCACTCCTTCCGGCCATCGAAATATCAAGGGAATTTAGCCCTGTTGTTGTCTTATTTATGCCCTCATTGTCTTGTGTCCCAAAGGGTTGAAGTAATGCTTGAAATGTGCGGTTTTGCAAAGTTTATATGGTCTCGTAAACTCAGAAAAACCTTAGTTTTCCTTAGTTGACAATCTGTTTTGGGACTGTTCTCCTTTGGCTCGCCCAATTGCCTAATAGAAGATCCTCATAAAGTCTGTCGTTGATAGTGTTTGAGGCGATCATCCCACCCCCCGATCTGTGCGGTTTTGTTGACTTCTGAATTTGAATTTAGGATAGTGGGGGTTTGCTTGCTTCTCCTGTTGCGTCCCTGTTCTCGGGCAGTCTGATCACAATTATGTTGCCTGCCTGGAATTGACCGTTATTAACCCGTTTAATCGGCTCATCTGCCATATTTCACACCTCTTTCCGAAATTTGATAAAGCTTCCCTCGCGTGCGCGTGCGCGCGGGCCCGTTGACGGCCTCCCAGATCAGGACGTGCAAGCTTCCCTCGCGTGCGCGTGCGCGCGTGTTTTTAGGCGTCGGGAAACTCGGGAAACTCAAGTTTTCTCAAGTTCACACATGCTCGATACATGTTGCACTCAACGTCATGCGCCACAAGAGATTGGAGTTATCATGTCAACCTTTGAAAGCGGCCTTTAGTTGACTTCCGAATCTGAATGTGGCGGGTCTCTCTGCCGTTTCTGTTTTATCCTTGTTTTCAGGTAGCCTGATCATGATTATATTGCCTGCCCGGTTGATCAGGGTCTGTGCTCCTTCGGGCAGAGGGATGTCAAGGTGCTCATCCGCTCGCTCGAACAGGCTCAGGTCAAGATACTCATGCACTGTTGGCGGTTCCATCCGCTCCGTCCTCTTGTGCGCCGGTATGGGGGCCTCGAAGTTCCTTCGCATAAAACTCACCCCTCTTTTTTAAGGTGTCTGGTTATTCGGTTTTCGTGGTCAGCAAATTCAACATTCTTCATCATGGGATACCCTCAGAGACGCGTTTTGCAGGAGTATAATGCGCGGGTATAAGGGTTTGTATCTTATCGTCAGGATGCCTCGCTCCGCGTCGCTACAGGTGCCGCGCTGGAAGCAGCAGAATTGATCCTGTGGGTGCCCCCGATCCTGATCATGTTCTGCCCGGGCTTGATCAGGATTGCCCACTTCGGCAGGGTGAATGTCCAGCCCCAGGGGTGGCCGTTGGAAGTGTCCACCTTGCAGGGAGTCAGCCCCCGCCTCTCCAGCATCTTGAACACCCGGGGACTGGCCGTGTAAAGCTCGCCCTCGCCCTCTGCCTCGTTAAAATTAATGATCGTCTCTGCTTCCCAGGCCGCCGATGCGATCTCTTCCGTGTCCAGTGTCTTGCTCATGTGCGATCTCTCCTCTCATTTTGCCTTGCCCGCAACAGTCCCTTGCCTCTTCGTAAACCTGCCGCCCATATCTGTGCCATATCTGTGGATTCTTACCCCTCTTAAATCGCCTTCTATGGCTTCGCTGGGAACGGCAGAAGGAGCTTCAAGCAGGGTCTTATTGCTGTGGCCGGTTAGAAGATCCCATAATCTCTCATACCACGGTTTGACGGCTTCATCGCTCTGTTTCTGTGTCGCCGCCGCGGAGGGCTGAGCAGACGGTTCCGCGGAGGGCTGAGCAGCAAAGTTCGTGATTACCGAAGTATCCGCGCTGTTTCCGTTGCTACTGCCGATCGGTTGCCAACTCGCCCGCATCCGCTGCCACTGTTGCAAGAGGTCTTGGAATATTTGCTGCTGCTGCTGGGTCTGGGGCATCGTGGTTCCCGATGATTGCTTTTGCTTTAAAGGCTGTGTTGCCGGAAACATCTGGTTCCACTGCGCCTGCTCCATCGGTGACATCATGTTCGACTGTACCCGATTGGAAGCCGGGTGCACCAGAGGCTGGTTGATCGTGCCTACCTGACCGCTGGGCATCGTCTGAGCGGCCTGCTGCGCTCCCTGGCGTCAATGGAAGGCAGGAGCGAGGAAAGGCTTGCAGGAAGCACTCCCGTTCTCACGCCGGTGCCCTGTGCTGTTGCCAGTTGACTGATCAGGTCGTCAAGTATGCTCATTAGGATACCCTCCTCGGAGTTCTAGCCTCAGCCTGTCTTGCTCGTATTACGCCCTTGCCTCGTCGGAGTCCCTGCTGCCATATATCCGGGTGCTCCCGGAGCATCAACAGCAGTTCATTCTCATACAGCACCAGCCGGCAGCGTAGCAGCTTGATCTCGATCCGGTCGTCATGGCTCATTGAATCGCCTCCGGCTAGCCCAGCCGCTGCCCCAGCACGACAATGCCCACGTCTAGGCAAGAGTCAATCATATTCCCGATCTCTGGTTCACCTTTGCCCGCCGCCTTCGCTGCGTCGCACAGCTTCCGTAGTTTGCAAAGCCGCTCATAGGTAACGGTTGGCCTATGGAGTTCTTCCGGCTCGTCCAGCCTATTCCACATGGTCTGTATGCCTGTCGCCAGGGCGCACTTTGCAACGGACTCAGTATGGGGTACATTCAACATCCCACGCTTATAAAGTTCGCCTGTGAGTTCTTCCAGCTTGGCGTCCAGGTCTCCACACAGCACGTCTACATCCGGGAACTCGCTCATTTAAGAATTACCCCTCCCAGTTTCTTCTTTGTTTCATGCATCGTCCGCAAGTCTCCGATGGTTCTGACTGTCCCGGCCTCGATGCTCTCTTGAAGCAGCCGGATCTCCTTCAGGCTATATGACGGGATACCCTATCTGCTTCCTGAGTTCCTGATCAATCAGGTCAAACACTTGCCGGATGTCGATCAGTTCCTTTTCCTGTAAAGCTTCTTCGGTGTATTGCTTCATTCTTGCTTCCATCCTTGCCCGATCCTCTGCGGTCATCATGCCGCGATCACCATCCCTAACAGCCCCAACTTCCCAGCCTGAGCAGCATCCTGATTGGCCTGCTTATCCGCAAGGGTGCCGAATTGAAGTTCGTCCAAGATGTGATCGCAGTAAAGCAGCCTGTCGCACCAGTCCGCCCGGAGGTCGTCCGGGGTCTCCAGCACCAGCCAGAGGCAGCGCCGATATGCGACCAGTTTGACATAAGCTCGGTGCGCCCAGCCCCTTAACGCTCGCTGAGCCTCGATCCGCTCCGTTGCTGCTTTGAGTTCTTCTTTCACTTGTTGCCTATCACGGATCTGTTCTACCGGCAGGCCGAATCTCGCCGCGATATCATGCGCCGCCGCAAGAGGACGAACATTCAGCAGACGGGCAACAAACGAAACGCTGTCACCGTTAGCGCCGCAGGCGAAGCAGTAGAAGCCATCATCATAGACGTAAAAAGAAGGTCTGTGGTCGTCATGAAAGGGGCATGGTGCGTATTTTCCATGCATCACTACGCCATAGCGTTCAAGAACTTCTTGAATAGGAATCACCTTCACTTGCTGGAAAACATTGCTCCGATGTGGTATACTTTTCATGGACATTTAGAGACCCATCCTCTCGCCTGCCGCCGGGCGCCACCCCGGGGGCTTTCGTTTTATATGCCGAAATTCTGCTGCGCCCATACCTCGAATCCCGCTTTGGAAATTCGGATTGTGCGACCTCCATTAACCCTCATGCAGGGGAAACCCTTGCGGCGCACCAACGCGTAACTTGCGGCCTCGCCAACACCTAGCAAGGCAGCCAATTCCCGGACGCCAAAGAAGGACGGCAGGTTGTCAAAGTTAAGATGCCTGGTTGCCATCGCTGATCACTTCCTCGAAAAGTTCATCCTCACTCATGCCCAAGACCTCAGATATAAGTCGCCGGTACTTCGGGTATGGATAAAGCCTGCCTCGCTCAAGATGATTGACAAGTGTTGGCGGTAGCCCAGTCCTTCTCGCAAGTTCAGCTTGGTTTATGCCCAGTCTTTGCCGCTCATTGATCACTCGAGTTAGCACCTTGTTTCCCCCCTTGTTTAGTTCATTCAAACAATGGTACAATAGTAGTGCGTAGAACTACGTAGGAGAGTGATAACATGAAAACCCAGGTCAGCTTGACAGTCAGTGTCAAACAACCACAGTGCGCAGAGACATCCTTTGATGGGGATATTTTGCAGTGGAAACTGGATAAAGAAAAATCAGGCATGATGATCAGCAAGGATGCTGATGCTGGCAGGCTCCTTGACATTGCGCTCGACTTGAACATTAGCGTCTATCAGCAGGATGGGAGGCAGGAGGACATCCTGCTCCAGGCATATGCTCAGCATGGCCCTATCTTCAAGGACGAGATCCGTTTAAGCGAAGCAATTGCCCGGCTAACGGATCTTCTCGTTGTTCAGAATCTCTGGGATGCTTTGCGGCCAGCGGAGGGGAAACAATTGAGTGAGAATCAGCGTACTTTGGCAATTTTCAGCAAGCCCCTGGCGCCGGATTGGTTGCATGATATAATGGCTGTATTTTTAGAGCTTGACTCCAATGAAAAAAGACTCCTGGCTATTGTGCCAGGAGTACGGCCTGCCTCGTTCGCTCCAGTATTACCACATGAAAGAAAGTATCGCCTCAGCTTTCCTCCGGTGCCGCAAGAGTTTCCCTCTCGTGAAGACAAACTGCAATGGTTTCAGCAGCATGTGTTACGGTTCTTCAAAAAGATCCTGCAGGAGGGGATTGTTATAGACCCTGCAGTGAGAGAGAAGGACGGGAATCTCTTTCTAATGGCACGGCCAAAGGATTGGTACAGCTTTGCTGCTTTATGGCTCTATTTGCAAAGCAAGACAGTTTCATCAAAGCAATGTCCTGGGGAAAATTGCGATAACATGATTCCTATTGACAAGGAGTATTGTTCGAAGTGTATCCGTAGGTATGGAGATGGCTATGCAAGGTCACGGGTACAGACGACATATAGGGTGGGGAAGAAAATACCAGATGAACTTTATAAGGATCTAAAATCACATCTTGGTAAGGTAAAGAAAAAAGTGGACGCGTATGGCATTCCAGAAGGTTACGATAATGTAGATAAGTACTTTCAAGATAGAGCGAAACAGTTTGTTGCCAAGAATAAGAAGAAGTATAGCTGACTTTAACCGTGTCCCGCCTGCATCCCAGGTTTCGGATTTTACGACAGTTTTACCCCGCTTATCTCCTGTACTGCTTATGTACTGCTTATAACGTGAGGAAGCTTGAAAAATAATGATGCCAGTTGAGATTCCTAAATCCTGAAAGCCTTGCAGTTAAGGCATCTTGAGGTTTGATGAGGCAAGCCAAAATATGCGACCTACTTCTGTTAACCGGAGGGTTGTAGGTTCGAATCCTACCCGGGGAGCCAGAAAAGCAGAGCACTCCAGGACTTGGAGTGCTTTTCCATTACCTATGTTTACCCCAATTTACCCCAATTGCGAGAATGGGCTTTAGTCCACCTGGACGTTGAGCAGCCCATTCATCCGGTTCATGACTTTCTTCTTGGTTCGCTCGATCACGTGGGAATATATATCCGCCGTCATTGCCCTGGTCGCGTGGCCCAGCATCTCCTGGACGTTCCTTATATCCTCGCCGTCCTCGATCAGCATGGAGGCGAAGGTATGCCGCGTTGTGTGGAGCTTCTTATGCTGGACGCCGGCCTTCTTCAGCATGGTATCATACTGCCGGTTGAGGTTCCGGGGCCAGATCCGGTGCCCGTCCTCGGTGCAAAAGACCAACGTTCCTGAAGTCGAGGAACTGAGGCCACTTCTGTCTTAACGTATCATGGGCTAGAATCTCCTTTTTGGTAGGCACGCAACACACCTCCATAAAAATAAAGCCACCCATAAAATATTTCTTATGGACAGGCCCGGATACCATATCTCTGGCCGTTAAAATTAGCCAATTTAAGTATGCTTCCCGAGTGTCTTCTTCCATACCGAAGATAGATGCAAAGCCATGAATTTGACAGTAATCACCATAGGATTCTTTATCGTTATACACGCTAGAAAACTTCTTTTCGGCCTCTATGCCGGCATAGCAGATGGTCTCCGTTGTCGGCCCGGAAGAATGGCGGCATATGGTCATGGGAAGAGATCGAGGCAGTGAGGGCGGATGAAAAACCCTGGTTCAACCGGGGTTGCAGTATTATTAAGAAATACGATTGGTTATATCGTTAGGCTCAAGGCGTGTTCATAGGAAATTGGTTGGCCAGTTGGAGTCCGCTTCCATGCGTCCTCCCTATGAGAAAGATCCGTCAGCTTCTTTGCCGATAGCTTGCCGAAACGTTTGGCAACCTCTCGCATCGTAGCGAGTTCCTCTTCAGAGAATATATGCTCATCCGGTTCCGTTTCAACACACACAAGGTCAGCTTCATTGCCGTTTGAGAGAATCAAGGATTCGATGGTCACAGCACCGGTGTCAGTAGCGGCCTGCAGACAGAGCATCCAGTCATCCAAAGCGGGACCGTATGGCAGGGAAGCATATCTCGCTCCGCTTATTGATACGGCATGCTTCTTAAAGTGCATAAAATCAGCATACCAAAGGAGCTTCATCAGGGCAATCTTCGATATCTTGCTCCTTGCGGCGGCAAAAAATATCATCATCCCCGCCAGTTTTTCAAAGTCGAATTCTCGAAAGCCGTTTTCGAGGCTGGGCCGGGAACTGGCTCTCTTCTTCAGCGCAGCAAGAACCGCCGTTTTTCTCTCACTATCGAGAAGACCCGAAAGTTTTTGATTCAGCCGGGAACGCTCACGCGGAGAAAGGATGTTGCCGCGGCTTTTTAGGAGATTCAGCATTTCAGCAGGCTCTGTCAAGCCCTTGAGGATCTCTCCATGAGCAGGAGTAGGCACTGCTCCTTTTTCGTACCGATAGACAGTTGCAGGACTCCAGCCCAGCAGCTTTGCCAGGGTGCGCTGCCCCAGGCCGTATTTCTCTCTCAGAGCTATGATATCCATTGGGGCGAGCAAGCCTTTTCGGCGCCGATACTCCGCGTAGGCGCGCTCCAGGTTGGCAGAATCGAGATCCAGATCAAACACATCCTCACCGCACTCAGCACAAACAGCGATCTCGGCCTTAATTGTTACGGGTTCGCCCCGCACCGGATAGGTTTCATCGACCACCTTGATTAACAGTTCCCGGTTATCATTGCATTTTGGGCAATACCCTGTTTTGGACACCCTTATCACCCTTTCCCCTTTAAGCTTTGTAAGGATATATGAATGGATATTCCGCTTGATGAAAGGAGAGGCACAATATCTGTCCGTCGTTCCCGTTTTCGAGCCTTCGTATTTTCAGTTTTATATAATGTTCGTGATCCTCAACCATCACTCCGAAAGTCCAAATATCCTCGCCAGGAAAATCACTGTCTGCATCCGGCCCGTTTACATAGGTCTCTGGAGTAAGAGTACAGATGAAATCGAACAGATTCTCTATGCTCCAACCCAGGAAAGCCAGGGCGTCCAGATTCTTCTTGCGTCTGATAAATGCGCAGCTACCAGATGCAATTAACTTTTTAGCCTCCACAAGGAAGAGCATTACTTGGGCACGAGCTGCAGGCACTGTCCTTCCTCCATTCTCAGTGCTATTATCTCACAGTTTATTTCAATAGTGCAATCATTTGATTGCACTTTTTAAATGAAAAATATGCGCAGCCAACTTTGCCCAGAGACTGCCTTGGTTGACAAGGCTTGACAGAGAGCGACCAGGGTACGGAGCGGCTTGGCACGGCTGTTTTAAAAGGTGATAAGAAATGGAGAAAACATTAGTAGTGGAGATCAGGTACTGCGCGCGGCCTAAAACACCCGACATCGAAAAGCAAGCGTGTGGGCGTTCGTCAACGCGTCAGACAAGAGCTTTTGATATAGAAAGAATGTTTCAAAAAAACGTCGGCAGAGTAAGATGAAAAATTGACTGCAACCACGGGTCACTATTCGTACTCCTGCTTGCATCCCAGAGCGCGAATCACTGCCTCATTCTTACCCCAATTGGGGTAAGTCCGGTACGATGCATCGTGATTCGGACGCTGTTTTTCTGTGGACGGCAAGAGGGTCCGGCACCGTATAGACAAATGCATCCCCGGATGGCACACTATTACTGGATAGTTCAGGAACAGGGGGTGGCAGTATGGCGGTAGATTTTCACGCGCACTGTTTTCCGGACAGCCTGGCCTTGAGGGCGGTCCCCAAACTGGCGGCTGCCGGCGGGGTCGAGCCCTACCTTGACGGTACCGCCTCCGGCCTGCGCCGCTCCATGAAGGAGGCGGGCATCTCTCTGTCAGTGGTGCAGCCGGTGGCCACCCGGCCGCAACAGGTGCGGGTGATCAACGCCTGGGCGGCGGAGCAGGATGCTATCCGTCGTTCAAGCCGGCAGCCGGAGCAGTTGCTGTTTTTTGGCGCCCTGCATCCGGACCTGGCGGACTGGCGGGAGGAGATCAGGCGTATCAAGGAGGACGGCCTGCGCGGGATCAAGTTTCACTCAGACTACCAGGGTTTTTTTGTGGATGAGGAGCGGATGTGGCCGGTCTACGAGGCCCTGTTCCAGGAGGGTCTGATCATCCTGTTTCACGCCGGTGCGGATATCGGGTTGCCCCCGCCGGTGCATTGCACCCCGGAGGGGCTGGCCAGGGTCCTGCGCCGGTTTCCCGGCGGCCGGATCATTGCCGCCCACATGGGTGGCTACCTGTGTTGGGAAGGCGTGGCTCGCCACCTGGTCGGGACAGAGATCTACTTTGATACCTCTTTTTCCTTCGCAGACCTGGGCGCTGCAGGCATGACCCGGCTGATCCGCGCCCATGGGCCGCACAAGGTGCTATTCGGCACCGATTTCCCCTGGACCAGCCAGAGGGAGTCACTGGCAAGTATCCAGGACCTGGACCTGCCGCCAGACGCCAAGGAGCGCATTCTCTACCGGAACGCTCTCTCCCTACTGGGGCTGTCAACGAGTTCTTAGCTTCAGTGGGGGCTTGCCTTCACCCATTGAAGCTTATCTGGGAAACCTACTTCAGTTGAGAAGCATGGCGCATAATTGCCGGGGGCATGCGCTTGCAAAACTGCAATCTGCATGAAAACGACCGGTGAGGGCGGATTGGCATATCTGAGATGTGATCGTGCTGACCATGTGCCAGATATTTTTTTGTGGAAGTTTTTCGAAGGAAGGAATTTCGGATTTACTGGCGAATAGTTCCCCAAAGGATACACATTCCTGTACATTTTAGGAAGGGGGTAACAAGTGTGGCCGAGAAGAAGACGTACAAGTTCGATTTCGAGATCAAGCCGGATCTCTGTATGGACTGCGCTACCTGCTGGTTTGTTTGCACAAATGATGGCGGGAGCGGTGCGGTTTATGTAAAGATGAACGGGACAGCCGAATACGCCATTGACAAGGATACCTGCACCCGCTGCGCCCGGTGCTTCAGGGCGTGTCCAGTTGACGCCGTGGTGCGGATCAACAAAGCTGAGAAAAGCGCCTGATCATCATTCATTAGCCTCTTAACCCTGCCCTGTCGCCCCCGGCGCGGGGCGTGGATTGAAACGGAGCGCCTGATTCCCTGCATACCTGCAGGGAATTTTTCTTGTGCACCCGGATGCGCCTGTGCTACGCCTGCACGGGGGAAATTTTTGGAGCGTTCCCGGTACTAAAATAGAAAACTTGGCTTGCGCCGAGCATAAGCGACAGCGGAAGCCTTAGTTGCAATTATACTTGTTTCCTTTTTTCCATTCCAAACAAGTATATATTGACAGGCGATGTGGGACTATGCTAAAGTAAAGTGCAATGTCTGTATGCTTAGTGTGGTTTCAGTCTTTTTTTATTTGTAAAGCTATGATTGTGAGGAGGTGGCCAGGTTGCGCAGCGGGGTCACTTTGGCCTGTACCGATTGCAAGAACCGTAACTATACTACACAGAAGAATAAAAAGAACGACCCAGACCGGATCGAGTTCAAGAAGTTTTGCCCGGTTTGTAAAACTCACACGCTGCATCGCGAGACGAAGTAGCGGATGCCGCGCCCGCCGGATCCAGGGCGGTGCCGGTGCTGTACTGCGCGGTTCAACTGGGTCTTAGCTTCAGGGGGGGATTGGCTTTCCCCCACTGAAGGTTAGAGCCAGTTAACTAGGGGCATAGCCGCTCTTTGTCGGCTCGAGGCTACGCCTCGGTTGAAAACCCGCCGACACACCGGTCCCACCGCTTAAGAAGCGGGGGCATTAGAGCGGTTAGCCATCATGTAAGGACGCCAAAAGGATGTGAAGGTGACGCGATGGGGAAAAAGGCCGGCACGATTAAGGCGAAGAAGGGCTCCAAGACTCAGGACGATAAGATGAAAGCAGAGGCCGGGCAGGAGAATACACCGGCCCAGGCGGTCCCTGCGGCCCCGAAGCGGAGGCTGGGCTTTTTGCGTCTGGCCAAAGGCGGCGAAAAACCCGGGCCGGAAGCCTCCAAGAGGGTTCCGGCAGTGCCGGGCAAGGGTAAAGAACCGGCGCGGGGGCCTGCCAAGAAGGAGCCCGGGAAGCCCAAGCCCCAGTTTTTCCAGGAGGCAGTCAAATTCTTGCAGAGCGCCTGGGGCGAATTGAAAAAAGTGCATTGGCCATCCCGGTCGGAGTTGGTGGTCTATACCACAGTGGTGATCGGCTCTGTTGTTGTTGTGGCGGCGCTGATCTGGATCGTGGACTCGATTCTCAGCCAACTCCTCAGCCATATCCTTTCATAGGCTTAGTACCGGGAGCGGCGCGGGAAACAACTTCCCAGGGAGGTGGGGGCCTCAGGGTCCCTTGTCTTTATGGAAAAGAAATGGTTTGTGATTCACACTTATGCCGGTTATGAAAACAAGGTCAAGGCCAACCTGGAAAAGCGGGTCGAATCCATGAACATGCAGGAGAAGGTCTTTCGTGTCCTGGTGCCCATGGAGGACGAGGTCGAGATCAAGGACGGCAAGCGTAAGATTACCAAGCGGAAAATTTTTCCCGGTTACGTGCTGGTGGAGATGATCCTCACCGATGACTCCTGGTATGTGGTTCGCAACACGCCAGGCGTCACCGGTTTTGTGGGTTCGGGCAACAAGCCGATCCCGCTGCTGCCAACGGAGATGCGCGTCATCATGCGCCAGATGGGCCTGGAGGAAGCGCGCACCAAGATCGACCTGGACCTCGGGGAGAGCGTGCGGGTCATCACCGGCCCCTTCGAGAACTTTATCGGCACCGTCGAGGAGATCTTCCCGGAAAAGAGCAAGCTCAAGGTGCTGGTCTCCATGTTCGGACGGGAGACGCCGGTGGAGTTGGAGTTTACTCAGATCGAAAAATTGGCCTGATATAACAGAGGTCGGTGGCAAATCAGAGGTCTGAGGCAGGAAGTCAGAGGTCACAAAAAGACCCTCCGGTATCTGACATCTGAAATCAGAGGTCTGAGGCAGGAAGGCCGGCTCAAGGCTCCGCCCTCCGCATCCGGGCTACGCCCGGCCTGAAGAATGCGGAGCACAGGTCGGCTGAAAGCCCGCCGGCACACAGGTCAGAGGTCAGAAAAAGACTCGACATCTGTTCTGAAGGGAAGAGTGAAACAACATGGCCAAGAAGGTTGCAGCCATCGTCAAGCTTCAAGTGAACGCAGGTAAGGCCACCCCGGCCCCTCCGGTCGGCTCAGCCCTCGGCCCCCATGGCCTGAACATCATGCAGTTCTGCAAAGAGTTCAACGAGCGTACCGCCGGTGATGTGGGGCTGGTGATCCCGGTAGAGGTGACCGTCTACGCCGACCGGACCTACAGCTTCATCTGCAAGACTCCGCCGGCTTCCATCCTGTTAAAGAAGGCGTTGGGGATCGAGGCCGCCTCCGGCGAGCCGAACCGGAAAAAGGTCGGCAAGGTAAACCGGGCCAAGGTGCGGGAGATCGCCGAATTCAAGATGCGGGACTTGAACGCCGCCTCGGTGGAAGCCGCCATGCGCATGGTGGAAGGTACGGCCCGCAGCATGGGCATCGAAGTAGTAGATTAGGAATTGTGTGGGAGGAGCAATCCGTTTAACCACGAGGAGGTAATAACAATGCCGAAGAGAGGCAAGAAGTATCAGACAGCCCTGGAGAAGATCGACCGGGCCACCCTTTACGAACCGGCGGAGGCGCTGCGGCTGGTACAGGAAGCGGCGCCGGCCAAGTTTGACGAGACCGTGGAAGTCTCCGTCAAGTTGGGGATCGACGTCCGCCATGCTGACCAGCAGGTGCGCGGGGCGGTGGTGCTCCCGAACGGGACCGGCAAGTCCCGGAAGGTGCTGGTGTTCGCCAAGGGCGATAAGGCCCAGGAGGCTGTGGATGCCGGTGCCGATTACGTGGGCGCCGATGACATGGTGGAGAAGATCCAGGGCGGTTGGATGGATTTCGAAGTAACCGTGGCCACTCCTGACATGATGAGCATGGTGGGCAGGCTGGGCAAACTGCTCGGCCCCCGGGGGCTGATGCCGAATCCCAAGACCGGTACGGTCACCTTCGACATCGGCCGGGCGGTCAAGGAGATCAAGGCCGGGAAGATCGAGTACCGGGCTGACAAGACGGGGATCATCCATGCTCCCATCGGCAAGGTTTCCTTTACACGGGAAAGCCTGGTGGAGAACTTCGCTACCCTGATGGATGTGGTGGCCAGGGCAAAGCCGGCCGCAGCCAAGGGACAGTACCTCAAGAGCGTGACCGTTTCCTCGACCATGGGGCCGGGGATCAGGGTCAGCAACCAGCGACCGGCCGGTTAAAAATATTTTACTTCCAAGAAGAATATCTGCTATGATCTGCTAGTGACCGGAGACAGCAGGCGCGGGTGCCGGGTGCCGGGTGCCCTTTGGGCGCGGCGCGGCGCGGCTTAATGCGCAAGCACCTGCCGAGGTTAAGGGGCTCCTTGAGGTTCGAGGTTCGAAGTTCGAGGTTCGAATGAAGAAGGAATTGGCAAAAGCCGATACCTATCAAAAACGAACATCGAATGTCGAACTTCCAACATTGAGGATGAAGCGTGCAATTGCCCTCCTGTCTTCCGGGAGGGTGTTTTTATTGATCACGGACTAACCCGCTCTAATACCCCCGCTTCTTTGAAGCGGCGGGATAAGAGCGGATAAGTCTCCGATAACGATTTCTAAGCTTCAGTGGGGGAAAGAAAACCCCCACTGAAGCCAAGAACTCAGTTGATGGTAGAGAGGGAGGTGCGAGATGGCAACAATCGATAAGAAGAAGCAGTTGGTGGCCGATCTGCAGTCAAGGCTGACCTCCTCCAAGGTGGCGGTGTTCGCGGATTACCGGGGATTGAACGTAGCCAACGCCACGGCGCTCCGGGTTTCTTTCCGGGAGGCCGGCGCCGAGCTGATGGTCGCCAAAAACACTCTGACCAAGATTGCCGCCGATCGGGTAGGCATTCAAGGGCTGGAGCAACTGCTGACGGGACCGACCATCATTGCTTTCGGTTATGCTGACCAGACAACACCGTCGAAGCTGTTGAACAGCTTCCTCAGGACCAACCGCAGCATCGATATCAAGGGCGGCTTGCTTGATGGCCGGGTGATCAGCGCCAGGGACGTCAGGGTGTTGGCCGACCTGCCGAGCCGTGAAGTCCTGATCTCCCAGGTGATGCGCGGCCTGCAAGGCCCTATCGCCGGGCTGCAGAGCGTTCTGGCGGGGCCAATCCGCAAGCTGGTTACTGCCCTGCAGGCGATTCAGGAGCAGAAGGCCGCCAGTTGATTTGAGAAGTGGGAGGCAACGGGTGCCTGCTTGCGGGCTCGGAAGTGGGAAAAGAAGGCATTGGCAGGGCCAATGCCACCGAAAATCTCACATCCAGCCTCGCACTTCACACATCTTAAGTCGGCGACAAGAGGTAAAAGGGGTTCATTAAAGAATAATTCAGGAGGTAAAACATGAGCAAGGTAGCAGAGATTATTGAAAGCGTCAAAGGTATGACAGTGCTGGAATTATCTGAACTGGTGAAGGCCCTCGAGGAGGAGTTCGGGGTCAGCGCCGCCGCTCCGGTTGCCATAGCGGCTGGGGCAGTTCCGTCAGCAGCGGCGGAAGCGCCCGTCGAAGAGGAACAGACAGAATTCGACGTCATCCTCAAGACCATCGGCGAGAAGAAGATCAATGTTATCAAGGTAGTGCGGGAAATCACTGGCCTGGGCCTCAAGGAGGCAAAGGACCTGGTTGACAATGCCCCGAAGCCTGTCAAAGAAAAGGTGAACAAGGAAGAGGCCGAGTCTATCAAGGCGAAACTGGTCGAAAACGGCGCCGAAGTGGAGATTAAATAAGGCTGGATTCGCTTCAGGAGTGCATTAAGGAAGGGCCCGTGCCGCGCCGGGCGCCCTCTGGGCGCGGGCGCGGCAACGATGTTCCCCGGCACTATCCTCCGTGCCGGGTCCGGTGGACCGGGCGTGGTTCGCTACGCTCACAATCAAGGTGGCAGCTCAGTATAAGTCGCAAGCGCCTTAATTTGTGTTTAGCATCGTACCTCTTTTCTGTTTAGTGCTGGGTCGCTATTTTAAGGAAGGAAAACAGGTTCAATGAGCTGCGGGAGACCCTTGGCGACAGTCGTAGGAGAGGGTTTCCTCGCTTTTTTTCATGCATTTTTGCTTGACAATGATTAGCCGATATGCTAATATTTTTAATTGTCTATTGTACCAAGCCGTATAATAAATGTCATATTATCTTAATAATGGAGGGGGAAGGATTTAACGGCGCCGCGCCGGGTGCCGCGCCCAGAGGGCACCCGGCGCGGCACCCGGGCATGCTGTTTGTATACCGGCGAAAGTGTTATCGGGGTACTTGTCGGGTAGATTCGACCTTTTATGACAGAGGTGAGGGATGGCATCATGGCTTATCCGTATTCGGTTCAGTCGGGGCAGCACCAGCGCTACAGCTATGGACGGATCCGCGAAGTTTTGGAAATACCCAACCTGATCGAGATCCAGCAACAATCCTACGAGTGGTTCCTCAGTTCCGGCCTGCGCGATCTGTTCCAGGACGTCTCTCCAATTAAGGACTTTACCGGAAATTTGATGCTGGAATTTGTCGATTACGCCTTGGGTGATCCCAAATACTCCGTGGAGGAGTGCAAGGAGCGGGATGTGACCTTTGCGGCGCCCCTGCGGGTGAAAGTGCGTTTGACCAATAAGGAGACAGGGGAGATCAAGGAACAGGACGTGTTCATGGGTGATTTTCCCCTGATGACCGAGAAGGGAACCTTCATTATTAACGGCGCGGAGCGGGTGATTGTCAGCCAGCTCGTGCGCTCTCCCGGCGTCTACTATCATTCAGGCAGCGACGCCACCGGTAAGAAGACTTACAGCGCCACGGTCATTCCCAACCGGGGAGCCTGGCTGGAGCTCGAAACCGATACCCACGACGTCGCTTACGTGCGGATCGACCGCACCCGCAAGCTGCCGGTGAGCGTGCTGATCCGCGCCCTGGGCTACACCACCAACGAACAGATCCTGGAACTTTACGACCAGGACGAATTCATGAAGATCACCCTGGAGCGGGATACCTCTCAGAACAAGGAGGAGGCCCTGGTGGAGATTTACAAGCGACTGCGCCCCGGCGAGCCGCCGACCATCGACAGCGCCCGGGCGCTGCTGGAGGGCCTGTTCCTGGACCCGCGCCGCTACGACCTCGGCCGTGTCGGCCGCTACAAGCTGAACAAGAAGCTGAAGCTCGACCCGGCCTATACCGGGCGGTGCCTCCGCAAGGACGACATCCTGTCGGTGGTGCGCTATTTCCTGAAGTTGATGCACGGCGAGGGGAACATCGACGATATCGACCACCTGGGCAACCGGCGGGTGCGCTCGGTGGGCGAGTTGTTGCAGAACCAGTTCCGGATCGGGCTCGCCCGGATGGAGCGGGTCGTTCGGGAACGCATGACCATACAGGATGTGGAGGCCATCACCCCCCAGGCGCTGATCAACATTCGCCCGGTGGTGGCGGCGATCAAAGAATTCTTTGGCAGCAGCCAGTTGTCGCAGTTCATGGACCAGACCAACCCGCTGGCGGAGTTGACCCACAAGCGGCGCCTGAGCGCCCTCGGCCCCGGCGGCCTCAGCCGTGAGAGAGCGGGTTTCGAGGTGCGTGACGTGCACCACTCTCACTACGGCCGGATGTGCCCGATCGAGACCCCTGAAGGCCCTAACATCGGCCTGATCGGTTCATTGAGCACCTTTGCCCGGATCAATCAGTACGGCTTCATCGAGACCCCATACCGGAGGGTGGACCGGGAGCAGGGAATTGTCACCGAGGAGATCGTCTACCTGACTGCCGACGAGGAGGAGGAGTACATCATCGCCCAGGCGAACGCCACCCTCGATGAGTCTGGGCGCTTCCTGAACCCCAGGGTCAACGCCCGGCACGGGTCAGAGGTTTTGGTCGTCCCCACCGGCCAGGTGGACTACATGGACGTCTCCCCGAAGCAGGTGGTCAGCATCGCCGCCGCCCTGATCCCCTTCCTGGAGCACGATGACGCCAACCGCGCCCTGATGGGGGCGAACATGCAGCGCCAGGCGGTGCCCCTGATGCGCACCGAGGCCCCCCTGGTGGGAACCGGGATCGAGCACCGGGTTGCCCAGGACTCCGGAGTGGTAGTCAGGGCACGCCACGACGGCACGGTGGCCCGGGTGACCGCGGACGAGATCCACGTCAAGCGCAGCAGTGGCAAGCATGACGTGGACAAGTACACCCTGATCAAGTTCTCACGCTCCAACCAGGGAACCTGCCTCAACCAGAAGCCGATCGTCGCCAAGGGCCGGCGGGTCAAGGCGGGGGAGATCATTGCCGACGGCCCCTGCACGGAGGGTGGCGAACTGGCCCTGGGCCGGAACGTGCTGATCGCTTTCATGCCCTGGGAGGGTTACAATTATGAAGACGCCATCCTGATCAGCGAGAAGCTGGTCAAGGAGGATTACTTTACATCCATTCATATTGAAGAGTACGAGTGCGACGCCCGGGACACCAAGCTGGGCCCCGAGGAGATCACCCGGGACATCCCCAACGTGGGCGAGGACGTGCTCAAGGACCTGGACGAGCGCGGAGTGATCAGCGTGGGGGCAGATGTCCGGCCGGGCGACATCCTGGTCGGCAAGGTGACTCCCAAGGGGGAGACCGAACTGACCGCCGAGGAGCGCCTCTTGCGGGCGATTTTCGGCGAGAAGGCCCGGGAGGTCCGGGACACCTCGCTCAGGGTCCCTCACGGTGAATCCGGACGGGTGGTCAACGTCAAGGTCTTTTCCCGTGAGAGCGGCGACGAGCTGCCTCCGGGGGTCAACAGGCTGGTACGGGTCTACGTCGCCCAAAAGCGGAAGATCTCCGTGGGGGACAAGATGGCCGGCCGGCACGGGAACAAGGGAGTTATCTCCCGGATCCTGCCCCAGGAGGACATGCCGTTCCTGCCGGACGGAACGCCGGTGGAGATCGTGCTCAACCCGCTGGGTGTTCCTTCACGTATGAATATT
>Ga0187870_1001600_pt1 | contig 20390 bp, 18 predicted proteins | sample June2016WEW_13_1_3_FD_132974 | JGI IMG/M metagenome (GOLD analysis project Ga0187870, IMG submission 132974) | Peatland microbial communities from SPRUCE experiment site at the Marcell Experimental Forest, Minnesota, USA - June2016WEW_13_150 | ecosystem: Environmental > Terrestrial > Soil >... | reverse complement strand
CTCCGCTACAGGCGCGGGCCTTCGAACTGCTCGGCGTGTAGCCAGAAACTGGAACCTGCCTCCAGGGCCATCACCCGCACCCTCAGTCAGATACTCGCCGCTGCGGGATGGAACTTCGGTCTAAGAATCGCCGAAGAAGCGAGGTTTGCGCCGAACTTACGCGCCGCGGAGCGTGAAGTCGAAGCTGCGATCGTTGAGATCGACCGTGCCGCGGTGCTCGACCGCAGGGATCTTGACGATCATCCGCGGGTGGACACGAACCTGGATCGTCCCGGACGCCTTGGCAGGATCATGGAGCTGCTCAGGAGCGCCCGGGAAGACATCGACCGGGAAGAAGATAATCCAGCGGCACGGGGTTGGCGGAACGCCGCCTTCCGCCACATCGATATGGCCATGGACTCGGTGAGGCGGGCCACTATGGATCTGCGCCCGGATCGGGGTTACGGTCCGGTTGGGGGACCCCCCGGCAGGCACCACCCCCTGTATCTGCGTGCGCGGAGCGATCTCCGCGCCGCGCAGCATTACCTCAGAGTCACCGAGGAGCCGAACGTTACGCGGCACCTGCGCGCCGCGGAGCGGGAAGTCGAAGATGCCATCGTCGAGATCGACCGTGCCGCGATAATCGATCGCCGGGACATTGACGATCATCCGCGGGTCGACGCCAATCTCGAGCGCTTGAACCGCTTCCAGAGGATCATGGCGCTGCTCAGGAGCGCCCGTGCCGACATCGACCGCGAAGAGGACAATCCGGCGGCCCGGGGTTGGCGGAACACCGCCTTCCGCCACATCGATGCGGCCATGGATTTCGTGAGGCAGGCGGCCAGAGATCTGCGGATCGACCGGCGTCTGGGTTACTGATCGCGAGCAGGCGGGGCGATTGTGGCCCTCGATCCACCGGCCTCGAGCGGGGCGTCCGTCGGGAACTCGCCCAGCTTGACGTAGCCCAGAGCCACTACCCTGCCCTCGACCGGCGAATAGACCGCGGATGTGATCTCGCCAACTTCCTTGCCGGCGGCGGCGATCTTCGCGCCCGGGGGCGGCGGCTCCGGGGCCTCGATGGCGAGCCGCACTAGGAAGCGGTGAACGCCGCCGCGCGAGCGAATGCGCTCGACGATCTCCTGCCCCAGGTAGCAGCCTTTGTTGAAGTGGAGGGCGTGGAGCAACTGGGTTTCCTGGGGCAGGTGCTTGTCCGTGAGATCCTCGCCGTAGCGGGGACGGCCGAGCTCGATCCTCAGGATGCGGGCCGCCTCCGGGCTGGCCGCGATGGCGCCGGCCGATTCGAGCCGCGAGGTCAGTTCGGCATGCTCGTTGCGGGGCGCGAGGACAGCGAAGCCGGGGGCGCCGGTGGTGCTCAAGCGCACCACCACGCGCGCTCCCCAGGGCGCGTGGGACCAGGGCGTCTCGGGAACCGGCGCGCCCATGGCGCTCAGAACGGTGGCCGACCTCGGCCCCTCGACGCCCAGCTCCGTGGTTTCCTCCGTGACGTCCTCGAGCGTGACATCGTCGGCAATGATGTGTTTGTCCAGGTGCGCCAGGGAGCTGCGCCGCGTCTCCGGCTCGGTGTCCAGCAGAAAGGAGCCGTCGAAGCAGAGCAGGTTCAGGTCGCCCAGGATGCGGCCCTGGGCGTTGAGGAGGAAGGCGTAGCAGCCCTGGCCCGGCCGGAGCTGCTCGACGTGGTTGGAGACCATGGCGTGGAGCCAGCGCACTCGATCCTCGCCCGTGACGCGCAGGCGCCCGCGGGCGGAGAGGTCGAGCCAGCCAGCGCCCTCGCGCAGCGCTCGATACCCGGTGTCCATGGCGTTCAAAAGATGCGCCGCAGGTACGCGGCCAGCAGAATCACCAGGAATCCCGAGATCACGGCACTGGTCATCCGGCTGGGTTTGGGTTCCTTGACCGCCAGCAGAGAAACGGCGAATACGTGCGCCGCCAGCAGCATCTTGATGCCGAACAACATGTGGTAGAAGTGGGTGTGCCCTGGATGGATCAGGAAGTTGTAGACGCCCGAAACCAACAGGCCCGCGATGGCGCCGTTGACCAGCGGCCGAAAACGCCAGGCCAATCGCTGCCAGGCCTCGGCGCGCTCGTCCTCGGAAAGCGCCTCAAGCGCGGGGACGGCTACGGCGCGGGCGTAGGCGAGGCCGCCAAGCAGCAGCACCGCCGAAGCGATGTGCAGCCAGCGCGCCAGCAGGCCCAGCAATTCCAGCGCGACCGGAATCATAATGACAAGTAATGATACACGAAATCCTGCCCGTCGGAATGCTGGCCTGCAATTGCTCGATTTTGGGGGACGAAGGCACCCGGGAGGCGCTGGTAATCGATCCCGGCGACGACGTCGCGCCGATTCTCGCGATTGTCGCGCGGCACGGGCTGCGCGTGAAGCAGATCGTGGTGACACACGCCCACATCGACCACATCGGCGGCGCCCAGAAGCTCCAGCAGGCCACCGGGGCGCCGGTGCTGCTAAATGAGAACGATCTCCCGCTGTACGACCAGATCGAAGTGCAAGCGGCCTGGCTGGGCCTGGAGACGCCCGGCCGCGCGAGCATCGACACGCGGGCGCGCGAAGGGGACCGCCTCCGCGTCGGCGGCACGGAGCTCGAGATTCTGGACACTCCGGGCCACACGCCGGGCAGCATCAGCCTCTGGATTCCGGCGGAGAAGAAGCTGCTGGCCGGCGATACGCTGTTTCGCGACAGCATCGGGCGGACCGATCTGCCGGGCGGCAATGGGCGTCTGATCCTGCGTTCGATCCGCGACAAGTACTTCCCGCTGCCGGATGAGACGGTGGTGATTCCCGGGCACGGCGGCAGCACCACGCTGGGGAGGGAGAAAGAGTTCAACTACTTTCTCCAGGGGCTGTAGGTACACTGAAAGACTATGCGCATCCCGGCCTGGCCCATCCACACGGAACGAGAAATCGAGTTGCTGCGGCAGGTGCTGGAGAGCGCGCAGTGGGGCGGTTTTCACGAGATCGTGGGCCGGCTGGAGCGCGAGTTCGCCGCCTTCCAGCACTGCGCCTACGGAATCAGTGCGGTAAACGGAACGGCGACGCTGGAGACCGCTCTGGCGGTGTTGGGGATCGGCTCGGGCGACGAAGTCATCGTTCCCGCCATCTCCTTCATCTCGACCGCCACGGCGGTTTCGCGCTCGGGGGCGCTGCCGGTGTTCGTGGACATCGAGCCCTTCAGCTTCAACATGGACCCCGAGCGCGCGGCGGCCGCCATCACTCCCCGCACCAAAGCCATCCTGGCGGTGCACTTCGGCGGGCCGCTGGCCGATGTGGACCGGCTGATGGGGCTGGCCAGCGAGCGGAATCTCATCCTGCTCGAGGACGCCGCGCACGCCCACGGCTCGGAGTGGAATGGCAAGCGGGCCGGCAGCTTCGGGCTAGCCGGCTCGTTCAGCTTCCAGAACTCCAAAGTCATGACGGCGGGCGAAGGCGGCATGCTCACGACCAACGACGCCGGGTTCGCCGAGCGCGCCCAGTCGTTCTCAAACCAGGGGCGCCGGCCCGGGCAGGGCTTCTTCTTCCACTACTCGCTGGCAACGAATTACCGGATGACGGCATTGCAGGCGGCGGTGTTGCTCGCCCAACTCGAGCGGCTGCCCGAGCAGATCCGTCTCCGCGACCGGAACGAGCGGCGGCTGCGTTCGGAATTGGCGGGAATCGAGGGACTGCATTTCCAGGACGTGCCCAGGCAAGTCAGCACCCATTCCCACTATCTGCTGCTGGGCCGGATCGACGCCGCGAAGTTTGGGAAGACAAGAGACGAGTTTCACCGCGCCATCACCGCCGCGGGGATCCCCTGCACGCCGTTCTATCCGCATCCGCTTTACGGCAACCCGCTGTACCGCCAGGGCGGCTGCCGCGTCCAGCCCTGCCCGGTGGCGGAAGCCTGCATCCGCGATGCGTTCTGGTTCCCCCATCGCGTGCTGATGGGCGACGAAGAAACCACCCGGGAGATCGCGGCCGCGATTGTAAGCATCCGGGAGCAAGAAAGTTAGTTCTGTCCGGCCTACGTGCGGTATTAACCTTGGACATGAGTCTAGAAATAGCTTGCAAATGGCGGGCCCGCGGCGAATAATAGCAGTGTCACGGAGGAGGCGAGTCGCTGGCCCAGGATATTCGGATGCCGGGCGAGAGGCGTTACTCTTCCAGCCTGAACGCGCTGCGATTTCTGGCTGCCGGCGTAATCGTTTTTGCGCACGTTGGTTATTACCCCCTGGTCGAGGCTGGGGCCCCCAAGGCCGTGCTCCATCTGCTCGAAGCGCGGTCGATGGCTACGTCTCTGTTCTTCGTGCTGTCGGGCTTTCTGCTGATCGAAGTGATGTACCATCGGCCCACTTCCTATTGGCCGTTCCTGGCCAGGCGGCTATCGCGCCTCTATCCCATCCACGTGTTCGGATTCCTGGTGATGGTGTGGGTGGTGTGCGTGGGAGGTACGGCTCCGGAGCCTTGGCGTTTCCTCAAGGACGCAGCAGCGTGGCTGACGCTCTCCCACGGGTTCTTCCCAGGCCGCGCGATGGCTTATAACACGCCCGCCTGGGCGGTCACCTCCTTCGCCCTGGGATACCTGGTGATGCCCTTCTTCCGGAAGCTGGGCAACTTGAGCACCGGGTTCCTGCTGGCGCTGCTGACCCTGCTTTGGGCGTTCATCCTGGCGCCGCACCTGCTGTTGCTGGCGGAGTTTCCGGCGACTTTTCGATATGCCCCCTACGATCCGTCCACCGCGAGCCTGCAATGCACCAATGCGATCGCGGCGATGCATATCTTCCCAGTCACGCGCTTATGGGAGATCCTATTCGGAGCGACGCTGGCCATGCTGGCGGAACGGGCATCGCCAGGTGGTCTGCTGGTGCGGGGGCTTTCCAAGGACGTGGCGGCGGTCGGGCTGGCGGCGGTAATGACTGTCGCGTTGGTGGTCGCGTGGCCCTCGAATAAGGTCTTCTATGCACTGGTTAACGGCCTTCTGCTGCCCTTGGTGGCGCTGCTTGTGGTAGGGCTGTGGCACAACCGGGGCTGGGTGGATCGGCTGCTGAAACATGAAACGATGCAGCAGGGCGGCAGGGCTTCGATCCTGATGTACTTCCTCCATTGCCCGTGGTTCGCCGTGGTCTGTCTGGGCGTGTCGAGGTTGACTGGGCTGGAATTCCCGGAGACGGCGTTTCCCGCTCCGCTGTTCTTTACGGCGTTGATCGATTTCGTTCTGCTGTGTTTCTGGTTCCAGCGCGACTACGACGCTTTCTGCGCGCAGTTGGCCCCGCCGGCGCAGGGCAGGAGTGCGCCCGGGTTGACGGATCCGACCGGCCTCCGCCGGCAGACTGCGTAAGGGGAGACGAGCGGCGGCGCGGGCCCTATTTCTTGGCGGGATCGGGGAGGATGGAGGTTTCGCCCTCGCGTTGGAGTTTCAGCCGCTTGCGGACTTCCAGCTCCTGCTCCGAGCGGCTCTCGCGGAGTTTGTGGATGCGGTCGCGCTTGGCCGCGTTGTCCTTGGCGAGGTCGGCGTTCTGCTGCTCGAGCTGGCGGATCTGCTGGTGCTTGTCCTCGAGGGCGGAAATGCCGTGAGGAACCCGGAGGGCGAAGAAGAGCGCCATGCAGCCGGCCAGGGCCAGCGTGCCGGCCCAGCGAAGAACAGCTTGTTTCATCCCTACATTTGTTTATAATCCTGTTTGATCGGATTTGCTACTGTTTCTGGAAAGTTTTTCGGAGGATCACCCCCATGACCGACAAGATCGTCGTGTTGAGCACCTGCGGATCGGCCCAGGAGGCCGCCAACGTCGCGCGCGCGCTGGTCGAGCGGCGCCTGGCGGCCTGCGTGAACATCGTCGCCGGAGTTCGCAGCATCTACCGCTGGAAGGGCGCGCTGGAGGAGGCGGACGAGTGGCTGCTGGTGATCAAGTCCAGCCGGGCTCTGCTCGAGCGGCTCCAGGAGGAGCTGCGCAAGGTCCATTCGTACGAGACCCCCGAGATCGTCGCTCTGGAGATCGTCGCGGGCTCGGAGGGATACCTCGAATGGATGGACGCCGAGCTGCACTTGCGTTAGGGCGCCGCGGCGTGTTCTCATATCCCTTCGCGTGCCCACGCCCCACACGGAAGTGAAGCCTACCCGCACCAGGTATTGGGTCATCGTCTTCGCGGTGGCGCTGGCGATCGTGACCTATATCGATCGCGTGTGCATCTCGCAGGCGGAGTCCGACATCCGGGGCGAACTGGGGTTGACCCCCGTCCAGATGGGCTACGCGTTCGCGGCGTTCGCCTGGGCGTACGCGATCTTCGAGATCCCAGGGGGATGGCTGGGAGACTGGATGGGACCGCGGCGGGTGCTGCTGCGCGTGGTGCTGTGGTGGTCGTTCTTCACGGCCGCCACCGGCTGGGTGCGGGGCTGGCTCTCGCTGGTGGCGACGCGGTTCCTGTTCGGCGCCGGAGAGGCCGGCTGCTTCCCGAATCTGACCAAGGCGTTCACCACCTGGCTGCCGCAGCCCGAGCGGGTGCGCGCGCAGGGCATCATGTGGATGAGCGCGCGGTGGGGCGGGGCCTTCACGCCGCTGCTGGTGGTCTGGGTGCTCCACTACATGTCATGGCGGCATGCCTTCGAAGTGTTCGGCGCCATCGGCGTGCTTTGGGCGGCGGCATTCTACCCCTGGTATCGCGATAACCCGCGGGACCACAAGGGCGTTAACGCCGGGGAACTGGCGCTGCTGGAGGGCGCGGAGAAGCTGGCCTCCGGGCACGGCGTCGTCCCCTGGAAGAAGCTGGTCTCCTCACCCACCGTGTGGATGCTCTGGGCGCAGTATTTCTGCCTGTCCTATCCCTGGTACTTCTACATCACCTGGCTGCCGACCTACCTGAAGGACTACCGTCACCTGGATCCGCAGTACGCCGCGCGGCTGGCCGTCTTTCCGCTGTTTTTCGGCGGGTTGGGCTGCGCCTTCAGCGGACTCATTTCGCCGCGCGTGACGCGGTGGACGGGCAGCGTGAGAGCGGCGCGGCGCCTGGTGGCCTACGCGGGCTTTTGCGGCGCCAGCGTGCTGCTGATGGCGCATACTGGGATCCGCGATCCGCTGTGGGCGATGATCGTCATGGGCCTGGCCAGTTTCGCCAACGACCTGGTGATGCCCTGCGCCTGGGGCGCGTGCATGGACGTCGGCGGAAAGTACGCCGGGACGCTCTCCGGATCGATGAACATGATGGGCAATGCCGCCGGGGGGCTCGCGCCGGTGGTGTTCGGCTACGTGATCCAGGCGACCAGGAGCTGCACGCTCAACTTCCACATCATGGCCGTCATCTACCTGTTCGGGGCGCTGAGCTGGAGATTCATCGACCCGGCGACCCCGCTGGAAGAACAGAAGGCGGTGGACTGGCGCCGGCTGCTGCGCGTGAAGTAGCTGCAAACCGTGGGGAAGAGGTGGCTATCCCCACCTTTCCTATTGAAAAGAGGGGAAATAATCTCTCTTGACTTCTGTGAAATCAAAATGATATCATTATGATGTCAAAGGAGAGATCGTTCCCATGCTACAGGAAAAGCAGATCAAAGGGTATCCCGGCTGGCTGATGTTGTTCCTGCTCGCGGCGCTGCTGATCGGTTCGACGTACATGCTGGTTTCGGCGGCCAGGGCGGAGGCCGGTCTGTGGTTCGTGACGTCGCTCGCGGTTCTAGGAGTGGATGTCTTCTGCGTGTTCGGATTGAGGGTGGTCAATCCCAATGAAGCTCTGGTGATCCAGTTGTTTGGCGTGTACAAGGGATCCATCAAGGAGCAGGGCTTCTGGTGGGTGAATCCGCTGACGACGCGCCGCCGGGTTTCCCTGCGCATACGCAACTTCGAGAGCAGCAAGCTGAAGGTCAACGACCACGATGGCAACCCCATCGAGATCGCCGCGGTGGTGGTGTGGCGGGTGGTGGAGACGGCCGAAGCAGTCTTTCACGTGGACGACTTCGAGCATTTCGTCCACGTGCAGACCGAGTCCGCGGTGCGCATCCTGGCCACCACGTACCCCTACGACGCGCACCTGGAAGGCCAGATCTCGCTGCGCATGTCGGTGCTGGAGATCTCGCACCGGCTGGGCGAGGAGATCCAGCAGCGCCTGGCCCAGGCCGGTGTCGAGGTGATCGAGGCCCGCATCAGCCACCTGGCTTACGCGCCCGAAATCGCCAGCGCGATGCTGCGGCGACAGCAGGCCAGCGCGATCATCGCCGCCCGGCAGAAGATCGTCGAGGGAGCCGTGGGCATGGTCGAGATGGCCCTCGAGCAGTTGAGCGCGAAGCAGGTGGTGCAGCTCGACGAAGAGCGCAAGGCCACCATGGTGAGCAATCTGCTGGTGGTGCTGTGCAGCGACCGCGACGCGCAGCCCATCGTCAACGCGGGCACGCTGTACCAGTAAGCGAGCGGTGGGCCGATGGCGCCACGGAAGACATTTCTGCTTCGGCTGGACCCGGCGACGCACGAAGCTCTCCAGCGCTGGGCCGACGCCGAGCTGCGCAGCCTGAACGCGCAAATCGAGTTTCTGCTGCGCCGCGCTCTGCAAAAGGCCGGGCGCGCGCCGGGGGGCGCTGGCGAGGAGCCACCCCGGCCTGACGCCCAGGAGGAGTAAGTCATGGATTCGCGAACCCAACTCGCGGAGTTGCAGCGGCACTGGACGCCCCCGGACGGGCTGGAACTCCCCCGGTCGCGCCAGGTCCGATGGACTGCCGCAGGGAAGACCGTGTTCGCCCTGGCCGTGGTGTTTCTCGTTGGCGGCTTGGCCGCCGGGATCGCCCTCGAAGTCACGGCGCTCCGCCAGGCGGAGGAGCAACGCCTCCTTGGCGCACAGGGAGTAGACACGCAAGGCCTTGTCACCAGGCTCTGGCGGAGCGGCGATAAGGGCCACACGCGGTGGGTCGCCTACCGGTTCACGGTCCACGAGCGCACCTATCCAGGGCGCGCCAAGGCGCCGCTCCGAATCTGGAAGAACCTTCAGGTGGGATCGGAGCTGGCGGTGCGCTATCTTCCGTCGCGCCCGGATCTCAACTATCCGCGGGGCTCCGAACCGAGGCCCATGCCGATGTGGGTCCCCTGGCTGGTCGCGGTCGCCGTGTCGGCGACAGGCGGCCTGTTCACGTTTCCGCTCCGGTGTCAGGAGCGTCTGCTGGCCCAGGGCCGGCCCGCACCGGCTGTGGTCACGCGCCACGCCAAGACGGACAAGGGCAAGCTGGTCCACTACGAGTTCCGGACGCTCAGCGGGTCCATGACCAAAGGACGAAGCGGCCCAACCAGGAAGCCGCTCGCGATCGGCGCCACCTTCTGCGTGTTCTACGACCCGGACAACCCGCGCCGGAATGCGCCGTATCCGCTCCCGCTGGTAGAGCCGGTCCATGTTCGCAGGACGCCGGCGCGGTTGTGAGCCAGCACCCACCTGTTCCCGCGTGCCAGGTCGAGCTCGGCGGAGTCGAAAGAGGACCCCGGAAACACAGTCACGTGAGCCTTCGCGCAACGGAGGCGCCAGATGAGCCGCGAGAAGTGGTTCCCCGAGCGCAACAACGTAATGTCTCGGCCTGGCTCAACGGAGCCGAGACGCGGACAAAGCAAGATTCCCTGGCCAGCGGGAGCGCTGGTGGACTTGGGAACCGGGGTTGCCAACTGTGCCATAAATATGGGACGATGAAACACGTGAAGACCACGCTTGAGATTCCGGATGCGATTTTCCGCCGGGCCAAGGCCAGGGCCGCCGAAGAGGGCATCCCGCTTCGCCAGTTGGTGAGTGACGCAGTTGGGGAAAAGCTGAGGGGTTCACGGGGAGCCGGAGAACAACCCTGGGTGAAGCTGGCAGGGGGACTGCGCCATCTCCGCAAGGAGAGTACGCGCATCCGTCGGATGGTGGAGGCGGAGTTTGAGAGGATTGAGCCGGAGGATCGGTAGTGATCCTCGACACGAACGCGTTGTCGGCCATTGCCGATGGTGAGCCGCGGGCCGTGGCTCAGATCGCCAACGCCAGGGCGATTGCGATTCCAGTGATCGCCTTGGGGGAATACCGGTTCGGGTTTGCGCAATCGCGGCACCGGGCGGAATACGAACGGTGGCTGGCCAAGTTCCTGTCTGCCTGTCGGGTCCTTGAGGTCGGAGCTGACACCGCGACTCAATATGCGGAGGTTCGGTGCGAGTTGAGGCGCGCGGGAACCCCCATCCCGGCCAATGACGCCTGGATCGCCGCGCTGTGTCGCCAGTACGCCCTGCCGATTCTCAGCCAGGACGAGCACTTTGACTTGGTGAAGGGGATCCAGCGGCTGGGCTGGTGAGGACAGCGGTCGAATTCGGCATCCGGCGGCGCCGCCTATCAGGGAACCGGAGGCGGAGGCGGGCGCTTGCCAGGAGTACGGCGACATGTCGAATGGCGTTGTCGGGCGCCAGCTCGCCGCTGGAGGCGACTGCTGTCCTCCTGGATCACCCACAGCTTTCTCCGCCGCGCGCTCAACGCGCTGTCTGACAGGAGCTGCGCGCGGAGAAGTTCGAAAAGACGTCTGGCTCCCCGAGCCGGACTCGAACCTGCAACCCCTCGGTTGACAGCCAAGGCGCGGGTCGTTTCCGCGCGGGAATCTCCGCAGGCATTGTTACACCGACTCACTGGACTTCGGCCTTCCGGCTGACGGGCGGCTCCTTCCCCGAATGCACCCCCAGCAGGCGCTTGTGCGTGGCTTGCATGGCCTCCACCAGTTCCCGATAGGGTCGGTCCGTGACGTCCACGATTCCGATGTTGTAGTTCTCGCCGTCCATGCGCCCCGTGGGCGGCTGGTCGATCCATTGGAACCAGTGCGTTCCGATCAGGGCGGGCATGGCCGCCGCGTTTTCGACGTAGTAGCGGTAGGCCGCACCGCGCTCCTCCTGGTTGCGCGTCTGGCGCAGACCGGCGGCGAGCCCGCGCCCCGGCGTCCCGAAGTGAAACTCTCCGATGACGATGGGGCGCCCGGTGAGTTGGTAAAGCTTCTCCAAGTACTGCCGGTCGGGGACGTAGTCGTAGATGTTGTGGCTGTAGACGTCGAACACGCGCGCCGTGCGGATCACCTCGTCCGACGGGTGGCCGCCGAAGCGGATGCCCAGGTTCAGATGGTTGGGGTCGTGCTTGCGGATGGCCGCGTTGACGATTTCGAGCATCTTCTCGAGGGTTCGGAAGACGAAAGCTTTGCGGCGTTCCGGCGTATCTCCCTCGGCCAGGAAGGTTTTGAGCTCGCGCTGGATGGGCTTATCACGGCCTTCGAGGATCGCGTCCACCACTTGCGTCTCCCGGCCGGGCCAGGGCGGCTCGTTGGCCACGAAGTATCCCAGCAGGTATGGATCGTTCTTTCGCGAGGCGCATTGCTGGGCGGCGGCCGCATCGGCTTTTTGCGCGAACTCCGGCGCGTACACGTCGGGCAGCCCCATGATGCCGGTTTCCATCCCCCAACCGCGCAGGGTCGCTACGTAGGCTTTCTGCCGCGCGGCCGCCAGCCTCGGGTCCGACCAGTTGGCGACGGTGTTCAGGCCCCAGGCGGTCATGCGCCGCAGCGTGAGATCGACCCACTGCGGCCCCCACTCGGGACCGAATCGCCGCAGCAGGTTCCAGGTGTAGAAGGAGGCGTCGGGAGGGCGGCCCGGGCGCGCATTGAAGGGGAGCATGACCGTGGGAGGCATGGCGGCGAAGACGCCGTCGCGGCCCTCGGTTGGCGTGCCGGACCAGGCGCTCATGCTATCCACGCCGGTGGAGAAGAACAGGTGCCCGTCGGGATCGACGAACCACCACTTGCCGTCGATCTGCTCGACCCGGAAGAAGCCGGTCGCTTTCGCTTTGCTTCCCAGGTAGCCGCCGTAACGGCAATAGTTGAAATCTCCGGCAGGCAGCGCCTTGTCTTCCAGCGCCCACTCCTTCTTCAGTTCGTCGAGGGTGGTTGCCTTGCTCGGCCATTCCGCGTGAATCCACTGCCCGAACTGGTCGACCAGCGGCTTGGGCTCCAGCACCGCATCGCCCGGGTCCGCTTGCGCCAGCGTGACCGACCGGATTTCCAGCGTCGGCTTGCCGATCGGATTCTCCATCGCGACCGAGATCGCTTCGACGGCCTTCAATGGGCCGTACGAGCCCATCAGATTCATCCAGAATGCCGCCCGCGGCTTGTTCCCCATGGAGGCGAGATCGAAGCCATCGCGGTCCGGCCGCTTGAAGTACTTCAGCGGCACGGCGGCGCGGATCCACGCGCCCTGGAACGGGTGCATGCGCAGCTTGCGCACGCCATCGGCGGCGTGGAGCCTCAGCTCGAACCGCTGCGAGGTCGAGGATCTGATCTCGAGAACCAGGTATTCGTAAGAGGACCAATCCGACGGCAGGCCGGGGTTCAGGTCCTTCAACGCCCACTTGAATTCCGGGGCGGCGCCTTCAAAAACGGCCCGCCGCGTTTCCGCACCGGCCAGTCCAGCCGCGGAAAGAAAAACCAGCAGGAACGCAGAGTTGATGTAGCTCACGCAAACCAGGGTAGCGCGGCGAGCGGAAGAATTGACCGGCGGGCCGGGGATTGATATTGTTGTGGTGTTGAACTAATTCATGCGAATCAGCGATATCCGCGCAACCACCGTGACCGTGCCGCTGGAGGCACCGTTGCGCCACGCCAACGGGTGCCACTGGGGCCGCTTCGTGCGCACCATCGTCGAAGTCGAAACCGACGATGGACTGGTCGGATTGGGAGAGATGGGTGGCGGAGGGGAATCGGCGGAAGCGGCCTTCCGCGCGATGAAGGGCTACCTTCTGGGGCACGATCCCGCCCGGCTCGAGGAAATGCGATTTGCGATCGCCAACCCGACGGCATCACTGTATAACAATCGCACTCAGGTGTTGGCCGCGCTCGAGTTCGCGTGCTTGGACATCCTGGGCCAGGCCTGGGGAGCGCCGGTGGCGGAGATTCTCGGCGGCCGCTTGCGCGACCGCGTCCCGTTCGCCTCCTATTGCTTCTTCCGCTACCCCAACCCGGCTACGGGCGAGGGGGAAGTTCGCACCATCGACCAGGTGATCGAGATGGCGCGCGCGCTCAAGCGCAGGCACGGATTCACCTCGCACAAACTGAAGGCCGGCGTCTTCCCTCCGGACTACGAGCTGGAGGTCTACCGCGCGCTGGCCGGTGCGTTTCCCGAGGACCGCGTGCGATTCGACCCCAACGCGCTCTGGTCCACCGAGCAGGCGATCCGCTTCGGCCAGGCTATCGAGGGACTGCGAAACGATTACCTCGAAGACCCGGTATTCGGCCTGAACGGCATGCGGCGTACCCGGCAGATGGTGCGAGTGCCGCTGGCCACCAACACGGTGGTGGTGAATTTCGAACAGCTCGCGGCGAACGTTCTGGACACCGCCGTGGACGTGATCCTGCTGGACACGACATTCTGGGGCGGCATCCGCGCGTGCGTCAAAGCCGCCGCCGTCTGCGAGACGTTTCAGTTCGGCGTCGCCGTGCATTCCTCCGGCGAACTGGGGATACAACTGGCGACCATGCTGCACCTGGGGGCGGTGATCCCCAATCTCTCGTTTGCGGCCGACGCCCATTACCATCACTTGACGGACGACATCATCGAGGGCGGGCCGATGCGATACGAGAACGGATCGATCGCCGTACCCGCCGGGCCCGGCCTGGGGGTGAAGTTGAATCGGGACAAGCTGCGGCAGTACAACCAACTGTACCGACGACTCGGCAACTACCCGTACGATCAGGATCCGGCCCGCCCGGGCTGGACACCGCTCGTGCCCAACGACCGCTGGGCCGATCCCACCGACGGTCGTCCGCCGAGCATTCCATATTGAGTGGGGCAGGCGGCCGCGCCTGCCCAGAGGAGCGCCAATGCGGATACTGAGCTTCGTGTTGACTGTCATGGCGGCGGTTGGGCTGCGGGCGGAGACCGGGTACGAGGCCTGGCTTCGGTACGCGGAAACCGGCGGCGACCGTTACGGCGTGCTGCCCGCCGCGGTGGTGACGTTCGGCGATTCCGCGGTGATCCAGGCGGCACAGCAGGAGCTGATCCGCGGCATCCGCGGAATGCTGGGCCGAACGCTGCGCATCGAGACGGGTCCGCCCCAAGAGAGCGCCATCGTTCTGGGTACGTTTGGCGCCATCGGCTGGACGGGGGAGCTGACGGAGGATGGCTACTGGCTCAAGACGGCCACCCTCAATGGCCACCCCTGCCTGGTGGTCACGGCGTCGAACGATCGAGGGGTGCTGTACGGCGTGTTCGCGCTGCTGCGAAAGATCGGCCTCGGCGAATCGGTCTCGGCGCTCGACGAGAAGCAGGTTCCCTACGCGCCGGTGCGCTGGGTCAACGAATGGGACAACCTGGACGGAAGCATCGAGCGGGGCTATGGCGGGCCGTCGATCTTCTTCGAGAAGAACGACGTGCGCGCCGATCTGGGCCGCGTGCGGGACTACGCGCGGATGCTGGCGTCGCTGGGAATCAACGGTTGCACGGTCAACAATGTCAACGCCAATCCGCGCGTCATCACGACCGGGTTCCTGCCGCAACTGGCCCGCATCGCCGAGGTGTTCCGCCCCTGGGGCGTGCGGCTCTCCGTGTCCATCGATTTCACCAGCCCGAAGTCCATCGGCGGCCTGGAGACCTTCGATCCTCTGGACGCGCGCGTGGCCGAGTGGTGGAAGGATAAGGTCGATGAGATTTACCGGGCGATTCCGGATTTCGGCGGTTTCGTGCTGAAAGCGGATTCCGAGGGACGCCTGGGTCCCTCCGCCTACGGTCGGACGCACGCCGACGCGGCGAACATGATCGCGCGGGCGCTGAAACCGCATGGCGGCCTCATCTTCTACCGCGGCTTCGTTTACGACCATCACACGGACTGGCGCAACCTGAAGAACGACCGGGCCCGCGCGGCTTACGACAACTTCCACGGGCTGGACGGGCAGTTCGAAGACAACGCCGTGATCCAGATCAAGAACGGGCCGATTGATTTCCAGGTGCGGGAACCGGCCTCGCCGCTGTTCGGCGCACTCGAGAGAACCAACCAAGCGATCGAGCTTCAGATCACCCAGGAGTATTTCGGCCAGGCGCGCCACCTGGTCTTCCTCGTGCCGATGTGGAAAGAGGTGCTGGACTTCGACATGCACGCGAAGGGCGCGGGAACGCCGGTGAAGGCGCTGGTCGCCGGGAAGACCTTCCACCGGCCGGTGGGGGGTTTTGTTGGAGTCTCGAACGTAGGCCGCGACGGCAACTGGAGCGGCCATCACCTCTCCCAGGCCAATCTCTACGGCTTCGGACGGCTGGCCTGGAATCCGAATCTGAGCGCGAAGCAGATCGCGGAGGAATGGACCCGTCTCACCTTCGGCGACGACGTGCGGGTGGTCGAGACCATCGCCGCCATGCAGCTTCAGTCCTGGCGCACCTACGAGAACTACACCGGGCCGCTGGGCGCGCAAACGCTCACCGAGATCACCGGCAGTCACTACGGCCCCGCGGTGGAGGCTTCCGAGCGCAACGGCTGGGGCCAGTGGCATCGCGCCGACGAAAAAGGCGTGGGCATGGACCGCACGGTGGCGACCGGCACCGGTTTCATCGGCCAGTACCGGCCGCCCGTGGCCAAGATTTACGAATCGCTCGAAACCTGTCCGGACGAGCTGCTGCTGTGGATGCACCACGTCCCCTACACCTACGTGCTGCATTCGGGAAAGACCGTGATCCAGCACATCTACGACACGCACTATCAAGGGGCGGAGGAGGTCGAGGGGTTCGTGCGGCAATGGAAGTCGCTCCAAGGGCGGATCGATGAACAACGTTATGTGGAGGTGCTGGCGCGCCTGGAGTATCAGGCGGGGCACGCGCAGGTATGGCGCGACGCCGTCAATACCTGGTTTCTGCACACCTCCGGCATCCCGGACGCGAAAGGCCGCGCGGGGCGCTTCCCAAGTCGCCGGGAAGCCGAGGCGATGAAGCTGGAGGGCTACCAGGTGGTGGACGTTCACCCCTGGGAGGCGGCCTCGGGCAGCAAAGCCGTCCAGTGCGCCAGCGGCAGCCGGCCGTGCTCCGCCAGTTTCCAATACGACGGCAAGCCGGGCTGGTACGACCTCAGCGTCCAGTACTTCGACCAAAACAACGGCGTCTCACGGTTCCGCGTGTTCGTCGGCAGCCAGCTTGTCGACGAGTGGGCGGCGGACGATCACCTGCCCGCCAGCGGCATCAATGCGCACTCGTCGACGCGCCGGAAGATCGCCGGCCTGGCGCTCCGCCCCGGGGACCAGATTCGGATCGAAGGGGCGCCCGATGGCCGGGAAACTGCCGCCCTGGACTACGTGGAGATCCATCCGGCGCGGAACTGAGACCGGTCATGACGGCCGGCCTCTGGCTGGCCCGCGCGGTTCGGTGCTCCCAGGTGGCCCCCAGCACCGAACCGCGACCGTCAGGGAGCGGTGTCCCTCACGTCAAAGCATTTCGGCCCGCGCGCCGCTTCCGCGCGGCGGCCAACATGGCGGCCAGGGCGAGAGCGGCCAGCGGATCGAGCGACGGCTCGGGCACGTTGCTGTCGATCCAGTCCTCGTTGTAGCCGATGTAGACGAAGCCGTCGAGTTCCCCAAAGCTGGAATTCAGTTTGCTGTCGACATCCGGCGGGCTGCCGATCGATGCGCCGAAGGTCGTGATGGCCACGATCTGGTTGCCAAAGAACACCGGGCCGCCCGAATCGCCCGGGGCTGTCGAGGATTCCAGCAGACCGAGGCCCAGGTTGCAGAATGAAGGGCCGAAGTAGCAGGAGGCATCGTTCACAGCAATCCCGTTATCGAAGTCCGACATGAGGACGCCCGGGCTATAGAAAAAGTCGAAGGTATTGAATCCCTGGCGGCGCAAGCCGGAGCTGGTCTGGGTGCCGGTGGCGCCGTCGCCGCGCCGTCCGAAGCCGACGACGGTGTAGGGGTCGTCGGTCACCACTCCCTCATACAGGCCATACACATCCGCCCAGGATCCCGGAGATTCCGGCAGGCGCACCAAGGCGACGTCGTAGTCGCTGACCACCGCACCGTCATAGCTCGGGTCGACCAGAAAGCCGCTCGTGGCGGTCACGACGACGGTGGCGCCTCCCGCCGGGTAAAAGGAAGCGTCCACGCGGGTGGTAATCATCTCTCCCGCAGTGTTGGACAGGCAGTGCGCGGCAGTCAGCAGCAGCGTGGGCGCGATCAGGGCGCCGGTGCAGTAGTAGTCCCCGTCGGTACGGTGGATCAAAAGCAATGCAACCCCGTCATAGCCTGTCCCAGCCGGAGTCAGGAACGGAGCAGAGTTCACCGCGGGGTAGTTCCCCGCCACGGTGATCAGATCGGACACCTCCGTCAAACTGGGAGAGAGCGTGAGCAGAGCGTCAGCCAGGGCTGGAGGCCCGCTGCCTGCACCCACCAAGACCAGCGCGAACACAACCGGGCGGACATAATCGAACTTCATCGTTGCGCGACCTCGAATCCGGGACCGGAAAGGCTTCTCCGGCTTGAACTGCGGGCATCGTGGCACATATCCATCCTGGGGCGCCGGCTTGCCGAAGCGCTCCCTGGCGCATCGGACCCCGGGGCTGCCCTTCCCGAGTTTCATTTTGGCACCTATAATGAGCTTGAGCAAGTGGAAAGAAGGCGCTGCTCCTGGCGCCATTCCGGTCCAGCAACGGGAGAAGAACCGAGGAGGAATCCGTGCCCGCACCGCGATTGATTCGATGGCCGTTTGGCCTGGCCCTGTTGGTGTTGACGGTGGGCCCTCTGGGCCGTGGCGCCAATCCGGCCACGCAGGAGGCTGCCAGCAGTCCGCCTCCGCCGGTGCGGCTGACCGCCCAGCAAGATCATCGGAGGTTGCTGGATCTTCTGCATATCCCGTCACTCCGGCCGGGTGCGGATGGCAACAACCGTCAGGCGCCAAATGCGGCCAACTACGACGAGTCCAAAGCCAACCCGTATCCTGAGCTGCCGGACCCGCTGGTGTTGAAGAGCGGGAAGAAGGTGAAGACGGCCAAGGTTTGGTGGAACCAGCGCCGCCCGGAGATCGTGGAGGAATTCGACAGGGAAGTCTATGGTCGAGTCCCCAAGAACACTCCCAAGGTGACTTGGGAAGTGACCAGCAGGACCAGGGAAATGGACGGCGATGTGCCGGTGATCGTGAAACAACTGGTGGGCCACGTTGACAACTCGTCGTACCCGCTCGTCACCGTCGACATCCAGTTGAAGCTGGCCACCCCAGCCGACGCGACCGGTCCGGTGCCGGTGATGATGGAGTTCGGTTTCCGATTTGAGGGCGCCCGCGGACCGGGACGTGGAGCGCCGGCGCAGCCCGGTGGCAGCGGGCCGAGTTGGCAACAACAAGTGCTCGCTAAGGGCTGGGGCTATGCCATCCTCAGCCCCACCAGTGTTCAGGCCGACAATGGCGCTGGCCTGACGCAAGGCATCATCGGTCTGGTGAACAAGGGCCAGCCGCGCAAGTTGGACGACTGGGGCGCCTTGCGTGCCTGGGCCTGGGGCGCCAGCCGTGCCTTGGATTACTTCGAGACCGACAAGTCGGTGGACGCCAGGCAGGTCGGCCTGGAGGGCCACTCGCGCTACGGTAAGGCAACGCTCGTCGCCATGGCCTATGACCAGCGTTTCGCCATCGCCTTTGTCAGTTCCTCCGGCGAAGGTGGCGCCAAGCTCCACCGCCGCAATTGGGGCGAAATCGTGGAAAACGTGGCCGGGACGGGCGAATACCACTGGATGGCCGGCAACTTCATTAAGTACGCCGGTCCGCTGAACTGGAACGATTTGCCGGTGGATTCTCACGAGCTGGTCGCTTTATGCGCCCCGCGCCCCGTGTTCATCAGCGCCGGCGCGACTAAAGGCGATGGATGGGTGGATGCCAAGGGCATGTTCCTGGCCGCGGCCGCCGCCGGGCCAGTCTACAGGCTGCTGGGCAAGAAGGACCTGGGGACCACCGAGTTCCCCCCGATCGAGACCCCGCTGATTGACGGTGACGTGGCCTTCCGCCAGCATAGCGGCGGGCACACCCCCGGACCGAACTGGCCGACGTTCCTGGCCTTTGCCAGCCGCTACATCAAGGGCCCGCCGCTGGCGCCCGCACTGGCGCAGCAGGGCAGGTTGCAGGCGATCGGCAAGGGCGGCCGCTGGGTGGGCACCTGGGCGTCGGCCCCTCAGGTGGCGGATGCCGCAAACGCGCCGCCTGCGCCGGGCTTCGCAGACAGCACGTTGCGGCAGATCGTGCATGTGTCGATCGGGGGAAAGCAACTGCGGGTGCGGTTTTCCAACACTGCTGGGACCACGGCGCTCAGCATCGCTTCAGCCCGTGTGGCTCTGGCCGGCGGTGGCAGTGCGATCCGGCCGGAGAGCGACAAGGCGCTGACCTTTCACGGCCAGCCCTCCGTGACCATTCCGGCTGGAGCCCCGATGATTTCCGATCCGGTCGCCTTTGACCTGGCGGCCCTGTCCGACCTTGCCGTGACAGTTCACCTGCAAGGCGCGCCGAATGAGATCACGACGCACCCTGGCGCCAGGGCGACGTCGTATCTTCAGGCTGGCGACTCAGTTTCGGCGCCGGACCTGCCTACGGCCGCGCGGACCAATCACTGGTATTTCCTCAGCGGCGTCGACGTGCTGGCCAAGAGTTCCGGCGCGGCGGTCGTGACGCTTGGCGATTCGATCACCGACGGGCGGGGCTCGACGACCGACCAGAACGGCCGCTGGCCGGACGCTCTGGCCCGCCGCCTGCAAGCCAACCGGAGCACCGCAGGCATCGGAGTACTGAATGAAGGGATTGGCGGCAACCGCGTGCTGAACGATGGTTTGGGTCCGAACGTACTGGCGCGGCTGGATCGCGACGTGCTCTCACAAAGCGGCGTGCGCTGGCTGATTGTGCTTGAGGGGATCAACGATATGGGCACTCGCGCAAACGCCCGAGCGCGCAACGAGCAGGCGGCGACGGCACGCGAGTTGATCGGCGCCTATGAGCAGATCATTCTTCGAGCGCATGCGCACAACATCCGCGTGTATGGAGCGACCATTCTGCCGTGCGAAGGATCGAGCTATTTCAGCCCGGACCTGGAGGCCGACCGCCAGGCGATCAACCACTGGATTCGGACCAGCGGCAGGTTCGACGGCGTGATCGATTTCGATGCGGCGACGCACGATCCGCGGAAGCCTTCGCAGCTCTCGGCGGCAGCGGATAGCGGCGATCATCTGCATCCGGCTGATGCGGGCTACAAGATCATGGCGGAGGCGATCAACCTGAAGCTGTTCGCGAAGTAAGAACCGCGAAGACGAAGAGCGCCTTAGTAATCAGGCCATAAGTAGGTAGACTTTTGACTTGGTCGGATTCACAGAGCGGCGTACTGGGTGTCCGGCGTCAGGAAGAACATGCGAACCGTCCAAGGCAGTTTCTGCAGCGAGCGGAGTCGT
>Ga0187870_1001589_pt1 | contig 20493 bp, 15 predicted proteins | sample June2016WEW_13_1_3_FD_132974 | JGI IMG/M metagenome (GOLD analysis project Ga0187870, IMG submission 132974) | Peatland microbial communities from SPRUCE experiment site at the Marcell Experimental Forest, Minnesota, USA - June2016WEW_13_150 | ecosystem: Environmental > Terrestrial > Soil >... | reverse complement strand
GCGCCCTTCTGCAGCGCGGCGAGAATGTTTTCCTGATAACCGACGGAAGAGACCATGACGATGCGGGCGTCGCCATGCTGGCGGACGATGCGCTCGACGGACTCGATGCCTTCCATTTGAGGCATGGTGATGTCCATGAGGACAATGTCGGGATTAGTGCGGTTGAACTCGGCAATGGCGGTCAAACCGTCACCGGCTTCACCCGCTACTTCGCCGCCGAAGAGCTCGATCATCTTGATGAGGTTCTTGCGGGCGAAGACAGAGTCGTCCACGACCAGATAGCGCACGGGCTGCTGGTCCTTGCGAAGTAAGGGTTGAAACTGTTGCATAACCTTCTCCTTTGGCGCCGCGGAGCCTGTCAGCCGCGCGGCGTCGAAACTGGTGTCCTTTCGGTCTTTTCCGTTTTATCGGCCTTGTCAGATTTTTCGTGTGCGTCGGAGCTCTCTCCATTAACGCGGTCGGCGCCATAGTGGCTGACGAGATAGGCGGCCATATTATCGAGCGGCAAGACTTTGCCGGCGTAGCCCTTGAGAATGGCAGCGCGTGGCATGCCGGGGACCACGCAAGTCTCTTCGCTTTGGGCGATAGTTTGGCCGCCGGCGGCTTTGATCGCGCCGAGGCCTTCGGCGCCGTCTTCGCCCATGCCGGTCATAAGGACGCCGACAGAGGAAAGCGCGAATTCCTGGGCCACGGAATGGAACAGCACGTTCGCGGAAGGGCGATGGCCGTTGATGGCTGGACTGTCTGACAGCACAACCATATCGCCACGCGGCATGCGGCGAACCATGATGTGGCGGTTGCCGGGGCAGATAAGAACGCGGCCGGCAACGAGCAGATCGCCGGATTTGGCTTCCTGAACATCAAGGGCGCAGCACTCATCGAGGCGCCGGGCAAACATCTCCGTAAAACCTTCCGGCATGTGCTGAACGACGACAAAGGTGGCGGGAAAATCGCCGGGAATCTGGGAGAACAAATACTGGAGCGCGTTGGGACCGCCGGTGGAAATGCCAATGGCGATGACGCGATTGGGCGGAAGCGCGGCGCGAGTGCGTTTCTTGACGGGCGCAACGACCTCAGCCTGCGGCTTGGGAATGGTCTTCGATCCCCCGGCGCGCTTGGCCACTTTGATTTTCTCGATGAGCTGGTAGGCGACGGGATCGAGATGGCCGGCGGCCGCTTCCCGCGGCTTGGCAACAAAATCGATGGCGCCCAGAGCCAAGGCCTTGAAAGTAGCGTAGGCACCTTCCTTGGAGTGGGTGCTGAAGACGACGACGGGAAGCGGAGCGTTGCGCATGATCATGCGCAGGGTTTCGATGCCGTCCATGCGGGGCATTTCGAGGTCCAGGGTCACGACATCGGGATGAAGTTCGGCGATTTTACGTATGGCAAAGGCGCCGTCCATGGCGGTGCCGATGACCTCGATGTCGGGGTCGCGTTCAAGAATAATGGGTATTAATTTCCGCATGAGTGCGGAATCATCGACCACCAGGACTCGGACGCGTTCTTTCATGCGATGGCCCCCAATGGTAGGGACCGCGACAGCCGAGAGAGAATGGCGGGCACGTTCAAGATCAGGACAACCGTGCCATCACCAAGAATCGAAGCGCCACTGACGAGATCGCTGGCGACGATGTCCCCAGGTAGGGCCTTGATAACAAGTTCTTCCTCGCCAACGAGGCTATCGACAACCAAACCGAAGCGTTTTTCCGCGACGCCGATAACGATGACGAAGCTCTTTTTCTTTTTTTCGCCGGCGGCATCAACGGCATGGATGCGGCTGAGGCCACTGAGGCGCACCAGGGTCAGGATCTGTTCGCGTAACCGGAGGACTTCACGCTGATCGACGCGCGTGATTTCCTGTTCGTTGACGCGGCTGATCTCGATGACCGAAGAGAGAGGCACGGCAAATAGGCGGCCGCCCACACGGAAGAGCAGGGTCTGAATGCTGGCAAGTGTGAGCGGAACGCGAAGTTGAATGCTGGTGCCCTTCCCCAAGGAGCTGGAGATGTGCACGGTGCCTTTGAGGCGATCGAGAACGGTGCGCACAACGTCCATGCCGACGCCGCGGCCGGAAACCTCGGTGACTTCCGAAGCGGTGCTGAAACCGGGCTCGAAGACGAGGTTAAGGACGTCCTGGGGGTCGAGGCGCTGAGCGTCTTCGGCTTTCAGCAAGCCATTGCGAACGGCCTGCTCGCGAATGATGTCGAGATCGATGCCGCGGCCATCGTCGCGGACTTCGATAACGACTTGTGTGCCTTGATGATAGGCATTGAGAAAAACGGTGCCGCGAGCAGGCTTTCCAGAGTTGAGCCGCTCACTGGAAGGCTCGATGCCGTGATCGACGGCGTTGCGGACAAGGTGCGTGAGGGGTTCCGCGAGGGCATCGAGGATGCCTTTGTCGAGATCGGTGTGCTCGCCGGCCACTTCGAGGGCGATATCCTTGCCGCAAAGCTTGGCGACATCGCGGACGACGCGCGGGAAGCGGCGGAAAAGCTGCTCGACGGGAACCATGCGGATCTTCAAGACGCACTTGTGCAGTTCGTCGAGGACGCGGGACTGAAACGCGAGGGCTTCCGCGAGCTTGACGCGGACGGGATCACGAGAGTGCTGCGCTTCGAATTCGGCGAGGGTGCGATGGAGCATGGACTTGCCGATAATCAATTCGCCGACGAGGTTCATGACAGCTTCGATGCGGGTAGCATCAACGCGCAAGGTGGCTTCCGCAACGGTAGCGACGGCCGAAGCGGGCGACTGCTTCGCGGCGGAGTCCGCGGGATCGGCGGCACGCGTGGCGGCCTGAGCTTCGAGGATTTCGCCAAGGAGTTCGTGTTCGGCCGATTCGGCGCGATTGGCGGGTTCGATGCGCAAATCGGAAACGACCGAAGGAATGCGGCAACGATGAGCGATGTGCTCGATGGGATGCGCGCTGGCAACGGCGGCCTGGACGACTTCCACGGAAGCGGCGGCGAGATTGTCCTCCGGACGAAGAGCAATGACCGTGCCGCAGGCGTGAAGGACGTTGCGGACGAGTTGGAAGGCGGCGGCGCGCATGGCGCTGTTGGGATCGAGGCGCAGGGCGATGTTGTACACGTGGTCGCCACGGAGGAGCGCTTCGGAAACCATGAGCTGCTCGTACTCGCTCCAGGGGAAAGTCGCAGGAACCTCGCCCTGCGCGGATTCGCCCGAGGATTGCGGAGAAGGGGGCGACTGGAGCAAGCGCTGGATGAGCGCGCGCAAGGAAGTGGCGGGAGGCGGATCCAGTTGCTTCTGATAGGCGCTCAGCATGCTCTCGAAAGTATCCACGGCAGCGAGAACGACTTCGGCGAGCTCGTTGCCATGAGTCTGGCCGATCTGAAGCGTGAGAATGTCCTCGAGTTCGTGGGCGATTTCGCTTAGCTTCTGGAAACCGCAGGCCGCGGAGTCGCCTTTAAGGGTGTGAACGGCGCGGCGCACACTGCGGAGGAGTTCTTCGTCGGCGGGATGCTTTTCGAGGCTCAGACCGGCTTCGTTGATGGTCTGGAGAAGCTCCGCCGCACTCTCAAAGAAGAGGGCGCGCAGCTCCGAACTCCGATCCTCGGGCAGAAAGCTCAAACATTCACCTCGAGACGCTTGTAGGCCGTGCCGTTGTTCTCATGGACCATGCGGAATTTGGTGGAAAGTCCGAAGAGACTTTCGGCGTGGCCGACTAAGAGGTAACCGCCGGGATTCAAGCAGTGCCAGAACTTTTCAATGAGGCGCTTCTGTTCGGCTTCGTCGAAATAGATCATGACGTTGCGGCAAAGGATGATGTCGTTGCGGCGCGGCAAGAACTCGGTTTTCAGGTTGTGGAAGTCGAATTGAACGAGTTCCTTGAGCTGGGGCTTGACGATGTACTTATCGCTGGCCTTTTCGAAATAACGGAGCCGGGTGGTGTAATCGACAGGCTCCATCTGAATTTCGGAGTAGAGGCCTTCCTGACCATGGCGCAGGCTGGCGTAGCTGATGTCCGAGGCGACAATCTCAAGCTTCCAAGGGGGAGGAATGAGCGGCTTGGGGAAAGGCATGTCAAAAGGGAGCGGATTGCGCAGGTAGTAGTAGGCCAGGGCGTCGCAGATCAGAATGGCGACGGAATAGGGCTCCTGCCCGGTGGAACAACCGGCGGACCAGACGCGGAGACTCCAGTCGCGGCGCTCCTGCTTGTGGTGGAGGATTTCCTCGAGAACACCTTTCTGTAGGAGATCGAGCTGCGGGCGGTTGCGAAAGAAACTGGTTTCGTTGACGGTGAGATTTTCAAGGAGGAGGGCGAGTTCGGCACGGCCTTCGCGGCTGGTGAGAAGACGGTAGTAGCTATAAAAGGATTCTAGCTCGCAGGCCTTGAGGCGGCGCTGCAGGCGGTCCTTGAGGAAATGGGCGCGGCGCTCGTCAAAGTACATGCCGCACTCCTGATAGACGAGGGTCTGCAGGAGCTTGAGTTCCGCTTCGGTGAGCTGAACCTGCGCAGTAATCGTTCCCATACAGAATGTTGGCGGCCGGTCAAACGAGTGGCAGCGCTTCCGGGAGAGCGAAAGGCGCTAGTGAGCCATCGCGACGGGTTCCGCGGCCTCCTCGAGTTTCTTGAATTCCGGCTGGCGCAGGAGCCTGGCGATGTCCAGGAGGATAATCAGGCGGCCCTTGAGCTTTCCCACGCCGGTGACATAGCTCGATTCGCCTTCGGCAAACACGGAGCCGGGCGATTCGATTTCCGAAGGCGGAATCTTCAGGACCTCGGAGGCGGAACTTACAATGAGTCCGAGGAGCTTGTTATCGAGCTCGACGACGAGAATGCGATTCTTTTTGTCCGGCTGGACGGCGGCGGAGCCGAAGCGCTTGCGCAGGTCCATGACGGGAACGATCTTGCCGCGAAGATTGATGACACCCTCGATGATGCCCGGAGCGTTGGGCACCGCGGTGATGTCCGGGACGCGGACAATTTCGCGCACGGAAGCGATACGAACCCCATAGGTTTCGTTTCCGATGCGAAAGCCGACGACTTGGAAATCTTTCTCCATGAAACGCTCTCCGGTTCAGGAACGGGTGACTTCGGCGTATTCGAGCTGGTCCGATTCGGGCGCCTGAGCGGGGCGGCGAGACGCAGCAGGGTCGCGGCGAGCCGGTGGGGCGTCGCGGCGCGAGCGAAGCTGGCCGTTGTGATCGACGATAAAACGATCCATGTTGTCGAGCAGGTTGCGAGAAAGCTTGAGCATCTGCTCGGCGGCGGCGGAAAGCTCGGTGGAACTGGAAGCGGACTGCTGCACGAGCTCGCGCATCTTGTCCATGGCGCGGACGACGGCCTGAGCGCCGGAAGCCTGCTCTTCGACGGCGGAGTTGATCTCCTGGGTGATTTCGGTGAGACGGTTGGTGGCTTTGGCGATCTGCGAAGAGCCAACGGACTGCTCGTTTGTGGCGGCACCGATTTCCTGGGAGAACTTGTAGACCTCGGTAACGACGTCGGAGATTTTGTGGAGAGCGGAGCCCAGGTCGTTGCCAAGGCTGAGACCTTCCTCGACGATGCGGGTGCTGTGTTCCATGTTTTCGACGGCCTGGCGCGCTTCGCGCTGGATGCTTTGGATTAGGTCGGCGATTTCCTTAGTGGACTGGGTGGACTTCTCGGCGAGCTTGCGGACTTCGTCGGCGACGACGGCGAAGCCGAGACCGTGCTCGCCGGCCCGCGCGGCTTCGATGGCGGCGTTGAGGGCGAGGAGGTTGGTCTGTTCGGAGATGTCGTCAATCACTTCAATGATCTTGCCGATGTCGTCGGCGCGGTGGCCGAGAATATTGATGATTTCCGCGGAGGATTGAATGGCGCGGTTGGTGCGGTTGAGGCCGTCGGTGGCCTTCTCCATGGTCTGGATGCCGGTGACAACCTCCTCGCGGGAGCGGTTGGCGATGTCGAGGAGGACCTTGGCGGTATCGGCGACGCGCTGAATGGAGGTGACCATCTGATCGATGGAAGCGGAAGTTTCGGCGACGCTGGAAGCCTGCACTTGGGTGTTCTTGACGACGTTCTGCACGTTGATGCTCATCTCGTGCATGGTGCTGGTGACTTCCTCGATGGCGGAAGAGGCCTGGACGCTGACCTTGGCGGATTCGTCGGCGGCTCCGGCAACCTGATTGGAGCCGGCGGAGACTTGGGAAGCGCCGTCGCGGGTGGTGCGCACGATTTCCTGCAAGCCGTGGGACATCCGGAGGAACGCATTGCCAAGGGTATCGCGCTTGGAGCGCGGAGCCACTTCGACGGTGAGATCGCCTTCGGCGACGGACATGGAGACGCTGGCCATTTCCTTCAGGTAAGCGACCATATTATTGAAGGTGGTGGCGAGAGCGCCAATTTCGTCGTTGCGATGGATATCAATATTCTGGTCGAGATCGCCGGAGTCGCCGATTTCCTGGGCGACGGTGATGAGGTGTTGCAAAGGCTCGGTGATGGAGGCCGCGGTGCGGAAGGCCGTCCAAAGCCCAAAAACGATGGCGAAAATCGTACCGAGGATAACGAGGATGAAGCCGATGGTGCTGGCAGTCTTGGCCGTCCTCTGGGTATCGTCGAGGGAGCGGCTGACGTCCGAATTGGCCTGGTCGAGGACGGCGGAGGATTTCGCAAGCCAGGAGGCCGGGTCTTTCTGCAGGTAGAAGATCTGGAGGTCGGAAACAGTGGCGTCGCCGGCATCCACCTGATGGCGCTTGGCAAGGAGGGGCTTGGCAAAATTGTCGGCCCAACTGGCCTCGGTGCTCTCGACCTGGATGAGAGCGGTGCGAAGAAAATCGTTGGAGGTGCTGGACTGGCCGCGCTTGATGACGTCGCCCAGAGCGGAAAGGCCGTGGTTGACCTTGTCTTCATCGCGGGGATCGCCGCTGAGGAGAAAGTTATTGAGGTTTAGACGGTTCCGCATGATCTGGTCACGAACAGCCTCGGCGGCGCGGACGCTCTCCAAGGTGGCGGTGACCTCAGCGTTGGCGGAGCGGGCTTTGAGAATCGCGCCGATGTCCACGACGAGAAGTCCGACGAGCGTCAGCAGGATGGCCCCAAAACTTTTGTATAACTGCTTTTCAATGGTCATTGCGTCACTTCCTCCACTCCCCAAGACGGAAACGAACACTCCACTGGATGACCGACCAAGAGCCGCGCGGAACCAAGCGGATCGCTACTATTGCCCCTTAAATTCAAACTCGACAATTTGCGTGGTCTCTTCACCGGCCGGTTCGTACTTCCAATCTTTAACGGCGTCCAGACAGCTCTGCACAAGAACGGGATGGCCACCGATGGCCCGAGCGCTGCGCACGCGGCCGTCTGGAGCGATAACGAGTTCGATCCTGACCTTGCCGCTGATGTTCATGCGGCGAGCGAGTTCAGGGTAAGTGACTCCGGACCTAGTCTTGAGCTTACGCTTGCCTTCGTCGTTCAGCGTCTGCGCACCGGCTAGCGACAGAGCGAGCAAGCCAGCCGCAGCGGTGGCAAGAATCTTTCGCCTCCAATTGAATTGGATGTGCACCACAACCTCCCTAGGCGGAAAACTACCCCACGCAAGAGAAGGCAAGTGCAATGCCAGGGCAGCAGGAGCAAAACAAAATGTGCAGGTTTTGTGTTTGTGGCGAACAAGGGCTTTCGTTCGAGCAAGATAGAGGAGGGTGAGAGTGTGCGTGCAGTTTGCTGGGGACGCGGGAGCGTCTCACGGGGGCTGCAGTTCGCGTGCGGGGGTCTCACGCTGAGACGGGGAAAACGGAGGAAGGCGGGGACAGGTAACGCATGCGCACCATTGCAACTAACAGGATTTGACTCAGAATGAGATGACTGAGTAGCGTAGGAGTGCGTGGCTTCTTAATTTGAGACACACGCAGAGCCCCTAAGCCCCCCATGCGTGAACGAAAGAATCTTCGTGTCCGCCGGCCCGCTGCTGCCCGCGGCCGGGAGATTTCCGCTCAATCCCAGCGCAATTATTCCCAGGAATTGATGGATTTGGTTGTGGAAGCGGCGAAGTCGCGTGACTTGCCCGTGTTTCTGGCGGGCTTTGCGGCGCGGGCCACGGAAATGTTGAAAGCGGAATGGGGAGGAGTCGGGGAGATCCTGGGAAGCAAGGTCGAGATGTACTCGCAAGGAAGGGAGTTTCCCGGAGGCAGTGGGGAGCGGGAGTGGGTGGCGCAGAACGTCACGCGAAAGCGGCTGGGGTTGGAGGTGCTGCCGCTGGGGGAAACGGAGAAGTATTGCGCGTTCTATCCAATTTATGCGAGCGACGGGGAGTTGATGGGCACGCTATGCCTGGTGCGACGCAAGGCGGAGTTTACGGCGGCCGAGGACGAGCTGGTGGCGGTCCTGGGAAGCCATGCGGCGCTCTCCATGGAAAAGGTGCGGCGGTTTGCGCAGCTGGAGCGATCGAAGAAGCAGTGGGTGGAAGATATCGATGCGATTAGCGATTACATCGCGGTGCACGACCAGCGGGGGAGGATTGTAAGGACAAATCGCTCGCTGGCGACGCATCTGGGGAGATCGCCGGTAGCGCTGGTGGGCGAGCCCATGATCAGCCTGCGGCACATCGCGGAGACGGGGAGCGCCCTGCCCTGCCCGTTCTGCCGGAACACCAGGGAATTGAGGGAGGAGTACATTGCGACGTCGGAAGGCCGGACGTTCCTGGTCTCAACGTCGCGGAAGCACGGAGTGACGGACGAAGAGACGCGAACGATTCACGTCCTGAAAGACATTACGGACCGAAGAGAGGCGGAGCGGCGGTACCGCGAGCTGTTCGACAGCATTCAGGAAGGATTGTTTTTTGCGACGCCGGAAGGGCAGTTCCTGGATGTGAATGACGCGATGGTGAGGATGCTGGGGTATGAGTCGCGCGAGGAGCTGCTGCAGGCGGATGTGAGCACGCATTTGTACCCAACGGCGGCGGCGAAGGAACGACTGGTGCGGGCGATCGCGGAGCGCGGGGCGCTGCGGAATTACGAGGAAACGCTGCGGCGGAAAGACGGAAGCCTGCTGCACACGCTGCAGAACATCAGCGCGGTGCGGGACAAGCAAGGCCGCGTGGCGCAGATCCGCGGCCTGATGCTGGACGTGACGGAACAGCGGATGTTCCAGTCGCAATTGCAGCGGGAACGCGACTTCAACCAGAAGATCCTGAACACCACGCAGAGCATGATTCTGGTGCTGGATACCGCGGGGCTGATCAGCTACGCGAACCGCCGGTGCTATGAAATGGGGTATCTGGAAGAGGAAATGATTGGGCACCGGCTGGTGGACTGGGTGGCAGCGTCGCACCGGAAGGATTTTGAAGCCGCGTTGCAGACCACGGCGAACGGGCAACAGGTGGAGAATTTGGAAATGCGGGTGAGGCGGAGCGACGCTTCGATGGGCCACTTCTCCATCAGCTTGAGCCCGATGCGGGATGAATCCAAGCAGGTGAACAACGTGGTGGTGGTGATGACGGACATCACGGACGCGGCGCTGCTGCAGGCCAAACTGGCGCATTCGGAGAAAATGGCGACGATCGGGCGGCTGGTGTCCGGAGTGGCGCACGAAGTGAACAACCCGCTGGCGGCGATTCTGGGATTCACGGATTTGCTGCTGGAAAACCCGGAGATGCCGGCATCGGCGCGGGAAGATCTGCAAATCATCCTGCAGGAAACGCAGCGGACGAAGGAGATTGTGCAGGACCTGCTGCGATTTGCGCGACAGCGTCCGACGCAGCGCGAGCCGGTGCAGGTAAACACAGTGCTGCGGCAGACGATCAAATTGCGCGGATACGATTTTGCGAGCCACGGGGTAGAGGTGGTGGAGGAGTTCGACGAGGGGATTGGGGAGACGCTGGGAGACGCGCAGCAACTCCAGCAAGTGTTCCTGAATATCTTGAACAATGCGTACGATGCGATACAGGAATCCGGGAATCACGGAAAAATCCGCATCGGGACGAAGCGCGCGGGCGACGCGATTGAGGTAACGTTTGTGGATAACGGGACGGGCGTGAGCGACCCCGAGCGGATTTTTGATCCGTTTTTTACGACCAAGCAGGCCGGAAGAGGGACGGGGCTGGGGCTGAGCATCTGCTACGGAATTGTGCGGGCGCATGGAGGCGAGATCCTCTGCTGGAAGAATGCGGGGGAAAGCGGGAGCACCTTCCTGGTGCGATTGCCGCGGGCGACGGAGACGGCGCTGGCCGCGGCCGCGAATGAGGCGGGGCGATGAGTTCACCGACGACGGTGCGGGCATTCTCGCCGATCCTCCTAATAGAGGATGAAACTTCGGTCAGCGCCTTCGTGCGGGCGGCACTGGAGAGGCGCGGGTACACGGTGGTGCAAGCGGCGAATGGGGATGAGGGCTTGCGGCATCTGGCGAAGGGAACGTATGCGGGTGTGATTACGGACATTCGGATGCCGGGGAAGATCAACGGCGCTGACGTGCACCAGTGGATACGGGAGAACCGGCCGGAACTGAGCGGGAGAATCATCCTGATCAGCGGGGATACGGCCAACAGCGAGACCCAGGAGTTATTGACGAAGAGCGCGACGCCTTGCATTGAGAAGCCATTTCGGGTCCGGGAACTTATATCCATAGTGGAGACGACTTTCGGAAAACCATGAGCGACGATCTAAGAATTAAACTTTTGGTAGTGGACGACGAGCAAAGCATCCGCCGGCTATGCATGACGATTGGCAGCTCGCTGGCCTACAACTGCAACGAGGCGGAGAGCGCGGAAACAGCGATTCAGCGGCTGGAAACGGACCCGCCGGACCTGGTGTTGACGGACTTGAAGCTGCCGAACCAGTCGGGCGTGGAATTGCTGAAGCAGATCAAGGCGGTGCTGCCGCGCACGGAAGTGGCCATCATGACGGGGCACGGGTCGATCGAATCGGCCGTGGACGCAATGAAGTTGGGAGCGTACGACTATATCGAGAAGCCCTTCCGGGTGGAGAAGATGCGGCTTCTGCTGCAACGCATGGCCGAGAAAGTGCGACTGGTGAATGAGAATGCGTTCCTGCGGGAACGCGTGACCACGGAAGAAAACCTGGACGGGATCATCGGCACGTCGTCCGGCATGCAAGATGTGTTGCGGATGATTTCGCGGCTTAAGGATACGCGCACGCCGGTGCTGATTTCCGGGGAAAGCGGGACGGGGAAAGAACTGGTGGCGCGGGCCATCCATTTTCGCGGAATGATGGCACAAACACCGTTCGTGGCAGTGGACTGCGGCGCGCTGGTGCCGACGCTGATGGAAAGCGAAATGTTCGGGTACGAGAAGGGCGCGTTTACCGGAGCGATGAAATCGAAGACCGGGCTCTTCCAGGCGGCCAACGGCGGAAGCATCTTCCTGGACGAAATTGGTGAATTACCCCTGGAGATGCAGGCGAAACTCCTGCGCGTGCTGCAGGAAAAGGAAGTGCGGCCGGTGGGGAGCAACGACCGGCACACGGTGGACGTGCGGGTGATCGCGGCAACGAACCGCGACCTGGAGTCGGCGTATCGCACGGGGACTTTCCGCAAGGATCTGTATTTCCGGTTAAACGTGGTGACCGTGCACATACCGCCGCTGCGGGAGCGCCGGGCGGACATTCCGATGCTGGTGCACCATTTCCTGAACCATTACACGCCTACGAAGCCGTTGCAAGTGACTGCGGCGGCGATGAAGAGCCTTTTGCAGTACGACTGGCCCGGCAACGTGCGCGAGCTGGAGAATTGCATTGCCCGAGCGGTGACGCTGGGCGACCAGCAAACGATTGACGTACAGGACCTGCCACCGGCGATTCGCAGCGAGCAGCCGGCGACCAGCGAGATGACCCCGCAGGATGCCGCTTCCCTTTCGACGACAGCACTGGCGGAGATGGAGCGAATGACGATACTGCGCGTGTTCGAGCAGGCCCACGGCGACAAGGCACTGGCTGGGAAGATGCTGGGGATCAGCCGCGCGACGCTTTACCGGAAACTAAAGCGCTACAACATAGCGCTGCGCAGGAATCCGGAGCAGGGCGAAAAGGAGGCCGCGGCGCACGTGGCGGCGCGGTAGTACGTCTCAATGTGGCGGGCAGTTCTCTCAGAGAAGAGTGAGACGAAAACGTTTCAGGCTGAGACACTCGGGCAAAGGCGTGCTGCGCGGAAAAACCTAAGTCACGGCATTTCTGCAGGTTCCAAAGTTCGTATCCCCTTATAAATTTTGGTGGTCGGCGTGCATTTCCCTACTTGGGACACTGTGTCCCGGTCCGCGTCGGGTGTGTTCTTGCTCGCCACGAGGCCAAAGCTCGCAAGATTCGCAGGTTAGTGGCAACGGGGCAGAAGCACGAGATGACACTCATTGCGGATGAACGGGGATGTGCGGAACAGCTTGCCCGGTTCTTTCCAGCACTTCCCGCAGTACGCTTTGCGGTGCGCGTGACGCCGCTAAGGCCCGCGCAGGGGAAATTGCAGGAACGCACGGTGCTGGAGTATGGCACGGCCGAATGTGCGATTTTCCTGTCGAGCCTGCCGCTGGAATTTGCGGATCGCGTGCGGGTCGAACGAGATGGAGGAGGACGTCCCGCGGAGGCGGCGGTGATTGCTTTGCAGTATCAAGAAGGGCGCAAAGCGGTGGCCGTACGGTTTCTGGAAGGCCCCTGCGATTGGATGAGGCAGCCGTGAACAAAATGATCACCACGTTGAACTTACCCGCTCCGCCGAAGGCAGATGGCGCCAGGCAAGCGCAGTGGGAAGAGATTCGCTCCGTCTTTCCCATCTATTTAGCGCTGGCCAAACATCTGCAACTCGAGATTCCCTTCCCGCCGAACAAGCGCGTCTTGCCGGAGAAGGCGGATGTCGACCTGTTCAGCCGCGCCCTGGCATGGCTGGATTCCATGGACCAGCGAGTGCTGGTGCACCAGTTGCGGCACCTGCTCCAAATGACCACGCTGAATGCCAGCGAAAGCGGGCTGCGCGCGCTGATCATGCGACACCTGCGGAAGCCGGCGAAGTCCCCCATGGACCGCGACAAAATCGACTTTCTGATGGTGCAGTATTTTGCGCTGTGCGTGCCCACCAAAATTTATCACAAACAGATTGAACTGAATGACGTGGCGCAAGTGATGAAGCCGGTGCTGGGAGAGATGGACACAGCGCCGCTGCCGTGGTGCGAACCGCTGGAGAAGATGATCGTGGCCTTGAGGTCGCTCAAGAGCGTGCGGGACATCTTGAAGACGGACTTCATCGAGCAGGGGCGGCGGGTGAAGGAGAAGGCTGGAGGGATGTTCTACGACCCCTCGGCGATGCTGGCGTTTGTGCGCTTCAATTTCCTGCTGAGGCGGACGCTGATCGAGTTAATGCACGCGGATCTGATTTTCATACGCACCGGGATCAACCGCCTGGATCAAGCCGGGGCAAGAACGGTGGATTGCCAGACTTTTGGACTGACGTCCGCGGAGCCGATCGCGCGAGTGCGGGCGCTGGCGGACGACTGGAAGCAGCCGTTCCAGAAGGAATACACGGAGCGCTCCGTGAGCCAGGCATTCGAGAAGTTGCTGGCACTTCGCGCAGACGTGGATCGCACGGCGGTGCGCGTGCTAGGCAAATCGCTGGACGCAGTTGCCACCAAGCCCATGGCAGAGAAGGCTGTGGGGGGCAACGGAGCGGTGGCGACACCGGGTGCAGCGCGTACGAGCGAGAAGGCCGAAGCCGCGGCGAATCGCAAGGCAGAGGAAGCGAAGCCCGAACTCGATTTCGAGTCGTGCATGGAACAGGTCTGGGAGCAACTGATATCGGCGCCACCTGCGCGAGGCCGTTCGATGACGACGGTGCGAGTAGGCGGAGCGCGGCTGCTGATGTCGTCGTGGGAAGTGGCGGCGTTCGTGACCGAAGACGGGCCGGCCGCGGAAGATTTGCGGCGCGCGGTGGTGGCGCGGGCCCTGGTGACAGCAGCGGTGGAAAAGGCCAAGGAATCGGGGAACGCCACGGGACTAGATCGCGTGCTGCCGATCGCGCGCGTGGAGGTTTCGCGGCTGCAGGAACGCGTGGAACAGGCAAAACAGGCGAAAGATACGGAAGCAGCGGTGAATCTGGGAATCAGCACGAAGCGGCTGCTTTCCGCGCTGGACGAAGCCGAGAAATTGTAATTCCCTGCTGGGAGCGATGGCAGGCAAGGAACACAGTCAGGGAGCGGATCTCTCTTGCAAAACACGAGCGTATTGATACTCACGGACGACGCGGAGTTTGCGCGATTGCTGAGCGCGTGCTGGCAAGTGGAACGCCAGCTTCCCGGCCTTTCCGTAGTGACAAGCGACCTATGGCAGAACGGCGGCGGAGTTTACGCCGATCTGGTGGTGATCGGGCCGTTGCAGGAAGGAAAGCTGGCGGAAGCGCTGCGCGCGATGGAGCCGAATGTGGCGGTGATTTTGTGCGCGCCGGCTGAGGCGACGGAGTTGGGGCTTTTGCGGAAACGCTACCCGCGGCTGTTGCACGTACCGTTGAGAGAAGATTGGACGCAGATGGTGCTGCTGCTGGCCGGTGAGTCCTTGCGGCGAACGCAAGCGGTGCAACAGTTAAAGCGGGCGGAACAGCGCGCGGCGGAGAATGCCAGCCAGGCGATGCTGGGACGGTACATGACGGACATGAAGCACAGCGTGAATAATGCGCTGACATCGCTGCTGGGAAACGCCGAATTGCTTTTGCTGGAGCCGGGGCAGCTTTCGGCGCAGTCCATCGCGCAAATCAAGACGATCCACACGATGGCTATGCGAATCAACGAAATCATGCAGAGATTCTCATCGCTCGCCAGCGAAGTGCGGGAGGGTGAGACGCCTTCTCAAGGTGAGACGGAAGAGGCCACGGCGGCGCTTTATCCGCGGCGTTAGGCGCCCTTCGCACGCGCACAACTCCTGTCTTTGCAGCTAGATAAAGAAAATAGACACGCCACGGTAAGGAACCCCCAAGCTGGCCGCTGACGTGCAATTTTCTGACGTGGAGAACTATGCGGGGTAGAAGCTCGTGCAGAAAAAAGTGCTGATCGTCGATGATTCGCCGTCGCAAGTGCGGCTGATCCAGGGTCTGCTGGAGCCGGAGGGCTATTGGCCCGTGGGGTTGAATGACCCGAAGCGCGTGGAAGAGGCCATTGTCGTGGAGCGGCCAAGCGTGATTCTGCTGGACGTGATAATGCCGGAGCGAAACGGATTTCAGATTTGCCGGGAGTTGAAGGGCAGCTCGGAGTTCAATTCGATCCCGGTGATTCTGGTGACCTCGAAGGACAGCGCGAGTGACAAGTACTGGGGCGAGCAACAGGGTGCCGATGGGTACGTGACGAAGCCCTTTACGCGGGAAGAATTGCTGCGGGCCGTTCGGCGGTTCGCATGATGGAACGGAGAAAGAGCGAAGCATGAGCGACGATTTCCAACTGGCGCCCCTCCCCGCGGATGCGGAAGTCGGGGAGATGCTCGAAGCGCTGGGCAACGTGGCCGAGCGCCCGCCGGAATCGCAGTACTGCGTGTTCCGGAGCGGACGCGAACGGTTCTGTTTGCCGGTGCTGGACGTCGAAGAGGTACTGGAGTGGCCGCTGGTGACGAAGCTGCCGCTGGCCCCGGCGTATGTGCTGGGGATCTTCAATTTGCGCGGCGCCATTGTGCCGCTGATTGATATTGCCTTGACGGAAGGCAGGCGTCCGGGGCTGCTGCCGAAGCACGTGGTAGTGGCATCGCTGAGGAGCGACAGCCATCACGACGATCTGCGGCTGGGGATTGCGGCGGATGAAGTAGTGGGGACCTATTCGGTGAACGATGCGGAAGACTTGCTGGAGCAAGCTCCGGAAAACGTGCCGCACTGCGTGGGCATGCTGCGACACGACGACCGGCTGGCTCTGGTGATTGATTTACGCCGGCTTCTGGAAGTTTACCCAGGACCGAGCATCTGACGAGATTCGGAAGGTTTGGGAGGCGGGAATGAAATCGCGACTGAGTAGCACAATCTGGACGCTGGTAATCCTGAACGGGATGGCGTTAGCCGCCGTGCTATGGCTGGCGTACAGCGCGGGACGCCAGTCAAGCGGGGGCGCATTCGAGCCCAGCGGACTGATCATTCCGGGAATCATCGCCCTGGGAATCAGCATCGTGCTGGCGTGGCGGCTGGGGAGCGCGATCCTCACGCCGGTGAACGAACTCTCGGAATTTTCCGAGCGGCTTGCGGCGGGCGACGCCAAAGTGCGCGCGGACGTGTCCTCGAACGACGAGTTCGGGTACATCGCCGAGAACTTGAACCGCGCGGTGGCCAAGGTGTCGAAGGCGTCGAGCAACCAGGAAGCCAATGAAGCGCTGCAGCGGAGCATCACGGACCTGCTGGCGGTGATCAACCAGGTGGCGCGCGGCGACTTGACGTTGCGCGGGAAGGTAACCAACGACGCGCTGGGCAACGTGTCGGACTCCATCAACTACATGCTCGACAACTTCACCAAGGTGCTGGAACGCGTGCGCAAGGCGGCCATGGAAGTGACCGCGTGCTCGAACAACATTCTTGTGGCGGCGGACGAGATGCAGGCGGGCGCAACGCAACAGGACCAGGAAATCACGAACACGTCGAGCGCCGTGGAAGAGCTCACGGTTTCGATGAAGCAGGTGTCCAACAACGCGGAAGCCAGCGCGGAAGCGGCACGCCGCGCGCTGGATGCCGCGGAACAAGGCAACCGCGCCGTGCGCGATACGCTGGACGGGATGCAGCGCATCCGGTCTTCGGTGCAGGCGACGGCGAAGAAGATCAAGTCGCTGGGCGACCGTTCACTGGAAATTTCGGAAATCATCAACGTGATCAACGACATCACGGAACAGACCAACTTGCTGGCGTTGAACGCCGCCATTGAGGCGGCACGCGCGGGCGAGGCGGGACGCGGGTTCGCGGTTGTCGCCGACGAAGTCCGCAAGCTGGCGGAACACTCCCGGAGCGCGACGAAAGACATCGCCGCTTTGATCAAGGCCATCCAGGCGGAGACGAACGAAGCCGTGGTGGTCATGGAAGAAGGCACGAAGGAAGTGGAGTCCGGGGCAACGCTGGCCGATCAGGCGGGGCGCGCACTGGACGCGATTTCCAGCGTGGTGCGGCAGTCGGCGGAACTGGTGCAGGAAATTTCCCTGGCGTCGAAACAGCAGGTGCGCGGCACGGAAGGCGTGGCGCACGCCATGCAGATCATCTCCAACATCACGCGGCAGACCTCGCAAGGAACACGCGGCACGGTGGCAACGGTAAGCCAACTGGTGAAGTTGTCCGACCAGTTGAACGAAGCGCTGGCGCAATTCCGCGCGCAGTCGAAGGCGGCGACTCGTGCGGCTGAAGAGTCGGACCGGCAGGTCCCGGCGGGCGCGGCTCGTTAGCGGTGAAACCACGCCCGGGCGCCAGGCCGGGGCAAAAGCGTGACCAAGATGAGCGAACGCCACGGGGCGGGACACGGTTTGAGCGAACACGAGCTGAGCGAGATCCGCATGCTGATCGAAGAGCGGACAGGCATCCATTTCGACCAGTCGCGGGAGAGGTTCTTCTCCACGCGAGTCCGTGAACATCTGCACGATCGAGGTTTCACGCGCGGCAACGAACTGCTGCGGGCTGTTCGCAAAACGAATCTGGAGTATGAAGCGCTGTTGGAACGGCTGCTGACGCAAGAAACATCGTTTTTCCGGTATCCAGCGGTGTTCGACGCGTTCGAGAAGCGCGTGCTGCCGGAACTGCACACCATAAAATTCTGGAAGAATCCCCGGACGCTGCGGGTTTGGAGCGCGGGGTGTTCGACGGGAGAAGAACCCTATTCGATCGCGATCACCATCCTGGACTCGCTTTCCTTCGCGGACGCCTGGAAGGTGGAGATTCTGGCGACGGATTTGGGCCGGCTGGCGTTGAAGCAAGCAGAGCGGGCGACCTACTCTGGGCGCAGCATCGCCAGCGTGACTGAGCAGCAACTGGCGGCCCATTTCACGGCGGTGAACGGCGGCTACCAGGTGAAACCCCGGCTGCGGAGGCTGGTGACATTCGCGCAGATGAACCTGGCTTCGCCGGTGTATGTGGGCCGCATGGACCTGATTTTCTGCATGAATGTGCTGATTTATTTCACGGAAGAGCGGCGGCAAGCCCTGGTGCAGAAGTTTTATGAGTCGCTGGAGCCGGGCGGATACCTGTTTCTGGGGCACTCCGAGTCGATCTCGAAGATGCCGGTGAAATTTCAGGCCATCGTGCTGGGCGATTGCATATTGTACCGCAAGCCGACGGCGGAAGAGTTGCAGAAGCCGGAATTGGTGGGGGAGGGACGCGCGTGAGCATGCCGGACCGCGAATCCGTCGAGATGTTCCTCCAGGAGGCCTCGGAGCACCTGCAGTATCTGCGGGAGTACGTGGGTGTGCTGCAGGAGGTTTCACCGCGCCGCGAGGACATGGAGCGGCTGTACATTGCTGCGCACACGTTGGGCGGCACTTCGGCGAGTTACGGCTTCCCAAGATTTTCAGAGGTAGCGGCGAAGCTGGCGCACGTCTTCCAGTACGCGCTGAATGCGCCGCTGGGAGACGATCTGCACGGCCCGCTGACAGAGTTTCTTTCCGACGGCATCTCCGTGCTGGAGACCTGCCTGCTGGAAATGAGCGACACCGGGCAGGAGAACGTGGAAGATATGGCCGCGTTCAAGGAAAGGTACCGGTTTGCCTTTCCGCCGGAGCCGCCGCCGTTGAATTTGTCCCAGCCCGGGGACGATGCGCGGGCAGAGGCAGAAGCACGGGCACAAGCCGAGTCGCAAGCTGCTGCAAGAGAGGCAGAGGCCGCGCCGGTGGGGTTGACGGGTTCGTATTTCGATGCGCTGCCCACCGATGATGAAGTGCCGGACGAGATTCTGGAATTCTTCCAGCCCGAGGCGGAAGAACATTTGCAAGTGGTGAGCGACTGCCTGCTCTCGCTGGAAGGCAACAACAATCCGGAAGAGATCAACCGGCTGTTCCGCGCGATTCACACGGTGAAGGGATCGGCGGCACAAGTCGGATTGCGGCGGCTGGGCGCGATTGCCCACCGCGTGGAAGACCTGATAGGCCGCATGCGCGACGGCGAAATCCAGCCGTCACCCGCGGTCGTGGATTTATGCCTCGAGTCCGTGGATGTGTTGAAAAAGACGCTGCATCGCGCCTGGGAAGATGAAGCGGATATGCGGGCGGGCGTGGATTCGCTGCTGGGACGCGTCGCGGAGTTCGCGCCGCAGGAAGTGGAAGAAGAAGCGCCGGTGGCGGCGGTGGAATCAGAAGCAGCGGGCGAGGAAACCGGCAAGCCGCCAACCGAACGCGCGGTGGCGAAGCAAGGCGCACGGGGCAGTCAGAAACAGGCATCGGTATCGAAGTCCGTGCGCATCGCGCTGGCACGGCTCGACCGCATGATGAACACGGTCGGCGAGCTGGTAATCAACCGTACGAAGATGCTGGGGCGCGTGGCGGAACTTGAAAAGCTGATCGACACGCTGAGCTTTTCGAAGGAACGCCTGCAGAACAAGGTCAACGAGTTTCAGGAGAAATACGAGTTCAACCGGCTGAGGACGTTGCAGCCCGAGACGCCGTGGGCAGCTTCCCAAACGCAGAAGATTTTGACGAGCGCGGCGGCGGGCGAGGCGTCGTACCTGGCAGAGTTCAGCGAACTGGAGATGGACCGCTACGACGACTTCAACATATTGTCGCGGTCGATGACGGAGATATCGGCGGACGTGAACGAAGTGCTGTCCCAGCTCGAGGGATTCGTCGGGCGAGTGGAAGGCGACATCGACGAATTCAGCAAGCTGGCGCACCACCTGCAGGATGAAATCACGGCCGCGCGCATGGTGCCCATCGGAACGCTCTATTCCCTGCTCTCGCGGACGGTGCGGGACGCCGCGAAATCGGCGAAAAAACAGGTAGAGCTGGAGTTTTCCGGGAGCGAGACGGAACTCGACAACAACATCATCCAGCAAATTTCGGACCCGCTGGTGCACCTGGTGCGGAACTCCGTGGCGCATGGCATTGAGGGTCCGGCGGATCGCGCTGCTGCCGGCAAGCAGGAACAGGGCACGGTATTTTTGCGCGCGTATCACCGCGGCAATCACATTTACATCGAGGTGGAAGACAACGGGCGTGGGATCGATTACCAGCGCGTGAAACAGAGCGCGATCGATTGCGGGCTGGTGTCCGGGGAAACGGCGGACCGCCTGACCGAGCGCGACCTGCGCGAGATACTGTTCCACCCGGGCTTTTCGACGGCGGTGGTGAAGACGGAATTGGCGGGGCGCGGCGTGGGGCTCGATGTGGTGCGGTCCAACCTTAACGCGTTGAATGGCGAAATCGAAGTGCAGAGCACGGCGGGCCTGGGGACGAAGTTCACATTGAAGGTGCCGTTGACGCTGATTATTTCGCCGGCGCTGTTCGTGCGCTGCGGCGCGACCCACTTTGCGCTGCCGCTGGCGGTGGTGGAAGAGATCCGGCGGTTGCGCGCGGATGAAATCGAGGATGTGGGCGGCAAGCTGCTCACCAAGGTGCGCGACGTCGTCACGGAAGTGGTGCGGC
>Ga0187870_1001569_pt1 | contig 20672 bp, 21 predicted proteins | sample June2016WEW_13_1_3_FD_132974 | JGI IMG/M metagenome (GOLD analysis project Ga0187870, IMG submission 132974) | Peatland microbial communities from SPRUCE experiment site at the Marcell Experimental Forest, Minnesota, USA - June2016WEW_13_150 | ecosystem: Environmental > Terrestrial > Soil >... | reverse complement strand
GGGTGCCCGCATTGGCGGGTGCGGCGGCCACTATCCTGACAGCCTCTTTTCTGACAGTGAACACATGATCAGAAGCCGCCAGAGGAGGGGGGATGACCTGGTGCTTTTTACCGACCATGGCCTGGAATTGATGGAGAGAGTATCCGAACAGGCATCACGGCAGCAGATCGCGCTTCGCTACCGCAGGCTGAGGCCATCCAACTTGGAGGACGTTTTTTTAAAACTGACCGGTGAACCCCTCCGGGAAGATGCTCCCGTTCCGCTGGATGGGAGGCAAGGGGAGGGGAGTGTTGAAGATGCCCAGAGCACGCCTGCTTGAGGGTCTGCTGACCTGGCCGGACCTGTCCTGGCCGCTGGTGTACAGAGTTTTTTACCGCAACCTGCTTGTTTTTAGTAGAACCTGGCAGGCCAATCTCATGTTCAACTTTGTCGAGCCGGTCATCTACCTCTGGGCGCTGGGCTTTGGACTGGGGGTGTATGTCAACAGGATCCAGGGGCTGCCCTATGTCAACTTCCTGGCCCCGGCCCTGATCGCCTCCTCGAGCATGTTTGCCACCACGTACGAGATGACCTACGGCAGCTACACACGCATGACAGTGCAGAAGATCTTTCACTCAATAGTGGCGACACCGGTCAGCATGGATGACGTGGTACTGGGCGAGATCCTGTACGGGGCATTCAAAGGGGTTCTGTACGGATTGGTGTTTCTGGTTGTGGTCGCCCTGTTCGGCCTGGTAAAATCCTTCTGGGCGCTGTTGGCGCCTGTCCCGATCGCCTTGATGGTAACCGTGTTCTCGGTCCTGTCCATGATCTGGACCAGCATCGCGCCAGGCTTTGATTCTTTTGGATACTTCTTTACATTGTTAATCACGCCCATGTTCTTTTTCTCAGGGGTGTTTTTCCCGGTAGACACCCTGCCGGCAGGAATACGTTTGATCGCCTGGTTCATGCCTCTGTACCATGCCGTGGAAGTGGTGCGGCCGTTGATCCTGGGGACGGCTGGCTGGGCTGTCGCCGGTCATCTGGCCTGGCTTGCCATCGTGGTGCTGTTGACGCTGCGAATACCCCTGGTCATGGTCAAGAACCGGTTGATCCAGTAAACCATCCCGGCCCATGTTGACCACCGGAAGATTTGGCTGACAAGATGGCAAGAAATTTGTTTGACAACTATTCTCTAAAATAGTAAAACAAAAACGATCGAGCTTGAAAACCGGGGGAAAAAATAAGGAGAGTCAGTATATGGCTGACGATGTCTCGGGAGAAAAACTGATTCCGTACAAGATAGTCCTGGTGGACGACAGCCCCTTTATCAGGAAGATCACCAAGGATTGCCTGGCGGATGAAAGGCACGTGATTATTGAGGCCGAGAATGGCGCCGAGGCACGGGAGATCATCAGGCTGGTGCGTCCGGACTTGATTATTTTGGATGTGGAATTGCCGGATGTCAACGGTCTTGATCTGTGCGCGGAGATCAGGGGGGACTCGAGCTTCCGGTTCACCCCGATCATCATCCTGACCTCGAATTACAGGTTGGAGCAGATTGTGGAGGGCTACCAGCGGGGAGCGGATGATTATATTACAAAAGATCCTTTTAACCCGAAAGAATTTGAATTGAGAGTGAAGGCCAGGGTGCAACGCACATCCAAGCTCAGAGAGGAGGCCACCCTGGATGCGCTGACCGGGTGTTCTTCTCGAAGGATTCTTTTTGAACGCCTAGAGGATGAATTTTATCGTTACCGCAGATACGAGCAGGTATTTTCACTGATGATCTGCGACCTGGATGACTTCAAGCAGATAAACGATAAATTCGGGCACATTGCCGGAGATATGGTGTTAAAGGAGTTTGCCTCTTTTTTGAAAACATCGTTCAGGATCAGCGAAGTTGTGGCTCGATACGGGGGGGAAGAGTTTGCGGTTCTCATGCCGGCAACGGATATCGTTGGCGCCAGGAAGGCTGCCATGAGGTGGAGGCATTTCTGGAACGCCAAAAACCTGGTAATTCCTCAATACAGCGGGGAGCTGAAAGTTACCTTTTGCGGTGGTCTGACCGTGGTTAATAATGATGATAACGATATTACGATCATGGACCGTGCCGACCAGTATCTATACGAAGCAAAAAGAAGCGGAAAAAACGCCATCTTCTCGGATACCGGCAGGCTGACCGAGGATGGCGAATACTACCAGGAACAGTAAATAATCCGACAAAAAGGGATATAAAACAACAAATACGTTATGTGACATATATTAACATCTTATTAACAAGAAAATTCTTTTTTGCATATATAAAGAATGGTAGCGGATCATGATTGTGGATAACGTCGAAATGCTCGAATAAATAGTTTTGCAAGGGTATATTATTTTGTCGGTTTATGTCCTAGTAAATTATGTTGCAGATCAGGCTTTATGATCAGCTTAAAACTTGCCTGAAGCCGGCAAGAGAGACTCCGTGGCGCGAGAAACAGGTTTCAGGTGATAACTTAAAACATTCCAGAAAGGAGAGACGCGTGATGACGGAAATGAATCAGGTTTACAAGTGTAATGTGTGCGGCAATATCGTGGAGGTGGTCCACACCGGCCAGGGAAATCTGGTCTGCTGCGGGCAGCCGATGGAACTGTTGGTTGAAAAAACAGATGATGCCGGCAAGGAGAAGCACGTTCCGGTAATCGTCCCGGGAGAAGGCGCCACTATAGTCAAGATCGGCAGCGTACCTCACCCGATGGAAGAAAAGCATTACATCGAGTGGGTAGAGGTGACGGTAAACGGAGCCACAGAGCGTGAATTCCTCAAGCCCGGCAACCTGCCCGAGGCCAAGTTCTGTTCCTGCGGCGATGTTTCCCAGGCGAGAATCTATTGCAACATTCACGGCCTCTGGAAATCCTGATCAAACGGAGGAATTACAATGGATGTCAAGGTGTTGGGTTTTGCCGGCAGTCTCCGCAAGGATTCTTATAACCGCGCAGCTTTGCGGGCGGCCCAGGAACTGCTGCCCCCGGGCATGACGCTGGAGATCTTCGATCTGGCGCCGATTCCCCTGTTCAATGAAGATGTGGAAAGGGAGGGATTTCCGGCAGCAGTAGTGGAGTTCAAAGAACGCATTGCTGCCGCCGATGCCCTGCTGATAGCCACCCCGGAATATAACTACTCCATTCCGGGAGTGCTTAAAAACGCTCTTGACTGGGCATCGCGCCCTCCTGGCCAGTCTCCCCTGATGGGCAAGCCCCTGGCTTTCATGGGAGCATCAACCGGGTATTTCGGGACTTCCCGGGCCCAGTATCACCTGCGCCAGGTCTGTGTCATCCTGAACATGCATCCTGTCAACAGCCCCGAGGTCTTCATCTCGGGTGCGGCATCCAAGTTTGATGGAACCGGGCGATTGATAGACACGATGTTTCGGGATGGCATCAGCAAGCTTTTAGAGGCGCTGCGGGAGTGGACAATCAGGTTGCGAAGCGCCTGATCTCACCGTGTGTTCAGAGCCGATGTTCAAACTCAGAGTTGCTTTGCCGGTAGAGAATCAAAGAAGCCATGGCCAAGACTTGGTCATGGTATTCTTTTTTTTAGCGAGCAAGATTGATGATGGCGAAGGCATTTTAGGGATTGCCCTAAATAGTTACAAGTCAGCCTCTAAATATGTATATATTATCTTCAGATGTGGTATAATGGTAATAAAAAAGGAGGCTGAATAATGTTTGAAGTCTATGTCCCCAGATCTAGAGAGGCCAAAAAGAAAGATATGCCGGAGATTAAAATCTCCAAGCAATCCATTGTAATGAACAAGAAGGCCAGGAACCTGATTCAGGCAGACAGATTGGAGCTTGCATATGATAAGGATGGCAAGACCATCAGAATAAGAAGGGCAGAAGAAAACGGTATCAACATGAAAAAGACCAAAGTCTATGCCAAGGGCTTTTTGGAGCATTTCAATATTCAAGAGAAGGGTAGATTCTTAGCCGACTACGAGGAAGATGAGGATTCCCTCTACGTTAAAGTCAAATAGCCCAATTGCTGAGTGGTCTATTTATAACGACTGCGGCATTCATTCTGACCCGCAAGCGGGTCAGAATGAATGCCGCACAAAGTTTCAAATGAATCTACCTTAAATACCTCGGGCTTGATGCCCGAGGATCAGAATCAAAGATTCATTTATTTTGGTAGGCCAAAGAATCAGCACAGCATTCCTTATGTAGGTCCCTGGCAATCGATGCCAGGGCGATGATCAGGATGCTCCCATCGAGCGCTGAGAGCAGGGCGTCCAAGGTGGTACAAGAGAGGGCGAACCACTTATAGTTATTTTCTGTCTTGGCAATCATTTGCTGTTTTTGAACCGTCCTTCAGTTTGGAGCAGTATAGTTTCAAGTGTGACAAAACAATGTTCAGGGTGGCGTTCAGCGAATCGAAATCGATCTGCTGGCCGGCCAGGGCAGATATCAGCAATTGCGAGCGGTATTGATTGACATCTGCCCGCAGGCTGGCTCCAGCCGGTGTGATGGTTAGAAAAACCACCCTGCGGTCGTTGTCGTCCCGCCAGCGGTGCACCAGGTTAGTTTCAACCATCCGTCCACCAGCCCGGTCAGGGTGGCAGAGGACAACCCCATCCTCTTTTGCAGGTCTCCCATCATCAGCGGCTGGTCTGTGGACAGGTTGTTTATTACCCAGTGACGGGACGGGCTGAGACCCTTTTTAGCCAGGTAACATCTGACGCGCTGGTTGAGTTGCATGAAAATCTGGTGCAGCAGGCTCTGCAGTTCCTGCACGCCGCCAATGTCTTCGGCCAAGATATATCGCCTCCCATGCATTTAGGGAACCAAAATATATTATAAAAGCAACTCTGTTTTAGTGTCAACTGAAAACAAAAATTTGCCTTAAACCTTTGGTGATTAAGGCTTGAATAGAACGGAACAGGTTGGAGCAAATACTTGACAAACCAAAATAGTAGCCTTATATATATAGCTAAAGAGCAAAGAGGGACAAAGAGTAATATTGTCCATCCCAGGTTAATAATGACTTATCACCTGGTGACTGGATCATCTATATATTGTGCAATTGTTGTTCAGAATAAGCAATTCTGATGTCAGAGCACTCCAATCTCCCCATGCATACCATGCTTATCCCTATCAGCCGCCTGCCTGACGTTGATCAGTTGGTGAGGTGGTAGGCCATTTGTTAATAGGCGGAGATCACTAATAGAAATGATAATCGTAAATATACTATAGAAAGAAACTTGTCTCTGTAATGAACCCCTCATGAACCGGACTTCGCACGCGTGAAAAACAAGCGCGGAGCACAATTTAAAGAAAAAAGAGTGGGGGAGGGATTGCAACAATTAAATCGACCGTTGATGTTTTCCTGGCTGACCGTTGGCAATGATGAATTATTTTTATAATGGAGGCGAGGAAAGGTGCCCAGTGAGAACATTGCTCCCAAATTAAACTGGGACACGGCAAAGCGCTATGTCGGCGAGAAAGTGATCCAGCAAATCTTGAACTACCTGGAAGGAAACCCAGATCAGAATATTCCCCGCTTGTTCAAGGTGATCGAGCCCCTGACTCCGGATTCATTTCAGCGGAAAAGAACCCATGACATTAGGCTGATATACGAGAACAACCCTGCCTACAAGGCATATTTCAGCAGTATTTTCAATGACGTGGACCGGGATATGCGCAACAGGATCGTATGCAACTTCCTGATCATGATGATCAACTCGAAGGCGCGCCGCGAGCAGATAACGGCAAGAGATGGGATCATGATACCCCACGCCATCCTGGTCGACCCCACCAGCGCCTGCAATCTAAAATGCGTCGGCTGCTGGGCCGGCGCCTACGCCGAACACGATGAACTCGAACCAGAACTGTTTGACCGGATTCTGAACGAAGCCAAGGACCTGGGCATCACCACCATCGTCCTGTCCGGAGGAGAGCCCTTCGTCTACCCGCATCTTTTAGACATGGTCGCCAAGCACAACGACCTGAACTTCATGGCCTACACCAACGGCACCAGGATCGACGATGCAGTGGCGGACCGTCTCAAGGAGTTGGGCAACTTCGCGCCCGCCATCAGCCTGGAGGGCTGGGAGGAGGAGACCGATGCCCGGCGCGGCCAGGGGGTATTCAACAAGATCACAGCCGCCATGGGCCGCCTTAAGGAAAGGAAGCTGTTCTTCGGCGCCTCCTTGACTGTCACCAGCCAGAATGTGGAAACCGTCACCAGCGATGAATTCATGGACTTCCTGATCGCCCAGGGGGCGAGGTTCCTGTGGAGTTTCCACTACATCCCCATCGGCCGCCAGCCTGACGTCGGGCTGATGATCAGCCCCGAGCAGCGGGCATACCTGGCCAGACGGATTGCCGAGATTCGCAAATCCAAGCCGCTGCCCATCGCGGACTTCTGGAACGACGGCGAGATCACCCGGGGCTGCATCGCCGGCGGGAACTCTTATTTCCACATCAATGCCCGGGGAGATGTGGAGCCCTGCGCCTTCGTGCACTTTGCCGTGGACAACATCCACGACAAGAGCCTGCTGGAGGTGCTGCATAACCCTCTCTTCGCCGAATACCAGAAGCGCCAGCCCTTCTCCGACAACATGCTGCGTCCCTGCCCGATCATTGACAACCCCCAGGCCCTGCGGGAGATGGTGCAGGCTGCGGGTGCCCACCCCACCCACGAAGGGGCGGAAACAGTGCTGGGGAGCGAGATCGGCAGCTTCCTCGACCAGCGCTCGGCGGAGTGGAAGCGGGTATCCGACACGATCTGGGAGGAGCGTCAAAAAATCAGGGCTGCGGAAGAGCAGCGATCTGCTTCATAGCATACGGTTCATTCCAGTCAACGAGGCTATCAATCAAGCAACCCCGGAGAGAGACGATCCGGGGTTGCTCTTTTTCCGCTTTGCTTGCAGATACAGGGCTGGCGCCCGGGATGAAGTTTTACCGCGATGACTACCCACTCTAATGCCCCCGCTTCTCCTCCGCATCCGGGCTTACAGCCCGGCCTGAAGAATGCGGAGTACATGAAGCGGTGGGATAAGAGCGGCTACGTCCCTGGATTAACGAGTTCTAAGCTTCAGTGGGAGAAGGCAAGCCCCCACTGAAGCCAAGAACTCGTTGAACAGCCGCTTTGCCGGGCCGGCTCTGCCAAGTCGAACATTGTGCGAATAGGAAGCGGGGGACAGGGGAATGGATATACTCAAACGAAGCAAAGCGAAGTTATCACGAAGGCGAGAGGTGTATTGTAATGCCAAGGTTCGATTTTAAAGGCCTTATTGACCATTTCCTTAAAATATATGGACAAGCCCCTGCTGACGGCATGTTCGAGATCCCCATGATGGGAATGGCCTATGCCCCGCCACCGGCGCAGAATGAATCAGAGGCGCCGGATGGCGGAGAATGGGTTGCGCCTGGTAGAGAAGATTGAGCAGGAAAATGCTGGACGGCCTACTACATGTCCGACAGATCAACCTGCAACTGGGTCATGTCAAACCCTTCCAGAGATAGCCCACCCTTGAGCATCTCCGGGCTAATAATCGCCCAGGCCTCATCGCAGTACCTCATGTAGAACTGCAGTGTCAACTTCTGCAAACGGCCCCAGGTCACGCAAACCAGGTTCCCGCGGTAAGCGACGAGCGGCACGTAGTGGCCGCCCACTATCTGCGGCATACCATACACGACGCTCCACGGTTGTCCGGCGTTGAACTGGTCCATTGCCGATTCAGGGACCTCCAGGCCTATGCCCACAGCGCTGAACAGGTAGAGAGCTTCGAGGAGATCATCGATGTTGCCCGGCTCCAGTGCAAGATACGCTCCAATCTTATGCCGGGCGCCTTTGGCATCGATCAGGCCGGTCAACTGCCGGTATTGCAGTGCCTGGCGTACATCGGTCCCCTGATCCGTTTCAGGTTTGCCAGGAACATAGCCGGTGGCGGCGGAGTAATCCGAGGTAGCGTTTTCAGCCTCGAAAGTGGCCGGGTTTCCGGCTTCCGTCGTCCACAGCATCGTTTCGTGATCCGCTCCGGCGAATACACAGTCTCCTGCAGTGTCATTGCCGAGCATCTCCCAGGCGTTGGCGCCGATAAGGCTCTCGTGGCCGAACTGCGCCGGATGAGGTGGCAGCGGCCCCTTGCGGTAATGCATTAACCGAAGGTCACGCTTGTCGTAAGTTGCCGGTTTCTTGCCGAACTTGAGTGTTGTACTCATATAATCATGTCTCCTCTCTAGGGGCAGGACACACGAACTGCCTCCAACTGCTCTTTTTATATGCGGCACTACCACATGTTATGCCCTGCCTTCCGTCTTCCGGGCGGCCTATTACTGTTCCTCCTTGATTATCGCGGCCAGGGCCCTGGCAAAACAGCGTCCTGCCACCAGCGCCTCGTCCAGGGTATTTTGATCGCTTCCCACTTCCACCAGGATGGCGTGAGGAAAGACGTGCTGGTTGTAGCGCCCCTCCATCAAGCGCACCTGCTTCAGAACGCCTGGATACATCTCCTGGAGGCGGTTGCCCACCTCCTGGGCAAAGGCATAGTTCTCCCTCCAGTTCGGGTCGGGCAACCCACGCTGGCCATTCCCGATCACTATTATAATCCGGGCAGAATCTTCGCCGCCAACTTTTACAGTCTCCTTGAACGGCAAACCGGCATCGCGGTGCACATCGAGCAGCGCCTTCAGGCTTGGGTTCTGCTGTACCAGGCGCGTGGCGGTGGGCAGGGACTTGATATAGGACAGAGGAAAATTCGGATAATCGTGAATGGTCAGGTCATGCACCGAATTGATTCCTTCCTCCGCCAACACCTTGACCATCTCGTTTCCCACCATACTGACACCCCCGTTCTGCCCTTCGACCTTACTTTGTCCCTGCCATGGGATGTAGGTCTCGGCATTGTGGGTATGGTAAATAGCAACCAATACCGGCTGCCCTGACAGGTCCGGAGTCGTAGCGCCGGATGTTGCAGGAGCATTCAAGGGCAACTCGCCTGGCGCCTCCGGTGCTGTTACTGCTGCCACGCTGGTATCCGGCGCCGCCAGACCGTTTGCATCCGCCAGCCCATGCTCCAGGATGCCGGGCAGGTAGCCGGAATCGAGGCCGGTCAGGCCTGCCATGGCCTTGCTCAGCAAGGGTTGACCGCCCCCATTTTCCGGCACGTTTAGGGGCAACCCCAGGGACAGGACGCCCTGAAAGGAACAACCCTGTAATGAAATCAGGCGTGGGGCCTGTAAAACCCCCCACAACAGGATCAAGAATATCAGGACCGGCGCCGGAGGCAATAAGGATGAAATCCTGAAGGAAGACCAGGCCGCCCCCCGGCCCCGCACCGCCATATGACCCGGCACAGTGTTCACCCCCGGGTTTTGTCCATGTATCATCGATCATCTTATTCCTGTCGCTGGTAATTTATCCTATAATTTATGAGAATTTTGCTGGCCTTTCAGGATGTCAGCCGTCAGGTCCAGTTTGAAAATTTCTATCCCCATTAAACTTTACCAAGAGCAATTACCATAATCTCTCATATTATATATCGAGCGACAACCGGTAGACGCGGCTCCGGCTGCCGGGGCGTGGGTTACAAGGTTGTCTGGAGATCATAAATAGATATAAAGAACAGCATTGGAGGGGGATCTGGTGAATATCAAGATTGGCGACATTGTTACCAGAAAGTCCTACGGTGGTGACATCTATTTCAAGGTTGACAACATTGTTGGAGATCAGGGAAGGGAGTATGCGGTGCTCCGGGGTATCGTCTATCGTCTCTGTGCTGATGCCCCATTGAATGATCTGGAAAGGAAACATCAGACCGATGCCGATAGGCACCGGAAAGAGAATTTGAAAAAGCAGAGACAGCTACTCATTCGGGTGGCAAGTCATATGTCTAACCCATGCATACCCGCAGCAGTGCTCGTAAGCCCGTCGGCTGCAGCGAATCATCTCCGTCCATCCGCTACGCAATCAAAAACAAAGGCTATAATCTGTAACTTATCCGTACAAGGTAAATAGACATTTTTGAAGAATCTTTATAAGATCGACCTGCTGCCCGCACAGGCCGCCTGCATTACCAGTCGAGCGGAGCAGGGTTGTCCGAAGGGGATGGGATTCACCGGCAAGACAGTGCCCCAGGCTTCCGGGGAGCGGGGTTTGGGCATACCGATTATCAACATGCGGCACAGGACAGGGAATGATCTCCGACCCGGTGAAAGAGAAGGATGGGTGATAGTAACGCAGTGGCTGAGGGTTACCGAGGTGATTCAAAAATGACTGTTGGAATCAGGCCCAAGCCGCCGGTAAAATGGGCCGGGGGGAAGGGGCAGTTGCTGTGGCAGTTAGCGCCACTTTTTCCGTCTGAATATCATGTCTACCACGAACCTTTTATAGGCGGGGGAGCGGTGTTCTTTCATCTCTTGCCGGAAAGAGCCTGCCTGATTGACAAAAATAACGAACTGATCAACTGCTACCTTGTGATACGGGACAATTTGGATGCGTTGATCGACGATCTGAAGCAACATGTGAACGAGGCAGAATATTACTACCGGGCCCGGGCTGCAGACCCTGAGCAGATGGATGCGGTAAGCCGTGCATCCAGATTCCTTTTTCTGAACAAGACTGCCTTTAACGGTCTCTGGAGGGTCAACCGGCAGGGACGGCACAATGTTCCCTTTGGGCGGTATAAAAACCCGAAGATCCTCGATGAGCCAAACTTACGGCTTGTGCATGCAGCATTGAAAAAGGCGGAGATCGTTTCAGGCGATTTTGCCAAGGTACTGGAGCACGCAGAAAGAGACGATTTTGTCTATTGTGATCCTCCCTACGACCCTCTCTCCGAGACAGCCCACTTTACCAGCTACACTTCGGATGCGTTTGATACTGGGGATCAGGAACGGCTATCCGAAGTTTTTAAATTGCTGGACGAGCGGGGCTGCAGGGTCATGCTCAGCAACTCGGATACCGGACTGATCAGGCGATTGTACAGCGCCTTCGATATCCAGGTTGTCCAGGCGAGGAGGGCAATCAATTGCCAGGCCGATAAGCGCGGCCCGATCACGGAACTGGTAATCCGAAACTATGATTAACGAGTTCTAAGCTTCAGTGGGGGAAGGCAATCCCCCACTGAAGCTTAGAACTCGTTAATCCAGGGACGTAGCCGCTCTTATCCCCCCGCTTCATGTACTCCGCATTCTTCAGGCCGGGCTGTAAGCCCGGATGCGGAGGAGAAGCGGGGGGTATTAGAGCGGGTAGTCATCGCGGATAAAAGGAGGGACCAAAAAAAACGCTGCATGTTTGCAGCGTCAGCGATCCATTGACAGGCGGGAGAATGGCACTGGACTCAAATCCGGACAACTGTTGTTTCTCGACCTTGCCGTCAAGTCTCCAGACCAGTATCCCACTTAACTTCCGTACGGTGAAGAACTCAATCGTTTCATCCTTACAGGTACTTTGCCCTTACAGGATAATCAAGTTCTCCCGCCTGCAAGATTATCATAGCACAATTTAACTTTAAAATCAAATAAAATCATGACTCGTAATCTAAATAATAAGTTTAGATAAGATTTCGGTTGGTGCGGAAGATCGGTTAATAAGTCTCAAAAGAGGCGAATTCACTCAGTTCTTTTCTCGGTCGCGGTTCAGGCTCTTCAGATGGGTAACCAAGCGGAGTCATGGCAACGACCCTGATCTGCTCTGGTATATTGAGAACCTTCTTGACCTCATTCTCATAGAAATGACCCAACCAGCAGGTGCCGAGCCCCAGTTCATGAGCCTCTAGAAACATGAAAGACAGGGCTATCGAAACGTCAATCGGATAAGTAAGCTGGCCACAGGTCATCTCTTTTTGTGCTGTTCCGCATCCAACCAGCACTACCGGTGCTGTTCCTACAAACTGCTGCCCGCCAGCAGCTTGCGCCAGCTTCTTCCTGGTTGACTCATCTTTAATGACGATGAATTTCCAATCCTGCATGTTGGCGGCTGAGGGAGCCAGCCTTCCAGCATCTAATACCTTCTTCAACTTGTCATCTTCAACCTCCCTTGAACTGTATGCCCTGATACTTCTTCTTCCCTTGATTGCTTCAAACACATCCATCTCAAAGATCCTCCTTCGATTTTATTAAAGAGGCTGCCATCTTAATCCTGTTAACGCCATAATGGATCATCTGCCAAAGAAAGTCAATGTTGTTGCAGGCTACGCGCTCTGGGCTGAATTTACCCGATGACTACCCGCTCTAATGCCCCGTTTCTTCGAAGCGGTGGGATAAGAGCGGCTACGTCCCTGGATCACGATTTCCCCGATGGCTAACCGCCACTAGACTCCCACTGAAGTGGGAGCTAAGTGGCGGTTAGCCCCTGGATCAGCGCAACTAAGGCTTCCGCCTTCGCGGGGTATCCTCTGGGTCGGCTCGGCGCAAGCCAAGTTTTACAGATAAGCTTCAGTGGGGGAAGCTAGCCCCCACCTGAAGCTAAGAACTCGTTGACGATTCAAATGGAAAGCTGTTTCTTGAGCTTAGGGGGAGGCTCGAGCAGGACCACCTTTTTCCCGTCCAAGATGTTATAGGCACCCTCAATGTCGTTGACGAGGATTTCTGCCATGTCCTCGCTGAAGCTCTCCTTGACAACCACCCTCAACGCCGTAATGCTCTCCGCGTTTTCCGGAAGCCTGTAGGCCGGGAGCATCCAGCCCCGCTCACGCAGTTTCTGCGACAACTGAAAAGGAGAAAACCCGGGATCTCGCTTGAACTTGAAGGCCACGATAGGCAGGGCGATTTCGCTGAGCAATTCGAACTTCCCTGTTGCCACCAGTCTCTGCGCGAGATAGCGGGCGTTTTGCATGCAGTTATTCATGATCGAGGTGTAACCTTCCCGCCCCAGCCGCAGCAGGTTGTAATACTGCGCCAGCATCATGCTTGACCCGCCCGAGAAATTCAAGGTATAGGTTGACATGGTTTCTCCCAGGTAGTTCACGTGAAAGACCAGTTCCTCGGGTAAATTCTTTGCATCCTTGAAGATCAGCCAGCCCAGGCCGGGATAGACAAGACCGAACTTGTGCCCCGACACATTGATCGAGCGCACTTGAGGCACTCGAAAATCCCATTTCAGGTCGGGCTTGGTGAAGGGGAGGATGAAGCCGCCGCTGGCCGCATCCACATGAATCGGAATATCCCAGCCCTTATCCCTCTTAACTGCAATCAGCAGGTTGTTGATCTCTGCAACGGGCTCACAGGCGCCTGTATAAGTGGTCCCGATGACGGCGCCCACACAGATAGTGTTTTCATCAATGCAGGCAGCGACCTGTCCCGGGTCGATGGTGAAACGATTCGTTTCCATCGGAATGATGCGGGGCTCCACGTCAAAGTACTTGGCAAATTTGTTCCAGCAGATGTGGGCGCCGGCGCCGAAGACGATGTTCGGCCTGTCATGAGGTTTTCCCTGTTCCATGCGCCGCTTTTTCCAAGTCCACTTATGTGCCAGCAAGCCCAACTCGATTGCCTCAGATGACCCGAGGGTAGCAGTTCCGCAAAACTGAACCTGTTCGTGGGCGTTGAACAGGTGAGCGAGGATGTGGACGACACGCTGGTGGATCTCGTTGGTTTGAGGGTATTCGAAGCGGTCAATGAAATTTTTCCCCAAGTTTTCGATGATTAGTTTTTCAGCTTCCGGCTCCATCCAGGTGGTGGTGAAACTTCCGAGATCGAATGCGGTGTTTCCGTCCATGTATAACTCATCATGGATGATCTGGTAGGCTACGTCGGCGGGCATCATCTTCTCGGGCAGCCTGTACTTGGGAACCCTTTCGACAAAATATCTTGTCGCATAGGTAGGCGACAAAGAAAGTTCTGAATCAGACAGTCTGTAAAGATCTTTTTTGAAAATCAATGATTTTTTTGCTCCCTTCATTGTGAATTCTAAAAACGACTCTAGGAGCCGATACCCACGCCGGGCAGGAGCGGGCATTAACAGGCCAGACCTGTTTCCATACTACCATATGGCAGATGGCCCGGCATAGTTCTTTATGGGGCTGGGGGGAGGCAGTAATATGCTTTCTCATGTTCCGATGATTTTTGTTCCTAAAGGTAATGGCCTTGTTATTGAAGAATAATAATAACTACTTGGCCTGTCTAAGAGTTTTGAAACGAAAGGCGCGACAAATGTTCGGATTATCTTCAGCAAAAGGAAAATGGCATCTTCATGCATTTATTTTTGTATCATGCCTGATTCTTTTCGTATTGATCGGCGCCGGTTGCAGCAAATTAGGACAGGCATCAGGCAAAGTTGTTTCCACTGTTAATAGCGCTCTATCCGGTCAAACTGCGTCAAGTCAGACTGCATCAAGAGACCTGACATGGTCCTATGGCGGAATAAGATTTACCTGTCATATAAGAGCGCCGCAGCAACTGCTGGATTGGGACCGGAAGATCTACCAGTTGACAGCCGGGTTTTACAGCGGCAAATATTCGCAGACTGATTTAGATTATATGCCGGCAGAGTTCAGGCGGTTGGTGCTTTCCGATTCCCTGCAAGAAGGCGGCGACCTCGTGCCATGGGTCAACGATATTCATAACAGCCAGTTGGCGGGCGATATCGCCGATCAACTTGCGTCCTATGCCCGGCGCAAAGGGTTTGACTACTTTCACACGGCGGAATTCATCCAGAGCTTCGTGTGCGGTGCGATCCCCTATCAGGTTACCTATGCGCCCGAATTACCTGCCCAGACCCTGATAGACAACGGAGACTGCAAGGACAAATCAATTCTTCTGGCGGCGCTTCTCAAGAGCCTATCATACAAGGTAACTCTGCTGGAGTTCCCGCCCCGAGGCGGGGAACCGGGACATATGGCGGTGGGCGTTGCCTTTAGCAACAGCCAGATACCGAGAAACAGGGATCTGTCCTACTACAGATACAAGGGATATAGCTATTATTTTGCGGAAACCACGGCGCCTAACTGGCCGCTGGGGGCTGCCAGCGTCGACGAGCCGGCGCATGTCTACGATATCAACTGAGAGTTCTTAAAGAAAACTTACTTCAGAAGGGGTTTTAAACCATCTGAAGTTTAGTTGACTTAATGGGGTTGTGGTAGCCAAGTGGCGTTAAGCCCCTGGATCAGTGCAACTATGGCTTCCGCCTTCGCGGGGTACCCTCTGGGTCGGCTCGGCACAAGCCAAGTTTTACCGATGGCTACCCGCTCTAATGCCCCCGCTTCTGAAGCGGTGGGATAAGAGCGGCTACGCCCCTAATTAACTGGCTCTATGCTTCAGTGGGGGAAAAGCAATCCCCCCACTGAAGCCAAGAACTCGTTGAACCTGATTGACAGCGTTCGCTGTTGATATATACTGACCTTAGAAATTGATAATCAAGATCGGAGGTATGGATAATGCGAGTGATCGGTTTTGTGGGAAGTCCGAGAGAGAATGGCAATACCGCTGCATTAGTCAAACAGATTCTTGTGGGCGCAGCTTCGGCAGGAGCAGAGACCGAAGTGTTTTTCCTGAATAATTTGAATATCAGGGGATGCCAGGCATGCATGTACTGTAAATCGCATGACGGATGCAAGCAAGAGGATGACATGATCCAGTTGATAGAAGAGATCAAGAAGGCGGATCGCATTGTCATCGGATCCCCGATCTATATCGGGTATATAACCGGACAGGCCAAGGTATTTCTTGACCGCTTGTACGTCTTCAGCACAGGTCCCAATTCTCCCAGCAAAATGCCTGCCGGCAAGAAGGCTGCCCTGGTCTTTTCTCAGGGTAATCCGGACGAAAAAGCATTCAGCCAATACATCGAAGCCTTTCCAGGCTTCTTGAGAAGACTGGGAATAGAAATTACTGATACGCTGTTTGCCGCCGGCGTCCCCAAAGCTGTGGATAACGAGGCCCTGATGGAAAAAGCCTTTCAAATTGGGGCTGATCTGGCCAAATAGGTACCAGGGTAAGGGGTGAGCTGCTTTATAGCTTTAAACTTTCGGGATCGCATATTAGAGAGTACTATCGTGAAGCGGCTAGAAGGATTTTTAGAGAGAGAACGGAGTATTATGCGTGCTTGACTGGTATCAAGTATAAATCGGTCAGGGTATCGGCAGCAACCAGACGCTGGGGATCCTGCGGCGTAAACGGCATGCTGAATTTATCGTGGCGTCTGGTCATGGCTCCTTTGCGCGTCATTGATTCGGTTGTCGTTCACGAGCTTGCCCATATAGAATTCAGGAATCACTCAAAGGATTTTTGGGCAAGGGTGCGGATGATCATGCATGTCTTCAATGATGGGCCGGGACCGGCCGGCTTGCGCTACTGCATCAACTCGGCCGCCCTGCGCTTTATCGATGTTTGCTACTGACGTCGACTCGCCTAAAAGTAATAGCGCTCCGGATTCGATACAGGGGGGCTTCGCATGTCCACCATATTTATACCGTAACGAGTATCGTTCACTATCATAGTCATATGATTTCCAGCAATTCTGGCCCTGCAGTTCCCATTCAACAAGGGCATAGCGCAACCTGAACAGATGATCCTTTTCCCAGGTATCGGCAACCAGGCGATATTCAGCCATTCTAACCAGGTGATAGATCAAGGCACTCGAGAAACCACCTGATGATGGCCTCCAGCCGATGAACCCGATGCCAGGGTTGTCCGTTGCGACTCAGATTATGGTCCTCGTTTGGGTAGCGCAGCAGCAAGACCTTGCGCCCAAGGAGTTTGAGGGCCGTATAGAACTGTTCCGCCTCGGATATTGGCACACGCAGATCGTTTTCTGAATGAATCATCAGCAGTGGCGTCTTCACCTCGTCTGCGAAGCTGATCGGCGAATGTGACAGATAGACACCTGGAATGCGCCAGGGGGGACCTCCAAAGTCCGCAAGGTGATTGAAGGCGAAATCGCTGGTGCCAAAAAAGCTATATCCGTTGCAGATGCCGCGCATGGAGACAGCGGCCTGAAAGCGGTCGGTGTGCCCAATGATCCGGTTCACCATAAACCCTCCGTAACTTCCGCCTGCTACTCCCAGCCTGGCAGGATCGATCCCACCCCGCATCACCGCCTGATCGATGGCGTTCATGACATCTGCAAAGTCCTGATCACCCCAGTCACCCCTGATGGCGGCGGTGAAAGCCTGGCCGTATCCCATGCTCCCGCGTGGGTTTGCATAGACGACCGTGATGTTGTTGGCAGCAAACAACTGGAACTCGAAAAAGAAACGGTACCCGTACATCAGGGTCGGACCGCCGTGGATCTGCAGCACGGCGGGTGTCCTGGTATGTGAGCAAATTCCGGAAGGTCGTAGGATCCATCCTTCTACATTAACCTCTCCGGATCGAGCTGTAAAGCGTTCGGGTTCAGAGATCTCGACTGTTGACAGGAACTCCCCGTTCACATTCGTGAGCCGGCGCTCGTGATTGGTACCTTCAAGATCCAGGAGAAAAACATCATTCGGAGTTACCGGATCAGAGTGGCAAATCGCCGCGCGATGGGAGTCCTGGCTGACGCTAAAGTTATAAATGACCCGTTTTCCTTCAGTCACAGATTCAACCCGTCCGCTCTGCGCCTGCACTCGCACTAGATGGCTCATGCCGCTGTCACTGGCCAGATAGAAAAGGGAGCGCCCATCTGGTGTCCAGACAGGAGGCGAGGACATCTGGGGCTCGATCAGATCGGCGATGGACATATCCCCGAAGGGCCGATCAAACCCGGCTGTGATGTCGTGGGGTTCTCCTCCGAAAGTGTCGATTATCCAAACGGATGGCTGGGTATAGTTGCCATACTGCAGTCCGTGGCCAATATAGGCGATGGTTCTGCCGTCCGGGGAGAAGGCTGGACTGTGGGCCGGACCCAAGCTTTTAGTAAGCCTGCGCATGTAACCGCCGGTGGCTGGCGTCAGACCGATATCTCCTATGAGCATGCGGTTCGGATCCTTTGCCTCAACTGCCATCCACTGGCTCATCGAAAAGGCGAGGTATCGTCCGTCCGGCGACCAGGCAGGGTCCTCATGATTAGCCATGCCTTCTGTTAGAACGTGTAACGACTTTTTTCGCAGATCGACCACGGCTATCTGGGTAAACTTCTCACCGATAAACCCTATACCGTTTTCTTTGTAAGGAAGCGTTGTGATTAGCCGGACGTCAGCGGTAAACCTCTCCCTCGGAGAAAGTATTCTGGGTTTTTCGATCTCAGGTTCGATCCCCTTTTCGCTGATCAGAATCGTAAAGGCGATCCTTTGCCCATCAGGTGACCATACCGGCGGTCCGGAAATACCCTTGAGCGAGGTAACCTTGCGCGCCTTACCCCCGCTCGCGGGGATAACCCAAATCTGGGGCGACCCGCTTCGAGTGGATAGAAACGCGATCCACCTGCCATCTGGCGACCAGGCGGAAGCAAAATCAACCTGATCCCCCCAAGTTAGGGGCATGGCGTTACCTTCTGCAGTGGACACCATCCAGAGATGGGAGCGGTATTTGTCTTCCTCCGGAACAAAGACCTTCTGAGCAAAACAAACCCGGGATCCGTCGGGTGAGATTTGTGCCCCGGTGATCAACCGGATCTGAAACAGGTCCTCGGGCCGTAGTCGGTGGCGCCGCCCTGAATCCTCATCTTGGTGAGCGCTGTGAAACTCGCTGTTTGGCAATTCTTGAGGACGCATCTCTCAATGACCCTTCATTTCCTCACGTATACGCCCGATCTCTTCCTGGTACCGGGCTACGTCCTGCATCAGTCCGGGCCATGCCGGTCCCAAGTGGTTCCTGGCAATCTGTTCTGCTGTTCTTATCTCTTCTATGGACGCTCGCGCCCACATAGTAGTAGCCTCTACCGTGCCTTGATAAGCCGGTGGTGCATTCTGTCGCATCAGGGCAATGTTGGAATCGATATTCTCCCCGGGCTTTAGAGTATTAATAATATATGGTATGAGAGGAAGTTAGAGGGGGTTCCACGCAATGTCCAGGCGAGGGTATCGTGAGTGTTAGTAATAGGTGGGGGTGATTCACAAAATCAGAATAGAAACGATATTTTCACTATAAGTGATATTCTTCCGGTAATCGAGAGCAACAGTTTCGTTTAATGCCAGACAGACAGGAATGTTAGAGCCCCCGTAAAGATACTTTTTTGCACCCAACTTCTTGAACGGATAACCGAGCCGGATTAAAAAACCTAGGAGATCGTTCTCGACTACGGCATAGCCGTAGGTGATTCCCCTTTCCAGGCACCAGGCAAATAGAGTGTGCAACAAGCCCATGGTTAATTCGAGACCCCTTGCCTCTTTAGCCACTGCCAGGCGAGATATCTCGACATAGTGGATCACGTGCTCAGGCACCGTTATTCCAAAACTATTTATTATAGGCAAACCCAACTCCGAAGGGAAGATGGCGCGCACCGTCCCGACAACCCAGTTATCTTTTAAAGCCAGGAAATGAACCGAATGCGGATCGAACTCGTCTATCTCCCTGCCATCCGGGTAATCAACTTCTTTTAACCACTGTTTTTCTTGGCAATAAACTTGATAGCGCAACCTGAAAAGCTCATCCTTCTCCCGGGTATCGGCAACCAGGCGATACTCAGCCATTCTAACCATTCCCCTTATCTCAAATCCATAATTCATACTTTTCTGAACAAAAATTAAAGTAAATAAGTATAAGTGCGACTAAGGCTTGCGCCTTCGCAAATGCTCGGCGCGAGCCAAGTCTTCTATATCTTATTCAAATAATTTGCAAGGGTGAAAGCGAGAGCCGGAGTGGTATGGCACGGGTTGCCAATAGATTGCATATTATATTTAATCCGGCAGAATATGGAGTTGGCGATGAGTAGGGTGTATGCCTTAAATATTGCAGATCTTGATGAATCATATCTTTGTCTGCTAAAATCCAAAGTTTCTGACCAGAGGCGGAATGAGGTCGAAACCCTTTCCAATGGCGAGAAGGTTAAGCAGCAACTGGTATCGGAATCCTTGATCAGGACGATCGTGAGAAAGGAATTGGGTATGAGCGAAATCGGCTTTGGAAAAGGCCCTTACGGTAAGCCGTTTATCATTGGATTACCTGATTTCTACTATAACTTGGCTCATTCCGGGGCCTGGGTCGTTTGCGCAATAGATTGCGCCCCCATAGGGATAGATATAGAACGGGTCAGACCGGTTGATGCAGATCTTGCAAGGTTGTACTTCTCAACTGACGAGTACCGGAGTTTGATCGTTAAGGACGAACCCGAGCGAAGCAGCCTGTTTTTCGATCTATGGACATTGAAAGAGAGTTATGTCAAGGCTAAGGGTGGGGGCCTGGCAATTCCTCTAGACAGCTTCACAATTTATCCTGAACAGGATAGGATCGCGGTTTTATCGCAAAACGGGCCGGAAGAGGTATTTTTCAAGTGGTATGAGTTGGGCCTGAGCTACAGGGTCTCTGTCTGTGCTGGCAATGGTGATTTCCCGGATAATATTACTCGAGTAGGTTTGGATGACATTTTGAACCCAGCCCGGGAAAGCTTTGAGTGCCTTTTTTAACCACAGATGACTACCCGCTCTAATGCCCCCGCTTCTCTGAAGCGGTGGGATAAGAGCGGCTACATCACTGTATTAACGAGTTACCCGATGGCTAACCGCCACTAAACTCCCACTGAAGTGGGAGCCAAGTGGCACTAAGCCCCTGGATCAGTGCAACTATGGCTTCCGCCTTCGCCGAAGGCTCGGCACAAGCCAAGTTTTACTGATAAGCTTCAGTGGGGG
>Ga0187870_1001560_pt1 | contig 20723 bp, 10 predicted proteins | sample June2016WEW_13_1_3_FD_132974 | JGI IMG/M metagenome (GOLD analysis project Ga0187870, IMG submission 132974) | Peatland microbial communities from SPRUCE experiment site at the Marcell Experimental Forest, Minnesota, USA - June2016WEW_13_150 | ecosystem: Environmental > Terrestrial > Soil >... | reverse complement strand
CCTTGGCAAAGGCATAGACGAACATGGAGGAAGCGGAGGCTTCCAGATAGTTCTTGTCTCTCTTGCCTTGGTCGATGACCTGATACCATAGGCCCGTCTCCTTGTCCTGGTAATGCACAACGGCTTTGGACAGACGCGCAAGAATATTGACCAACGCGGCTCTCCGGGGATGCCTCGCAGGCATGAAATCCAGGACGTCCACGATTCCCATGGCGTACCAGCCCATCGCCCGGCCCCAGAAACTCTTCGAACAGCCGGTGAGCGGATCCGCCCATTCCTGAGTCCGGCTCTCATCCCAGCCGTGATAGAGGAGACCAGTCTGACGATCGCGTGCATGATTCTCCATCCAGATAATCTGGTTGGCGACCTCGTCGAAACCAGCAGGCCTGTTGAATATCTGTGCAAACTGGGCCAGGAAAGGCGAGGCCATGTAGATTCCATCGAGCCACATCTGGTAGGGGTAGATTTCCTTGTGCCAGAACCCGCCCTCCTTCGTGCGCGGCTGATTCTCGAGTTGCTTCATCAATAGAACCGCCGCCTGTCGATATTTTTCATCTCGTGTGTTCTGATACAGGGTGAGCAACAGCTTTCCGCAGTTGATGTTGTCCAGGGTGTAGTCTTCGAGTTTATACGTCCTGATCGACCCGTCCGGTTCCAGGTAGGAGTCGATGACGGCCTTTACATAGCCGGCATATTTTTTGTCGCCGGTCCGGGCCCCGACTACATCGAGCCCCTTTAAAAACACGCCAGTTTCATAAGCCCATTTCGCCTTGGAATCCTTCCCGAAGGCCAGGGAATCGCCGCGCCGTTTCATTTCGGATTCGGACATTTTTGCGGCCCAGCTCAGCGCGTCCGTGGCCGCGAGGCAACGCGCCGCACCGCCAAAAGGCAAAATCACCAAGAGCAGGCCAGGCAATAAAGATTTGCGCGGCATGGTATCACTCCATTGGCAGCATGCTGGCTCAGTTGCGTTGGTTCGCAGGATTTCTGTAATCACTCCCGCGGAGAAATTCTTCTGGAACCTGCAGCCGTCGCCGCAGTTCGTTTCGCATTATACAACATGGTGTTTCGGCTAGAGATTGAAATCGGGCACGGTGTTTTCGATTGGGCAGAGGTGTGCGCAAAACTCGAGTTCCAGAGCCTGCTTTGAGGTACAATCGGGCCTGCCGGTGAGTGACGCGGCCACGGAGCGCTCGGCGTGCCGGAGAAATGCTATATCGCCTGAGAAATACGCAAAACTGAAAGGAAACGACCATGGCTGAAGGGAAGGCGGATATCGGATTGGTAGGACTCGCCGTGATGGGCGAAAACCTCGTGCTCAACATGGAGAGCCGGGGTTTTACGGTCGCAGTGTACAACCGCACCGTGGAAAAAGTGGATCATTTCATTCAAGGACGGGCGCAGGGGAAAAAGATCGTGGGCGCTCACTCCATTCACGAGCTGGTGGGAGCGCTCAAGACGCCGCGCAAGGTCATGCTGATGGTGAAAGCCGGCAAGCCTGTGGATGATTTCATCGAGCAGATCATTCCGTACCTTGATAAGGGCGATATCGTGATTGACGGCGGCAACTCGCATTTTCCCGATACCATTCGGAGAACTCGTTACCTCGAGTCCAAGGGGTTGCTGTTTGTCGGTACAGGCGTTTCGGGTGGGGAAGAGGGGGCTTTGCGCGGGCCTTCGATAATGCCGGGAGGTTCACCTGCGGCATGGCCGCATGTGAAACCGATATTCCAGGCAATTGCAGCGAAGGTGGCAGACGGGACGCCTTGCTGCGACTGGGTCGGCAACGATGGCGCCGGGCATTTTGTGAAGATGGTGCACAATGGGATCGAATACGGCGATATGCAGCTGATCTGCGAAGCCTATCAGATCATGAAAGACTTGCTAGGCATGTCGGCTCCTGAAATGCACGAGGTATTCAAGAAATGGAATCAGGGGCCGCTCGACAGCTACTTGATTGAGATTACAAGGGATATCCTGGCCTATAAGGATGAAGACGGCGCGCCGCTCGTCGACAAGATTCTGGATACGGCAGGTCAGAAGGGTACAGGCAAATGGACCAGCGAGGCGTCTCTTGATCTCGGTGTTCCGTTGACAATGATCAGCGAAGCGGTTTTTGCCCGTTGCCTTTCGGCGACGAGGGAAGACCGCGTCGCGGCCTCACAGGTGTTGCGCGGTCCGGTGCCGAAGTTCACCGGGAATAAACAGGAATTCCTGAACGATCTGGAAAAAGCTCTTTATGCATCCAAGCTGGTCTCGTACACGCAGGGCTATGTATTGCTGAAGGCCGCGGCGAAAGAATTTCATTGGGACCTGAATTATGGCGGCATCGCGCTGCTTTGGCGCGGGGGATGTATCATCCGTTCGGCTTTTCTCGGAAGGATAAAGGAAGCGTTCGATCGGAATCCCCGGCTGGCCAACCTGCTGCTCGATCCTTTCTTTAAAGAGACGATCGAAAAATCTCAGGAAGCATGGCGGCGGGTACTTTCATCTGCTGTACTCAACGGCATCTGGGCGCCGGCAATGGCGACGGCATTGATCTACTTTGACGGCTTCAGGAACTCGCGCCTGCCGGCGAACCTGTTGCAGGCGCAGCGTGATTACTTCGGTGCCCATTTGTACGAGCGCATCGACAAGCCCCGGGGCCAGTTTTTCCACACGAACTGGACGGGACACGGCGGCGATACATCTTCTTCGGCTTACACGATCTGAGTTTTCCGATCGGGGCAGATCCCCCGCTTGGCGAGGAGTGCAGCATGAAATACGGTCTCAACATCCGTGAGATTGGCGCGATGGATTTCATCTCACTCGGCGCCCTTGTGTATCGCCTGGATCCGGGAATCATTCCCTTTCGCAAGGCGAGTGAGTGCCAGATTCACGTTAGCGGTGGTGAATATAACGTTGCTGCCAACCTGGCAGACTGCTTCCGCCTGAATACAGGCATTGTGACAGCCATGGTCGACTATCCGATCGGAGACCTGATCGCGGAGCGAGTCAGAGCAGCGGGGGTCAAGCCCTTTTACAAACGATTCGAGCACAACGGTGTCAACGGTCCCAACATGGCCACCGTTTACAGCGATCGCGGCCATGGCCTCCGCGCCCCCGTAGTTTTTTATAACCGGGCCAACGAAGCTGCGGCTCAACTGCGCCCCGGCGATTTCGACTGGAAATCCATTTTCGCCGGCGGCGTGCGCTGGTTTCATAGCGGCGGCATTTTCGCGGCGCTTTCAGAAACCACCGGTGAGGTCATCATTGAAAGCATGAAGGCTGCCAAGGCAGCCGGCGCCGTGATTTCGTTCGATCTCAACTTCAGGGAGAAGCTCTGGAACATCTGGGGAGGCCAGGGACGTGCCATGGAGGTTATCGGTCGGATTGTCAAGAATGTCGATGTTCTCGTCGGCAACGAAGAAGACCTGCAGAAGGGCTTGGGGATTCCTGGTCCCGAGGTGGCCGCGAAATCCAAGCTCGATCCCGGCGTTTTTATCGGCATGATCGAGCATTTGACCAAGAAGCACCCGCAGGTAAAGATCGTCGCCACGACCCTGCGCGAGGTGCAGTCTACCAACCGGCACAGCTGGGGCGCCGTGGCGTGGATCGACGGCCGGACTTTTGTTTCTCCCACTTGCGAATTGGATGTGCTGGATCGTGTGGGTGGGGGAGATGGTTTTGCTGCCGGATTTTTCTACGGTTTGCTTGCCGGCGAAACGCCGGAAGAGGCCGTCAAGCTGGGCTGGGCGCATGGAGCGCTGCTTACAACCTATCCCGGCGACACCACCATGGCGACCGTCGAGCTGGTCCGGGCCTTCGCCAAGGGTGGCTCCGCTCGCATCCAGCGCTAGGCACGGCCACCACAAAGACCCTCCCATGCAGACAGTGGCGATGAGTCGCGGCACTGCAATACTGCGCCAGAGGCCGCAATCCGCACTGAGAGCCGCGACGGCGGGAAGCAGCAGCCAAGTCACAGTATAGCGAATGATGCTATTGATTCGGGGTTGGCTCTCACCGGAAGTTTTCCACCAACATAATGTCGCTGGCGCTCTGATCCAGTTGAACGAAGAGGAGCGATCTTCCGTCGGGCGAAACAGCCAGACCCGGATGTGACCGAGATATCGGTTTATTGAGCGCGGCGACCTGAGTCACTTTGCCGGTTGCAAAGTTGAAGAATTCGATAAGCGGCTGAGAAGGCACATTGGCTGTAACAAAGTAGATTCCTTCTCTTACTACGTTCCACAGCCGCCAATACCCTGCACCGTGGTGGTCGAGGACCAGGGTTTCTTCTCCCCCGCTCACCGGGATCTGCCAAATGCCCGGAATGTATCGGCCTTTCACATAGTAAAAGATCTTGCCGTCAGTGGATTCGAAGCCTTCAAATCCGCCGTGCCTGGTTACCTGCACGGCTTGGCCGCCTTCAAATGGTGTTTTCCAAACCTGCATTCCGCCAGTGCGTGTAGAACTATAGTAAATCCACTTTCCATCCCGCGACCAGCTCGGGATCACATTCTCGCATATCTCCGCCGTGAGGCGCCGCGGCTCTCCGCCATCCGCGCTGACGATATAGATATGGGCACTCCCTGCCCGGTCAGAGTCAGTCGAACGGGAGTCATAGGCGATCCAATGTCCGTCCGGAGACCAGCGCGGAGTGCCCGTGAGATAGGATCCGCGATTCACCAACTGCACGGGATTCGTGCCGTCCTGATTGCAAATCCAGATCCCGAAGTCGCCGGTACGGTTTGAGGCAAAAACGATTCTCCGTCCGTCGGGAGAGTAATCTGCCCCTTCATCGGCGAGCGTTGAAGAGATCAAGCGAGCGACGCTCCGGCCGCGACGCGCTGCATCCATCTTGAGGCACCAGACATTCAGGTCATCCAACACCTGCGTGTAGGCCAAGTGGTCTCCCTGGTAAGAGAATGTTGGGCTGATCGCCTTCTGCCCCACGGCCGGCACGCGTTGCGGCATTCCACCAGCAACAGGCATGCGCCAGAGGCTATGGAGGCTGCTGCCGCGTCTCGACGAGAACACGATCTCGCGGCCATCCGGGGTCCACGCAAAACCTAGGATCGATGCATTGTCGAAGGTGAGCCGCCGCGGCTCGCCCCCCGCCAAGGAAACAAGGTAGATGTCACTGGTCTCTAGACAGGCTGACCGGATAAAGGCAAGGGACTTTCCATCCGGAGAGAAACCTGGATAGAAATCGCCTTCTGTTTCTCGCGGAGGTGAGGTTATCTTTAGCTTTTCGCCGGTCTCAGTCGACAGCAGGTAAATGGCGAAAGGCTGATTTTGCGAATCCTTGTCCGCAACGGCCAGGAATTTTCCATCCGGAGAGTAGTACTGGCTGTGGCTCAACGTCGGGTGCTGATATTGAAATACATCGGCGACCTTGCGCTCATGGCCGCCCAAAGAAGGAATCAGATAAAATGCACTCCTCTCGGCGGACTGACGGAAAAAAGCGATATAGCGGCCGTCAGGGGACCATGCAGGATACGTATCCACAGCAGTGTCATTCGTTAGCCGGAGCGGCTGATCCGGGCCAATTTGCTTGACGTAGAGGTCGGAATTGTCCCCATGTTCGCGCTCCCATGCAAAAGCGATCTGGTTCCCATCAGGCGAAAAGGCCGGACACGTCGCCCGCCCGGAGAAACTAGTAAAGGGAACGATTCTCAACGCCGGAGACGCCGAGATCTGCGAGACAATGGCGGCTCCGCCGGGCTGGTCCCAAAACTCTCTTACCTTGGCGGCAAATCGGTACCCTCGTTTTGGGATTGTCTGAATGTACCGGTCGGATTCCTCCCCACCGAAAACTCTTCTCAAAGAGGAAACGTTCTTCGCCAAGTTGACCTCTTCGACAAAGGTATCCGGCCAGATTTTCTTGATCAGATCTTCTTTACTAAGCACGTGCCCGGCGTTTTCGACCAATGGCAGCAAGGTCTCGAAGACTTTGGGAGTCAGCGGGACATACTCCCCATCGCGCAATAGAAGCCTATCTTCTACGTCCAGATGGAACGGACCAAATTCATAGAAGTGCTGGCCTACCCAGTTCATAGCGAGATTCCGCATTTATATCATAACTTCGCCAAAAGTTTTCTAGAACTTTTTCAGGACTTTGAAAAGATTTCTTGGATGATTCTAGCGCAAACTCTGCACTCAGACAATTGGATTAAATTCCAGTACCTCCCAGGCCCTTGCGGATCGAGACTTTCATGGGTCTGTGATGGACTTGTCGCCATAACACCTGCCGTACTCAAAGGAGGCATTATGTCGAACAAATCAAAACGTAGTTCGATTGGGAAGAGCCTGCTGTGCGGGTTGCTCGGCGCGCTGGGCTTGACCCTTTGTTTCTCAGCCGCCGCGTTCGCGCAAGCTGACATGTCCGGGCTTTCGGGATTTGTCAGAGACAGTAGCGGATTAGTAATGCCTGCCGTAAAGGTCACGGTCAAGGAGGAAGGCAAGGGGGTGCAGCGGTCCGGCGTTACAGACGAGAGAGGCTATTACGTCATTACGCCTTTGCCCCCTGGGCTTTATACCGTTACCGTGGAGCATCCCGGTTTTAAGCGTGCCGAGACCACCCACAAGAATCTCGACGCCGGCATCCAGGCTGGGCTCGATATCGTTCTACAAGTCGGCGGCACCAACGAAACGGTCACGGTCACGGCAGATACGGCCGCGGTGCAGACGGAAACCGCCACGACTGGCAAGCTGATCGAAGGCAAAACGCTTGAAGCCATGGCATTGAATGGACGCAATCCGGTTATGCTGGCGGCCCTCCTGCCGGGTGTGAATGCTGACATCTCCGCAAACGATTACGGCTCGGACCTCCCACCCTCCATAAACGGTTCTAGCCTGACCGGGGTTTTCTTTGACGGCGCTATAGCAACACGAACCCGGAATGATAACACCTGGACCACCGGCGCCGCTGACATGGATGCGACCCAGGAAGTCCAATTTCTGACGAACAATTACAGTGCTGAATATGGCCGCTATTCCGGTGGACAGGTCCGCGTCGTTACCAGAGGCGGCTCCAACAAATTTCACGGAAGCGTGTACGATTACATACGCAATTCCGCGTTCAATGCCAATTCATGGAGCCGCAATAACACACCTCTCCAGGTCACAGCACCCTGTTCTGACCCTGCGAATTATGCGGCGTCCTATTGCCGTCCAGCCCCGTTCCGCTACAACCAATATGGCTGGAACATCAGCGGTCCCGTGCTGCTCCCGTTCACCAAGTTCAATCGGGACCGCAGCAAACTTTTCTTTATGTTCAGCCAGGAGTGGGTGCACTCACGCAGCGGTTCAACAACGACAATGACAGTGGCTTCGGATGCGATGAGGCAGGGGAACTTCAGCGAACTGCTGGACCCCACGAACCGATTCTTTCAAAGGGCGATTTATCTCAAGGATCCTCTTAAGACCGGGTCGTGCAGCGTGACAAACCAGTCTGCCTGTTTTAGCTACAATGGGATCGTAAACTATATTCCGCCCGATAGGCTAAGCTCGAACGGCATGGCCTTCATGAGGGCCTTTCCTGAGCCCAAGGGCTATCTCAATCCGTACCCGTCTGGCACGAACTGGTGGAGTGGCGAACTTGCCGGTGGAACCAACCAAGGCCAGACTACGATTGCGGCGGATTACAATCCCGCCCCGAGTCATTCGATTCGCGTACGCGGGCAGTTCTTTAATTCCAGACCTCCCCAGACTGTTATCAACTATACAAACAACTTCTACACTTGGCCTTGCGCCGACTGCGACACCTGGCGTAATCGCCCCAACAGATGGGTTTCCATCAACTGGATCTGGACATTGGCGCCCAATTGGATCAACGAGATGGTCGCTGCCTTCAGTAACGACTATAGTTATAATCTCCTTGATACCAATGGCAAAGGTTGGAACAGAAACAACTTCGGAATCAATTACCCCTACATTTTCCCTGCTGACGAGAAAGACATTCCCAACAAGATCCCGACGGTTAGTGGGGTAAGCGGCATTAACACGCCGAGTTCCACACCCTATCCGGCGGGTCACACAGGTCCCATATGGCAGTGGCAGGATAACATGAGCAAGATCCACGGCCAACACACGATCAAGTTCGGCGTCTATGCGGAGAAAGCGGGCGAGAACGACAGAGACCAGATCATCATCGGCGCGGCGCCCGGCAGCACCAACAATCAGAACGGCCAGTTCCAATTCAGCGATAGTACCACTAACGCAACCGGGAACGCGCTTGGCAACATGGCCATTGGTCTGTTCAATACCTATGCTGAGGTAGGAGCTCGTTCCTATACGCAATATCGTAGCTGGGACGTCGAGTATTACTTCCAGGATTCCTGGAAAATCAGCCGCAAGCTACGCCTTGAATTGGGGCTAAGGCACAGTCTCATTGAGCCTTACTGGGCTGAATGGAACAATATGGCGAATTTCGATCCCACCTTATATAACCCCGCTAACGCCGCCACCGTTGATCGGGCGACCGGGTACGTGAGCGGCACCCTGCAACAACTGTACAACGGCATGGTGTTCTCGGGGAATGGCTGGCCTGGTAGCGCCCTGGGACCCGGACGGGTCGACGTCGCGAATTCAGGCCAGTTTAACTTCCTTACCCGCCCAGGAACGCCCCGTGGGTTCTATACGATGCACTTAAGGGACCTGCAACCTCGCTTGGGGCTTACGTACGCCTTTAATAGGAAGACCGTGTTCCGTGCCGGCGTGGGGCGCTTCATCAATCGTCCTGGAGTGAGTGACTCGATCTTCTTAGGGGGCAATCCGCCACTGCAGCCGGCGTTCTCCGAGAGCAATGGGAGTGTGGACAATCCTGCCGGGGCAGGGGTCACCCATACCTACCCTCTGAATCCGACGATCCAATCGAACGACTTCCCGAATCCCGACTCCTGGGCCTGGAACGGCACCTTCGAGCGGGAAATTCCTTTTGGCACCACCATCGAGATTGCGTATGTGGGCCGTAAAAATCTACGTAACACCCGCACCATTAATAACATCAATCAGCTCCAGGTCGGCGCGATCTACGATCCAGCAAATTTGCTGCCTGGTGGAAAGACACTCGCCAACCTGGATTCTCTGCGGCCGTACCAGGGCTATGGCTTGCTCAAAGAGGCGGTCAACAACCTGAACTCCGCATACAACAGCCTGCAGTTGCAGGTGACACGCAGGTTCTCCAAGGGACTCAGCTTTGGACTGGCCTACACATACGCGCAGTCAAGGGACAACAGTACGTTGACGAATGTGTACGATTACTCCACGTCGTGGGGCCCCTGGTCGTCGTCCAAGAACTTGGTCATCAACGCCATCTACGAGATCCCGTTCCTCAGAAACCGAGCGAGCCTGCTCGGAAAAACTCTGGGCGGTTGGTCCGTTACCTCGATCGACCGAGTCAATCAGGGCAGCGGTCAAGTTAGTTTTACCGATCCCAATGACGATATCGGGATCGGAGGGAGCGGCGGCACGCAGTACATGTTCTTGAACGGTAATCCGCTCCTTCCTAAGGACCAGAGGGGATTTGGCGTCGGCAACTACTATTTCAATACTAAGAATCCCGACGGCTCGTCGATCGTAATAGAGCCTGCTCACGGAACATACTGCAAAACCGGTTGTGCTCGGAGTATCTATGTAGGTGCTCTTATAAACCAGAGCCACAATCTGTCCTTCTTGAAGGACTTCAAGATTCGTGGTGAGCAAAAGAAAATCACTTTCCGCGGAGAGATTTTCAACTGGCTCAACCATCCCGTCTGGGGCAGCCCAACCACGGATTGGCGGTCCTCGAGTTTTGGCATGATCACCACCAAGACTAGCAACACCCGCGAAATGCAGGTCTCGCTGCGCTTCTCGTTCTAGTCGAGGCTGCCGCGCTGTATAACCAACGGCCCATGTTTGCGCCGACCGCAGGCATGGGCCACTGAAGCAGTAGACAGGCTCTATTGATGAATACCATGGCAGGGCTTGGGTCGTGCGGTGCCGCGCCTGCGTATGGCAAGGGGCATGGGGCGGGATCTTCAAGGCCACCTCAATACCCGCCTGCACGCGTGAGCGGGAGCACCACCTTGAATGTGAACGGATGGAATGCTGCCGTCACCCGCAACGTCAACCGGCTTCTAGGGATTACAGTTGATTTGAGCCAGCAGTTTGGGACGTTCAGTTTGTCGGTCGATTATGAGTTCCGCTCTTTCCTGATCGGGCCCCAATTTACCTATCGCAAGCGAGTGAAATTGACGCCTTTTGCTCATGTCCTGATTGGCGCCGCTCGCTTTGACAGCCGCCTGAGCTCTGATGTACCGAATCTTCGTTATCATGAAAATTCGATCGCCCTGGCTGCCGGCGGCGGGGTCGATGTTCACCTTTATTCCATCGTGGCGATCCGGCTCATTTAGGCGGACTACTACATAACGCAGTTCAGCAAGGACAGTCAGAACGATCTGCGGCTCGGTTTTGGAATCGTGCTCAGATTTGGGCATAGACAATAAGTAAATGAAGAGTCGCGCTCAACGGTCAGAAGATCAGAAACGTGAGCCAAAGATAGTTCCATCCATGAATAATTCAGGGTGAGGATCCTGGATTTGCAGGAGACCCATAGGGGGAGACGCGCATGACACGAGAACTAAAACGTTTATCTATATTATTAATACTGGCGTGCCTGGCAATGTTCGCCGGCGCGCTGGGGCAGAGCACCAAGCCGGGGGGCGTCCAGGGTCAGGCAGCGAAGCCGGCGGTCCAGGGACAGAAACCAAAGCCGGAAAGCCTGGATCTAACCAAACAGCCGACGTTGTACGCGGTCGGCTACGCCCACCTGGATACTCAATGGCGCTGGGACTATGTCACCACGATCAAGGACTACCTTCCGAAGACGATGCGGCTTAACTTCGATTGGTTTGAGAAGTATCCGCACTACGTCTTCAATTTTAGCGGCGCCAACCGCTACCGCATGATAAAGGAATACTACCCGGCCGACTACCAAACGATCAAGAAGTACGTGGCGGCGGGTCGCTGGTTCCCTGCCGGCTCGTCAATGGAAGAGAACGACCTCAACGGGCCGTCTGCAGAATCAATCATCAGGCAGATCCTGTATGGCAAGGAGTATTTCCGCCGCGAGTTCGGCAAGACCAGCGCCGAATTCATGGACCCCGACTGTTTTGGCTTCCCTGCATCCGTGCCCAGCATCCTGGCACATTGCGGCATCAAGGGCTTTATAACGCAAAAGCTGTCGTCGAACTGGAATCCGGCAGATTTAGCCGGCGGTCCGGACTCACCGGAAAAAACGCCGCTGGGAATCCCATTCAATGTCGGTGTTTGGGAAGGTCTCGATGGCAATTTTGTGGTCGCCGCGCTAAATCCTGGCGCCTACAGCAGTTCAGTAAGCACCGACCTCAGCAAGAGTCCTCCACCGTCGCCGCCGCCGAATCCAGACCAGCCCGGGCGAGGCACAAGGGGAGGGACCGACTGGCCTGCGCGCATCCAGCTGGATGGGCAAGTGACGGGCGCCTTCGCGGACTGGATGTATTATGGGACCGGCGACACCGGCGGGTCCGCCAATGAATCCACGATACGACTAGTGGAAGCGATCGTCACCAAGAGCAAGACAGTGCTGCCGCAGCCAGGCGCCGGCCGCGGTCAAGGGGGGCAGGCGCAGGCTCCGACGCCACCGCCGGGACCTGAGGTCCAGGTGGGCGACGGTCCTGTGAGGGTGATCTCGGCCACGTCGGAACAGATGTTCCTTGACCTGAAGCCCGAGCAGATCGCAAAGATGCCGAAGTACAAAGGCGATCTCGAGCTGATCAACCATACTCCCGGTTCCCTCACCTCCGAGACCTTCATGAAGCGGTGGAATCGCAAAAACGAAGAGCTGGCGGATGCTGCCGAGAAGGCTTCGGTGGCCGCAGAATTGCTGGGCGGCCGGCCTTACCCGCTGAAGCGATTGACGGACGCATGGACGCTGGTAATGGGAGGGCAGTTCCACGATATCCTTCCCGGCACTTCCATCCCCAAGGCGTACGAATACTCGTGGAACGACGAGATACTTGCGATGAACCAGTTCGCCGGCGTCCTGACCAGCGCCACGGAGGCGGTCGCCTCCGGTATGAACACCGAGACCAAGGGCACGGCTATCGTTGTCTACAATCCGTTAAATATACCACGCGAGGATGTGGTGGAAGCCACCATCTCCTTCCCTAACGGCACTCCGAGGGCGGTCCGTGTGTTCGGGCCAGACGGCGGAGAAGTGCCCGCGCAGTTAAATGGCGCGGCAGACGGTGCCGCGAAGATCCTGTTCGTGGCGAAGATGCCTTCGGTCGGGTATTCGGTTTACGATGTTCAGCCCGGCGATAGCGCTGCCGCATCGCAGCTCAAGGTGACGGCATCGTCGCTCGAAAATGCGCGTTACAGCATCAAGTTGGACCAGAATGGCGACGTCGCCAGCATTTTCGATAAGACACTTAACAAAGAATTGCTTTCCGGCCCGATGCGGCTGGCAATCTCGACGGACGACCCAAGATCACAGCCGGCCTGGAATATGGACTTTGACCAGGAACAGGCCGCGCCGCGTACGATCGTCAGCGCACCGGCGAAGATACGGGTTGTAGAGAATGGTCCGGCCCGCGTGGCTGTCGAGGTCGCGCGCGAAGCCGAAGGCTCCAAGTTCGTGCAAACGATCCGGCTTTCGGCAGGCGACGCCGGCAATCGCGTCGAGATCGGCCACGTCATGGACTGGAACACCAAAGGTGGCAACCTCAAGGCAGTCTTCCCCCTGACCGTGTCGAATCTGAACGCAATCTACAACTGGGACATCGGCACTATTGAGCGCCCCACCGCAAACGAGCGGCAATTCGAAGTCCCCTCCCACCAGTGGGTCGATCTGACCGATAGGAGCGGATCCTACGGCGTGACGATCCTTACCGACTGCAAGAACGCCTCAGACAAACCCAACGATAACACTCTGCGCCTGACACTCGTCCGCACACCTGGCACACGCGGGGGCACTCCCGACCAGGGCACGCAGGATATCGGACATCATGAGTTTGTGTATGGCCTCGCCGGCCATGCAGGGGACTTCCGCCAGGGACAGACCGACTGGCAGGCGCTCCGGCTCAATCAGCCCCTCGTGGCCTTCCAGAGTCCGAGTCACGCAGGAACGCTTGGGAAGACTTTCTCATTGATGAAGGTCAGCAACAGCCGCATTCGCGTACTGGCTCTCAAGAAAGCCGAGCAGACTGATGAGTATGTCGTCCGCCTCGTCGAGATGGATGGCAAGCCGGCCCAGAACGTGCGCATCTCATTTGGTGCTCCGGTTGCCGCGGCCCGCGAAGTCAACGGCGCGGAGGAACCCGTCGGTGTCGTCACCGTGACGAACGGCGAGCTGGTGACGTCTTTCACGGCGTTCCAGCCCCGCACGTTTGCGGTGAAGCTCGGCCCTGCCCCCAACAAGGTGCGCGCCGTGCAGTCGCAGGCGGTCAAGTTGACATACGATCTGTGTGTCACAACGCCCGACGGCAAACCGGGAGCAGGGTACTGGGATACTCAGGGCCGTTCCCTGCCGGCGGAGATGCTGCCCAATACGATTCCCTATGCCGGCATCAATTTCAGTCTCGCTCCTGGCGCGGGGTATGGGAAACATAATGCCGTAATCCCGCATGGCCAGAAGATCACGCTTCCCGAGGGCAATTTCCGCCGCCTGTACCTGCTGGCAGCCACAACCGGTAGCGATGTGCCGGCCACGTTCCTCATCGGCGATAAATCCGCCGATCTGACAATCCAGGATTGGAGCGGCTATATCGGCCAGTGGGATAACAGGATCTGGAAACAGGTGCCGGCGCCACCGCCGACATCGGAAGAATTGGCCCAGCAGGCGGCGCGGGGCGGGGCTGCCGGCGGACGCGGCGGCGGGGGCGGGGCTGCCGGCGGACGCGGCGGCGGGGGCCGCGGCATGCAAGAGGTGATGGACGGCCTGATCCCAGGTTTCATCAAGCCTTCGCCCGTGGCTTGGTTCGCCTCGCATCGCCATGCGTCGGACGGTTCCAATGAGCCGTACGCGTATTCCTATCTTTTTGCATATGCGATCGATGTGCCTGCGGGAGCAAAAACGCTGACTTTGCCGTCCAACCAATCCATTCGCATTTTGGCCATTACCGTGTCGGATGAGGGTGCGCAAGTGCGCCCGGTCCAACACCTGATCGACTATTTAGAGCGATAGGAGTTTCGTTCGGTGGTCATGAGAGTTCGCGGCGGCGTTCGCTCCTCCGGGTGCCGCCGCTTCTTGTTTCCGGCATCCGTGCATAGAATTTCATGCGCGGCCTGCAAGCTAAAGAGAGCAGTTGAATTCCGGATTCGACATTTATGAACGCTGATGGCCTTGGAGAGAAATCAATTCAGCGACGCCGCGAGCATCGGATTCTATGCATAATTCAGGTGACTGTAATTCCTCTCTTTCAGTGAAGATTTGGAGTTTAATTCGTTAGTGTTCCCATTTGGAGGTGCCGGGAACGGACTAAAGCCCGCCCCCACTTATCTGTCAAATCGAGGGATCTTTCGGCTCAGCTAATGAGTTCCGCGACAGAAACTAACTAGCACAACACCGAAGTAGAAGAAGCGCCCTGGCGGGACTTCGACATGAAAGGGGGCTATGCACGGCTTGCGCTGGTGGATTATCGGGCTCGTTTTTATCGGGACGGTGATCAACTTTATTGACCGGCTCACCATTGCGGTGCTGGCTCCCGTCATCACCGCCCAGCTGGGACTGACCAATCTTCAGTTCGCCAGCATCAGCACATGGTTCCTCGTTGCCTATACCGCCAGCCAGGGATTTTCGGGCAGGCTCTATGACCGTGTCGGAACCCGGCGCGGCTTTTCACTCTCGATCCTGCTGTGGTCCATAGCCGCCATGGCCCATGCGTTCGCGCGTGGGCTGGCCAGCCTGAGCTGCTTTCGTTTTCTGCTCGGGATCGGGGAGGCGGGCAACTGGCCGGGTGCCGCAAAAGCCATCGCTGAATGGTTTCCCGTGCGCCAGCGCGCATTGGGAATGGGCATTTTCAACTGCGGTGTGGCCGCAGGCTCCATTATGTCGCCGCCGCTGATAGTCTGGCTGCAGTTGCGCTACGGGTGGCAGGCCGTGTTCCTGGCCACAGGAGCACTGGGATTTGGTTGGCTGGTGTTGTGGTTGCTGTTTTATGAAACGCCGGAGCGGCACCGGGCGATCACGCGTGAAGAGTACGCGCTCATCCAGGATGGGCGGGGCCCTGCCACGGGCACGCACAACATCCGCTGGCAGCAGCTATTGAGGTATCGGCAGGTGTGGGCCATCATCCTGTCGCGATTTCTGACCGATCCAGTCTGGTGGTTCTATATCACATGGCTTCCGCTCTATCTGTACAATGTGCGCGGATTCAGCCTGAAGCAGATCGGGCTGTTTGCGTGGCTGCCCTATGTTGCGGCGGGCGCCGGAAGTCTCTCCGGGGGCTGGATGTCCGGATTTCTTATAGGCTGCGGATGGACCGTGAACAGGTCCCGCAAGGCCGTCATCACCGTCGCCATGCTGCTCATGTTCGCCGGCATCCCGGCTGCCTTGGCCGATAGCGCGATGGCTGCGCTTGCGTTCATCAGCCTGGTGACGTTTGGTTTCCAGAGCTGGATCAACAACGTGCTAACTGCACCCAGCGATTTTTTTCCCGAGTATGCGGTCGCGTCGGTGGCCGGCCTGGGTGGTGTGGGCGCGGGGGTCGGAGCTATCCTATTTACGCTGGCAACAGGATTCGTGGTGGACCATTTTCATTCCTACACACCGATCCTGATCACGGCAAGCCTGCTTCCTGTGCTGGGCACGATCGTCTTTTCCTTGCTCGGAGGGCCAATCCGCCGGTTATCCTTCGCGCGGTGATCGAGGCGAGGTGAAAGACATCAGAAGAGCCGGCGGAGCCGAAGGATGATTAGCGGATAAGATTCGGGTAGAGAGGGTATAGCGAAATGCAGAAACACAAATTCGTATTTAGTACGAAAGAAACGGTCCACTATCGCTTTCCCACGCACGTCAACGATCTGGTGATGGATCGCGCCGAGGCGGAAACGTCCGAGGTCTTCGTCGTCGTCCTCGAACCCGGCGAAGGGCCGCCGCTGCACATTCATCATGATACCGAACAAGTCTTTTACGTCATGGAAGGCGCCGGCGTTTTACAGATTGGTAAAGCATTGAAGCCGTATCCGGTGACTCAGGGAGACGTCGTGCGCATTCCGCCGCACACTCTTCATCGCATTCAATGCTGCAGTCTCCAGCCGCTGCGCTACTTGAGCGTGGATTGCTTTGTCGGCGGTAAGCCGGAAGAAGAGCCGACATGGGAGAGCCATGTGACGGCAATGTGCGCGCAAAACGGGTGGGACTTCGATAGAATCTGCGGCGATAGGTAGCCGGCCGATGAGCAAGTGCAGAGTATTCCTTGCGAATCGGGAAGGAGCCAGCCTCCGTTGTACTCGACCCGAACGTCTGGCTGCTGATGCAAGCCGGTGAGTTTGTGAAAAAGCAGCTATAAGGGGAGCCAAGGAAATTGCATTTCTCAGATTACCCATCTGCCTGGCGCCGGCTGAATCCAGAAAATCGGCACTGTCTCGACCTCGTCTCTAAGGCTCTCGGCTTCTTGTCCGGGACTGGGATTGACATTGTGCTCGGTAAAATTTAAAATTAAATAGTAAATCCAACCCTATTCCCTGGGGCAAGTCCCATGCGCACCAAACGAGTTTCCTCTCTCGTCATAAGTGTTTCTCTCATGCCGGCTTTCTTAGGGTTCCTTTCCCTACCGGTCTCCGGGCGGCATCAGACTCGGGCTGCCGAGCAGGACATGACTGGGGCTGCGCAACAACAGCAAGCCAGCCCGCCGGAACAGCAGAAGGTTAAACCCCGCGATTTGGAAAAGCCTAAATCGGCAAAGGAAACCAAGCTTCCGGAGTATTACAAGAAATGGCTCGAGGAAGACGTGGTCTATATCATCAGCCCTGAAGAAAAGAATGTCTTCAAAGCTCTTACAACCGACGAAGAGCGGGAAAACTTCATCAATGCGTTCTGGGCACGCCGGGATCCGGATCCGCGCGAAAGCGGCAATGCGTTCAAGATAGAGCATTATCGCCGCATTGCATACGCCAACCAGCAGTTCGACGCTGGATTTCCTGGGTGGATGACCGACCGAGGACGCATCTACATCTTATATGGGGCTCCCGATAGCAAGGAAAGCCGCCCCTCGGGCGGCAACTACAATTGGAACATCTCAGACGAGGGAAGAAGCGGAAACAGCACGGTGTATCCTTTTGAGCGTTGGAGCTATCGTCACATCGAAGGTGTTGGGGATAATGTCCAACTGGAGTTCGTAGATAAGACCTTGACGGGCGAATACAAGCTCGCGATGGACCCGAATGAAAAGGACATGCAGTCCAGTCTCGCGGGCCAGGTGAGGGAGCCGAATGTGGCTGGCAGTGGTGATATAGCGAACCCCGGGCAAACAGACGATCCCGCCTCGCAGCAGCGGACCTTGCAGCTCTCCCGGGATGACGCGTTTGAACGCTTGACGCGCTATTTCAACGTCCAGCGCCCACCGCAGATTGCGTTCGCGGACCTCAAAGGGGTCGTTTCGACGCGCATCACCTATACGCAACTTCCCTACACGATGCGGACGGACTTCATCCGACTTTCGCAGGGCAGGGTCTTGGTGCCGATTACAATCGAACTTGAGAACAAAAACCTGGAGTTCAAGAAAGAACTGCAATTCAATCGAGCTACGGTCAACGTCTATGGGCAGGTGTCTAACCTGCAAGGAAGGACAATCGCCGAGTTTGAAGACACGATCCTGACGGTGTATACCGACGAGTCTTTTGCAGCGGGAAGTACTGAAAAGTCCATTTACCAGAAAATGGTGCTTCTGGATGGCGGGCAGCGTTACCGGCTGGATTTGATCCTCAAGGACACCAACAGCAATTATGTCGGCTCAATGAGTTACGGGCTCCAAATTCCGATGTTCGAAGGCGAAGGGTTGCAAGCGAGCAGCGTCATACTGGCAAATACGATCCGTCCGATCGCTCCGACCTACGATCATCTGGACCAGTTTGTCATCGGCGACATGAAGGTGCGGCCGAACGTTGGGTGCACGTACGCTAAGGGGCAATTTCTAATCCCCTACTTGCAGGTCTACAACGCGGCGATCGATCAAACCACTCTGGAGCCATCCCTGCAGATTTCCTACACCATCAAATCGGGCGACAAGGTCGCCCAGGATATCGAGGATCCAAAGGGAGAAACAATTCAGCATACGTCGCCTCAACGGGTCATCATCGTAACCGCAATTCCGATCAGAGAGATGGCGCTCGGCAAGTACACGCTGGAGATTAAGGTCCTTGACAAAATCTCGAACAAAACGCTGGTCACCGGAACCGACTTCCAGGTCGTCGCTGCGCCATCGGGCCGCTAGGAGCGCGTCCGAGAATTAGCGAATTCGGCTCCCTCCGCCCGGGTTCTTGGGTTCGGTGTCCCGAATCTCGCTGATTTGATCGTTATGGAGCTTTTTTGAAGTTATAAAACCCGCCTTTTCGGTTCTTGGCTTACTGCGATGACTAGTTTCCGCCACTTTCTATCCATAACACATGCGGTACATCTTCAAAATGTTGTGCGTCAGGCACACCAGCGCCCACTCAGCTTTCACTTTTTCGACACCCCGGAGCAGGAACTGCCTGAATCCACGTCCTTGCTTGATTTGTCCAAATACCGGTTCCACGATAGACTTCCTTGCCGCATAGATCGCTGCACCTCTCTGGGTTTGCAGCTTGCGTCTCATCCGATCAACCTGAGTCGCACTGGGCGGCAAGGGACCACGTTTCGGTTTCGGCTCTTTCGGGTCGTGCTTCTGTTTCTCCGTGGCGATATAAGCATCAATGCCTTTTCCCGCAATATATTCCAGATTCTTGTCCGAGCAGTAGCCGCTGTCGGCAAGCAGTTGATCCGGCTTCTCTCCCGCTTGCGCCTCGATGATCTTTACCATTGGCTCAACTTGCTTCTTGTCGTTCGCATCTTGCGTCACCGTCTGGCCGACAATCAGTTGGAATGTGCCTTCAACCGCCGCCTGGGCGTTATAGGCTTGCACAAAACCATCGCCGCCTTTCATGATGCGCGACTCGGAATCCGTGAAATTATATTGGTCCTTGTCCGCCGGCTTCGCAGTCTCCGGGTCCTTGCCTTCCGCCTTTGCTCTTTCGCGGGCCCTTTCTTCAAGGGCACGCTTGGCCTCGCGAATCTTCGCCAGGCGTGTCTCCCGGCGACTCAATTCTTCAGGCAACTCATCTCCATGGCGGTTGCGGCCGTACAACTTGTCCTCACGAGAATCAATCCTATCCGCCTCCTTAAGCAGCGCCCGGACCTCCTGCCTCAACTGGTCTTCCTTCTCTGTCATCCGGCCGTAACTCATCGCTTTATGCTTGGACGCATTCGCCTTTACTTTGCTGCCGTCCAAAGCGACGCGGCCCAACTTCATCGCGCCAGCTTCCAAGGCCATGCGCAGAACCTGCTGAAACAGAGCCTGCAAAGCCTTGTGATGAATCTTTCGAAAATCGGAAATCGTGCGAAAGTCGGGCTGGTTGCCGGCAGCAAGAACGCGAAAGGGTACTTCATCGATCAAAGCGGTCTGTATCCTTCGCGACGAAAAGACACCGATACAGTATCCATACAGAAGTACTTTAGTCATCATGCGCGGGTTATAGGGCGGCTGGCCGCGCGTGTCTTTCTCGTAGACGGCTTCAATCTCGGAGAGATCCAATTGGTCGACGACATCGCTGACGAAGTTGGCCAAGTGGCCTTCCGGAAGCCAGTCCTTGATGTTGGGTGGAAACAGCAGCGACTGCTCAGGCTCATAGGATTTGTACCGTTTTTCCATGAGCCACTTTGTACACGGGGTGCGTGATTAATGGCAACCGAATTCGCTAATTCTCGGACAAACTCCTAGGCGCGATTTCCACGGTACTGGAAAGGGCTAACGCTCCAAACTAATCCGCTCAGCACGACTGCAGAATCCCCCACACTTGTTAGGATTATCAAGTACTGAATAGTCATATGACAAATAAAGGATTCTTGTCGCGCTTTGCCCCGACAAAATCCTGAGTTGGACTAAATCTGGATCTGGATACTCGGAGTTTAGATGCGTTTTGCCGTGGGTTTCCGCGATGGAGAAAACAGGGTTCTAAAAATGTGTCAGATTCCCTGAGGTTGCATCGCTCTGCATGGATGAGGAAATAGCTGGTCAGGACAGAGCTGTGCGGGGACGTGTCGTTGACGCCTGTATTGCAAGCAAGATGGGAGAGAACACGCAGTGATCAAGGAGGAGTCCTCCGGAGGGGATGGATAAGTTCAATGCCGATCAAGAGGCCGATTTTGCAATAAGGACAGCGTGCTGGGGAACGGACAGGCCGGTCAGATCGGGAAGCATCTGACACGGAATCGACGGGCGCATCCGATGGTGGAACGCTAAGCAACGCTCGGGCTTGATCCAGCCGCTTGCGACAAGAACCGCTCCAGATGCCGTAGTACCGTACCTTGGCACATCCCCGGGGCAAGACGTGCTGGAGGAACCGGCGGATGAACTCCACTGCAGACACGGTATTGAAGGCATGAAGGCTGCCAAGGCAGCCGGCGCCGTGATTTCGTTCGATCTCAACTTCAGGGAGAAGCTCTGGAACATCTGGGGAGGCCAGGGACGTGCCATGGAGGT
>Ga0187870_1001549_pt1 | contig 20828 bp, 20 predicted proteins | sample June2016WEW_13_1_3_FD_132974 | JGI IMG/M metagenome (GOLD analysis project Ga0187870, IMG submission 132974) | Peatland microbial communities from SPRUCE experiment site at the Marcell Experimental Forest, Minnesota, USA - June2016WEW_13_150 | ecosystem: Environmental > Terrestrial > Soil >... | reverse complement strand
GTCGCTGGCTACTTGCACTGCAAGCTCGCGTGTCGGAACGAGCACCAGCGCTTGAATGTTCAGGTTCTTTTCGTCAACGATCTCCAGGAGCGGTAGGCCGAAGGCAGCGGTCTTTCCAGTTCCAGTATGCGCTTGACCAATGACATCGCTTCCGTGCCGCAGAAGCGGAATAGTTGCTTCTTGGATCGGAAACTGTCTCTCGAATCCAAGTGCCTTGATAGCGTTCAATATTTCTGGGCTTAAGCCCAGTTTCTCGAAATTACTCATTGATTATTTCTCCTCATGTTCCAATCACTTCGCAAGTCTGAGATGAAGGCCGAAAGCTGGTTCCGTCTTTGACTCATTGTGGGAACGAGACTTCGGTTGTTTCCTCAGACTTCAGCGACTTCGATCAGTTGCAGCAAGAAGAAGAACAGGCGGGCAATCGTTGTAAATGACTCACGTCTCTCGTTCTCGACAACTAACTTTGTGCATTCTCGCCGTGGCTCTATATAAGGATGGAAAGACAAGTTTCGTGAGTAATCTTAGTTAGAAGATGAACCTTTCTATCTCCTTAGTAACGGGAAATAGTGCATCAGTTAACAGAATAATGTTCCACGTGACATTGTTTGCTGATTAGTTACCTGCTATTAGATGAAAAAGCCACGTCGGACGTGATGGATATCGATTGGCTGGTTTGACTCTTTGAACCTGTCTGACCGAGTCTCCCCTCGTCGGCGAGTTTGGCCGGTTCAAGCAAAAGCCCTCTAAACCGTTTGATCGCCTGAACTGACGGAATTACCACAGGTCGCTTGCAACCCGTCCTTGAGTAGGTCTTTCGCAATCGTTCTGCACCTGTAGAATGATTCGCAATCATTCTATGACCTAGGAATGGTTCGTGGTGCTGATTTTGTTTTTCGCCGCGGCCCGTGCTTTAATTCGGGTTTTGCAGGGCGTGCATGCACGCCACAAAAGGGAATGGGAAACTGGCACGGCGAATTGGTGTCTTCGACCTGCTCGTAATGCCGCTGATCATTTGTCGGGGAGCGGCTTGGTGCTTCGGGCGGTGTTTTGCGATTAAGCAGCAGAACACTCACCCGGAGGTCTTGCTCGCACGTCTCGACAATTTGGAGGAGACGTTGCGTCCGGACTTTGTTGACCGGATGGTTGATTGGATTTTGTCGAGCGGAGTCGAAGTGATGTCTCAGCATCATGCTGGAGATTTTTGGGGTCAGTCATACGTTGAGAGTTGGGCTGAAATCGCCAGGCGATTGTCTTGGAAGAGATTCTTCACTTTCACAAAATCTCTCGATCTTGATTTGACGCCGCTGACTTGCCTGAGCAACTTCGTCGTAATTAAAAGTGAGGGAGGTAAGTGGGACGACAAAATCGACCGAGGAACCGACAACTACTCGAGGATCATACATGACATCAGTGAGAAAGCGCCTGATGAGTGGCTGTGTCCTGACACGGGGGGTAGGAGGAGCGAGGAGAACAAGATTTGCGGGCGGACGTGCACGTATTGCATGGAGGGTGGTCATCAGGTTCGTGTCGTCTTCTTGGAGAAGAAGAAGGGGTGGAACGGGCACCGGCTCTTCCTGAAGCCCAGTAAAATGTCGAAGGAGATCGCTGATCGGATTCGGGTGGCGACACGCAAGATTGCTCAGCTGAACGCCTAAACCCAAAGCACCTCCTAAAACGCAAACTGCACAGAGATGGGTTGCCGGACGCGAAACCTGCAGTCTTGGTTTTTGGCGCCTGTGTCGTTCTTAATTGGTCTGTACAGGCGTCGCATGTATCGATGCCCTGGCGGAAAGCGAAAGATTGCTTCTACGATAGTCGAGAAGATTTTGGAGCAGTGCAGAGACCGTCGGATCAACAGCTATTGCGAGCCATTCGTAGCAACGGGCTCTGTTTGCCTTGCTCTTCTCAAGACCACTGGCGAGATGATTCAGAAGGTTTCGATCAACGACCTTGACAAGGGAACGTTTGCGTTGTGGTGGTGTGTCCTCAATGAACCCGACGCGCTTCTACGCCTCGTTGATCAGTTCGAGCCGTCCAAGCAAGCTTTTTTGCAGTTCAGGAATGAGTTGTTGGGTTGCGTGGAGTTCTCTCTTCCTGAACTGGCGTTCCGCAAACTTGCGATTCACCAGCTGTCCTTCAGCGGGCTGGGTGTTATGGCGGGTGGCACTGTCAACCCATTCTATTCACGCTGGTCGCCGCGTCAGATCAGAAAGAATGTGAACGAAGCTCGACAACTTCTCGCCGGTAGGGAAGTGACCATTACGAACATGGACTACAAAGCTGTGCTTTCAAGGGTCGATTCGGACACTTCGGTTTTTGCAGACCCTCCGTATGTTGGTGCTGGCCCATTAGTGTACCAGCATTCATTCACCCGGAAAGATCACTTGGAACTGAGATCACTACTGGCTGCTGCAAAGTTCCCATGGGTCTTGACATACGACGACTGCACTCTTGTTAGAAGTATGTATGGAGACTTTAAGATTGTTGAGATACCCGTGACTTGTACTGTTAACGGCATTTCCAAGAAGCGAGAATTGCTTATCACGCCCAAAAGCATCGCGAGTATTCCATCCGGAACCCGGTCTTCGGAAGCTTTTGTCGGGAGGCAGACGATTGTCGGCTCGGCAAACTCATCGCGGCTAGACATTGAAGAGGTAAGGTGGAGGAATCATTTGCCGCGTTAGGCCTTCTATAGTGACCACAAGGAATTAGGGGAATGCCCCCTCGATTTCATGCTCATGTCACGCTAAACCTTGACATTTCGAGCGCATGTCGCACGTATTTCGTCGGCTAGGCGCAGATTTTTTGGGGATACGTGCGTATGTCACGCTAAACCTCGAGAAATCGTGGCGATTGTCAGCGGATACGTGCGCATGTCATGTGAAAAGTGGGTTTTTTGCGCTCATGTCGCATGGATTTCTGACGTTTGGTTAAGTCACCTTTGCAATCCTGGGGGATTTCGGCAATCCAGGACGCTTGCGCAATTTTTCTTTCGTCGTCTTATGAAAGTGTTTGGGAATCTTACCATGGAGCTCGCTTAGCTCCTGGTTGAATCTCTCGGTCAATTCATCGTCAAATACGGGTCTTCCGGCGATGTGGGCGTGAACGCGCTCGACTCCGCCCAGTTTCTTTATCATTTTCATTGCTAAATCGAAGCCTAACGCGGTGTTTTCAACGGTGAGGAATTGGCCGTATTCAATTACGTCTTTGTTGCGCCTTGCCTTTTCACGTATTAGCGCTTTCTCTCTTCGAGACATTTTCTTGGGGAGGATAATGAGAATCTTTCCCTCGCTCGATGCTCCCAACTACCTCCACCACAAATCAGATGCTTATCCTAGGGGTTGGCGCTATTCTTATGCGTAATTGTTTCTGAAGACGATTTCGCGCTGCTGTCGGGAACCGCAAAAAGCCCCTTAGCAGCTTTTTTTCCGTAATTTCGAATTCGTGGTTCGCCCGATTTTTAAACCGCCACAGCAATTCGTTTATGCTAAAATCAAAGAAGACATCAAAAACAAACAGAAATTCTCGTAATTGTACCACGTGTCTAGCCATTCTCAATTGCGTCAAGGCTGGCATAAACTACTCAGCCCAGGTCTCCAAGGAACTCAAGAAAAAACCTCAAACAATCCATTACAACCTGCGTGTTCTGGAGGACAGAGGATACATACGTAGAGCCACGGGGGACAAGCGCAGCTATCCTGTGATTTACGAATTGTCGGACAAAGGTCTAATCCTTTTATCAAATGCGGAGCGTCTGGCACGTGGAGCACTGCGATTTCACCACTACGCCCTGAAGTACAGAGTCGAAGTGGACAATCCCTCCTTCCTCCCAATCGAGGGGGGAGCGCGTTTGAGAGGCGGCGTACTCGAGGTCACCGGCACGGTTGACGGGTACACGGTGAGACGTTGGCACGCCCCGACAGGCGATTACCTATACCTTTTCTCTCGGCCTCTGTGGGGGCGTTTTCCCTGGCAACTCCTCGCCTTTGCAAGTATCGACGTGCACACCCTATCTCACTTGATTGAACAACGCTATCGAATGCAACTAAAATACGAAGGCGTTTTGCAGAAGCCGCACCTGAGTGACCCAAAAGACCCTCTCTCTCAAAGAATATTCGAATACGGAAGCAAGGCGGCAATTCTGATAGCTGAGACGGAAGCTGGAAATGCAACAGCCGGGCCGCAATTCAACGAGGGAAAGTTCGTACACCTTCTTCTTAATCAATGCGGATACGGGACGGAGCGAGAAGCTTGGTTTCATTTCGAGGAACTAGTAGCGAGATTAGAGATACTCTATTCCGGATACAATCTGGACATTGTGAACCAGAAACATAGGCGAATCTTCAAAGAGTTGTGGGATTCCTTCGCCCAGCCTATCGCAGAACTTGTAAGACGAAGAATTGTCGAACCCTAGAATGTGTTATGACAATCGCGCGGGGGCATCAGCTTGAACAAAGACTTCCTTTCGGACTACGGCGCAAGAGAAAGACAGGTCACATAGTTTTCCCTCGGTCTCACGAGACGGGTAATTGTTAACCAAACAGCGTATGGATATTGACTACGATTCCGATAATGGTTCCAACTACTGCGCATGCTGCAGGAGCATACTTCAAGAACACCCGAACGTAACCCGGTTCGAATTCCAAATCGGTGTACAAGTCCTTATTCGTCTCAACGGGTTCTCCTGCCATGGCCTTGAGAGTTCTTACCGACTCGATAGGGCCCTTCTTCATCGAAGAGATAAGATTTGCAACGTCAACTCTAGTGTGTGGTTGAGCCTCATTCTGAGAGAGCAACTGAAACAACATGGGTTTGCTGAAGCGTTCGACATCACGTAGCTTGAATCCGTAGGATCCCGTAAGATCGCGATTGTAGAGGGTGAGCGCCTCTATGAACAACCTAAGGTCTCTCTTTATGATGCTGCTTCTATCCAGAGGAGTGCTCTGACCGACCCTCGATTCAGATTCAAGTAACCGCATTCGAGCAAGTGCTCTGGGAAAATAGCTTCTCAAGATCATGAAATATGGAAAGAAGAACATAATCCAAGTCGAGCCAAACGCTGCGAAGATTATGTCTGACTGTCGAGCGAAATAGGCCGATAGGCTGTAAGCTACAAAAGTGATGACAAACAAGCTCAGCAGCCATCTCTCAGCTTTCAGCAGCTGATCGGGATACTCCTCGGCATGCCGGAGCGGCACTATCCAGCTGAACATAATGTACAGAGCAATGACCGATGTGACAACAGACCCAAGAGGCAACCGCTTCAGTGCCAAACCGTAGTTCGTCCACAGATATATGAGAAGCAAATTGTAGACTGCGAGGGCGACCACTACGAGGATATGGTTTCTCACAAAGTGCTTTGCCCACCAGCGGGTCGATTTGATTAGTAGCTCAGCAGGCAAGCTCCGGCACCGTCGGGATACACTCTCTAAGGCGGGCTCGTCTTTAGAAGTCTTCCACTCGGCGGAGTAGTTCTCGACTCTGGAGTGATGGGGAACAGCCTACTTCCGTGGAACCCGCATGGAACCCACGATAATGTGGGTTTCTTATCCTGCGAGCCCGCCTGCTCTTGCATGCCCGTCAAACTGCCGATTCAGGTTTGGCTGTATGCTATGTTGACATCAGGGACGGTTCGATAAACTACGTTCTTGGCGCTTATTCTCTCCGACTGGAGAAGCTCCATCTTGACCAGGCGCCTTACACGCTTTGAGAGAACCTGTTGACTCTTGAGTTTGAACTTGGCGTAGTCTCTTATGCGAAAAGGGGACTCGGTCATCTTGTGTAGTATGTTGCGATCTCCCGCCGTGAGAGGGAGCGCTCCGAGTCTTCGTTCGGCGAGTTCCCTCAGAATTTTCGTCGCCAGTTCGGCCGCTATGTTTTCAGTGCTGGGCAGGTTCTTTGTCACTTCATACACTATATCGGTCAGACGTTTGAAGATGAATCGTATCTCTCCGCCGGACAGCGAGTAGAGCATGTCTACAAACTTCTTCTCTACGGGCAGTTCAGCCTTCGAAGAAACCGCGAATTTTTCGACTCGCACCTCTATGGCTTTATGAACCTCTGGAAGGGGGAGAGGCTTGAGAACTATGGGTTGTCCCGTCATTATCTCACTGACTCGTCGAGCGTAAGTCTCCAATGTGGTGAATGTGCCAATCTTGCCAATCAAGACCCAGAGTATGTTTGGTCGAAGCAGAACGACGTCTCTGCTTCTGTTTAGCAGCTTAAGCAGCTCTTGATCGGAAAGCCTGTCAAAATTGTCGATGACAACTATCCCTGATTTGTGTGAGTACTTTTGGCAGGCGGCATTCATCCAAGCATCCAATTGCAGCGTCAGCGTTGTCAGAACAGGCGCGGCAGGGACAGTCACCGTTTGCTGTCTCTGTAGTCCTCCACCGGTTCCAAGAATACTGAACTGGCCTCCCCAACCTCCCTGCATGGTGGTCGCAACCAGTTGTTTTCCTTGTTTCAGAGCGTTGTCTTTGGCACAGGCATTTTGACCATGCGCTTGCTCAAGAGAGTACACGAGGTTGGACAAGGATGAAAGGATCAGATCAGCGGGTTCAGTTGTCTCTCCGACTTCAATTGTCTGGTGTGAAGGCAAGAAGCCCTTCCTATCGAGATCGTGTTGAATCGAGTTGACAAAACTCGTCTTCCCCACGCCAATATTGCCTTCGACGATTATGACCCCTTGAAGATTAGAGGATAGTGCCGTGAATTGATGTAGCTCAGGGTCTCTTCCAACGAGAAGTTGTCTATCATGATCGGAGATTCTCAATGGTCGAGGGTCTAAGGGGTTACCAGTAAAGCCGAAGTGCTTCCAGACATCCTCACTAGGATACTCCGTCATTGTATCCCTCGTCTCGCAGTTCCAGTATGATAAACCTCCAGACGATTATAAACCTCTCCAAGATGATAATATCCATATCATAAACCTCCTAGAGATTATAATCCAAAAACTGCGAGACATGGGATACAATAACGCGACGGTGGATGTCCTGGACACCGCGACGTACCTAGAAGCGATTCCATAACCGGCGCCAACATTCACGCCGACGCCAAGACCCAAGCCAATGGCGGTGCTCCGCCCCAACTCCGCTCCCATTGCTAATGCAGTTGCCAGCGCCGCTGCTGTTACTGCCACTCGGACTACTGCCATTGCCCACAGCAGTGGTGATGACTGCAATGACAACGGTGACAACTACGTTGGCAAAGAAGTCGATTAGGGAAGCAAGAGCGAAGACAAAGATGAAGCCTATGATGAGGATCAAGGTGAACATGATGAACATCCTGAAGACAATGAAGATGAGGAGCAGAGGACGATGAAAGCAATGAATGGAATTCCGTCGCAAGGTACTGAATTTACCGTGGCCAGTTTGCAATAAATTGAAGCAGGAACCCGATAATCAAAAGCAACACTCCTATCATAGCATCTCTTGATTGCCTAAGTCGATCTTCGACTAGCTCCTAGAAGCAGCAGCAGTTTCCACTTTAATTGAAATCGAAAACAGAGCCGCAAACCACGCGGTGAGAAAGCAAAGTAATCTGAGATAGGTGCCGCTGAAAAGGCTCTGATTGAGATTCGTCTCGAACCCACCATTTTCGAAGCAGAGCCTGAAAGTGACTCCATGTAATTGTTGAACCTTTTCCAGTCGTCTGATCAACGCTTTTAGAGGGTTTGCGGTTGCTCTCCTCTTCCCGGTGACATGTCGTTTTTTTAGCCGCGTTCGTCAGAACGCCTGCCCATGTTAATAGGGCGTGGGTCATTTGGATGTGTTCGTTAGCATTGCGTGAAGCTTTTTCAGCTGTGCATCGAATTGGCCCTTGCGCCGACATCCCTGTGGTTGTCTTATCCAACCCGTGATAACCTCGCTCTGCGTTTGTCGGCTAAGAATCCGATATACATGTTCGCCTATTACAATTACACGAGGTTGAGGTTTCTCCGACCTGATTTGCGGAAGAATATAGCGAGTCCAACATTCTGAAATAATCTTCTCCCTAAGCCCCGTTGTAGGCTTCACTCCTTTACGATATAGGGCTACAATACTGGCATCTTGGAGCCATACGCCTGAACGTCGGAGCTTCTTTAAGACTTCAACCTTGTTACGTATTCGCAATGTGTCCTCGGGCTCGCCCGTTTTGAGGACTTTCTTCTTTGGAGCGTCGGCGCACGTACTGAGAATCTTCCAGAATTGCGGCGTGCCGCGATTATGGGTAAGTTTTCCGTCTACAAGCGATTTTTCTCCATACCCTAGGCAATAGACTAGCCGCACGTACTTATTGGGCAAACTCTTGAGTTCGGGGAAGTCATCATAGTTTAGTGTGACAGCATCGTCAGTGTAGACGTGCGATTCTGCAAGAAGTAGAACCTGAACTTGCCTTGGCCTCCAATGTTGTCTGTGCTCATCTACGGCCGAAACGACCCAGGCCGGTTCAGGCGGAAATCCCATGTCTTTGCTTGCGAGTAAGGGTCTGATGCTCTCATAACATGATGCCAATAGCCGGTTCAATCTGATGCTAAACGACCAACTCCATAAATCGCCAGACAGAGCAGTAAATCTTGTGGACGCAGAATTATGGCGTTTGGATCCACTATTGAAGAAATCCTAGCTTTTCGGGGTTCATGGTTGGTCTCTCCTTGCTGGTCAGCGCCGTGACTCCACAACACAAATCAGCCCGAGAGAATTTCATTATCAGATCATGGAGGATGCATGTTGACCCTTACTGAACCTGAGTTCGTCGCTTGGATAAATGCAGGACATGAAATCTTCAATCTGTTTGAAGGGCGCAACGACGCATATCCTTTGGCGCGAAAATGGTCACAACAGTGGCTTGACGAAGACGAGATCCACGTAGACGAGGCGGATATTGAAAGAATTCGCGCATTGATGTCCGAGTTCGATCCAACCGTATTCAGTACGCCTCCTGCTATTGGAAAAGCCTTGATGGAGTCTTTTTCTGAGATCGTCGAGAAGCACCTCAGCGCGACGAAGAGGAACATCGGGTTGGGATTAGCTCCCCTGTTATTCACTTGGAACTTTCAAAGATACAAAACCTATGCGGAAAAAGGCATGAGTGTTGATCTGCCGATCTACTTCAAGGAACTCGGGGACTATCTAGCGTCAATCCGTCCACAATTGAAAACATTTACAGGCCGTGGGTTTCTTGACGCGGATGAACCGAAAGAAGACTTGAAGGACTTGTTCGCAAAGGTCAATGATCGGCTGAAGAGCCTAGGCATTCAACAGAACGAACCCGTTGGCACGGCCAAGCTGCTCCACGTCATGTTTCCCTCTCTCCTGCCACTTATCGACAACCCAATCGCGTCTGCTCTAGGTCTCAAAAGAGAGGGAACGCCTTTGGACTACTCCATTTACTACCACTGGATCGTCAGGCTGAAGAGAGGTCTGGCTCCTTACTCAAAAGTGACCAAGAACTTAGAGTCGAAGCATTCACTAACCATCTTGAAACTCGTCGACGAGGCACTGTACGTCATGTGTTCTGTAAGGCTGAAGAGTCGGGTTAAAGAACTTGGATTCTGAACCTCCGATTGATTGACTAAACGTTTTCCCAGGAGACCTTGGAGAATTGGATGAAGTTATTCTCATCTGGAAGCGTTTCGAGAAATTCACGGATGCACGTGATGCATATGCCAGCGTGCCATGTCTCTATGTTCAAACCGACAGCCATGGAGTCCCGCTCCGCATAGGTGAAACGTCAACAGGATTGGAGAGTCGCTACCGCGGCGGCAACGGATACGCTTTAGATGCGGCTATGCACAATTCAGGGAATCTGGTTTTTGTTGCGGAGGTCGCAGAAGGAGCGACCCGAGACATCGAAAAGGAGCTTATCTGGAGAGAAAAAGACACGCTTGCGTACAACAATCAGGACAAATCGAACCCGCCCTTCAAACGCATGCAGATTCAACATCAAGGTGAGCTTCCAAAGTTCTCGGGAGTTGGCGTAGGTGAGCAACATAACATTTAGACCAGCTTGATCTTACCCTTTGTCAGTAGGCAAGTGATTACTTTCTCTAGCGACGCGCTCAGGTCTCCGTCCGGAATTCTCAGAACACCCTGCCTCACAAGGTCGGCGACCATGCACACATACTATGGTTCCTCCCAAGCGTACGAAAGGCCATAATGAACGGCTAGGTTTCCCCAATCGTAAATGCGATCAATGGCATCCGTTGATGGGTTAATCTCTAGACCGAGGGTTTTACAGGTGTTGATGAGATGAGAAAATCTAAGTGCTGCAGCATCAATTTGAGAACCCTTGAATTTACTTGTTTCCTCTGTGTCGAGCAATGTTCTCTGTACAGTGACTTCAACCGCCTCCCGAAGTAGCGCGACGGATGCGAATCTGCCTGAACCATGGGAGAGCAAGAGGTCGACTGCACCATTGGTTATGTCGATTTCCATGACCGAAGTCGAACCACTTGGCTCTTCTCTCTTTTGGAATTCGCAGCCCAATGTTTCAAGAGCTTTCTCCACGTAGTAGTCGAAATTGCCCAACATCTCTCGAACAGCATTTGCTTCGGTGTTCACGTGGAGATATGATCTAAGCATGCGTGTGTAGCTGGCAATTTCATTTGAAAACGTCTTTTTCTGTAATGCCGTATGCTCTTCGTTAACAGTCCTCAAATCCCCTTCGAGCAACTCCAGAATCCAGTTAAGCGATTGATGGCACATCAAAGCGTGTGCGGCAAAATACTTGAACTTCTCAGATAGATTGTCCAGTTTCTCTTTGCGAAGCGGGAAGGCCCACCTAACTATGTTGGCGGGTTCTCCTAATTCCTTCAGGTCAACGCTCAAAGCCTTATCGCGACAGCAATTCTCAAGGCGTTTCTCATGGTGAGCCAAGAACTCCTCAAGGCTGGTGCGCAGCGATCTAATAATGTTCGAATCAGGTGACAGTCCTCGGTCAAGCAGGCTTGGCAGCGTTAAGTTCTCGATCTCCACCGAGTATTGCCTAGGATCAACAAGGGTAGACATGCTCGTCCCAGACATTGTTAGCAATGTTTACAACTTAGCATTTGCCAAAAGCCGTCGGGTTTGTATTACCCCCAGTGGGGGCGCTTCCCAGCAAAAGCGCGCCGAGCAAAACTTATTCGCGACATCCGCAATTAGCCGCTAATAGCGATAAGATTTATGCGAAGAGGAGAGAGAGCGGTAACCCAACCGCCACTCTCTGAGAGTGATGAGTCCCTCCGGGCCCACCAAGGCTGTTCCTGACAAGCATCTTCGGTAACGGTATTAGGATAGTGTGAGGTAGGTTGATGACCGCGGAGGGTGAGACGTAACGGGGTTGGCCAAGTTAAGGGTCAAATCGTCTCACCCCCAATGGAAAAGTTGCGGGGGTTGCCAAACCTCCACGTGGAACTGGTTCTTCTTCGAGTAGGTAGGACAATCTTCACTCCCCTAGAATCTATTGCCGGTTTCCTGAAAAAGCATCCGGAGAACACAAAAGCTAGACCAGTTACATTCGGACAGGGTGCATCTCATGGCTGAGACGGAGGATGCTGAGCGGAGGGAGCTTCGCGCAGAGTTTGTTCGTGCATTTTTGTCAGCGGCTCATTACTCCGACTTTGAGATCGGCATGCTTGGTGACCTTTCGAGGGTGAAGAGCGAGCATGTGGAGGCGCTGCTGAACGCGAAGCTAGAGGAGATGAAGGCGATCGAGGACGTGGTCAGGAATCCCCCGGAGTTCAAGTTGCTGGGGGGCGCCGACAAGAAGAAAAGAGATTGACCGGCGATTTGGCATTGCCTGTCGAGAGCGAGGTGAGCCTTGTTGAGATCAAGTCGCTTCTGGAATCGAAATGGCCTGAATTTCATTCTGAGTGGGCATGCGGGTGTGTGTGAAGAACTTGTCCGTGTTTGTGCGCATGAACATGAACTAGATTCGCATTCAACAGCAGATCCCAGTTCCCTAGCATTTCCTCTGTTGGTCCCTCGCCTGCCATGCTGTGTTGCTCGTCAAGGATGATGCAGCGGTTTGACGTGTCGGCTGCAAGTTCAAGATCGTGAGTAGCTGTTATGATTGTCTTGCCGCTATCATGCAATTCATTGAGGAATCCTTCTAGCCAGACTTTAGTGCGAGGGTCGAGATCTGAGCTGGGCTCATCCAGCAGGAGGACGTCGGGGCCCAATGAAAGAACGGAGGCTAAAGCCACTTTCCGCTTTTCGCCCTCACTCAAGCTCTGTGGGCTACGATTTCTGAGATGCTGAATTCTCAAGATAGAAAGCGCATCATTCACCCGTCTCTCCACGTCCTGTTCAGGCAGGCCAAGTTGCAGAGGGGCGAATGACACTTCTTCCCAGACCACTGGCGAGAACAGCTGGGAATCAGCATCCTGAAAAACCATCCCCACCCTTCGTCTGAAGTAGCGGGCGAATTCACTTCTATTCAACTCCATTCCCGCTTCACTTAATGTAGACCCAAACGCTCTGACGGTTCCTGACGAGGGGAAGACTAGGCCGCATAATATCTTGAGGAGCGTGGATTTTCCTGAACCATTCGCGCCGAGAATAGCGATCGAATCCCCAGCCTTGACGTTCATCGAAATGCCATTCAACGCAGAATGATTGCCGGAGTAGCGGTAGCACACATTCTGCAGCTCGAAGACGAGCTCACCATCTTGGGCCATCTCAGATCACGTTGATTACGGCGATATTGCGAAGCATGAGTAGTATCACGCCCAATCCGACTAGAAAACCTAGAAAAACCCAGTCAAACGGTTGAGTATGGAACCTAGCAACGGTTCTGACTTTCCCGTCGTAGCCGCGTGAAATCATTGACAAATTAACAAGCTCACTCATATTCATTGACCGACGGAAAAGCACTCCAATCGTTGCACCCAACCACTCTCTCACATTTGCACTACGTTCGGGGCTTAGTGTTCTGCTCTTTAGGGCAAAGGACATGTCTTGTGCAATGCCTACCAAGACGAACACGTACCTGTAGGTCATTCCGAGTATCATCACGAAGGCCTTTGGAACCTTGAGACTTTGAAGGGATGCTAGCAGGTCAGTCCAGCGGGTGGTCAGAGCGAGCAAGATCACGAAAGAGATGGCAGCTCCTGTCCTCAAGACAAAGAGGACGGCCCCTTGAACGCCCGGTACCGTGATTGAAATCGTCCATGGAGACGCAAACGGACCCAGGGGTTGACCCTTACTTAGGAGGACGAAGAGAGGTTGTCCGGGAACGATGAAGTTGAACATAGCCGGCACAGCAATGATCAATGTGAATAGTGGGATGAAGAGCCAGACTCTCTTCAGGTAGTAACCAAGCCTCACCTTCGAGGCAACAGCAAGAAGAATAGCGACGCCGATAATAGCCAGAACCCACTCCACGCGGTTCACAAGGATGATGCAGACGACAAGCCAAAGCACTCCGATCAGTTTGAAACGAGGGTCAACGAATTGCAGCAACCCTCTCTTGCACGCGTAGCCTTCAGCGTAGCTGGATTCATCGAAGAAACCTGAGAAGGCTCCGATGGTTCTATCCACTATGCTCTTCTTGCTAGGCCCTGTTACCGTGCACCACGGACAAGCGCCGACGGCTGGTCTCTGACTCAGCCATTCAGGAAGCATCTGAAATCACACCTCTTCTGGAGGTACAGGGTCTGAGACGATAGCTCTTGATTTAACTCGGTAGAACGCGAAAAGACACAAACCAAGAATAGACACCCCAATGGCAGCTGCGAGCACATACGCCAAGCTAAGTTGGGTGAAGGTCGTTGCCCCAGGCACGCCGTAGCCACTCAAAGGAGCATTGTATAGACTCTCCAAGCTCGTGAGCCCGGCAGGGGACGTCATCCCGAATAGTGTTTCTAGCTGGGAAGCGCTCCATTCGGCAAACGCCGATCCCGGAGCCAACAAACCCAGAGGGACCAGTACTACCAGAACGGCGAGAAGTACCCACAGTCTTCTGAAAATTGAGCGCTGTGGCGCTGGAGACTGCACATTCACCATCGGCGTGGGAATACTCTGGAGTATCGGAGTTGCCAATACAGACTGGTCGGAACGCATCATGTAGGAAACCAAGAAACCAGTTGCAGCTGCGTCGACAAACCCGAAAATAAACAAGTGAGAAATCAACATGGCCGGAATCGTTACAGATAGCGGAAAAGGAGCGTAGAGAGGACTCCCATTAGCAGTGTGGTACAGTAGAGGCTGGACACCTAATTCTATGGCACAGCACAGAGCCGCAGCGTTCAATCCTATGTATCCAGCAGCCGCGGCCGCCAACCAACGTCTGCGAGACAAGAGAGGAGCACGAGTCGCCAGCAACTTGTAGACATAGTAGCTGACAAAGGACATCACAAGCCCCATGTTGAACGAGTTAGCAGCGAAAGTGGTTATTCCTCCGTCTCCAAACAAGAGACATTGAATCAGCAGAGCACCAGTAACACCCAGAAACCCGAACCAAGGCCCCAAGGTTAAGGCAAGGATAGCCGCCCCAACTGCATGCCCCGTTGTGCCTCCTGGCGCTGGAAAGTTGAACATCATTATCACGAATGAGAAGGCCACCCCAAAAGCAAGCCAAGGTATTTGCTTAGTCTTGAGATTCTTCTCCACTTTCCTAGACGCCACGAACCACAACGGGATCATGAATATGTAGAAGAAAATGAACGTCGAAGGCCCTAGATACCCATCCGGAATATGCACGCTAGGTCACCAGTATTACGACTTCGCTAATTAGTATTACTCTAATAAACTGTTGGAATGGTGCGGATGCACGATAATCACTTGATCCGCTGGATAGGACATCATATCAGAAGCTGAAAGCCGAAATCATGATATGTTCAAAGTTGCACTTGGATGGGAGGTGTGCTGTTCTTGGTGAAGGTGGACAGGTTTAGCTTCTCCACGCCTCCAAAGTTGATGAAGCAATTTGATGATTCGCTCAGAGCAATAGGATACAAAGACCGATCGAAAGGGCTACAGGTTGCGATGCGGAACTTCATCACAGAATATACCTGGAAAGGAGAGAGGAGCAAACTTGGAGCAGGCGCGGTTCTGTTAACCTATGACCACCGATCCCACGGAGTCCAAGAAGCACTCACTGACGTTCAACACCACTATAGAGACGCAATAAACTCCACGACACATATCCACCTTGACGAATTTCGATGCCTAGAGATAATCTCAGTCAAAGGCAGATTGGAAAGAATTCAGGGCATGGCCAAAGACCTTATGAAAACGAAAGGTGTCACACAGCTCAAACTGTCAACAGTATCTCTGTAATGAATACTGACTAGTTGAACTCGACATTATTCAGTGTCGACTAAACGGTTTAGAGTTGGATACACACTAAGGTAAACTGTGAAGCAGTTGTCCGACTAGGAAACCCCGCAGGCTGATAACCATCCGGTGTTCGCGGAGCCAAGCACGGGAACTGCAGGGGGTTTAAATCCCACCGATTACGCCAATTGATGAACCCAGTACATTCGTTTCCACAGGAGGAAAACTCTATCCTCGGGCCCGTGGATAAACAAGGATACGGAAAATCAATAGTCCGATAATTCATTCAGCCTTTTCGAGTGAGAGATGGAGTATAAAGAATATCTGTCTCCGCGCTCTTTGAGCAAACAATTCTCGTCTAGGGATTGATGAAATGGCAGGGCAATCACGCGGTTTTGATACCAGAACGGGTTTCCTTTATCTAAGAAAGTGGACGGTAGTAGCCATTGCCACCGGCATAGTCGCCGGCATCGGAGCATTAGCTCTAATTCAAGGCATTGATTTCTTCACGAAGCTATTCCTAGTGGGGATAGTGGGATATGCGCCGCCGTTACCCGGTGGCGAGACACAAACTCATCTGACTACCATCATTATCGCCCGGCCTTGGCTAATACCCGTCTCCACAACGCTGGGGGGATTGCTGAGTGGCATATTGGTTGCAAAGTTAGCTCCCGAAGCCAAAGGTGTGGGAACTGACGCTGCGATAGGTGAATTCCATAAAGGGCACGCCCTGATTCGCACTCGCGTACCACTCGTTAAACTCCTCACCTCGGCCATCACGATAGGTTCAGGGGGAACCTCTGGCCGTGAAGGGCCAATAGCCCAGATAGGCGCCGGTTTGGGCACTCAAATTGCTAAGGCATTCAAGCTTACGGAGCGGGAGAGAAGAATCGCCCTCGCAGCGGGACTCGGAGCGGGTATTGCCGCGATCTTCAAAGCTCCCTTGGCTGGCGCAATTCTCAGTGGTGAGATCTTCTACAAGCACGATTTTGAGGCTGAAGCCATGATTCCAGGATTCGTAGCTTCAACGGTGAGCTATTCAATCGTAGGTTTCGTGACTGGTTGGCAGCCAATCTTCAGTACCGGGGTCAACCCCGTCGCTTTCACTCATCCAGAATCACTCCTGCTGTACGGAGTTCTAGGCGTTGTCTGCGCTGCGTTCGCGCATTTGCTCTTCAAAGTCTACTTCCGAGTTAATGACATGTTTGAGAGGCTCCGAATACCCGGCTTCGTGAAACCTGCAATCGGTGGACTTGTGACGGGAGTGATCGGTATTTTTGTGCCCTCGGTTCTGGGCGTAGGGTATGGCTGGGCGCAGCTTGCGCTCAACCAGAACTACCAAACCCTGCCCCCAATAATGATACTTCTTGCGGCTTTCGCTGAGATTTTCGCCATGTCATTTACGTTGGGTTCAGGGGGCAGTGGAGGAATCTTCGGCCCATGCGTGGTAACTGGAACAATGATCGGCGGCGCATTCGGTTACTATGCGCAACAAATGTTCCCAGGAACGGTTACCAACCCGTCGAACTTTGCCATTGTAGGCATGATGGCATTCTTTGGCGGTGCCGCGAAGTCACCGTTGGCCGTGATCGTTATGGTAGCTGAGATGACCGGCGGCTATGGGCTCCTCGCACCATCCATGGTCGCTGTCGTCGTAGCATATTTGCTCACCGGCAGTCTGAGCATATTCTACAATCAAGTGGAGAGCGTGGAAGATTCCCCAGCCCACTTTGAGGAGTATGAGACCTTAACCCTGAAGAGAATCTTGGTCGCCGACATTATGACGAAAAACGTGCAATCAGTAAAGCCAACCACTAACATCAACGTAGCCCAAGACTTGATGCAAATAGACCAAGTAGGCGGCTTGCCAGTGTTATCCAATGGCAAATTGGTAGGGATGGTCACTAAGACCGACATGCTCAAACTTGAACCTTCGAAACGAGAAGAGGCAACAGTCAGCGATGCTATGACCAGGCAATTGGTCATCGCATATCCCGAGGAAGACCTGTTTTCAGCGTTGACGAGAATGATGACCAAGGGCGTTGGCAGACTTCCAGTCGTTTCGCATGACAATCGCGAAGCAATGATTGGCATAATCGCGCGCACTGACATTGCAAAGGCAATTGAGAGCCATCGTTTCAGGCAAGACTCTGCCGGAGAGCAAGATCATTGAGCGCTGTTAGCCAATTGATTAGCTAGCTTTTCCGTTTCTGCACAAACTTCATCGATAGTCCATTTGTGAAGAGGCAACTCGTTAGGCCGGGCACGGTGTGGTCTTTCGAGATTCCATCCGCCTTTGCGTACGTCATCCGAGGGATGGGCGCAATGAAATCCGAACCACCACAAGTTTGCGTTCTTCCAGATAGAATCCTCTAGACCCTGTTTCGCGAATGAGAACGGGAGTTATCCCCAGTGTTGAGATGGAAACTCATCGAGTGACAAACCTATAGGATCTCAGGAAAGGCAAAAGAGCTGATCTGCTCACTTCGCACCGAGAATTGCGTGGTGCGAGTTTGCTGAAACATTTAGGTCGTCTTCAACTCTTGCACATCATCGTAGGATTCTATTCGCGTTGTGACCATGGCTTCATGGTACCGCAAGGTTCATTCAGCGGAGCCTTGAACAAGCATTGCACGGCAGATACCTGATGACGATCAGTTTTCGGAGGAGGGAACACGTCCCCGAGAAGGTACCAACTGAGAACCGAGATTCACTTAGGCGGGCGTGTGAGGAATTTGGTAGAAGGGATCTTTACAAACCGTTGAGCTGGCTGCTGAATCTTAACATCAGGTGGTTGGATAGAAATTTAGAATATTTCTTGAAGCGTGGGCGCTACGTAGTGGCTGCCAATGTAATGTTGTATGAATCAAAAACTGACCGCGCGAGGAAGCATCTTGAGGAAGCTCTTCGATCGGTAAAGGTTGGTTCACCAAGACATCGACGCCTGACTGTCGTCTTAGCGAATCTAGATATAGTATCGAAAATTGCTAAGAGGTCTTGGGAGTTGGCGGGCAAGTACCAAGCGAGGAACGTCGCGGAATCCGTTAGCCCAGTCTCTGGCAAGAGGTTGCGAATTGCGGGCGCTCCACTGTTCGCTCGGATCTTGGTAGCCGTTGACGGGTCAAAGAGCGCCGCCAAAGCAGCTGAGCTTGCAGTGAAATTAGCCAAGCGCAACGCGGCGGATCTGATAGTAGTCTCTGTAGTTCCTAGGCCAACGTATCGGTTTGCGTCTGTTCCTGAGGTTGGCGTTCCGCCGATAAGTTTGGGTGACTACTATACCTATGCGGCAAAGGACGCTGAGAAGGGGGTCAATCAAGCGGTCTCGTTGGCTAAAGGGCAGGGTGTCGAGGCGCAAGGGCGTGTCTTAAAGGCTTCTTCTGTTGTCCAATCAATAACAGATTACGCCAATGACAAAGAGGTAGATCTAATTGTGTTGGGAACTAGGGGTTCAGGTGGCTTCAAGCGACTTCTCATGGGAAGCGTCTCGAACGGTGTTGTTGCTCACGCACATTGCCCCGTTATGGTTGTTAGATAATGCACTTAGCACTCCGAACTTCAACCTGCAAATCAGCATGTTTAGGATAGCATGATATAGAAGAACCAACGCGGCTCTGATGCCCGAACCGGTTTTCTTTACCTGAGAAAGTGGACTGTAGTATCAATTGCCACCAACATAGTCGCCGTCCTCAGGGGATTGGTTTCTTCACGAAACCGTTTTTGGTCACGAGAGACGACCGCGGCTTCTGGTGGATTCAGGCACGGTGAAAGAAGTGACTCATTGCAGCTGATAGGCCATTCGTACGTATTGCTTAGTCTGTCCTTTACGCTAGACGGCATAGAGTCTTCCTTCATTCCATGTTGCAGGTTTCGGCTCCACCCAGTTTTGAATGCGAGCTCCCGCCAGAATAGGTGTCGCCCATGTTGAGATAGAAACTTCCAGTTCTTTTCAGAACGCGCTTGAGCTCGTCGAATATCTTCAATAGCCTGGAAATATATTCGTGGAAATCAGGTTCAAATCCGAGCTGTTCACTGATTCCGTAATCTCTGAGCAGAGGGCAAAACGATTCACTCCTACCCGTCGGACAGCCACATGAGAGAGGGACTCGTACTGTTTTTCTTAGAGAGGGCTTTGATTCATCTAGGCGAGAGAGATGAGTGAAGACTCATACTTCAAAGAAATCCTTAGTCTATCTGTAGCCGCAAACATGAGGCATGCGCCGCCTATCGTTTCGCCCTATGAACCCGCGTCAACAGTAATTGACCTGATGACAAGGAAGAATGTTGGGTTTGTAGTGGTTGTAGAGAATAACCAGCCTGTGGGAGTAGTCACTGAAAAAGACATGCTCCAGAGAGCCCTCAGATTTGGGAAGAACCTCGAACTGACGCCTGTGAAGGACATAATGTCAAAACCTCCTGTGACGATTGAAGCTGAGCAAACAGTTGCAGATGCCTTGGAAATGCTGCACAGGCATAACCTCCGGAGACTGATAGTTACGCGACAGGATGCGGTGGTTGGCGTTACCACAGCAAAGATACTGTTGGAGATCGTCCAGAGTCAATACGAAATGAAAAGGCATGAACCTCATGAAACAGTGACTGATCATGCAGCCCGCAAAATAAGGATCGCATATGTAAGCACATATCCCCCACGCGAGTGTGGCATAGCTACGTACACCAAACATCTTGTGGAAGCGGCTTCCTGGTTTTGTTCACGCTCCGTGACTTCCCCAGTGGTTGTTGCGGTGAACGATAGAGGCGCACACTACGACTACGAGATTCAAGTGAGGGCCCAAATCGATGTCAATGACATTCGTTCCTATGAGAGAGCCGCGCAGTACCTCAATGCTTCTGACGTAGATGTTGTGAATTTACAACATGAGTATGGTATCTACCGTGGAGAATGGGGCGAATACGTCACTGAGTTCCTGCATATGATCCGGAAACCGGTTGTTACCACGCTTCACACGCTCCTTGAAGAGCCGGTTCCCGATGCAAGGAAAGCATTGGAACGAATCCTTGAGCACAGTGACTTGGTCATTGTGATGGCAAAGGTTGGCGTGAGAATACTCGAGCGACTGTATGGTAGATCTGCGGACAGAATTAGGTACATACCTCACGGATGTCCGAACGTACCATACATTGGAACTGCGATGATGAAACAGAGCTTGGGGTTGCAGAATCGGGTCGTGCTATCGACTTTTGGATTGCTGAGTCGCGGAAAGGGAATTGAATACGCGATCCAAGCACTCCCACAGATACAGAGAGAACGTCCAGAAATCTTGTATCTGATTATTGGTGAGACGCATCCTGATGTCAGGAAACGCGAAGGCGAAACCTACCGACAATTCCTGCTTGATCTGGCTGAATCATTGGGGATGGAGAATAATGTAAGATTCGTGAATCGGTTTCTTGCAGAAAACGAGTTGATCAACTACCTTCAAGCGACCGATGTCTACGTTATTCCCTACCCGAATCGAGAGCAGATCAGCAGTGGAACTCTCTCATATGCTATGAGCACAGGAAGAGCGATTGTTACAACACCCTTTCTCCAAGCTGAAGAAGTGATATCTAATGGTGCCGCGT
>Ga0187870_1001545_pt1 | contig 20863 bp, 15 predicted proteins | sample June2016WEW_13_1_3_FD_132974 | JGI IMG/M metagenome (GOLD analysis project Ga0187870, IMG submission 132974) | Peatland microbial communities from SPRUCE experiment site at the Marcell Experimental Forest, Minnesota, USA - June2016WEW_13_150 | ecosystem: Environmental > Terrestrial > Soil >... | reverse complement strand
GAGATCAGCAACGCCAGGTTGATTGGGTGTTCGAGGACGCAATCAAGAGCGTGAACGACTTGAACCACATGGTCCAAACAGAGATTCCAGGTCTGTACACGCAGATTGCCAAAAAGGAGTGGTCGAACCGCATCCAGCCGGTCCCGCCGGTCCGAAAGTGAGGAAGAGAACTCAATCAGGGACAGTATCACATGCACGGGACGCATCCGGTAACGCACGAAAGTCGTGATCGTAGTCGTGGGTTTTTTTAACATCCATAAACCCACGACTACGATCACGCTCACGACCAGGAGCCATGACAGAAGGGGCAAGGCGCATGATGGGCTGCTTAAAAGATGTCGCCGAGGGCGAAGTGGATGGTGCCGCGAGGGTCGGCCAGGCGCAACGGAGATCCGCCGCTTTGAATCAGCGTGTCGAGGCGGAGGGGATTGTAGGAAAAGATCAGGCGGCCAGGCAGGTGGACCACCGGCAACTGCAAACGGAACTCGGCACCGACGGAGACTCTCAGCAAGCGGTTGGTTTCCTCGATCAGGCTGAAGCCCTGGTCGAGGCTGGAGCTCTTGCGTGAGAGACCGCTCCAGCCAAAATCTGCAAATGCAGCGGCGCTCAGCGGTCCCTGAATCGGAATCCGATATTCCACGGAGACGGAAAGGACGGTATCGGCCCCGACCGGGGTGGGGGCTGCCTGGGACCCATTTTCAAAAGCCCATGGCGACATGTTCCCGCGATTGAATCCGCGCACGATCTCATCCCCAGGGAAGAAGCGTCGATCCAGCGTCAGCGGCACATTGTTTTGCGGTCGCGTGACAGCTCCTTGCATTCGGAAGGCAAAGGAATTTCTTCCGCGCGTGATCGGATCGGCCACATATTCTGACAGACGAAACGACTGCGCGGTCGTGTCAATCGTGCGCAAAAACAGCTCGCCGGACCAGGAATCCGTGGTTGTAAATCGAAATCCGCGCATCCCCGTTCCTTCACCTTGCGTTGAGTTAAACACGAAGGAAGGCGAAAGATCGGTTCTCCTCTGGATGGTGGTCACGGTCCCTGAGCTGTCTCCCACCACATCGTCGGCTGTGGTAAGCCTCTCAAACTGGCCGCTCAGCCCCACCTGCATTTTTGTAGTCACCGGATACGCACCCGATAGTCGCGTGCCGGTGGATTTCTGCCGGAGGAGATGCACCAAGTCCGTAGCATCGGGCAAGATGCTGGCGACATTGAAATTGGTCAGGCGATGGAAAATTGACAGGCCGAGAGTGAACGGGAAACCTAGAAAGCGGCTGCCTACGATGTCAAGCAACATGTTGGATTGCGCCGCGCCGCCGTCCATTTGCATGGTGAGGCTTTCTCCCAATCCCAACAGGTCGAAGGCGCTATAGATCGTCCCCAGGTATCCGCCGGCAATGCCTCCCGTTCCCCCGGTGCCATAAATTCCCTGCCTGTCCTTCTCCTTCACCTTGAACGTAATATCGAGAGCTTCGGTCTTTTCGTTCATCTCGAGAGCCACGTCGGAGCGCTCGAGTTCCTTGACCATCCCGCTGCGATTCAGATGTTTGATCGTTTTGTCGATTTTCGCTGAATCAAAGACCTCTCCCTCACGCGGCACCACTTCACGTCGAAGGAATTTGTCGCGAATACGCCTGTTCCCCTTAAACTCGATCCGTCCGATGGCTACCGGATCGCCGGCGGTGATTCGGTAGAGAGCGCGCACCGTCCGGTCCTTGTCGTTGACGGCTTGCTCCAGCTGCGCCAGCGCCAGCGCGTAGCCCGCATGCCCAAGAGCCTCGACCATCTTCTGTCGCGCGGTCTCGAGCTTCGAAGAGTCGTAGTCGGCAGGCACCTTGATCGACGCGAATATTTTCGCAACATCGGACGACGCTACCTCGGCATTCCCTTCCAGCTTGACCGACTCGAGGCTGAAGCGGGGCCCTTCGACAATCGGGATCACAAGAGACAGCTTTTGCCCTGCGCCTCTAAGGCCGGGAAATGGAATCCACCAGTGTCCCGTAAAGTTACTCGCAAAGATCTGCGGTTCACCGATGCTGACCGCCGCAAAACCGCGCGACTGATAGTAGCGGCGCAGACTCTCCAGATCCGCGGTAAGGCTCTCGCGTAGATACGCGCCCTGGCTCATCCATGGCGCGTAAAGAGGAGTCGGACGGGATTGCTGAAACTGGTCGAGCAACTCTGCGGATGGAATCGATGTGTTCCCGCTGAAGCGCACCTCCCCGATTGCCAGGTGAGGCCCCTCGTTCACGCTCAAACGCACTCGCGTCGTGTTGCCCTTGCCATCCTCGGTCAGCACGCGCACGTCCGCAAAGGGATACTTTCGAGCTCGGAAGTAGTCACGCACCACGTTCGCGGCCTTGACCGCCGTGGAAGGCTGGTAGGGCATCGTCTCCTGCGGAATCAGCTTCTCCGTTTCCAGCAGGCGGTGAAGCTGGGCGTCTTCCGCAGGTCCTACTCCTTCGATGGCAAACTCCGATACGAAAGGCAGCTCGTGCACAAGATAGATAACGTCAATCTGCGTGGGCCCAGCATCGCGCGTCTGAATATCGAGATTCTGAAATACTCCCAGGTCGAAGAGCTTCCGCAGGTCATGGCCGGCCCGACCTGCGTCATAAGCTTTTCCAGGAACAGAAGAAACATAGTGGAGAATCGTGTCGGTAGGAATGCGCTCGTTGCCCGAGACTTGCACACTGCGGACTAAGGGGTGGTTCTGATCCTGGGATTTAAGATTGTTGGCCGCCCCTAAGAGGCAGCACACGATTGCGATGTAAGAGATCTTCACTGCCAAACCCAGACATTATACTCCGCCACCGCGCCCTCGTTCCAAAGAATCGGTGCTTGCGAAAACCTGTCAAGCACAAGAACGTCCAAGTCCAGGTCGAAGTCTGAGGGTCTGTCACGGAATAACAGGCCCACTTTGCTGCTGGCCCCCAGGCTCGCTGGCAAGGCGCGAGCGACGAGCATACCCGGGGTGGTATGTAAGGAGCGAGCAACGCAGCCAGCGAGCCTGCGGGCCGCAGCCCGGAGGGGCGTGGCGGCGGGCGGGCATCTGCTGCGTTGCCGCTCCTCGCGGGATTTGCCACTGTCTGAATGGCAGGTGGCTTCCTTACTTCAGCAGACGGGGAATTAACGCTGCAACTCTTTTATTAGCAGTTACTTGCGAACGTACATTGAGCTTGACACTCCCCGGCAACAATGTTAGATTCCGCATGCACTTTCCCGCTAATCGCGAGATCTTTGCTTAGGTTCGGTTTCGGGCCTGTGATATCAGCCAGAGCGGAGGTTTGACGTATGTACCCCGAGGAAAACCTGTACACAAAAGATCATGAGTGGATTCACGTTCAGGGAGATGTGGGAATTGTAGGGATTACCGACTACGCCCAGCATGAACTCGGGGACGTAGTCTACGTGGATCTCCCGGAAGTGGGAGATACTTTCGAGGCAGCTGAGCCATTCGGTTCCGTCGAATCGGTGAAGGCGGTCTCGGAAGTATTCAGCCCTGTCAGCGGTGAAGTCATCGAGGTGAATTCCAAGCTGGAGGACAGTCCGGAGCTTGTCAATGAGTCGCCTCATCAGAAAGCCTGGATGATCAAGATTCGGATTTCCAATACCGAAGAGCTTAAGGAAATGCTCAGCGCGGAAGAGTACGAGGAATACGTTCAGGAACTCTCGGGCTCCTAGGAGCTAAGCTGAGCATACAAGGGGCATTTCGATTTTTTGCCACACTGCGCGTGGCCATCCGGCAATTCGATGCGGGAAAAATCGGAATGCCTCTTTGTTTCTTAGCTCTCGCCATCCAGGCCCCCATAAGGACCCCACGGCGGTTTACAATCCCATGCACCTCGTCTTCATTGGCGCGATGGCGCAGATAAGGTTTCGGTCCCCATAGACGTTATCCACGCGGCCGACCGCGGGCCAGAATTTATTTTCGCGAGTCGCGGCCTCGGGGAAAGCAGCTTCCATGCGCGAATAGGGATGTTTCCATTCCTCAACCAGGAGTGCTCTGGCGGTGTGCGGGGCGTTTTTCAACGGGTTGTCCGTCGCGTCCATTCTTCCCTGTTCGATCGCCTCGACCTCCTTGCGGATTGCGATCATGGCCTCGCAGAACCGGTCCAACTCCTCTTTCGATTCACTTTCCGTGGGCTCCACCATCATCGTGCCGGCGACCGGGAAGGAGACGGTGGGAGCATGGAACCCGTAATCCATAAGACGCTTGGCTACATCGTCCACTTCTATGCCGGCGCTCTTTTTCAGCGGCCTCAGGTCAAGGATGCATTCGTGAGCCACCATCCCGTACTTGCCCTTGTAGAGCACGGGATAGTAAGGGTCGAGCCGGTTCGCGATGTAGTTGGCGTTCAGAATTGCGTATCGTGTGGCTTCGGTGAGTCCCTTGGCGCCCATGAGCGCGATGTACACCCACGAAATCGGCAATACGCTCGGGCTTCCCCATGGCGCCGCGGAAACCGGGCCGATGCCGTTCTTGCCCCCTACCGCCGCGACAGGATGCGTCGGGAGAAAAGGCACGAGGTGCGGTGCAACCGCGATCGGACCCATTCCCGGACCTCCTCCGCCGTGAGGGATCGCGAACGTCTTGTGGAGATTGATGTGGCAAACGTCGGCGCCAATATCAGCCGGGCAGCACAGGCCGACCTGGGCGTTCATGTTGGCGCCATCCATGTAGACCTGGCCTCCGTGCGCGTGCACAATGGCGCAGATCTCCTTGATTGCTTCTTCGAACACCCCGTGCGTTGACGGGTAGGTGACCATCAATGCACCCAGGTTCGCGGCGTGGGCTTCTGCCTTGGCCTTGAGATCTGTCACGTCCACGTTTCCCAGTTCATCGCATTCGACGATCACAACCTTGAACCCGGCCATGACGGCGCTTGCGGGGTTGGTCCCGTGAGCGGAGTGAGGGATCAGGCAAATGTCTCGCACGCTTTCTCCGAGGCTTTCGAGGTATTTGCGAATTACCAGAAGACCGGTGAATTCACCTTGAGCCCCGGCGTTCGGCTGCAGCGAAACGCCGGCGAAGCCCGTGATTTCAGCCAGAGAATGTTCCAGCTGCCGGAAAAGCTCCCGATAGCCCTCGGTCTGATCTTGTGGGGCGAATGGATGCATCTGGCTGATCTCCGGCCAGCTCAGCGGGAACATTTCTGCCGTGCCATTGAGCTTCATCGTGCAGGAGCCGAGCGGAATCATGGAAGCCGTGAGGGAAAGGTCGCGGGCCTCGAGGCGGCGCATGTAACGCAAAAGTTCCGTCTCGGAATGAAAGCGGTTGAATACGGGCTGTGTAAGATAACTGCTCGTGCGCGCGTGGGGCGCCGGATAGCAGGTCTCGGCGGCGTCTTGCGGCAATGCGATCTGCGGCGTTTCCTGGGCCGCTCCGAAAATCGCGAGCAAATCCTGGATGTCCACAGCTGAGACCGTCTCATCCAGGCTGATTCCCACGGCCGAGTCGCCCAAAACGCGCAGGTTGATGTGCCGGGCACGCGCCCTGTCGAGAATCCCGGCGAGAGGCCGCTCACCCAGTTCCACACGCAAAGTGTCAAAATACAGCTGCGGCCCGACAGCATATCCGAGTTTTTCGAGTCCCCGGGCCAGAGCCGCGGTGAGAGCATGAATGCGCTGGGCGATCTTACGGAGTCCGCACGGGCCGTGATGAACGGCGTACATGCCGGCCATCACGGCGAGCAACACCTGTGCCGTGCAAATGTTGCTGGTCGCCTTTTCGCGCCTGATGTGCTGCTCGCGGGTCTGCAGCGCGAGCCGCAATGCCGCATTACCATGCGGGTCTTTGGATACGCCTACGATGCGTCCAGGCATGTGGCGCTTGTATTCATCGCGTGCTGCCATGTAGGCCGCGTGCGGCCCGCCAAACCCGAGCGGCACCCCGAATCGTTGGGTCGTGCCGATGGCGATATCCGCGCCGAATTCCCCCGGCGGCCGCAGCAGCGCGAGGCTGAGCAGATCTGCGGCCACCGCAACCAGGGCGCCGGCCCGATGGGCTTTCTCAACAAAAGAGGTGTAATCAACAATGGCGCCGTCCGTAGCCGGATACTGAATTAAAACGCCGCAGACAGGCTCGGAAAAATCGAAATCCTCATGATCGCCGACCAGTATTTCGATCCTCTTGGCGTCGGCTCTCGTCTTGACGACCGCGATCGTCTGCGAATGGCACTTCTCCGAAACAAAGAAGCGGTCGACCTGTTTCTTGCTCAAGGCATAGCACATGTTCATGGCTTCGGCCGCGGCGGTCGCCTCATCCAGAAGAGACGCGTTGGCGAAGGGCAGGCCGGTCATGTCCGCGATCATCGTTTGGAAATTGAGCAGTGCCTCGAGGCGCCCCTGGGAGATTTCCGGCTGATACGGGGTGTACTGCGTGTACCATCCCGGATTTTCAAGAATGTTGCGCTGGATGACCGGCGGCGTAATGCAGTCGTAATAGCCCATTCCGATGTAGGATCGGAACACCTTGTTCCGGGATGCTATCTCGTGAAGCCGATTGAGGACGGCATGCTCGCTCTGTGCCTCCTCGAGGCGCAACGGCTTATTCAACCGGATTTGGGCCGGGATTGTCTTATCAACTAATTCACCCAGGCTGGAGAGGCCGAGGACTTTTAACATCGCCCGGCTGTCATTTTCGCTGGGGCCGATATGCCGATGAACGAAGCTGTCCGCATCGTTTAGGATTTCCTGATCAGTAAATTTTTTTTCTTTCCTAGAATCTCTTGAAGCCATGATCCATCCATCTGATATGAAGACGTTAGCCAAGATCTCAATTACACGGCCCGTTACTATACAGGATTTGCGCGGGTCATTTCCACTCATCCTCTCTAACTTCCACTCTCCCCCACGTGGACTTGAACTTAGACCTGGACGTGGACTTGGACGTTAAGGTTTATCTAACCGCCATTCTGTCCACCCGGCAGAAACCGGTTGAGCGTTCGCAGAAAGTAGCGCGCCAAGGCAAGCAATGTCACGATGATGACACCGTTCATGGCCAGGTGAATAATGGCTTGCCAGCGGATGAAATCCGCCGAGGATGTGTAGACTCCGATCCTCAGCCGGGCAGGCATGGGGCGAAGCTCCATGTCGACGCCTGATCCGGGATCGCGCCTTGGTTCCAGACCTCGACGCATGCCGGGGCCAGAAACGGGAAGCTCGGCTTCATGGATATAGAGTCTGGTTCCCTGTGTGCTCACAAAACCGACAGAACCGGTAAATGCAGGCGCGAAGCGCTCCCCTTCGCTCGCCAGCACCCGGCCGGCCCTGTCGAGGAGGACCACAAAGGCTACCGTTTGACCTCGGGAGTCGATCGTTTCGGCGAAGAGGCTTTGCCATGCCGTGGATTCGGAGCGCCGGGACGGACCGCGCAGCTGGGCATCGATCCCCGCGGCAACGTCTTCCGCGGTGTTGCGCAGATATTCGACCCGCAGGTCGGAAAGCCTGATAAAGTCCCATGCCGCGCTAATCGCCAGGCCAAGGCACAGTACACCCACGATCACGATGAAAGCGCGCGTCGGGAAAGCCCTCGGGCGCCCAAGTCCTTTAGTAGAGGTACTCATGATTTGATCCCATGGATCCATCGGCTCACTGGATCTTCGAGCTCTTCCCCGGGGCGCCTGAGCGCTCGGAGTTCCTCCAGACGCTGGCTCATGATCTGGAACACATCTTCCATGAGACGATGCTTTCCGGAGCGTCCATAACTTGCCGCGTCGAGCGGCGGGTCGATCCGGATGCGTAGGATCACCCCTGGATTGACATTCAGTGTCGTCGGCAAGACCACCCGGTAGCTCCCTTCAATCGTGACCGGCACGAGAGGAACCCCCGTCTCGAGCGCGAGCGTGAAGGCGCCGCTGAAGAGTTTGCCGAGATCTCCGGTGACACTGCGCGAACCTTCAGGGAAAATGACCGCGCTGGTGCCGCCGTGAATGATCTCCGCAGCCGCATGGATACTCCTGACCGCGTCGCGCGGGTTGTCCCTGTCGATGGGAATATACCCCGAGCGGCGCATGTGCCAACCCATGAACGGAGTTCGAAACAGAGACTTCTTGGCGATCCAGCGGAATTGGAGCGGAAGATAGGCCGCGAGCGACAGGATGTCATGAAGCCCGCTGTGGTTGGCAACCAGTAGTTGCGCGCGCCGGGGATCCAGATTTTCCAGTCCGGCGATCTCGACTCTTACCCGACTGAGCCAGAGGTTGTCGCGCGACCAGCATCGCATACAGAAATGCTGAAGCTTGCCGCTGCTCGAAAACAGGCTGCCCAGAATCGAGAGGGTGGCCCAAAACACCGTGCTGAGCGCGCAAGCGGTCCAGCACCAAATGGTAAAGATTTTAGCCTTGAGGCGTTCCATGGAATCGAGTCACCCGCAATCGAATGAGAATTCAGAACCTCTCAACGAGCCATCGAGTTTGGACGAACTTCTGCATCAAAACAAGTGTTTGTTCGTAATCGTGAACGCGCGCGCGCCGATCACGATATTCCGGCACGGACGGGAAGTTTCCAGGTTCGAGTTTCCTCTTGTCGGGGGAGATTTAATATCCTATAAATCAAGCCTCGGCCGGAACGCGGTTCGATGTCATCCTGAAATCGCTGATTCGGGGGTGCCTACCAGGACATATGTTCAAAACAATCTTTCTTGCCGCATTGCTAACGATTTCAACGATCTACATAATTGCCGCGTACCTGATCATACGCAAACAGCGCCGGGCAGCCCGCGACGCCCACGGCCCTGCATTGGAAAAGGTTGCGCCGTCCCTCTTCCAGCTCTTCGTCGGATTCCTCACGGACTTCCTCGACACCTTGGGCATCGGATCCTTTGCGACGACGACCTCGTTGTTCAAGCTCGCGCGCATGATACCCGACGAGCTTGTGCCCGGCACGCTGAATGCCGGTCATGCGCTGCCCACCATCACCGAGGCGTGCCTGTACATCGCGATTGTCAAGGTGGATCTCACCACGCTCTTGCTAATGATTGTGGCGGCGGTGCTGGGCGCATGGCTTGGAGCCGGAATCGTCTCGCGCTGGCCCCGCCGCACCATTCAGATCTCTATGGGCCTTGCTCTTCTGGCTGTAGCGGGATTGATGGCCTTGAGACAGCTGAACCTCATTGCCGCGCTAGGCAGCGGCACGAGCCTGGGACTGGACGGATATCTGCTCTGGTTAGGGATCTTGGGCAATTTCCTGTTAGGGGCACTGATGACCATAGGAATCGGCCTGTATGCTCCATGCATGGCGCTGGTTTATATGCTCGGGATGCAGCCACTGGCCGCGTACCCCATCATGATGGGAAGTTGCGCGTTCCTGATGCCGATAGGCAGTCTGCAGTTTATTCGCAGCAAGCGTTTCAGCCTGCGCGCCGCCCTTGGGCTGACCCTGGGAGGCATCCCCGGCGTCTTCCTTGCTTGGAAAATTGTAACGAAGATGCCGATTGAATATATCGTATGGCTCGTGGTCATTGTGGTCGTCTATACGGCAACGAAGATGCTTCACTCCGCCTGGCCTGAAGGATTTGCCGTTCTTGGCCTTAGGCATTACCACGATTTACCTATTGCACTAGGTGCCGCCCTTGGTGGGCTGATTGGTTTCTTGCTGCGTCCCTCCGTACCTCTCCTAGGTCATCTACCCTTTTCATTAGTAATCACCCGGGGAAGCCAACTTGATTTTTATTCCACTCTCAGGCCTGCAGCCGAACGGTCCTTCATTTTCTTACTGGTGGGAGTGATTCTGGGTGCAATCGCTGGAGCTTATAGTCAGAACATCAAACTCAGGACGCGCTCGACTTTAGACTGATGTGCAGAGTGTCAGGTCTGCAAGGTCCAGTTCCGGGTGCGAAAAGGCTTGAGGCTGCGCGTTCAGGCCAAAAGGTAAGCCAGTACCGGCTAAAGCCTGAAGTGGCTTAACTGCGGCAACGAGGACTTGGTGTCCTCGGAGTAATGACCAAAGCAACTTCAAAGGTTAAACAATTGCCCTTCGGGGAATCGGCTAGGAATCCAGCTTGAATCCGAGCTTGACGGTGACCTGAAATTCCTCGACCTTGCCATCCTTGATGCGGCCGCGCATATCGGTCACCTCAAACCAGCCCAAATGCCGTACGGTTTTGGAGGCTTCCGCAACCGCATTCTTTGTAGCCTCCGCAAAACTGACCGGCGACGTGCCTACCACTTCACTAATCTTGTAAACTCCAGGCATCGGTAGATCCTCCTTGATCGACTTAGCTCGTTCCACTCGCAAACTTTAGGGGCAAAGGGCCAAAGGGGTCAAGGGGCAAAGGGAGGTTACTCATGGCTTGGTGTTGATCTTGGCCTCGAGGCTTCGGATGAGTACGATGTCTTGCGCGTTTCCGCATTAAGGCCGTACACTTCTTGGCCCGGATAGTTCTTGGTGAGACGATACACCTCAACCGAAAGAAGACTCCTTGAATCCTCGACCCCTTGGCCCCTTGGCCCCTTGGCTCCTTGGCTCCTGAGGGGCGTTTTCTTTTCCGGTCCTATCGCAACGGGCGGCAGAAAACAGAGCGTACAGGCGCTGGCATCACGGAATCGGCTCCCCTGATGGACTTCCAGATGATCTCGTTCAGCTCGATGTCCGGCGCTTCGTCCGCGTCGGAAAAATCCATTTCCATGGAGCGCCTGGCGCCCGGAGCTGTTGCGGCATTCGTTTCTGTAAGCGACACCCGCGCGTCGCGGGCCGTATAGGGAGTCAGATCGGCCTTGGTTACGAAGGAACGGAACATGGGCGTTGCGGCCGCGTCGTATTGGCTCATGGGAGGCAATCCGAGAATGAGCTCCATCGTGCGCACCATGCTGCTCGTGGAATACATGGTGCTGTCGACCGACTTGCGCCTCACATAGGGACTGATGACGAGCGCGACCGTGCGATGGGCATCGACGTGATCCGGGCCGTTCTGAGCGTCATCTTCAATCACGAAGACGGCTGTGGACGGCCAAAACTTGGAATGGGAAATGCCTTCGATCATTAGCCCCAGCGCACGATCGTTTTGCGCGACATACGAGCGCGGGGTCAGAGATCCCGGACGCGTACCGTTCGTGTGGTCATTAGGCAGGCGCACGACCTGGAAGCGGGGCATGTTCCCTTCCTGCTCGAAGCGCTTCATCTCCGCCAGGAATCGCTTGGTGCGTTCGAGATCGCTGTACGCCAGGTCGAAGCCGCGATACTGTGGATCGATGTGGCCTTCGAGCGCGCCCGGCTGGGCAACAGATGGGTCGCCGGGGCGGGCACCGTTCACCACCCATTCGCCGTAGCTCCGATACGAAATGCCTGCACGTTTGCAGGCATCCCAGATATAGCCGGCGCTGGGAGCGGCAATGGGGGTGCCGCCTTCATAATCATAAGTCCGGCGCCGAGAGGAGTACTGCGACGGCCACGTCTTTTCGACATAATCGGTCGCATAGGCACCCATGGACCAGTTGTGGCCGTCTGCGCTGACCTCGGCGTCGGCGTAAAAATTATCAAGCAGTACGAATTCCCGCGCGAAAGCATGCACGTTTGGCGTCACATCCTCGCCAAACAGCGTCAGATTGCGATCGCCGTTCCCCTCGGGGACATCGCCAAGCACCTGGTCGTAGGTCCGGTTTTCCTTGATGATATAGATGACATGCTCAATCGGCGACTTCGCGCCCACGCGCGCAGGAATTGCGCTCACGCCCGGGGACGGCACCGACAGGCGTGTTTTTTCGGAGTACGGTGAGTTCGCGTAGACTTGCTGGGTATAGCCGCGCAATTTTTCCGGATCAGGCACCGGGATCACAGACACAGAGCCCTGCATCAGGCTCGCGATGTACTGCGTGTCCGGGGTGCGTTTTTTGTTCGGCTGCGGTCCCTGGGGATTAGGGAAGGATCGGCTTCCTTTGCCGTTGGCCACGTACAGGGTCTTGCCATCCGAGCTCATCGCCAAAGCGGTCGGATACCAGCCCACCGGAATAAAACCCAACACGCGACTCTCACTTCCCTTGATGTCGATTACCGCAACATCATTATTGTCGGCGTTCGCGGCAAACAAGCGGGTTCCGTCCGGGCTTGCCACCAGTGCGTTGGTAGTGCTGCCTCCGGGACTGTTCGGGTAAAGCGCGACCGAGATTCTTTCCGTGACTTTGCGCGTCCGAACATCGATCACGGAGATGGTATTGCTGTTTGCGTTTGCCACGAACAGCCGATGGCCATCCGTGGAAAACGTCATCGCGTTGGGATGGTCGTCGGTCTGGATGCGCGCGGCGACACTCATGGATGCGGAGTCGACGACGGCTACTTGCGCCGCTCCCCAGAGGCTTACCCATATGCTGCCGCCGTCGGGCGATGCGCTGCAAGTATAGGGGTGGTCGCCGACTTGGACCTTTCCAGACACCGCCCCCGTCTGCAGATCCACGGCGTAGAGATCGTTGCTCAGATTGTTGGCAACGTAGAGATGCCCGCCCGCGACGCAAAGCCCGCCGGGATAAATGTCTGCGTTGCGGCTGCCGATAGGAATCGGGCTCATGGCTGCAACCTGCCCGCCGGAGTATAAGAAGCGCAGGATGGCATTGTTTCTGCCGCCGCCGGCATAGATTGTGTTCCCATCCTGGCTCGCGCCAAGTCCAAGCCAGGTCATGTCCACCGTCGCGCTGCTGACGACCTTCTTCGCCGCCAGATCGATGACATCCACCGATTGCGTGCTATAGCCGTTATTGGACACGAGCAGATGCTTTCCGTCCGGGTGCATCATCATCGACAGCGGCAGATCGCCGACACGGATCTGCTCTCCCGCGGGCGTGAGAGACCAGCCGTTGGGCAAAAGATACGCGCCCGTGGGCAATTCGCCCGGGAGCTTTCTAGCGGCATCCTGCCGTTGGGAAGCGGCCCCGGAAATTTGCAGTAAGAGAATCAGAGACAGCGGCAGATAAGAAAATCGATTCACGACGTCCCCTCCTTCAAAGTCCGATTGCGCCGACGCATCAAGGTAGACCTATTCTAAACGAGGAGATGCCGAAAATCACAAAAAGTGCTGATTGAGTCGCGCTTGACTCCAGGCTCCGTCAATGCGTGGCGGCGCGGCGCGCCGGCCCTTTCAGGGCCGCAGAAGCCGGTGCCTCTTGGAGATTCTTAGAGTCTTTGAGTCTTCGAGGTTTGTCTTGCCTTTCAATCATGCTATCCGGATCTCAGGAAAATGGGAAACAGTTACCATTTATGAAATCGTGAACTTAGCGATCGGGGGATCATTTTGAGGGTTGGGGCTGGAGAAAAATGTTCGGCTGGAAGCTCCACCACCCGAAAGGCCACCGGGTGATGATCTCGCGCCCGAGGATTTGAGTTCGATCCACCACAAGTTCATCCCGCATCGCGCCGATGAGACCGCGGTTTTCTGGTAAGACGCAATACTGGGATGGCCCAAGCGTGATCAGGGGCAGGTCGGCATCCGATCGGTAGCCTGGCAAGAGGTAGTGTTCATCCCAGGGCTGTTTGTTGATATACAGATTCCCTTTGATCAGCTCGACGGAATCCCCAGGGCAGCCGACCACGCGCCCCAGGAGACAGTCTCGCTCTTCCCACGAGAAAAATGACCCAGAGCCAACCACTACGGTCTCCTGGCCGCCCTTGGGGGGTTGCGGGTGCTTGCGTATGTATGCAACGAGGTCGAAATGATCGGGGGAGCTGAGACGATAAACCAACCGGTCGACATGAATCGCAATCTTGGTATTGGCGGATATGCTGGTCGTCGGATCGAGCGCGAGCATGTGCAGAATTCTGCTGGAAAGAATCGGCTGCACATAAATGAATTCGACCGAAGCAGGGGCAGCGATCCACATGGTACATAATGCCGGCACTGCCATCAGAATCGAGCCCAGGATGAAAGAGGCCACGAGTTTCAGATCCCGCATGGGGTATACGGTGCGCAGGGCCAGCACGACGAGGATCAGGTTCCATATGAAGAGTGCGATGCCCAGCCCCACCATAATGCTCACGCTGACGGCCCGGAAGCCGCGCATGGCGTACCCTATGCCCTCGGGCATCGTGATAAAGAGCGCAACCGCGAGCAAAGCAGCAAGGAGGGAGGGGACTTCGGTGTAGCCAAAGACGGTTTTCAATTGGGGGAAAATACCACGGTCCGGCTCGCTGCCGCCCTTGCCCAGAAATCGTCTGGCGACCCAGTGAATCAGATAGAGCTTCAGATAGACAACTACGACTGCGAGGGCTAGCGGGGGAATGAAGGAATAGCCGGGGAAAGGATCCCGCTTAAACAGCACTCCGCCGAAATAGTAAAAAGCGAAATAGCTGGGAACGATCAGCAGAAGCATCGAGCCCCACACGGAGCCGCGCTCCTGAATTACCGCAAAGCGGCGAGCCGGCGACGTCACCACGTAGCGGATGTCCAACATAAAATCGACAAAGCTCAACTTTTCGCCGCGGCCCATGGTTGTGATAGCTCCTACAGAATCTGCTTCAGAATCTCGAAGACCTCGCTCGCTCCGGGGAGAATCCGATCCAGGCGAAAGGTACTGATGGTCTGCTCCATGGCAAAAGTAATGGCGATGGCCACGTAGCCCAGGGTTGGGAGTGGGTGTTCCAGCGCGTAACTCCAGGTTGACTGGAGACTCTTCAAAACCACCGAGATGAGTCCTCTGCTTTTCCCGATCCCCTGCTCCTGGCGAAACTGAGCCAGGACGGCCGCCTTCTGGGCACGCCAGGCATCATCCGCGAGATCGGGGATACTCCACGCCTGGATGCGGCGCACCACGTCGGTGTAATCCTTCAAGATTGCGTCACACTCACCGCATTCCAGCAGGTGGGACGAGATCTCTCCCGCCGTGTTGGGCGTCTCCTCGTGAAGAAAATGCATGAGCAGTTCTTCTTCAGTGTAATGCCTTGACACCGGCTGTCTCATCGCGGTCCTCCGGTTCTGCGCAGGGCGCGTCGCATCGTACGCGTGGCGCGAAACAGAGACGTCTTGACGGTCCCGAGACTGCAGTCTTCCATATCTGCAATTTCCTCGAGCTTCAGGTCTTGGAAGTAGCGGAGCAGAAAGACCTTTTTCTGAAGGTCCGGCAGATCCTCGACGCAGCGACGGATCCGCTCCACAACCTCCTTGCCCTCCAACATCCCCAACGGCGAAGCAGAGCCATTGCCGATAGGACGCTCTCCCAGGACTTCCCATTCGGATGCGCTGCTCGGCGGCAACTCGAGTCGGCGGCGGCGGACGCGCCAGCAATCGATGGCGTGATTGGCCGCCAGCCGGTAGAGCCACGTGGAGAACTTTGCTCTGCTGGGATTCCAATCGGACAGGGATCGGTAGAGCTTGACAAAGACTTCCTGGGTTGCATCCTGAGCCTCGCCCGCGTCTTGGATGATTCTATACACGGTGGAATAAACCCTTTGGCGATGACGGTCGTACAGCTGGGAGAAGGCATCCTCCTCTCCACCCAGGATTCTCGTGACCAGATCTTCATCGGGTTGAGGGGCTATCATCGCGACCAGACTCCGAGAGATCCAGATCCGAACCCCGGTATATGTCTGTACGAACCAAGGCACCTGAGGGTTGACAACATCTTGCCCTCGGCCAGACTTATGTATGAAAACTAAACGATTCGCAACCGGTTTGCAACCATCCCCTGATTTCAATTGGGGACAGTCCCCAATTGAAAGGTGTTTGCAAGCGTGCGGGGCTTGCGGGTAGGATTGTGGCATGGATTTAATGCCCAAGTCAGAAGCGGCGGCAAGGCTGGCCGGCCTGCAGCACTGGATGCAAACGGCCTCGGTCGACGCGGTCTTCGTTTTTCAAAACGTGGATCTTTACTATTTTGCCGGCACGGTACAGTCCGGACTGCTTTATCTACCGGCGGCCGGCGAACCAATCTACCTGGTGCAGAAAAGCCTCACGCGAGCTCAGATCGAATCCACATGGGATCGAATCCTTCCTTTTCCGGGTTTCAAGAAACTTCCCGGGTGGCTGACGGAAGCCGGGTTGAACGGTCTCCGCAGAGTTGGCATCGAGACGGACGTCCTCCCGACAAGCTATTATTTGAAGTTGTCGGAAATATTTCCCCGAATAGAGTTTATCGATGCCTCCGATGCCATACGCCGGATCCGCATGGTCAAGTCCGCCTATGAAGTTGGACAGATACGGCATGCCGCGCGTATGCTGCGCCTGGGATATGAGCGGCTGCCCGAGTGGATCCATCCCGGGGTGAGCGAACTGGCTGTCATGGCGCAGCTCGAGGGCTTCCTCCGCAGCCAGGGGCATCAGGGCCTCATACGGATGCGCGGGTTCAACAGCCAGATGGGTTACGGCACTCTCTCGGGCGGCGCAAGCGCGGCTTACCCCACCTCGATCCCGGGCCCGGTCGGTTTCACAGGTCTCTACCCCGCTGTGCCGATCGGCGGCGGCGAGCACATCCTGGCTCCCGGCGAGACGCTGATCGCAGACATAGTCGCCGGTTACGGCGGCTACATCGCAGACGAAACCAGGACTTACGCACTGGGAAGACTCCAGCCGGACCTGGCAGACGCCCATCGTTTCACGGTTAGCCTGATAAAGGAAATCGAGGCGATGCTGAAACCCGGATCGCTGTGTTCCCAGATCTATCAACATGTCCTCGATCGCGTAAGGGAAAGCCCTTACACCGCGGGCTTTATGGGCATCGGTGACAGCCAGGTCCGTTTCATCGGTCATGGCGTCGGGTTGGAGCTGGACGAGTTGCCCGTGCTTGCCGCGGGATTTGACGTTCCCCTCGAGCCGGGAGTGACGATTGCGGTCGAGCCAAAGATATTTTTCCCGGACCGAGGCGGCGTCGGCATCGAGAACACTTACTTAATAACCGAGTCGGGTTGCGAAAACCTGACGGTCTATCCCGAAGAGATCATGATCATCCCCATCAACTAAACATTTGTGAGCATCGCGGCGCAACCGAGGTCGGAGGAACACAATGGAAGAGTTCAAAATGCGGCCGATCGGGCGGATTCACAGCCCGTTTCAGGAGACTACCCAGATCCCCAAGGGTATGGGCGCAAAACATACGGCCGAAGGCACGTTGGAGCTCTTTCCCGAATTTGAAGCCGGCTTACAAGACATAGAGGGATTTTCGCATCTCATCATCATCTGGGTGTTCCACAAATCCGACAGGTTCGACCTGGTCTTCACTCCGCCTAACGACAACAAACCTCACGGGGTCTTCTCGACACGGTCGCCGCAGAGACCGAACCCAATTGCCTTGACCGCCGTCGAACTGATGCGCCGTGAGGGAAGATTCCTCCACGTGCGCGGAGTGGACATGCTGAATGGAACCCCGGTGCTTGACATCAAGCCCTACACATCAAGTATTCCCGAAGAGAAACTGCGCCGCGGTTGGCTCGCGGCTGCGGAGAAACGCGTTAAGGGCGTGTAAGGCCATGACAGTGGCCAACACAAGCCATTCCAAGGTGCGTGAAACGGCTACGAATCCGCGATACATCGAGAGTGTAAAGATCTGGCTGATCTCTCTCCTGGGCTACTGGGCCATCCGTCTCATCGGAGGCACGCTGCGCTGGCAAGTCGAGGGATGGGAAAACCTCCGTTCCATCCAGGCCGCCAACAAGAACACCATTTATACCTTCTGGCACGGAAGAATCTTCATGGGGACCTATTTCTTCCGCAACCTCGGCATCGTGGTCATGACCAGCCAGAATCAGGATGGGGAGTACATCGCGCGCGTGATCCAACGATTCGGTTACGGCGTGGCGCGCGGATCGAGCACCCGCGGGAGCACAGGCGCGCTCGTGGAAATGATTCGCGAGTTGCGGAATAAGCACGATGTCGCATTCTCGATCGATGGTCCCACGGGGCCGCGCTACGTCGCCAAACCGGGTGCCGTTTGGATAGCTTCCAAGACCGGAGATGCCGTCTTCCCCTTTAATCTGTCAGCCGAAAAAAAGTGGGTTTTAAACAGCTGGGATCATTTCCAGATCCCGAAACCGTTTTCGCGCGTCCTGGTGCTGATGGGGGCGCCCATTTACGTCAAAGAGAATGCAACGGAAGCGGAACTGGAGGATTTTCAGCGGCAGTTGCAGCATTCGCTGGAGGACTTGCTGTACCGCAGCGACGCTCATTGGGAGACACCTAAAATCAAGACAGCGACACGGCATGAACAGCAGAAATCATAGGCGCCCCAGCCGGTCATTTCTTGATTACTGGAGGCGTAATCTTATCATGAGCCGCCACGACCAACACCCGGTAGTCCGAATAGTGATGACGATTGCGATATAGATTGCGGTTGTATTCCATGGTCACCTCAACTTCCTGAGGCAGCCAGAATGCTTCCGGAATGGTCTCGAAGTGCATCTCGCTGAACCATATTTCTGACGTCACTCTGCCCAACATCACGTCAGTTCTGGGCGCCAGCAGATCGGTTTTCATGCGCACGATCTGGTACGACTGCGGATCCACCCACGCGAACCCCTGGTACAGAAGTTGCGCTCGTTGTTGCATGACCGTAGGCCCGAATACTCCGACGATGTCCGCAACTCCCGGCCTCTGGGCAAACGCAATCACATAGGCGCGCGGTTCGGTGCGCTCCCTACCCAAGCAGCGAAAGCACGAACCGAATTGATGGCTGGGCTGAAAGTAGATCGGCAAACTCACAAATCCCGAAGTGAGAAAGGAATAATCGGACATTCTCTCGGGCGCTATTTCGCGGCCGTTCTTGTCAGTTCTGCCCTCATCCAGCCTGCCCATCTTATCGAGAGAAACGGAATAGTTAAATTTCTGTGTGACGGCATCTTGCACGCTGCCATCGTATTGCAACCTCTCGCGCCGGACTTGCTCACTGGAAACGGTGTTAGGAAAATCGTGAAAAAAGACAGCGACCTTTTCCCCTACTTTTTCCAGGACAGTTTCGAGCTCGGCCTGGCTCTCTTCGAATTCCAGATTTCGGAATTCGGAAGGGTAAGCCTCAAACAGTTCGTCGCGAGTCATGTCGACCACCGTCCTCGCCTTGGAATAAATCTCCATTTCCAAAGAAGAGGGTCGCGGCGACAGACTGAAGCCGTTCTGGGATGCGCTTTCATTCGCTGCCTCGATTTTTCTCTGGGCAACCAGTTGAGAGAGGTCGAGCGAACCCTGGCGCACGCGCGCGGTCAGGTCGGAGCGGCCTTTGACGGCCACGCGAATGGTGCTGTATTTGCCTGGCTTTACCGCCTCCGGATCGAAGGGCCAAGCCAAAAGGTAGTAGCGTGATATCTCCGATAGGGTCGTAATCAGTGCTGTGTCAAGCGCATTGGTGTTCTTCAAAAAGCGTCCACCGGTATCCGAGGCAAGAGCATTAAGCGCGTCCCAGGGAGCGCTTACTTCATTCGCGGCCATACGCATTCGCTGGCCAGTCGCATCAGGGGCTGGACGCGTTTTTGCGTCCGGAGTACCGCTCACGAGCCCACGGGAATCCAGGCTATAAATCATAATCCCCGCACGAGCCGCGGCAGTGGTGAGGTCCGTCAGTCGCGCCACTATGTCGTTGCGCTGATATTGCAGCACGAAGCCATCCGATATGAAAAACACCAATTTCCGCCCGGGTAGAGATTCAGCGAACTGTAGCAGACCGCGCAATGCCGACAAAGTCCGCTCGCTGATCGCATTCGATATATCCGCAAGATCCCTGGCCCGTTGGCGCGTATCTCTCTCCGCCCGATTGAAGTCGCCAGGACCCAAGTCACGACAAGGTACGGTACATCTCCATCCATAAGGCGGCGCGTATTCTACAGCTGTTCCGATTATCCCCCCGACAAAGTAGGCGAGTACATTGTAGTCGTTTTGTTCTATGGATTGCGCCGCCGCTTCGGTCATCGGCGGACGACCCATATCCTGCACTCCGGGATTCTTAAAATTGTATTTCTCCAAAGAGGCTAACAGGGCCGCTTTGTCGTTGGTTAAAAACTGCGTGGCTGCAAGCTGCCCGGATGCGGCAAAAACGCCAACCCGGTCATTCGGCCCCATCGAGGTGTTCAGGAGACTGGCTATTGCATTCCTGGAGCGCACGGTACTGTCCGCCTCCATATGCCAGTCGTCGAGAAAAATGAATAATGTGCGTCCCGGATTCGCCATTTTGGATCCGGGCTGGGCAGCTTCAGACATTTTAGGTGAAGGCTGGGTGGCCTCAGACATTGATTTGCCTTCGGCCTTGGCCCAGATTTCCCGGTCATGGTCGCTTCCCGCGGAGACAAGCTCCATGAACGATATAGGCTGCACCTTGCCATCGACCTTCAACTCGAACTGATCCATTTTCAGATCGGGAACAAAATGTCCCTGGCGGTCGAAGACCATGACGTCGGTCTGAACCAATCCCACCTTGACACGTATCGTATTGTCAGGTTGCTGCTTCTGGGCTTGTGGCGACGTTTTTACTTGGGAATAGAAGGAAGGCGATCCCTGAACCAAAATAAGCAGGAAAACGGAGGGTGAGGCCAGACGTTTGAAGCACCGCATGAACGCGCTCATGAATCCTCCTACGCGCTGGGAACCATCCATTTCGAGATTCGAGATTCGAAATTCGAGATTGGGAATTTCGAATCTCGAATCTCGAATTTACCTTCGCCTCGGCCGCTAAACACTCGCCGGTTAGTAGCACAGATCATGTTTTCAGCGTCAGTATAGCCGGAATGATACTTCGATGTTCGCGGAAACGCTCACGGGTTGCCCATTAATCATCCCCGGTTTAAAAACCCAGTGCTTGGTGACGGCATCGACAGCTGACTCGTCCAGGCCATATCCAAGCCCGCGCAGCACCTTTACGTTGCGAGCGACGCCATCTTTGCCTATGACAACTTCCAGGAGAACGCTCCCTTCAATGTGTTTCTTTCCCGCTTCCTGCGTATAAGCAGGCAAAGGCGACTGGAT
>Ga0187870_1001537_pt1 | contig 20962 bp, 16 predicted proteins | sample June2016WEW_13_1_3_FD_132974 | JGI IMG/M metagenome (GOLD analysis project Ga0187870, IMG submission 132974) | Peatland microbial communities from SPRUCE experiment site at the Marcell Experimental Forest, Minnesota, USA - June2016WEW_13_150 | ecosystem: Environmental > Terrestrial > Soil >... | reverse complement strand
CACGACTAAGCCCCAGCCGGCCGCACTTGCAGGCACCCACCATCCTGACCGACGTACCTGGTGCCGTAATATACGCTGTTGAAGCAGACCCGTTAGTGTTCCGCCCAAAATGAAAAATAATGTCCACACCAGAGCGCCAAGCGGACCCAGGTCATCGGGGTATCCGTAGACATGACACACGACTCCGTGGATGCTTGAGGATATAGTGAATCCTATTATACTTGCCAGCACCCAAAAACCAGCCCGCTGGACGACACGCCGTAGTGCAAGCCACTGCATCAAGCTCACCACGGCGGCTACGACGATAAATACCGCGGCATTATCCAGCCCTAATTTGAGTAAGATGGAGTCGGAGCCCTCGTGGAGGCCGATAATCAATCCTGCAACTGGCACCAAGACAAAGCCTAGGGGAAAGCCAATAGCCCACCCCGCAATTGTAAGCAGTACCCACCGTATTCCAAAACGCCATCCAATCTGGCCACCATCTGTTTTTATCGCAGCCATTTTTGTTCTCCTTTCCAAGTTAATTGCCATATACACAGTTAATATATTAACTGTTGACCCGAAACAATCAGGCAACAGCCCTTTATGCTTAAACTTTTAAACTCTTATAGTTCTCCGCACCTTTTCCAGTATTGTAGTCAGCTTTCGTATATCTGCGGCAGCCAGCGGAGACATCACTTTCTGTACCTTTGCGAGGTAATGCGGCTCAACCTTTGTGTAGAGGTTTTTCCCTTTGCCGGTCAGCTTGATAATATTGTATCGTCGGTCGTTTGCGTGGGCGGTGCGGGTTACAAGCTCCACCTTTTCCATCCGGTCCACAAGTGAAGTGATATTGGCGCGATTGACTAACATCATATCGCTGATTTGGGCCTGGCTCAAACCGCCTTCTTTGCCGCTTTCGTAATATAGCAGGTTCAGCATGTTAAATTGCACGTCCGTCAGGCCGAATTGCCCGAAAAAATCATCCGCCCGCTTTTTCATTATCGAAGCGGTGTAGTATATGCTCAAAAGCGCCTCATGTGCAGGCGAGGCGAAATCCTTTTTTAACCCGAGTTCTTCTTTCAAAGCCATATCAATTTCCTTGTCGGCAAATAACAGTTCATACATTAACTATACATACACTAACTAATCTGTCAAGAGGTTTTTAAGAAATTTTTAAATTTTTTTTGACTGGAATTCCCCGTACCATAAAAAACTCATCCGACGATAAGTTTTGGGAAAGCTGATCTTACAAGCAGTTTATTTTGTTGAAATTGGTCAGCCTCCCTTTGGTTCTGTAATAGAATTCCTATGCTGGGAGCGTCGTGGTAGGCTTTTGAAGTCATACAGGAGGGCGGCCTGATGGGTGGGACGAATATTTTTACGGTACGGGGTAACTTCTTATTTGACAACGGGATATGGCCGGTTGACCGGCGATAGGTGAAAATTCTGCAAAAAATTTCAAAAAAAGTGTTGACGAGGACGATGTTAGTGATATACTTGTAATAGTTGAGATATGACATGTACAGAGATTGAGATATGCAGATTAGAATAGACAATGCTTCGGACAGGCCCGTATATCAGCAGATAATAGACCAGGTGAAACGCGATATTGCGATTGGCCGGCTCGGTAAAGATGAAAAATTGCCGACGGTGAGACAATTAGCGGGGCAGCTTGCGATTAATCCGAACACAATTGCCAAGGCATACCAGCAGTTGGAGCGTGAGGGGATTATCACAACGAGGCCCGGGTCGGGGACATTTGTGGCGAACTTGGACAGCGATTTGAGCGGTTCGGTCAAGAAGAGGATTATCTGTGAAGATTTGGAGAGGGCGGTGGTGGACGCATTTCATATGCAGATTGACAGCCAGACCCTGTTGAAATGGTTTAACGAGGCCATCGGAAAATTCAATCTCAAGTGATTGAGAGGACATACTATGAGCGAATATGCAATACAAACCGAAAATATCGTGAAGTATTTCGATGGGCGATGCGTTCTGGACGGTGTCGACCTGAGGATACCACAAGGCGGTATATATGGTTTATTAGGACGCAACGGTGCGGGCAAGACGACGATAATCAGAATTTTGCTTGGTCTTGAGCCGGCGACGCGTGGAGAGGCAAATGTGCTGGGCGCCTCGTCGTGGCAATTGCCGGCGTCAGTATTGGGGCAAATAGGTTATGTTGCGGAAGGACATAACCTTATCCCGAACTACAGTGTCCGTCGGATTGTGGAACTTTATAAGAGGTTGTCGGCTCGGTGGAATGAGCAGTTTTTCCGTCGGCTTCTGGAGACGTTTCGGCTGCCAATGGAGCGGAAGGCGAGCCAGCTTTCGCGGGGTATGAGGGCGCAATTGAATTTGTCGCTTGCGATGGCGACGGAGCCAAAGCTTTTGATTCTTGACGACCCGACTTTGGGGCTGGATACTGTTGCGAGGAGGCAATTTCTGGAGCTGGCGATAGAGCTTATAAGCCAGAACGGCAGGACAATCCTTTTCTGCTCTCATATCCTGAGCGACGTGGAGCGTCTTGCGGACCGGATAGGAATACTTAGGGCGGGGAAATTAGTTGTGGATTGCGAGTTGGATGAGCTGAAGAAGCGGGTGCGAAAATTGAGGTTGATTTTTGATGGCCAGCCGCCGATGGAGTTTCCCATAATGGATATAATAGCCCAAAGAAGACAGGGCAGGGAGATGACTATAACCGTAGCAAACTGGAACGAAAACAAACAAGCAATTCTCAATATTTTCAAGCCGGCAAGCTGCACGGAGATACCTATGACGCTGGAGGAGATATTCATCGAATGCACGGCGTCGGGGACTGACGCAGCGGTCGATTATGAACAAGGAGAGCCGATATGTTCACGCTGATAATCCGAGAGGTAGAAGACAATCGTGTGTTTTTCATCGCGGCGGTAATTCTGGCGGTCATCTTCAGTATATTGGTTGTCTATCAGCAGTTTTACGACGGAAAATATGAATCCGTTGAATCCGTCATCGTTAATTTCGGCACTATGATTTCAGTTTTATTAGTGATGGCCTTCTGTGCGATGGGTGCGGCGCAGATGTACTGGGACAAGACAAAAAAGATTTCAGCGTTATTGGCAACACTGGCGGTCAATCGCGGTCAGATTTTCACCGCGCGTGTCATTGCGGGATTTTTGCTGGTTATAATTGGTTTTGTTCCAATTGCAGAGACAATCATTACGGCTGCTTCAAGGCTTGGTGTATCGTTTCTGCCCATCCACAGAGGGGTATATTTTGCAATCCTGGTTCCGGCATTTGTTCTCGGATTTGCAAGCTATTGCATAGGTTTGCAGGCCGGGTGGACATCAAATAAGGTAAGACCTACGCTTGGGTCGCTTGGCCTGAGTTTTATTTTGATTCCGGCTATACTGATAAAGGGCTTTGGCTGGGAGATTTACGCGATACTGTTTTTTTTAATTGCGGCGTGCCTGATACGAGCGTGGTATAAGTTTTCGACGGCTGCCCTTTAGGAGACAAGCAAATGAATAAGCCGACCAGTAATCTGATAAACATAATCGCGACGGGAATTGTAGTGACAGTATTGTTCTCGTTGTCTTTGTTCTGGGGCAGGTTTTTCTTCTGGGGCAAGCTCATTAGTAAACTACCCGCACAATCTTTTGATGTTATAATCAGGCCTTCGGGACTGGTCCCCGGCGAGCCGGCACCTCAACAAGCGAATTTATTAGTTCAATCCCAAACAGAACCGCCAGGCCCAAACGAGCCAAACTTTCGATTTTCCCAGGTCTATGCCAGTCGAAATACAGCGATTGTCATCGGTAGTGCCATCGGCGCCTCCTGGGATATTATGGCAGAAGTGTTTCCGTATCGTGACATTAATGAAAGAGTTTACTACTGGTATGAGGACAAGAACAAGAACTACCTTTGCCTCGATAAGCGCAGCGGTTTAATAATCCGTAACTATGAATCTTTTGAGCCGAATGATAAGGGTGCGTCCAGAGAGGCGGAATTTTTTGCCGGCCCGAACGGAATCTCTGAGACGGCGTCGGCATCACTCGGCCGGTTCTACGACCCGATTGTAACAGAAGGGTGGGACCCCAATCGGATAGGCCTTTACGACAAGAGGATGCGTCGGTTTTATGTAATCGATTTTGCCGGAGGCAGCGTCAGCAAAGGGCTGCAACTGGCACAAGGAGATAGGCGCGAGCCGATTGCAACTTGTCGAGTAGGAGGCATCGAAAAGTGGCACAATAATAGGGCCTTGAACGTTGTGTGGGATGAGCCGGAGGTCGAGAAGGGCCAGTGGAAGAAATCAAGGTTGTTTTTGTCCGGCGGTGCTCAATCGAGCGAGAGATACAGTTTCATCGGACGGGAAGGGACCTATAAATATATTCCCGTATTAGACAAGACGGGGCGAATTTATATTTATAATACAAAGGAGGAGTCGTTTGTGCAGGCGGGGTATCTGCCGGTTCCACAGTCGTTGTTTAAATTGGGGCAGCAAAGTGAGATTGCCAATCCACGGAACGTGCTTGCCTATGAAGTTATGCCGGTTTACGCAATTCTGAGATTGCCTGCTGACCCCAACAAACCGCCAGAGAATTTTGATGTCAAATATCTTGGGATGAACGTGGCCTGTGCATCGAGAGAAGGAACGACAATGGCAGTTGCGGTTTTTGACCCAAATGGGAAGCTTGTTTATCGCGGCGATAGCAAGAGTAATGGCATATCCACCGTGGAGTATATGTACTCTGCCATTTCTGATGAGCCGGTAGTGACGGAAATTCTTTTTCTTCTTGAGAATCTTCAGCCGCCGGTGTTTGAGATAGCATCATATCTGTGCGGAGATATTATCGAGGCGAGCGCCGGCCATCGGGCGTTGTTTGTTTTACCAAACTCATTTATGGGTATGTTAGGAAGAGCCGGCACGGAGAAATTCTTAGAGAAACAATTTCTTGCGTTGGCGTTGATGGGGCCTTCTTTGATTCTGTCAGTGTGGCTTGCGTTTCGTGTAAGAAAAGATGCAACAATTGTCGGCCTTTCCGGAACGGCGAAGACGTGGTGGGCGGCGGGAACAATTGCATTTGGTCTTTCTGCTTATATCACTTATCGGCTTACGCGGCACAAAGAGGTTCTGATTACCTGTCAAAATTGCGGGAGATTACGAAGGCCAGATATGGAGACCTGCCATCATTGCGGCAGTAAATGGGAAATCCCTGAGCTTACGCCGCCGAATTGGCGGATTTGCGATTAGCCAAACAACCCCTCAACATCAAGTTGGGAGCTTTTACATAACTTAGTAAATCGCACCCCGTACTATAAAAAAACTCATCCGATGCGAAGTTTTTGGGAAAGCTAATCTTACAAGCAGCTTATTTTGCTGAAATTGGTCGACCTTCTTCAGTTCTGCGCTATAATTCTTATTTCGGGAGCGTCGTGGTAGGCTTTTGAAGTCGTACAGGAGGGTGGCTGATGGGTGGTATAACTATTTTTACAGTACAGCCTTATAAGGCCGAAGATAAGTTTTGCTATTAATTTAGACATTGATTCTTTCTGAAAATTTCTATAAAGTCTAATTTAAATGAAATTGCGGAATTCTACATAAGTCCTTGTAAATAAACAAGGTCGGAATTTTTGATAGGGACAGATAAAATGAAGAGGAAGAAAAAATCACTGTCTGCCGCCCTGATTTTCGCTGGATTCTTTTTCATAACCCTTATGGCAGCTCCAGCTAGGTCAAGCGATTCAAACGCGGTTCCGATGGGCCGTGAGCGGTTGTTAATGGATTTCGGCTGGCGATTCTTCAAAGGCGATGCGCCAGGCGCTGAAATGGCTGATTTCAAAGATGCAGATTGGCGCAAGCTGGACATTCCTCACGACTGGAGCATCGAAGGACCGTTCGGCGAAAAGGAACCGACAGGCGGTCAAGGGGGCTATGTGCCTGCCGGCGTCGGCTGGTACAGGAAGCATTTTCGCCTGCCCGACTCCTACAAAGGCAAACAGATAACTATAGAATTCGATGGCGTGTATGAAAACAGCGAGGTGTGGATCAATGGGCAATACATGGGCAAGAGGCCATTCGGATACATCAGCTTCTATTACGATATTACGCCTCACCTGAAGTTTGGCGGAAACGAGAACGTGATTGCCGTGAAAGTTGACAATTCCCATCAGCCCAATTCGCGGTGGTACTCTGGCTCCAGCATTTACCGGCACACCTGGCTGCTAGTCACAGGTGATGTCCATATCGCTCACTGGGGGACATTCGTTACTACGCCGAAAGTGTCTCAAACGTCTTCGCTGGTTCAAGTCAAAACTCTGGTCCGCAATGAAGGCAGGGTTACTGCCCATTGCGCACTGACTACGGATGTTATCGACAAGGACGGCAAGGTGGTGGGGACGGTGCAGGGCGGTACGGATGTTGCGGCCAATGATGAGAATGAGCTAACGCAGGAACTGACAATAGAGAACCCTAACCTCTGGTCGGTGGACAACCCGTATCTTTACAGGGTTCACAGCACGGTTTGCTCAGGCGGTAAGACGGTGGATGAATACGACACGCCCTTCGGAATCAGGGAGGTCGTTTTTGACGCGGACAAAGGATTCCTGCTCAACGGCCGGCACGTCAAGCTCAATGGTGTGTGCCTGCACCACGACGGCGGGTGTGTGGGTTCGGCGGTGCCGGAACGAGTCTGGGAACGGCGGCTCGAAATACTTAAAGACATGGGCTGCTATGCCATTCGGACTTCCCATAATCCGCCGGCGCCGGAATTCCTCGACTTATGCGACCGGATGGGTTTTCTGGTGATGGCCGAGGCATTTGACGAGTGGAAAGTTCCCAAAGGACAGATAGGTCCCTTTGGATACCATCTCTACTTTGACGAATGGTCGGAGAAAGACGTGACAAGCTTCGTTCATCGCGACAGGAATCATCCCTCGGTCGTGCTGTGGAGCGCGGGCAATGAAATAGGAGACCAGACCGACCCGAATGGAGTGCGGACGCTCAACCGATTGATTGAACTTTTTCACAGGGAAGACCCCACACGTTTCGTGACTGCGGGTTGCGACCAGATTGCCGCCGAACCACGGCATGTGTCTAATGCGTTTCTGGAGCTCTTGGACGTTGTCGGTTACAACTATGTAGACCGCTGGCGCGACCGGGCCGAGAAATACTACAGCATCGACCGGCACGATTTTCCCCAGAGAAAGGTTATCGGCACGGAAAGCTCATCTATGGGCGGTCTCAGGGGCGACTATCGCGGGTTGTTCCCGGGCACAGGCGAAGGGGGACCTTTCCGCAGAAGGGGGCTAAGCCAGATGATTGCCGTTGAGCAATTGTGGAATTTCGTCAGCACCTATGACTACGTGGCCGGCGATTTTATGTGGACAGGCATTGATTATTTGGGCGAGTCCCGGTGGCCTTCGAAGAATTCATCCGCAGGGGTTCTGGATACCGCGGGATTTACAAAGGACGGATTCTATTTTTACCAGAGCCAGTGGATAAAAAAACCTGTCTTGCATATTTTTCCCCACTGGAACTGGAGCGGTAAAGAGGGGCAGATTATCCCTGTTATCTGCTTCACTAATTGCGATACGGTGGAGTTGTTCCTCAACGGAAAGTCCTTCGGCGTGAAAGGTTATGCTTTCCCGCGTCCGGGGATGGAGCTGCGATACGGAAATTTTCCGGCACGGGCCAGGACTCCCCAGACTACGGCGGACCTGCATCTGTCCTGGGACGTTCCTTATGAGCCGGGCACGCTGAAGGCCGTAGGGACGAAGGACGGCAATGTTGTTTCCACGATAGAAATTGTTACGGCAGGTGAGCCGGCTGCACTTGGCTTGTCCGTTGACCGAAACGTCATTGCGGCGGACGGCCGGGACGTGGCCAACGTCACGGTTCAGATACTGGACAGCAAAGGCCATATTGTACCTACGGCGGACAATGACGTCGCCTTCGAGATTCAGGGCGAAGGCAGAATCATTGGGGTGGATAACGGCAGGCCGAACAGTCACGAATCATTCCAGGCCGACCACAGAAAGGCATTCAACGGCTTGTGTCTTGCGATTGTCCAGGCGAAATCAAAACCCGGCAAAATTCGGCTGACTGCGCGCGCCGACGGATTGAAAGAGGTCTCAATCGAGATAGAAGTAAAATCATCGTCGATTATCGTTCCAGCTTTGCCGTAAAAATTATAATAAGAATTGCGTTTTCAAGGACGTTGACACATATTTTATGAATATGAGGATTTTATGAAAAAGCAGGTTTTGGTTATATTTTCAATATTCTTATCTGTACTCGTTTTTTGTCAGGGAAGAGCTTCTGCTGAAACAGCAAATGGGCGGGAACGGCTGTTAATGGACACTAACTGGCTGTTTGCCCTGGGCCACGCTTACGATACCGATAAAGATTTCAAGCACGGCACTTCCTATTTTTCATATTGGGCAAAAACCGGTTATGGCGACGGCCCCGCGTCGGGCGCTTTTGACGATCGCGCTTGGCGCACCATCAATCTGCCTCACGACTGGGCGGTAGAGATGCCTTTCGACAGCAAAGGCAGCCACAGTCACGGCTATAAAGCCGTCGGAAGAGCTTTCCCGCAAAATAGCATCGGCTGGTATCGCAAAAAGTTTTTTATCCCTCAATCCGACCTCGGCCGCAGAATCATCATCGAATTCGACGGTGTTCACCGTGACTCCCGCCTTTGGATTAACGGTTTCTACATCGGCACTGAACACTTCGGCTACAGCAGCTTCCAGTACGATGTTACCGATTACCTCAACTATGGCGGCGAGAATGTAATCGCCGTGCGCGTCGATGTCACCATGGAAGAGGGCTGGTTTTACGAAGGGGCGGGCATATATCGCCACGTCTGGCTCACTAAACAATCGCCCCTGCACGTCGCCCAATACGGCACTTTCGTCACTTCCCAAATCGATAACAAGTCAGCCCAAATTACCGCCCGGACAACCGTCGCCAATGACGGTAATAACGAGGCCGCTTTTGATATTGCTCAAACTATTCAGGATGACGATGGAAAACTGGTCGCATCGGGAGAAGTAAAATCCCTCGTCCTCAAACCAGGCGAAACAAAAGAATACCCCTGTCTCATGGATGTCAAAGATCCCAAACTATGGTCTCTCGAAACCCCTTATCTGCATAAACTCGTCACGACCCTCAGTTCGAATGGTCAGACGGTTGACCGTTATGAAACCACTTTTGGCATACGCTCGGTTCGTTTTGACCCCAATGAAGGTTTCTTTTTGAACGGTAAACACGTCGCGATTAAAGGCACAAACAATCATCAGGATCACGCTGGCGTGGGTACAGCCATACCCGATGCCCTGCAGGAATTTAGGATAACCAGATTAAAATCAATGGGCTGCAATGCTTATCGCTGCTCTCATAACCCGCCCACGCCCGAACTGCTCAATACCTGTGACCGGCTGGGGATGCTCGTCCTCGATGAGAACCGTTTGATGGGAGTATCGCCCGAACATTTCCAGCAGCTCGAAAGAATGATTTTGCGCGACCGCAATCATCCCTGCGTTATCGCATGGTCTATCGGCAACGAGGAATGGGCCATCGAAGGAAACGTAAAAGGCGCACGCATTGCCTCGACTATGCAGGCGTTCGTAAAGCGTCTTGACCCGACCCGCCGAGTCACCGCCGCGGTCAGCGGGGGCAGGATTGAAGGCATATCAACGGTTATTGACCTTATGGGATACAACTACTTCACTATGGGAAATATAGACGAGCACCATGTGGCGTATCCTTACCAGCCCATTGTGTTTACCGAAGAAGGTACCACCAGCGCAACACGCGGAGTTTACGAAGATGACAGGCCAAACGCACACATGGCCCCGACTGATAGAAAATCACCGAACCGCAGCATTGAAAGAGGAATTAAATTCTGTGCCGAAAGACCGTTTGTCGCCGGATTGTTTTTATGGACCGGCTTCGAATATCGCGGCGAGGCAAACCCCTTCGGCTGGCCCCAGGTCTGTTCGCAATCCAGTATTATGGACCTCTGCGGTTTCCCGAAAGATACGTACTATTATCTAAAAGCGTGCTGGACTGACCAACCCGTCCTGCATATTTTCCCTCACTGGAATTGGGCAGACAAAGAAGGCAAACCCATAAATGTCTGGATTTACGGCAATTGCGACGAAGCCGAGCTTTTCCTCAATGATAAATCCCTGGGCCGCAAACCAATGCCGAAACTTTCCCACGCGCAATGGGATGTCAATTATATCCCCGGTACGCTTCTCGCCAGAGGTTATAAGGCAGGCAAAGAAATAGTCACTGATAAAGTCGAAACTACAGGTGAACCTGCTGTAATTCGCCTTATTCCCGACCGCGTTTCAATTAAGGCCGATGGCGAAGACGTATCGGTAATAACTGTCCAGGTCGAAGACGATAAGGGACGAATTGTCCCCACCGCCGGCAATGAAATATCGTTCGCTCTCCAGGGACAGGGCAAAATCATCGGTGTCGGAAACGGCGACCCCTCCAGTCATGAGCCGGACCAGTTCCTTGATACCACAAGGCCTGAGCTGATTAGAGAATTGAAAATGGCGTTCATAGCCGATAAAGAGAATTTCCCACAGGCGGCTTATGATTTCAACGATTCGAACTGGGCCGACTTCAAGCAGGCCGTCGAAGTAAATACCCCGAAGACGGATAACCTGATTGCCGTTCGCGGCTCGTTCCAGTTGCCCGCCATTAGCGATGATATGAAAATTTCTCTCTTCACAAAAAGTATCAGCGACAATCAGTCCATTTATGTTAACGGCCATTTGATTTCGCAGGGCATTAAGCGTAATGCCCCCAATCAGAATTTTAAGCTCGACCTCGGCATCTTAAAAGAAGGCAATAATGTTTATGCCGTGGTGGGTACCCCTCTTGTCGTGAGGCGTCAATATGAAGAGTTAAATGCCGACCCCGGCGTGGTTCAGGTCTTTATCCCCTCAAGGGATTGGAAACGTAAGGTCTTCAACGGCCTCGCGCAGATTATTATCCAGTCGCGGCAGCAGCCCGGTGTCCTGACCCTCACCGCGACCTCCCCGGCATTAAAGTCATCGACCGTTAAAATCAATACGAAGCCAGACGCCTTGCGCCCCGCCGTTGCCTTAAAATAATTTGGTTATAAAAATCCGCATCCCGTACTATAAAAAAATCATCCGAAGCTAAGTTTTTGGGAAACCCGATCTTACAAGCAGCTTATTTTGCTGAAATTGGGCGACGTCCATTTGGTTCCGCGATATAATTCCTATGTCGGAAACGTCTTGACGGGTTTTTGAAATCGTAAAGGAGGGCTTCCTGATGGTTGGGACGAATATTTTTATAGTACGGCATATCCTTCACAGACGCGGTTTGCTTTTGTCAGCGTGAACACGGCAGAATATGTGGCCGCTGAACATATATTACTGCAAAGCATTTTCTATGGCTTTGATGACTTCAGGGCTTTGGGGTTCTTCGCGGGAGTCGAATCTGTTAACGATATTGCCTTTGCGGTCGATTAGGAATTTATTGAAATTCCATGTTATGCTGCCTGCGAATTTGGGATTGGTGCTCTTTTCAGTAAGAAACTTGTATAGCGGATGAATATTTTCGCCCTTGACAGATATCTTCGAGAATAACGAAAAGCTGACCTGATAATTGAGCTGGCAGAAGGTTTTGATTTGCTCATTTGTTCCCGGCTCCTGCCCCATAAAATCATTGGACGGAAAAGCAAGGATTTCAAACCCCTTGTCTTTGTATTGGCAATAGATGTTCTCCAACCCTTTATACTGAGGCGTGAAGCCGCACTTGCTGGCGACGTTTACGATGAGCAGAGCTTTGCCTTTATAGTCGGCGAGGTTCACATCATTGCCGTCAATGTCGGCGACTTTGAAATCATAAATATCCGTCATGTGCATCTCCTTTTTGGGACTCTCTTTTTTGACCTCACCGCCCGACGCAACGGACAATAACGCTATGACAGGCAGGAGACACAATAGCTGCCGGCTGCGGCGAAATGCGCATTTACAATTCATTGTAATACCTCTTTATTTTTTAACCATCGAACCAGCAACAATAAAAACGATAAAGATTTTTGCCACTTTATTTATAAATACAACTTATGCAAATACTTTGTTCTTTTTGCCCTGGCGGCTGGGTTATCAGTGCATAAGGGTTATCTGTGAGGTGAGGATAATGAGACCGATTATGAAAGTCAAATTCAATTTATGGATGCGGAGGGTTACAAGAGTAATTCACAACAATAACTCATCCGATGCCAAGTATTTGGGGAAACTCGATCCTACAAGCGGCTTATTTTGCTGAAACTGGTCGACTTTCCTTTGTTTCCGCGATATGATTCCTATGTCGGAAACCCTCTCACAACAACTGGTACTAAAAAAAAGGGGCAGATCAGAGAGTATGCGAAACCCATGAATCCGTGTGCATTGCCGCTGGCACAGTCTAAGCTTTTTAGATGCGGCAAATAAGGTTTTCCCTTATTGGGTTATTACTCTTCGCAGATATGATTGTACAGGTAAGAATATGAAAAATGCGATGAAGTAGCTTTCGGTGATAGCGTGTCTGGCTTGATTATATCTGAATTATGAGAAGCAGAACGAAAAAACATGGAGCAAATGAAGGAACCGGGAACAACATTAAGGAGTGTGTAGTATGAAGTCATACATAACCGAGGTTTGGTCTGTGGTGTCAGCTTTGGTGCTCTTGGTGGGTCTGGCCGTCACAGGCAAGGCGGCTGAACCCTCACCGCCGGGCACGGCGCCAGCGTTTCAACTGCCGCCGCTGCCTTATGCACAGGATGCGCTGGAACCTTATATATCCGCCAAGACAATGAGCTTCCACTATGGCAAGCATCATCAAGCCTATGTGGACAACCTGAACAAACTGGTCGCAGGCACACCGTGGGCGACGCAGCCGCTGGAGAAGATAATCCAGGAGACTGCAGGCGTGGCGGATAAGGCAGCCGTCTTCAACAATGCAGCCCAGGTCTGGAACCACACGTTCTTCTGGAAAAGCATGAAGCCCGGCGGTGGCGGTAAGCCCACCGGGCGTCTGCTGGAACTTATCGAGAAGTCCTTCGGGAGTTTAGATGAGTTCAAGAATGCCTTCACGACCGCGGCCGTCTCGCAATTCGGCAGTGGATGGGTCTGGCTTGTGCAGGATGGCGACGTGTTGAAGATTGTCAAGACGTCGAACGCGGATACACCGGTGGCACACGGGCAAACCGCGCTCCTTACGTGTGATGTCTGGGAGCATGCTTACTATCTCGACTACCAGAACCGCCGCAAGGACTTTGTGCAGGCCTTCCTGGATCATCTCGTCAATTGGGACTTTGCGGCCTCGCAGTTGAAGTGACGGAACCACTGGCTATATGTTACGGGCAAAGGTGTGATTCTCTGCTTCACGTATTGTAAAAATATTCATCCGAACGTTAAGTATTTAGGTAAGCTGACCTTAAAGCAGCTTATTTTGCTGAAAGCCGGTAGAGCGATTACTGAAGAATGTTTAAGCTATTTCAATAGTGAGTGGAGGTAATATGCAAAAACGTAAGCTCGGAACTGAAGGCCTTGAAGTGTCCTGTATAGGGCTCGGCTGTATGGGGATGAGTCAATCTTATGGCACCGCCGATGAGCGGGATGATATTGAGTCAATCAAAGTTATCCATTGTGCGCTTGAGTTGGGAGTCAATTTCTTTGATACCGCTGAAGTTTACGGGCCTTTCAAAAACGAGGAGCTGCTCGGAAAAGCGTTGAAAGGCAAACACGAACAGGTGATTATCGCCACCAAATTTGGCTGGGATATTACAGGCCAATGGCCTTACAAGCTGGATAGTCGCCCGGATAAAATCAAAGAGGATTGTGACGCGTCCCTGCGTCGGCTTGGAGTTGATACGATTGACCTTTTCTACCAGCACAGAGTTGACCCCAAAGTGCCGATTGAAGACGTGATCGGCGCAATGGGTGAGCTTGTTGACGAGGGCAAGATACGTTATCTGGGCTTGTCCGAAGCAGGCCCGGAAACTATCCGGCGGGCACATAAAGTGCATAAAATTTCTGCCCTGCAGTCGGAGTATTCATTGTGGGAACGAGGACTGGAAGAGCAGATTATTCCTTTATTGAAAGAGCTGGGTGTCGGGCTGGTCCCTTTTGCGCCGATGGGGCGCGGATTTTTGTCGGGCCGGATAAAAAAATATGAGGATATCCCCGAAGGCGATTTTCGCCGCAACGACCCGCGTTACCAGCCCGACAACCTTAAAAAGAATTTACAAATCGTCGAAGCCGTTAAAAAAATAGCTGTTAAGCACAAAGCGACCCCGGCTCAGATAGCGATTGCCTGGACGCTACATCAGGGCGAAAATATCGTCCCGATTCCGGGCACCAAGCACGTAAAATTTCTCGAAGAGAACACCGCCGCATCGCAAATTCATCTCGGAGAAAATGACCTTGCGGCCCTCAATGGGCTTGCCAGGGAAAAAGCCGGTGAGCGATATGAGCCGCAGCAAATGGCCTGGGTGGACCGTTAAATATAATTTTGTAGAAGTATAGTGGTCTGCACCTTGAAATTTGAGCCCGTACTACAAAAAAACTCATCCGACGCTAAGTATTTGTGAAAGCTGATTTTACAAGCAGCTTACTTTGTTGAAATTGGTCGACTTCCCTTCGGTTCTGCGATATAATGGAGTGCCTTGGTGAGCTTTTGAAGTCGTACAGGAGGGCGGCCTGATGGTTGAGATGAATATTTATACAGTACGGGGTATAACGTTAATTTACGCGGCAGATACTGTTCTTTTTTCAGAACATTATTGTCACTTATGAAAGCGAGGTATGATTATGGCGGAGTTGAGTTCACATATCAAAAAGGCGGACTGGAAAACAGAGAAGCACGTGCCGGTCATCGAATGCTCGGACCCGGTGAAGGCAAACGAACTGTTCCAGGTCAAGGTAACACTGGGCAAAGAGATTGCCCATCCCAACACAACCGAACACCACATTCGCTGGATAAACCTGTATTTTCACGCCGAGGGTGAGAAATTCGCATACGAGGTGGCACACGCGGAGTTTAACGCTCACGGCGAATCAACGGAAGGCGCAAACAAAGGGCCTGTTTATACCCATCACGAAGTAATAGTTTCGATGAAGACGTCCAAACCCGGGACACTGCACGCACTGGCATATTGCAACATCCACGGGCTTTGGGAATCGAGCAAAGAGCTTCGTCTTGGCTGAGACGTCCCATTTGAGTTTACAAAATTACCGGTTTTCAGATAAGAGGCAACAAGGTGAATAAGGCTGTTCCTGTACCGTAAAAAAACTCATCCGGGGCTAAATATTTGGGGAAGCCGACCTTAAAGCAGCTTCTTTTGTTGAAATTGGTCGATTTCCAGCAGTTATGCAGTATAATTCATTTAGAACGTCGTGGTAGGCTTTTGAAGTCATATAGGAGAACGGCCTGATGGATGGGATGAATATTTTTATGGTACGCCCTTTATTGTAATTATTTGATTATATCGATTTTAAAAAAGGGAAATGTCAAAATAGGCAAGCGCAAGCGATACGTTTGTTTAAAACGTTTGTCACGCAAGGGTCTAAAAATACATCTGGGAATTTTTGAAAAAATTTTTACTGTACGAATAAAAAAATGAAGCGACGCGATTTTACGAGAAAATTTGCGACAATTTCCGGCTTAGGCGTGCTGGGCGATGTTGTGTCTAGAACAACTGCTTTTTCAAATGATATTAATGCAGTGAAACAAAAACAGACGGGGCCTTTAGCCATTACTATGTGGGATTTTTCCTGGCTTGAGCGTCGCTGGCCCGGTGCTGGTTATGAGGACTGGGATAAAATTCTCGACGAATTGGTTGAGCGCGGCTACAACGCTGTGCGCATCGATGCTTATCCTCATCTGGTTTCCGAAAATCCTGCCAAAGAATGGACTTTGATTCCGGTTTGGAATCAGCAGGTTTGGGGAAGTCCCGACATTAACAAGGTTGTTGTTCAGCCGGCCCTTAATACTTTTATTTCAAAATGCAGGGACCGAAATATTAAAGTAGCGCTCTCGACATGGTATCGCGAAGACATCGACAATACGCGGATGAAAATTAATTCACCAGAAAAAATGGGGGAAAATTGGCTGAAAACTATGGATACGATTGGAAAGGACAACTTGACTGATAACATTATTTATGTTGATTTATGCAACGAGTGGCCAGGCGACCTTTGGGCACCGTTTTTTAAAAACGACCCACCCGGAAAAACATGGGGGTACTGGCACACCGATAAATCCATAAAATGGATGAAAGAATCCATTGAAGTGGTTCGCAGGCAATATCCTGATATTCCGCTCTGTTATTCGTTCGACAGCGAACAAGTTGAATACTACAGCGAAAAAAATCTGTCTTTCTTCGACTTAATTGAACATCACGTTTGGATGGCGAAGGAAAATAACGGAGAGTTCTTTAAGGCTGTCAGATACAATTACGGCCGTTTTTCCCCCCAGGACTTTAAAAACTTAGTTGAAAAAGGTGAAAAAACCTATCGGCAAAGGCCTCAGTACTGGCAAAAACTGTTAACTGACAAAATTAAACTTCTTGCCGAAAATGCGAGAAATGCAAAATTACCATTGATAACCACTGAATGCTGGAGCGTTGTTGATTATAAGGATTGGCCTCTGCTCAACTGGGATTGGGTAAAAGACCTATGTGAGCTGGGGACTTTAACGGCTGCGGCCACGGGTCAGTGGATAGCCGTTGCGACTAGCAATTTCTGCGGTCCGCAATTTGCCGGGATGTGGCGAGACATAAAATGGCACAGAAGCATTACAGATAGAATAAAGGCCTCAAAGATTAACGAGAGCAGTTTAAATGATAAAATAAAGAAAAGAATATCGCACTAAAAAAGCCGGCAGCCAATTTAAACCCAATTATTTCATTCAAAGATTCTGCTTTAGCCAGTACTATAAAAAAACTCATCCGACACTAAATTTTTAGGAAAGCTGACTTTACAAGCAGCTTATTTTATTGAAATTAGTCGATGTCCCTTTGGTTCTGCAATATAATTCCTATGTCAGGAGTGTTTTGGTGGGCTTTTGAAGTCATACAAGAAGGCGGCCTGATAGGTGAGACAAATATTTTTACAGTACAGGATGAGTTTTTGTACCCTACGTCTGATGAATTTTTGCACCGTACAACATACACCAACTATCGAATCATATCAAGAAATAACCTAATCTATTCAAATTTAGAGTGCCGGCTTGACTTTCACCGCGATATCCTTGCTGAAATCAGGGAGTGTATAAGTCAATGTTTTAGAAGAGGAATCGGCCTTGCCCGTGGCGATTATGCCGCCTGAGCCATGTGTCGCGTAAACCTCCACGGTATATCGGCCATCGTCAAGGCCTTTAACATAAATCAATTCATTATGAAATATGCCATTATTTATTATTCCATATTGGCTATTGACATCATAAATCCATATATAGGCCCTGTTATTGCTAACCAAACCAATGGAATCCAGTTTCGACATATTATCAGGTGCGAATTCATAACTGCTTATCTGGGACCATTCTTCGCCTGTATTTTTTATCTGGAGCGTTTGCGTTTTGGCCGGATACGGGACTGAAATGATATAATTTTTTTTGCTGTTGATTTGGATATGATCGTAAACCACTTTACCATCGACAAGAACCTGGATTTTATTAGTCCCATCTTTAGAAACATTTACTATATGAATTTTAAGAGTGCCGCCTATCTGTGTATTCAAATGAAAAATGGGGTCCGACTTAATGGCTTGCTGAGTTGAACCCTGAAGCCATTTTGAAAGGTTTTCTGCCCCGGGGAAATCATCCCCCTGCAGAATAAATTCCTTTTGAGTTGATGCCGCCAGGAATTCATTAAGCCCGGGAATGACAAAACATGCCTTGGCCCCAGAAATGACTCTTTGCGCCTTGACTAAATTTAAGTCGGCGAGGTTCTCATTAGCGGCGTAAACCGCAAGCGGCGTATATACTCCATAGAGATTGCAGGGGTCGATATAATAGTCCCACAACCACATATGCCCGCTGCTTTTGACGTGGAAACTCGCCCAGATGCCGTTATGCATCTCAAGACCTTCTTTTAACTGTGTCGCCATAGGTTCGGGCTGCGTTTTGCCTTCAGAATTGCCTCCTAATCCGAACTCGGCTATAATCACCGGCTTATTGAATCCCGCTAATACTGAAGCAGTACGCTCAAATATGTGTATCGTATCGTTCCCATAGTAATGTTCCTGGACGAGGTCGATATCGGGTAAATTCCATAAATTTTCAAAACCGCTTCCGTGACTGCTTGTTGTGATTGGATGCTGGTAAGGGTCTATGCTGTGAATAAATTTAGCCATTGTATTATGCCAGTTGATCACATCTTCCCGATTACTTCTCCAGCCGTTGGTAAATTGCACTTCATTAAAAAGCTCCCACGCGAATATTGACGTCGAATACCCCCATCTCGCAATAATGTAACGAAACTTATTTTTCGTGTATCTTATAGCTTCTGCGTCACTGAAAAATTGCGCAGGATTGTTTAGCCAGCCGCCTGCCGTGTCTCGATAAGAGTTGTCGTTCCAGTCGGGATTCGAGGTTGTGCTGAACTGGCCATGATGCTGCAAACAAAGCTGAATATTAATACCATTTTGCTCTGCGATTTCGATGTATTTGTCTAATCGAAGCGCAATCTGCATCGATAATTTTCCCGCCCCCTCAAAATATCCGCTATATGTCCCGTCTTTCCATTCGAGCAGCGTTCCGCCATCGGTTCCATACCTGCACATCCAGAGCCGAACCCAGTTTCCGCCCGCTTTATGTATTTTGGTCAGGTAATTGTTCCAGCCGTTTATCCTGCCGATATTCCAGGCGACGTTCTCACCGATATTCAGGCAGGTGCTTCCGTCATCATACTTCAGAAATGCCCGATTATTCGGGTCAACCCTGATAAATCCTTTTTTGCCGCTCTCGACGCATTTAAAAGAAATATTGGGGTCAGTTACATAAGAGCCATTTTGGTCGATAATCCTGATTTGATTGACGATATGAACGCCGAGTTGATTTGACGCAAAGCGCATTTTCCAGCAGGGATTTTTGCCGTTGATGTAGTTGCCATCCATATCCTGTTCGTAATCCTTATAATAAAAAGCTGGAACCGCCACGTTATTACCATCCGGCTTTATGATATTAACCATTATATCAACGATATTTATATCGAAAGGATTCGTATAGTTGCGGTCGAGCATAAAGGTCATCTCGAATTTCTCGAATCTTCCAACAGATGAGGCATTTTGTGAAATTGAAGTTATAGAGACAGCATCGGCCTGATTTGTTAACGAACTCAGCAAGACAATTACAAGTGCAGATTGAAAATGTATTACTTTTTTCATAATTCTTCACCGTTTTTTCTACGTAATTCACTTAATGAAAATAAGTAAACTATTACATTTTTTCTGGCCCTTACTAATAGCCAAAAAGCAAAACATATGAGATTATAAGGCAAAAATTTAATTTAAGAATCAAATTTTTGAGGGGATCCCGTAGCCAAAATCAATGATGCTCTGTTTGAAAGGCAAAAATGATTAAAGCGAATTATACTGCTCCCCGTTAAGAAATAGGCCAAAGTATGATAGTATTTCTTAACGGGAGTTTCGAGCTGTAGGAATATTATTCGAAAAGAATTTCTCGGCGGTCTTTTAAAAAGTTATCAAAGGGCTGCTTAAAATTTATGAGATAATGATGAATCTAATCGCTGATAAATATGTGAATATTTGCACCTTACGCGAAGTTTAACATGTCGGTACTACTTGACGCTGACGGCAAACAGTGCCTGTGCCGATTAGGCCCAGCGCAATACTATCGCCGGACGGCGCCGAGATGACTCCTCGCTATAAACTCCACCCTTTGCGGTATTCGTAATGCAGGCAGTTGTTGGCCTCCGGTACATTCGTAATTCTCATGTTCTCCGGATCCCAGAGCAGCTTCTTATCAAGGAATCGCAGGGCAACATTACCCAGAAGCGCGACTTGTGTCAGCAGACCGGCGTATTCAAAGTTGGAGCCGGTAGGTATCCCTTGCTTGCAGGCGCGAATCCATTCCTTATGGTGCTCGCCCACACGGGGCAGGGTTTTGGGCGGACGCTTGTACTCGCGCATAAAGGTCTGTGGAATCAGACGCGGGTCCTCGCTGTGGCTGCTACACATCAGTTTTCCTTTATCGCCTTTGAATATCACGCCACCCATCTTGTTGCCCATGCGAAGTCCCTCTTCCAGTTCCGTGGGGCGTTCCGGCATAAGTCCGCCATCATACCAGGTCATCTTGACCGGCGGTAAATCACCGCGGGCCGGAAACTGATACCGGATGATGGAAGCCTGTGGATAACTTTCATTGTTAAAGGGCTTATCCCAGGTTATGTTGGGAACAAAAATAGAACAGGACGCTTCTACGCTGACAGGATGTCCCAGTTTCAGGGCCATCATCACCGGATCCATGTTATGGCATGCCATATCGCCGATGGCACCGGTACCAAAATCCCACCATGCGCGCCAGAGGCTGGGGGCATAGGCCGGGTTGTAAGGCCGGTAAGGGGCCGGCCCCAGCCAGAGGGCCCAATCCAGGGTGTCAGGCACTGGCGGAGCATTCGCCGGGCGGCTGGTCATCCCCTGAGGCCAGACGGCATGAGTAGTCCAGACATCTACCTCCCGCACTGCTCCGATGGCGCCATCCCAAATCCATTCACACATCAAGCTCATACCCTCGCTTGAATGCCCCTGATTACCCATCTGGGTAGCCACTTTGGCCTTGCGTGCCTCTTCCATAAGTTGCCGTGTCTCAAAAATGGTCTTGCAGAGCGGCTTTTCGCAATATACGTGTTTGCCCATTTTGATGGCGGCCATGGCTGCGACGGCATGGTTATGGTCCGGAATGGCCACAATCACCGCATCAATGTTCTTGTCCTCT
>Ga0187870_1001533_pt1 | contig 20996 bp, 17 predicted proteins | sample June2016WEW_13_1_3_FD_132974 | JGI IMG/M metagenome (GOLD analysis project Ga0187870, IMG submission 132974) | Peatland microbial communities from SPRUCE experiment site at the Marcell Experimental Forest, Minnesota, USA - June2016WEW_13_150 | ecosystem: Environmental > Terrestrial > Soil >... | reverse complement strand
GCCATCGGGTAAATCGTTAATCCAGTGACGTAGCCGCTCTTACCTGTGTGCCCGTTTTCCCGGTGTGCCGGCGGGCTTTCAGCCAAGGCGGAGCCTTGAGCCGGCGTTTAGGCCGGGCGTTAGCCCGGATACGGGCGCCCACCGCTTCATGTACTCCGCATTCTTTCAGGCCGGGCTGTAAGCCCGGATGCGCCTGTGCTCCGCATTCTTCAGGCCGGGCGTTAGCCCGGATGCGGAGGAGGAGAAGCGGTGGCATTAGAGCGGGTAGTCATCTGGCAAACTGCCAGGAACGAAGCCTGATATCCCCGTGGTAGCAGATAAAAGAGCGTAGAAAAGAGGCCAGCTCCAGCCGGTTCCTCCGTTCGATCCGGACGCGCACGGCCCGGTCCAGGGGAGCGCGCAGGAAATAGGCCAGGGCAGCCACTGTCGGGGGGGAGAGGGTCAAAGCCCCCGGACAGTTGGCGGCGCAAGCGGGGCAGAGCACACCGCCCCTCTCGATGCTGAACCAGACCGGGCCTGCAACTGGCACCCCGGGCTGAAGCGTCTGCCAGTCGTCGTGGTGGCCCATCACGCATCCCTCGAACTGCGGCTGGTAGCCCAGGGCCGCCAGGAGCTTGGTCTCAAAAACCCGGCCCAGCAGTTCCGGGTCCGATCCCTCCAGTGCCCTCAATGCTGTCAGCAGGAGCTGGAACAGCTTCGACTGGGGCTGCCTCTCCATGGTCAGGCGGTCGACCAATTCCGTAAAGCAACTGGCTGCGGCCAGCCGGTCCAGGTCCTGTTCGATAAAGCCAAATGTCTCGTCGGCATCCCCCTGGGTGATGGTATCCAGGGTCTTGCCGCCATAGAGAACCAGGTAGGTGTGGCTGAACAGTTGCACTGCGCCCCGCAGACGGCTGGAAGGCTTACGGACACCCTTGGCGATGGCCGACACCTTCCCGGTTCCCCTGGTGAACAGGGTGAGGATCCGGTCCGCCTCCCCGTATGCCATGCTGCGCAGAACAATTGCCTCTTCCTTGTAAATGCCCATCGATCGCTCCCCGGCACCGCTCGACCTGCTTCGAAGTTAACAGGTATATTATACCATGCGCCTGTTGTTGAAATACTCATCTTTCGTGCATATAGATTATCCCCTTTTTTAGCTCTAAGTTATATAAAGTTTATGATATACTTTTTGACAAGCACTACACTGCTAAGCCCTTATGCCTCCGCCTGGCCATTGGCCGAGCTAGTCCCGTCTCCTATGGTCCCTGGGTTCTTCACTTGTATACTTCACTTGATTCCTGCACCTTTTCCGCCACCCACATCTGTACCAACGTCTGGTAGGGCGCCCCTTTTTGTTTGGCTAAAGCACGGACCTTATCCAGAATCTCAGGATCGAAGAGACTTTGACTCCACACGTCCTGCCAGGCATGCAGACAGAGATGGTTAAGGCCTTCGAGCACCTGTATGATCCTGTATGATGATGAAATTAGCAAATAATTAGCAAGGCTTGCTCGGTCGCACCATGGAGAACTATATAGAAACCACCGCCTGGCTAAATAAATACTCAAGGAGAATGCAGGAAATAAAGGAAAAGGGGATAAGTGTCGAAATAAATACATGAAAACTGCACCTCAATTACTGGAGGTAATGTTAATGAAAGATGAAGACAAGCCGAGAGAACAACTTATCAGTGAAATCACAGAACTGCGCCAACAGCTCGGCGAGACGAAATCTTCTTTAGAGGAGCTAAAGAAGAGCGAAGCAAAGTATCGCATGCCGGCGGAGGCCGCCCCTGCCTCCATCCATGTAACCCGGGGGAAGCGCAGGCAGACTGAAGATCAACTTCGTGCTGCCCATCAACAGCTCTCGGAGATCATCGAATTCCTGCCCGATGCCACCTTGGTAATCGACAAGGGCGGAAGGGTGATTGCCTGGAATAAAGCTATCGAGGAGATGACAGGGGTTCGCAAAGAGGAGATCATTGGAAAGGACAACCACGCATATGCCGTGCCTTTTTATGGAGAACCCAGGCCCATACTGATTGACTTGGTCTTTATGGAAGACAGGGAAACTGCTCAAAAGTATACATACACGGAAAAGGCAGGAGATACAATCTATGCCGAGGCGTTTATACCTTCTTTATATGAAGGGAGGGGGGCTTATTTATGGGGCAAGGCTTCGCCTCTTTATAGCAGTGAAGGAGTTGTGATCGGAGCGATCGAATCCATCCGCGACATCACCGGGCACAAGCGGACGGAACAGGAAGTCCGGGAGCAGTTGAACTTTTTGCAGGTATTGATAGATACTATTCCTACGCCCATTTATTACAAGGATCCGAATGAGATATACCTGGGCTGCAACAAGGCATACGAGATCATGCTCGACCAGCCAAAGGAGAATATAGTCGGAAAAACCGCCTATGATATTTGGCCGGAAGAGCTGGCTGACATCTACCATAGGATGGATAACGAGCTATTGATCCATTCCGGCGTACAGGTCTTCGACTCCAAGGTCCGGTTTGCAGACGGCTTGATTCATGACGTAAACTTCCGCAAGGCCACTTACAAGAATCTGACCGGGCAGCTTGCAGGCTTGGTAGGTGTATTCATAGATATTACCGAGCGCAAACAGATAGAGGAGATGCTGCGGCAGACCGCCTCGGAGCTGCAGGCAGTCTTTCAGGCCCTTCCGGATCTCTACTTCAGGCTCAGCGCAGATGGCACATTCCTGGATGTGCAGGCAGGCCGTCTCTCTGACTTATACCAGCCAATAGAGGAGCTGCTCGGGAAGCGGATCCAGGATATTTCAGGACGGTTAGCCCAGCAGTTCCAGCAGGCAATCGACCAAACCCTGCGAAGGCGGTCCCTGGTGATGATTGAGTATGCACTCACCATCGGTGGAGAGAAGAAGCACTTTGAGGCCCGCTTCCTACCGCTGCTCGAGGATCAGGTCGTTGTAGTTGTAAGGAACATCACCGAGCGCATGCAGATGGAGGAGAGGCTGCGCAAATCAGAACAGGAGTACCGGACTATTTTCGAAACTACCAGTACCGCGATGGTGATCGTCGAGGATGACACCACGATTTCCCTGGCCAATCAGGAGTTTGCCAGGCTCTCAGGATATTCAATTGAAGAGGTTGAGGGCAAAAAGAGCTGGAGTGAGTTCGCCGGATATGACTATCTGGAGATGATGAAGGGGTATCATCGAAAGCGCAGGTCCGGTTCGCCTGACGCCCCGAGACAATACGAAGCAGAATTCATAGACAGACATGGCAACACTAAAAGCGTCCTGATAACTGCAGCCATAATCCCTGCAACCAGGAAGAGCGTGCTCTCTTTTTTAGATATCACCGAGCGCAAGCGGGCAGAGCAAGAAATGCGTTTTTCAGAGGAGCGGTTTTCGAAAGCCTTCAATGTCTGCCCCAGTACCATGTCTATCAGCACCTTTCCGGATGGACGCTACATTGATGTGAACGAAGCCTATATAAAGAATCTCGGGTACCGCCGCGAGGAGCTCATCGGATTTACGAGAAGCGAGTTGAACATCTGGGGAAAGCCAGCAGATCTTGAAAGAGCAACGCAGAACCTCTATGATAAAAAGTCGTTTCGCAATCTGGAAACATTAATCCGTGCAAAGTCGGGCGAGTTACGGATAGGTCTTGTATCGGCAGACATTTTTGAAATTGGTGGCAAAGACTATATGCTGGCTGTCTTCGATGACATCACCGAGCGCAATCGGGCAGAGGCGGCCCTGCGGGAGAGCGAAGAACAGTTGCGACGGATCACTGATAATATGCTTGACGTGATCCGTCAAACGGACGCAAGAGGAATTATTCAATATGCCAGCCCTTCCAATGAGACTGTTCTGGGATACAAACCTAAAGATTTGCTAGGAAAGTCTGTTCTTGATTTTGTGCATCCTGATGATAGACACAGAATAACGATCGCCTTTCAGACAGCTGTTGACAAAGCTTCTGGAGGGAAGGTAGAGTATCGAGTCAGGCATGCTGATGGCCGCTACCTCTGGGTCGAGACTGTCGGCAGGACCTTGCTGGATGATCAGGGAATGGTTGTAGGCGCCACCTTTTGCAGCCGTGACATCACCGAGCGTAAGCGGGCAGAACAGGAAACCAGCGAACAACTGCACTTTTTGCAAGTGTTGATCGATGCCATCCCTGCACCCGTCTTTTACAAAGATCCGGAGGGAATCTACCAGGGTTGCAACAACGCTTTCGCCTCTATGCTCGGCATGAGCAAGGAAGATATGATCGGAAAGAGTGTCTTCGGGGTTTCACCGGAAGAGCGAGGCAACAGGTATAGGGAGATGGATCTGGCCTTATTCAATAACCCCGGGGTACAGGTCTACGACTACAAGTTCCGTTTTGCAGACGGCCTGGATCATGATGTCATATTCCACAAGGCTACCTACAACGATTTATCCGGTCGTCTTACAGGCTTGGTGGGAGTTGTCATCGATGTCACAAGGCTCAAGCAGGTCGAAGAGAAACTGCGCCAGAGGGCTGCAGAACTCCAGGCAGTCTTTCAGGCCCTCCCGGATCTCTACTTCAGGCTCAGCGCAGATGGCACATTCCTGGAGTTGCTGGCAGGCAGCCCTGATGACTTGTATCTGCCTGCAGAGGAGTTTCTTGGCAAGCGAATTCAGGATGTTCTCGGACAATTAGGCCAGCAATTCCAACAGACAATCGATCAAGTTCTACGAACGCGGTCCCTGATTATAATCGAGTATCCCCTGGCCATGAAGGGGGAGACGAAATTCTTCGAAGCCCGGTTCTTCCCGCTGCTCGAGGATCAGGTCATCGTGGTAGTCCGCAACATCACCGAGCGCAAACGGGACGAAGAGGAGCTGAAAAAATACCGGGAGCGCCTTGAGGTCCTGGTGGAGCAGCGGACAGTGGAACTAAAGGAGATTAATAAGGAACTGGAGTCTTTCAGCTACTCCGTATCCCACGATCTGCGTTCGCCTCTCAGGATAATTGATGGATATAGCCAGGTACTGGAAGAGGATTATCTTGAAAACCTTGGTAATGAAGGCATGAAAAACATCCAGATTATTCGTTCACAGTGCCAACGCATGGGAGATCTCATCAATGACATCCTCGATCTTTCCCGCCTGTCACGTAAAGAAATGCAGTTGGAAGAGGTGAACTTGAGTCAATTGGCTGAAAGCATAGCTGCAGAATTGCAAAGGAGGGAGCCGGAGCGTCAGGTTAACTTCATCATCACCCCTGACCTTGAAGTGCGTGGAGACAAACAGTTGCTCCAATCCGTTTTAGAAAACCTGATGAATAATGCCTGGAAGTTTACCAGCAAACACCCCCAGGTAAAGATAGAGTTTGGTGTTAAAAAGAATGGTGGTAAAAAAGCTTACTTTGTCCGCGACGATGGAGCTGGTTTCGACATGAAGTACGCTCACAAGCTGTTTGGGGCATTTCAGCGACTGCATACGATTGGCGAGTTTCCAGGCACCGGTGTTGGCCTGGCCATTGTCCAGCGCATCGTTCATCGGCACGGAGGACAGGTATGGGCGGAAGCCGCCGAAGAAAAAGGGGCGACATTCTACTTCACGCTGAACAGACAAATTTCTGGGAGGGGATAATCGTGGGTGGAAAATTGATACTTCTGGTTGAGGACAATCCGGACGACGCAAATTTAACCATACGTGCACTAGAAAAAGGCAATATTACTAACGAGATTGTTGTGGCCAGTAATGGAGCCGAGGCATTGGACTACCTATTTGGTACCGGCGCGTACAAGGACCGCGACACAAGCACCATGCCTGTGGTTGTTTTACTGGACTTGAAGATGCCAAAGGTTGATGGCCTTGAGACGCTGCGTCATATTCGCTCCAATAAAATAACAAAATTGCTCCCCGTAGTGATCCTCACCACTTCAAGCGAAGAAGACGATATTGCTGGAAGTTACAACCTGGGAGCCAATAGCTATATCCGCAAGCCGGTGGGCTTTAAACAGTTCTCCGAGGCGGTAAGGCACTTGGGATTATACTGGCTGCTATTAAACGAGCCCCCGCACTCAAAGAGGTGAGTTGAATGGACACGCCCTTGTACGACAACAGTTCTGGCATGGCAAAACATTATTCAGGGAAAGATACGGTTAAAAAGCATTGTCGAGGATCAACAATATTATCCAGACAGGGTATTATTTTATAGTGATAGAGACTATAATAGATTTTAGCATGGGTATTTGTGGCATGGAGTTTGCGCGCGGACAGGCTCCGCCAATCAGCACTTGAAAAAATTCAACTTAGGAAGGTCTAGATGGAAAATATCGTCAATCTATTGAGCATTCTCCTGCTTTTCGTCGTTGTTTACTACATTTCGATTTCGTTCTTCGGCTTCATCTACAAGAAAGAGACCTATACGGCGGACCCGCAAAACGTGTTTGCCGTCATCATCCCCGCCTATAACGAAGAGGGCGTGATCGGCGCCCTGGTGGAAAACTGCAAGGAGTTGTACTACCCCAAGGAGATGTACGACACCTTCGTGGTGGCTGACAACTGCACCGACAACACGGCGCAGGTGGCTGCAGAAGCTGGGGCGACAGTCTGGAGACGGTTCAACGACCAGGAGAGGGGCAAGGGCTATGCCCTGGAATGGGCATTCAACCGGCTCTACTCGCTCCAAAAAAAGTACGACGCGGTGGTCATCATCGACGCCGACAACCTGGTCTCGCTCAACTACTTACGGATCATGAATCAGCGGCTGCTGCAGGGCGATAAGATCATCCAGGGCTACCTCGATTCCAAGAACCCGGACGACACCTGGGTTACCCGCAGCATCCACGTCGGCTACGTGATCACCAACCGCTTCTGGCAACTGGCCAAGTACAACCTGGACCTGAGCTGCGCCCTGGGCGGTACCGGCATGTGCATCGCCGTCGACGTGCTGCGTAAATTCGGTTGGGGCGCCAATTCTCTTACCGAAGACCTGGAGTTCCAGATGAAGGCTCTGCTGAACGGCTTCAGGGTGACTTGGGCCCACGAGGCCAAGGTCTTTGACGAGAAGCCGCTGACCATGAAGCAGTCCATGAAACAGCGCCAGCGCTGGATGCAGGGGCACTGCACCGTGGCTGGTCGCTACCTGCCGAAACTGCTGTGGCAGGGGATCAGACAGCGGAACCTGGCACTCCTGGATGCAGTCCTCTATTGCTGTAACCCTTATTTTGTGATGCTCTTCGGCTTCGGCATCCTGTACGAAGTCTTTCAGGGCTTGCCAGCGCTGCTGCACCAACCGTTGTTCCTGATCTTCTTCGTTGCCGATACCATATATTTCGGCATCCCCCTGCTGCTGGAGAAGATCTCCCCCAATGTCTACGGCTGGCTGTTCTATTACCCAGTCTTCGCTTTTTCCTGGCTGCCGGTGGTTTACAGCGGCTTTGCCACCCAGTCCAACTGGGACTGGAATCACACACAGCACACCCGGGGCATCTCCTGGCAGGAACTGCCCGTAATCACAGCGCACAGCGAACAACAAACCCGGCCGGCAGGAGGAGACTGCAGTTCCGGGGAGGACCGCCCCAGCCAGGGTACAAGCAATTGATCCCCCCTCATCCTGACCCCGGTAGGAAGGAATACAGCGTGTCTTTGCCCGTCATCAAGGATCTGAACATCACCGGTTACCTCAGGGAGTTGGCTGACGATTCCCTCTTCCCCAGCGCCGGGGCTGCAGCAGGTCTGACCGCCGCCCAGGGGGCGGCCCTGTTTGCCATGGTCTGCCGGGTCAACCTGCGCAAGCTAACAGACAATGCCGGCGCCATTGGCCATGAGGATCAACCAGCCTTCTGGGAGCGGTCGCTGGAACAGGCGGAGGACCTGACCGCACGCTGCCTGGAACTCGCCCAGGAGGACGGGGCCGCCTACCGGGACGTGGTGGACGACGATTCCAACGGGCCTGCCCATGCCATGGATGTGCCTCTGGAGATCGCCCGGCGTTCCCTGGAGATCTCCCTCCTGATCAGGTCTGCGCTGCCCAGATCCTACGCACCGGTGCGTGCTGATGCCGAAACCGCCCTCGCCCTGGTGCGGGGCAGCTTTAAAGCCGGCCTGGCAGTAGTCCGGTACAATCTTCCGCTGCTCCACGACCAGGCCGAACGGGATAATTATGTCAACTTGATTGAGACGCTGAAGATGAAAGCCGAGTTGGACCCCGTCCCGTGAACTTGAACAGTCGGCTCAAAAAGCGGTGACACCGACTGTCTGCCCCAGCCTATCAATTCCCGGTTTTCATTCTAATCAGTTCATGTATCCTGTTGAATAACGTGATGTCATAGTTTTCATGCAGTGAAAGCTCAAGCACATCGTGAAGCTTTTCCAGTTGTTTTACGATCTGCTCCAAACCCTGATCTTTATTAACCAACAGATATATCTGGCTTGTGGCTCCGTCACCGAGTTGTCCGCACAGTATGCCTTCAAGATTGAACGCCCGCCTCGAAAAAAGTCCTGTGATGTGGTACATGACTCCGGGATGGTTCCGCACCTTTAAACCAATCACCGTTGATTCATTCATCGATCTCACCGCCGATCATTTCATAATTTGCCTTGCCTGGGGGTACCATCGGAAAAACATTCTCCGCATAATCTATAGGTACGTTAATAAGACACGGACCAGGTTCTGTCAGGGCTTTTTGGAAAATGGAAGCAAGTTCGCCGCTCTCCCTGGTTAAATCGTAGCCTCTAATACCGAAACCTCGGGCAATAACTGCAAAGTCGGGGTTGGTCATGAATTTTGAAGCTATGTAGTTCTGTTCATAAAACAGCTCCTGCTGCTGTCTTACCAGTCCCAGGTGCCCGTTTTGGAAGAGGATGATGGTGATATCGAGCTGCCAGTCGGCCAGCGTGGCCAACTCCTGAATGTTCATGAGCAGCGAACCGTCTCCGCTAAAACAGATGATCCGCTTGCCGGGGTTGGCGAGAGCGGCCCCGATAGCTGCAGGCAGGCCAAATCCCATTGTGCCAAGACCGCCGGAAGTTAACAGCGTGCGGGGGCGCTGAAACGGATATGCTTGCGCCACCCACATCTGATGCTGCCCGACATCGGTTGCCACAATGGTATCCGGGGCTGCAAGCCCGCTTATGGTCTTGATGATGTTGATTGGATGGTACAGATCATTTCTGTCCGGCATGAGAAAAGGATAATCCGCTCTCATCCTGTTGACGAGTGCCAGCCAATCCGGACGGGCATCACAGTTCACGAGAGGAATCATGTGTTTCAAGACAGTTCCGATGTCGCCGCTGATAGAGGCATGCGCCTGCTTGATCTTGTTTATTTCCGACGGGTCTATGTCCACATGGACGATAGCGGCATGCGGACAGAATTTCCCTACATTTCCGGTAGCCCGGTCATCGAATCTGACCCCAAAAGCCAACAGCAGATCGGCCTCGTTGATGATGTAGTTCGTAGAACGGGAACCATGCATTCCTAACATGCCAAGATACAACGGGTCATCGGGGGGAAAACATCCAAGACCCATCAGTGTTGAAGTGACCGGAATGGAGGCCTTTTTTGCCAGCTCATATAGCAAGCCATGCGCCCCCGATTGGATAATCCCTCCCCCGACATACAGCAGCGGCCTTTTGGACTTGTTGATCAACTCTGCTATCTGTTCAATCCGATCTGCGTGCGGTTCTACTGCATCATGGTTTTTAAGCGTGAGCGGCCATTCCTCGATATCGACCTCCTCTTGTTGAACATCTTTGGGAACATCGATGGCCACCGGCCCTGGTCGATCGGATTCGGCAATCCTGAATGATTCAGGCAGGATCTGAAGCAGGTCCCTGGCTGATTTCGCCAGGTAATTATGCTTCGTGATCGGTACTGTCAAGCCGTACATATCCACTTCCTGAAACGCATCAGATCCGATCAGGCTCGAGGACACCTGGCCGGTGATAGCGACAACCGGAACAGAATCCAGTTTGGCGTCAGCGATTGCCGTGATCAGGTTAGTGGCACCCGGGCCGGAAGTGGCGAAGCAGACTGCGGCACGCCCCGTCGACCGCGCCATCCCCTGCGCGATGAATCCGGCCCCCTGTTCATGCCTGGTTAAAATATGCCGAATGCTGCTCCGCCTAAGCGCGGTATACAGGGGGAGATTGGCGCCTCCGGGAATTCCGGCAATTATTTTTATTCCCTGCCTTTCCAGAAGCTTGATGATGATTTCAGCGCCAGAATACTTCATGTCCATTCCTCCTCGCATGTTTAACGATAAAAAAGCTCTTCCTGACTTTGAACGACTCCTAAATAACAAAAAACCCTCGTCCGTCTAGGACGAAGGTTGACCTCCGTGGTACCACCCAAGTTTGTACAAATGTACACACTCATTCAAGTACGGGCGTGAACGCCCATACTGCTCCCCGATAACGGTGGGATTCCGTTGAAGTCTACTCTCCTCGGATTTCGGTTCACGGCTCAGAGGCTACCTTCTATATACCCGTCTTGGGGAATTTCCACCGTCATCCCCTCTCTATGTTTCAGGAGTATATATACTCCTCCTCGTCAAAGCCTTTCCAGAGTATTTTTTTGAATTTTAACTGTAAATATAATTTTTGTCAAGCTATAGTTTTGAAAAGAAAACTTGGCTTGCGCCGAGCCCACCCCTTGACCGTTTGCATTCCATTCTTTTGGGATATACATTAGTATAAAGAAAATATTTCCTGCTTCCTCAATAAAACGAGATGCAGTTTACTTCGCGTTAAGATGTTACTCCTCGTTAACAGACTTTGAGAAAAAGGTGTTGTCCTCTTCGAGCGCACAGGCGACAAGGTCTTGCGTTTCCGGTATCACCTCTTCCTGATAGACGTAGCTGATGTCAAGAGCCTCCAGAGTGGCCCGGATGTAAGTGCGCACTGTAGTGGTACCCAAATCATTTAGTAGTTTATGAACATCCAATGTCGCGTCCCAGGCATAGGCCAAGCCGTGAATTTTGACAAGCTCATCTAACAATCCAACCAAAGCCTCTGGAGTCACCAGACTCACGCTAGGACACCGGTTGCTGTTGCCGGTTTCAAAAAATTTCTTAATCTCGTTCTTTACTGCAGCACCAAATCGGTCCATTGCTAAGTCGGGCATGATTGCCTCATCCTTTGTCCGGTTGGCAGCAGTTGGATTCCAAACCCCGGTTTGAAGCGTATCTGCCGCGGCCCCCACGGTATAGATCGGATACTTCATTGTTCCCGACCAGTTTAACAGCCAATTAAGGTTACGGTAAGCTTTTAAACGGCTAATCATACCAAGTCTCCCAACCAGCTCCAGTTCATCGATCAAGATCACCCAGCCTTTGTAGCCGCATAAACAGATAGCGTCAGCCAGCAGACCAAAGAAAGCTTCAGCATCTCTATTGGCCTTGAAATTCTGATCGAACCTTGGCATTGCCTGATCCCTGCAGGCTCGATGAATTCGTTTCAATTCATTCAAGGATACTTTGGCGCCCATCAAATAACCATAAAGTAAATCCTGTTCCTCACCATTGCTTACAAAATAATCCTCGAAAATTACAGCAGGAAGAGGGTGGCAGTAACGACCGGGGCTCTGAATCTGGCTCTCGGGCAGATCGGATTCTTTTTTTTGGTTGAGCTTACGCTGCAAACCATAGACGGTGGAGTCAGGAGTGCGCAACAAAGGTGCCACCCTGCTGTAGAAATGGCTCAGGTTGTGGCATGAAACCTCTCGGCTCAGAGAAACCCGGCTCACTGCAAAGCCCATCTCCAGAGCCAAATGCTCCACCGTGGTAAGCACGTGGGTCTTGCCCTGTCCGTAGGGACCCCAGACCAGTCTGCCGGGCATGGCTTGTCCTTGCTGGAACAACTCAAGGTCGTCCTTGATCAAATCTGTCAATTCTCCCCGCAAATCAGGTAGCGCCTTCGTAGAAGCCCTGGTCGGCACTCCCGCCCGTAATGCCTCTACTACCGAAACTGCTTTCAAGCGCTCGCCGTCATAGGCTATCAATTACTCCGCCTCCCTTTCCATCATCATGGCTGTCTCTATAACTCTTGCTCTGAGAGCGTTATGGTCACTGAGATCAGGCAGATCCCGATACTTACGACGGAAACCTGCATCCTGCAGCAACTGGCTCAGTCTTATCGCCACCTGTTGGGGGAAATCGGCGCCGTTTGTTGCGTAATGTAAATCCAGATCAACTATGTCGCAGTATGGATTGAAGTGATCGCTGGGCACCAGTCCGGTCTGCAATCGATTCCAGAGTGCATCATAGCTGAGGAGGCCGCGTTTTTCGTCTCTAATCACTTCTTTGCGGCCCGCCAGGAGTAGCACGAAACTGTTCAGCAACTCAGAGTCATCGATAAGCTGCCGGAACAACTCGCAGGTGTCCTTCACGGTATTGATGGTATAAGCATGACGGCCGGTTTCCGGGTTAATTTTAATTATCTCTTCCAGATCATCGATCATCACCGCTAAGCCGGCCATTCCAGCAATGTTCAGGATGTGAACCAGAGAGTTCAACCATGCCCTGGCGTTGGACTTCTGAAGTGTCTCAAATAGGCCTGTATCCTGCTTCTCACTCCGTTCCAGCTTCTCACCCATCAGCCAACGGATCACGGATCTGAGCGTGTCCTCCTTACCTGCAACCAGCCTGCTATAGGTCGCCCGGTAACAAAAGGTGATAAAGGCAGGTCCGGCATCTAGATTACGAAAGGTTCGGCCAGCAGCAGTTCTGATCTCTTTTATGGTATCGTTGGCAGACCAACCTTCTCTTTCTACCATTAACGGTAGCAGCCGGTCTGATCCGTCATATTCATCGCTTTCGTATCCCAGGTTCATGGCGACACGGCAGCAAAGCCCCTTTACCAGCTTTTCCTTGTCTATCTGCGCTACGATGGCACGGTAAAGATTCGGCAGATTGTTGAGTTTGAATTCCAAGTCCTTGAGGGAGACATAAACTACCTCGTATCCCTGTACCCGGGCGTCCCTCTCCACGCAGCGGAGCAGATGGGTTTTACCGGTCCCTTCTCCGCCAACCAATAACTTGACCTTGCTTCCATGTCCGTGTCCGATATAGTTGAACAGGTAATGCTCCTGAAATCGATCCAACCAGTAAGGACGCCCAAGGGTCATTCCCTCTAACATTTCGCCATTAGCTGGTGGATGGCCTGATTGCAGATCTAGAAGATCGAGTTCATCAACATTCATGCCTTCTCATCCTCCTTGTAAATGATCAAACTGCCAAGACGGCTTTCCCGGCCCTGGCTGTCAGTTACCAGTAGGGCTTGGGCCTGATTGCGGGCAGAACCGAACCCGAACTTATAACTAAGGTGCCGTATTTCTAGCTGCTCCTTAAGCCGTCCCAAATCGTAGATATACTGTTCTTTCGGGTAGTCCTGCCTTGCGGAGTGACGCACTGTCAGCAATTCGTAAATTGTGCTCAATGATACCCCTCGTCCCCACAAGATCTGCTCTTTTTTAAATGCCAACTTGTTACCTATCTGATAGGCTTCGAGCAACTCCTTACAGAACTGTTGCGAATCAAATCGGCGCTCCGCAAGGTTCTTATACTTGGCGGCAACCCAAGCGGCTACCTGTTGTGGTGCAAAAGCAGAAATCTTTTCCTTCTTACGTCCAACCGACAATATAACTTCTTCCTGCCCTGGATCAATCGTCAACTTGAATGGTATTAACTCATAATTAGGATATTGTCCCTTGGGATATAGGCCTGCATCAATTAGCGCTTTTTCTAAAGCTGCGGCGTAGGTATCGCCAGAAACGAAATCATGCTCTGCCTGCACGACCCGATTTATCTGGGGGGCTTTTTCTTCGCACTTAATTACCAGTAGCCTGGCATCATCACCAAGAGCCGCCAGAGATTTTTCCAAGGCTTTAAAGTCCCAAGTATCAACTGATCTCTTAGCCCTGTTAAGGTTGTTATTCAAGCGCTTGTTGATTGTGGTAATCTCGTTTATTGCTGTCTTAGCATCCTGGGTATCCACCATGATCAACATCACCTCTTAATGGCATAATAAATTTCGATTTACGTTCAAGCTCTAGTTTCTGGTTTTTCCTGCCTCCCTTCATGTTTAGCTTAATCTGTTTTTTGAGCTTCTTGAGCCTGTACTAAGTCCTTGACTAAGCGAAGAACGACTTGTTGCAATTCCGGTTTCAGGTTTATAAAATAATCGCACATCTCATCAGTCGCATTCCCTAATTTCGTATCCGGCAAACAGTAAATTGGGGCGTACCCATCGATGGCATCTTTGTTATTCGATTGGGCAACATAGGGCTGGCTATCACGATCAATTACCTTTGATTCCTCCGGTTTTGAGGTGCTGGAAAATATATTTTTTTTAGGTGGCGCCGATTCTCTAATGTCCCATCCAATCAGGCTCGCTAGTGTGCTTGCAAGCCGCGCCTCTTCTTTTTGCAACAACTGTATGCTTTGCTCAAAATAACTGCGCTGATCCAGCAAGGAGATGTTTGACGCCTTGCTTGGTTTATAAAAGACAGCATCAAGGCTTGTCAGTATCTCTGCGGAGGGCAAGCTGCCGGAGAGCCGTTCGATCTGGCTCAAATAGGAGAAGGAAACCCCACTTTGCCGCTCCAATTGCCGGAGCGAACTTTTTTGATCTGCTCGTAGTTGAGTAATTAGATTGGCGATTCTAACTTTGAAGAGTAGTTCTAGCAGCCCGGTTTCAAGCTTTCCTAAATAGGCCTTTTTTAGTAGGTTGATTCTCGCCACAGTAACATGTTCCTGGGAATTTAAATATGTTTCCATTCTCTGTGCAATTTTCTTATTATGCCTACGGGTTATTGCAGCAAGTCCAGCCAGTGTTGGCTCCGGGTCAGAACCCGTCTTTTTATCGCCTGCTGCAACATCATTCAACTCTACAATAAACTGCTCGATCGAAAAATCACATAATCCATACTCTCTTACACCATTCTGGTTTAGCGCCTGATTGCATTCCTCAAGCCACTTTTTATAGTTGTGAGCCAGTCTAATTAGTCTACCCATATGTAAATCTCCTGTTTTAAATGATGTGCATCATTTCAGTTCATCATATGTACACGTTACCATGACACTAATAGATATGTCAACTATTTCATTCAGAGATTTATTTAATGGTATTATATGGTAATAAAAGCATTATACGCAGCGCTTCTTTAATTAGGGCAAATAAAAAGACTGCCCTAAAGAGCAGCCAACGCTTTTTCTTTAAAATAATATAGATCGTGTAGCAGATTCATCAACCAGTTTCAACCATCTCTATTATAATATTATTATCTCCCTGACGGCTAAGAGCAAATTGGCTTGACTCTTGTAAGCTTGTCAAGTTGAGTAAATATTGGAATGGGAAGTCTAGTGCCGTGAAAGATCCCGTCTAAGATGCAAAGTTCGCTCAAAGGCTTGCAAACACTGGCTTTTGTTCTACCCTAAAAACGCCGCGATAATGCCTACCAGGAAGATGCCGTCGAAGACCCCGGCCCCCCCGATGCTGACCACCTGCGCCCCCAGATTCCGAATCGCCCGCCAGTTCAGGAGATCGGCCCCTACCAGGGTACCGATGGTGCCAGCCACGTAGGCTATCGGAGCAGCCTGGCCGGGAGGGGCGAGGCCGGCGATCTCCATCAGGAGCGCGGCGGCAGCGGCCACCAGCGGCGGGATGAAGGCCGGCATGACGATCCCCACCCCCGGTTGGGGGCGGGCCATCAGCTTGGCCACGACAGCCACCAGCAGCAGGGCAATCAGGGTGGGTTCCAGCGGCACCCGCACAAACAGCAGGTAGAGGGAAAAGAGCACCGGAAGCCCGGCGCCGCCGACATTGACGCAGATCACCTGTTCCTGCACCACCGGTGGAGAGTAAAAGAACAGGAGGAGGAAGGGCAGCGCCCTGCGCTCCCGCGAGACCACCCGGCGGCGGGACAGGGGGATGTTGATCATGCTCCCGAGGACGCAGGCGGTCAGGAACAGAAAGGCGCCATAGGGAGAGAGGCCGAGGCGCGCGAAGGAGAAAGCCGCCACGTTGTAAAACAGCAGCATGAGCAGGAAGGGGATCATCAGGATCAGCAAAATGAAGGGCATCCAGGAGGCCTCCTATCCTTATTTTGCACCTGATGGCAATCCAATTCAAGCAGAAGAGATCATTTTTTCCGGTGCACCAGGGTCACCGCACAGTGCTCCAAGGGCGCCAGGATCCCCTCCCCCTGCAGCAGCCTTCTTGCCAGTCGACCCACCAACCGGGGATTAATCTGCCCGGTAAGGTTGAAATAGCTGATCACTTCGCCACGGCAGGCATGCAATCCAATTTCCAGCGGTTGCTCATTCGGGCCGCTCTCGATGAAGGTAAAGGCGTTATTCTTGTTGAGGCGCTTGAGGATTTCCAGAGTCTCGTCGCTGGAGCCGTCATCGACGATCACCATGTCGAAAGGCGGCAGAGATGTCTGATGGATGGCCAGGATCTCCCTGACCAGGCCTTCCATGATGATAGCTTGGTCACGGACCACAAACAGCAGGCTCAGGTAAGGACCTGCCGGGGCACGGCTGCACAGCAGGCGGGCAAGCTGCCAGAAAAGCAAAATCAGCCCATAAAGGGCCAACCCGCAGATTAAAACCCACAACAGCACCGTACCCACGTTGACATCCCCTTCCGCGATCAATATATGCGAAGAGGAAATACAGGGTTAAACCGATCGTCCGCCTTTTAATGACAATTGTGGACGTGACTGGTGAGTTCTTGTAGCTCAAGGCTTTCAGGCTGAAGCAGACGCCATTTGTATCAGCTTCTCATATAATGTATAGATGCAACCACTCCAGGTTCCACGATCCTGTGATATAGGGCGTGCACATGAAACGTTTCCTCAATATACTTAAAAATGCGTTGCTTTTGATTATTTTCCCCGCGCTGTGGTGGGGGCCTATGGTTCATCCCCACATAAACAGATTGGCTTTGAGAAAAGCGGAAAAAGAGCTGGAAAGTGGGAACACCGGCATCAATGAAGACATGATCGGAAGGCTCGCAGCCAACGAAGAAGCCTTCATTTTTGCCGGCAACAGCGCGGACGCCATATCTATGAACCATATTTTGAATAATGTCTCGGTGTATGACTATGCACACAATGCAATTCCCGATACCTTCGAGGGAAGCCCTCAATTTGGGCAGGCGCTGATCGACGAATGGCGACAGGCTTACGATGGCAAAAGAGATGTGAGGTACTCCGACAGGGACTTCGCGGTTGCCTGTGGCTGGCTGGCGCACCAGTTGGCCGACTGGTATCCCCATTATGCATCGATCGATGGTTCGGGCAGGCTGGTCGGCGCCGGGCGCCAGGCGGGCGATGGGGTAAAAATATTTTCAGGGTTTGCAAATTCGCACCGGGTTTTGGGAACCGATTATTACCCTGAAATATTAAACAAATATGAAGTGATCGACCATGCCTTGATAGAGCTTTTTTACGATCTACTGACCTTGCAAGATCACCGGAAAGAACTAAAACATAATCACGTCGAGTTTTTCGACGTGGAAGATAATCGCTGCCTGCTTACCGCAACGTCAGAAAGATACATCGGTGATGCCGTCCGCATCCCTCCGGAAAAGATTAATGAGTTACGGAAAACCCATAATTTTGTGATCGGTGGTCTGCGGTCTTTACTCAGGTTTTTATCTATAGTGAGACCAGGTACTGTTTCCGCAATCAGAAACACTATTGACCCCAAGATCACCGGCGGCGCCGACTATATTTCACTTTCCGCCGACCATGTTGTCAATGGCCTGTTTAGCCTGTCTTACAATGAGATCAACAGGAGAGCGGCAGAAAACCTGCTGGCCAAGGGGGCGGCAGCCAATATTTCGGTCAAAAAACCCGGCCACCTGTTGTATCCCATCTTAAGGGAACTGGGGATTTTCGCCGATATGCACAAGGCATTTCAATTCACTGAACAATTTTACTGGACATCTAAAATTCATGGCGGCATTGTCTTTAAAAATCTGGTTTCATTCCTGGATAATCACAAAAATATCGCCTACGCACAGAGGAATCATGACACAGAAGCGCTCTTATGTTTCTTGAGCGAACTCATATTGAGGGATCATCAGGATCTTTCGGTTCCTCTGGAGCACTTCAGGCAAACAGTGCGCCCCGTGATCGAGTTTGATGGCGCAGCTGGCTCTGAGGAAGAAATCCTGAAACAGATGCTCCGGTCGCGCCGGCTTGCATTCAGGTTCATACCGGCCACATCCCCTGTGCATCCCGAAGATAACAAGTTGCTACATCGAAACCAACTGAATTTTAAAATTGACGGATACGATGTCTCACTGATGTCGGAATCCTATCATCTAACGGAAAGTTGGGAAGGCCAAGTTCTTACATTGACCTGTTATCTCTTAAAACCGCCAAAAGTGGGAGTACACAATCTTTTTGTCGATATACATGATAAGGGCGGAACATCTGCACGCTACCTGGAATTCGAATTCGAGTTCAGGAAAAGCGCTACCGGGATGCATGAACTGATCACCCTCAACTCTTAAATCTCGACCATCCGCTTTTTAATAGCAAAGATGGCGGCCTGTGTGCGATCCTCCACCTTCAGTTTCCTGAAAATGCTGGTGATATGGTTCTTGACGGTTTTCTCGCTGATGAACAGCTTGTGGGCGATATTCTTGTTGGACTCGCCCTGGGCGATCAGGCCGAGCACCTCTTTTTCCCTTTCGGTGAGCAAACTGATCTCGTCATCCTTGCGCACCGGCATGCTCAACCGGTTGTATTCCCCCAACAGGCGGCTGGTGACTATCGGGTGAAAGGCCGGGCGGCCCTCGTAGACGGTATGGATGGCTTTCAGCAACTCGACCGGTTCCACATCCTTCAACAGGTAACCGCTAGCGCCGGCCCGGATGACTTCCAGCATGTCGTCATCATCGGCGACAGTGAGGATGATGATCCTGATCTCCGGAAACTCCCGCCGGATCACGCGGCTCGCCTCGATGCCGTTAGTGCCTGGCATTTTCAAATCCATCAGGACCACGTGGGGATCCAGGATGCGCGTCTTGTTGATGGCCCCCTGGCCGTCCCCAACCTCTCCGACAACCTTTATCTGTGGGTCCATCTCCAGTATCCGACGCAACCCCTCTCTGATGAGAGGATGATCATCGGCTATCAGAATTCGAATCCCGTCCAAGCGCCTCTACCCCCTATACTATCGGAATAGTAACAATTATCCGGGTCCCTTGCCCGGGAGCGGTCATGATTTGCAGCGACCCATCCAGTAACTGAACTCGCTCCCGCATATTCATCAAGCCATAGTGCCCGTCGCTGGATGCCACTTCCTGCAGGTCGAACCCCTTGCCCTCATCGAAGATATGCACGGTTACCTGGTACTCTTCCAGTTCCAGGTCGACCTGGGCATGATCTGAACGGGAGTGCTTGTAGATATTGTTCAACGCTTCCTGCACGATCCTGAACAGGGTGCCGGCCACCTGGCTGTCGAGTTGCCGTTCCTGGTCCGAACAGTTGAATATCACCGGTAAGCCGTACCGTTCCTGGTATTCATCGATCAACTGGCGCAGTCCGCATACCAGCCCCTGGTTCATGTTCTTTGACTGCAGGTCGAAGAGGATCTTCCGGATCTCCAGCAAGCTGCTGCGGATGATTTCCTTGAGGTTCAGCAACTCGTCCCGAACAACTGACGGCTCTCCGGCCAACTGTTGCTCGCAGAACACCGTTCTGAGCAGCAGGTTGGCCAGGGCCTGGGCGGGACCGTCGTGGATCTCCCGGGCAATCCGGCGTCGCTCGTTGTCGAGCATCCGGACCGCCAATGGACCCGGCGCCGCTCCCTGCAGGCACTGCAGGGCCACTCCGAACCTGGTCAACAGCATGTCCGCCTGTTCTGCAACCTGTGCCAGGTTCTGGCGTTCCGTCTCCGGCAGATCCGGTCTTTTTTCCTGGAAGCTGTCCGCCGTTTCCCGTGCCGCGAGCATTTCCGGCACGGGCTGCGGGTGCCCCAGTTCATCACGCGCCACCTCGGCTATGCCGAAGATCTCCTGCCGTCCTTCTTCGACTGCAACCAAGGTCCTTCTAACAACCCGGTTCAGCGACTGCAAATCCGCCATGCCTTGACCCCCTATCTCAAGCAACCGGGTTGCAACATCACCGTAGCAACAAGCTTTTTGGTGCACTTCGACACTACGTTGAATAATCCTGCAAGCATCATGGAAAATTGATATTATTTTTTAATAATTTTTTGGGCTCATACACCTAGGACTTTCTAACCTCCCGCTTCCCGCTTCTCAAATGCCCAGGACTTGAAGGGCACTCACTTGAAGCCTGTGTAGGCTTTCCGGGTCAGGCGCCTCAGCATAGATGCGGAACAGGGGCTCGGTGCCGGATGCCCGGACCAGCACCCAACTGCCGTCCTCCAGGACCAGCTTGACACCGTCCTTGGTATTCCGTTCCAGCACACCCTGTCCGTCCAGGTCCCTGGGCGCCCATTGCTGCAGGCGTTCCAAGCAGGTATCCATAGCCTCCTGGGGAAGCCGCAGGTCCAGCCGCTCGCTCACCAGCCGGCCATGCTTCTGCCGGATCTCCTCCTGATAAGCCCGGAGAGACTTGCCCCGGGATGAGGCCATCTCCACCACCATAGCCAGGGCCAGAATCCCGTCCTTCTCCGGAATGTGCCCCTGGATGCTCAGGCCACCGCTCTCCTCGCCCCCCAGGATGCTGTGGTGCTTGATCAGAGATTGGCTGATATACTTGAAGCCGACGGGTGTTTCCACTACCGGTAAGCCATAGTCCCCGGCGATCCGGTCGATCATGTGGGTGGTGGCCACAGTGCGTGCCACTGCCCCCCGCCAGTTCCGGTATTCTGTAAGATAGTGCAGCAGCATGTAGATGACTTCGTTGGGACTGATAAAACTGCCATCCCGGTCGATCACCCCGAACCGGCCGGCGTCCCCATCCAGGGCCAGGCCAAGGTCTGCCTGCCCCTGTACCACCGCCCGCTTCAGATCGGCCAGACCCGCCGCGCCGGGGTACCCATCCGGTGGAT
>Ga0187870_1001523_pt1 | contig 21140 bp, 14 predicted proteins | sample June2016WEW_13_1_3_FD_132974 | JGI IMG/M metagenome (GOLD analysis project Ga0187870, IMG submission 132974) | Peatland microbial communities from SPRUCE experiment site at the Marcell Experimental Forest, Minnesota, USA - June2016WEW_13_150 | ecosystem: Environmental > Terrestrial > Soil >... | reverse complement strand
CGAGGCCCGGATCGAGCTTCCAGGACCTGGTGCTCCCCATCGCGCTGCGGAAAAAGATGGGCATCATCGCCATGAAGGTCACCGGCCAAGAAGGCCTGATCGGCTCGGGACCGGAAAAAGCCACGGCGAGCGAGTTGATTCGCTACGCGCTCTCGCTCCCCGTGTCGGTCGTCACGGTCGGAATGCCGCGTCTGGAGTTTATCCGCGAGAACACGGGCCTGGCGCGCAACTTTGTGCCCCTCACGGAAAGTGAAATGCGCGCCTTTGAGAAGCGTATTTCGACAGCCAACAAAACGGCTCTTGATCTGCGCTTTATGAATCATCGCGACGTTTGAGCTTCGGGAGAACAGGCCCTTCTATGAAGAATCAGGGGGTCTTCCTGTCTCTGAGCACCCTCACGCTGCTGGTATCCAGTCTGACCGCTGCCGAAAACCCGCCCACGTTCACCGGCCGGAGTGTTTTGTTGGGACGCCTGGTCACGGGGGCAACGGCGTCGCTTGTCAAATCAACTTCGGGCGAGTGGGGAATCAAACTCGCAGGTGGTGGCACGCTATAAGCAGCTCGACCGGCCTACCTTCTGGAGTGGCATCAATCCCGACCTCGTGCCGCACTTGGGCCGAGATGGTAAGATCGACGATGTCGAGATCCTCTACCCGCGCGACATCGTGAGGCAGCAGCTTCGCTATGCCGAGATTGCGGGGCATTAGCGCCGCGGCACTCGGCGGGGCGGCGCTAGAGGAGCCGCGAACCGGCGGCCGGTCAATAGCGCTTGGGGCGAGTACAACCAACTGCAAAGGCCGCGGCCCGCCCGCAGAGGGAACTTCTCGCGAGCCTGTACACGGATCGAGGGACACTCTGCGCCATCGGGGCGACTGCGTTAGGGAGAGTAGGGATACACAATTAGCCGAGGAGACATCTTGTGATACTATACTGCCCAGACGAACGCTGCCGCACGGGCGCACCGCTTCGCTTCGTTCGAAGGTCCTAGCGGCAGGCGGAATCTGACCCTGATCCCTCGTGTGGCCCATGGGTATCCCGCTTTTCCTCCGAGAGAACATCAACCCCAGCTTATGCACGGATGACGTCGGCAGCTCTTTCCAGAGCTTCGTTCATGAGCTGCTGGAACCCGAATTCCCCGGTTTAGTCCGATTCCCTGCGGGCGGGAAGGATGGATGCATCGATCTCGTTCAAGATTTGCCTGGGGATCGTCTGGTCATCGAGTGCAAACATATTGGAGACGGCGGGTTTGCCGAAGCGCGGAAACGCTGGCGCCAAGTGGCGGCTAAACTCGAAACACACTTAGCGGATCCCGCGGGGCCGACGAAAGGCCAAGCGCAATACGGCCCGTGGTACGAAACTGACCCGCCGATCCAGCGGTTCGTATTTTGTATTAGTTCCTTGCTCCCCAATCTCGACCAGCGCAATGAGCTAACAGGTGAAATACGCCAAACCTTCGTCACGCTGGCCTCGCGCCACCCGCACCTCTCTCACCTCGCGAACCTTTCAATAACTCTCCACCACTGGGGCGACCTGGAAACCCGCCTTCGGAAGAGTCCGTACCTGCTCTTCCGCTGGTTTCCAGCCACTCGCCCATTTGGATTGGTCCCGCTAGACGAATCCGCCGAAGCGGGCACGCTCCGCTCCTATCTCTCGAGCGCAAAGCTGCCTTACTACTCGCGCGATCAGCACTTGGCTGCCATGCCTGCACCCGCTGGTGCAGATATTCCAGGGGAAGATGCGCTGCTTGATCGCTTAGAGGGCACCGAGTTTACGGGCCTGGTGGTGACGGGGGCTGGTGGTGTGGGAAAGACGCGTTTGAGCCTGGAAATTGGCCGCCGCGCCCAGAAGAGGGGATGGACGGTGCTGCGCGTCCGCACCCGACTCCAGAAAGACACCCTGTACGCTTTGGGCGAGAGACTCACCCCTGCCGCGCGCGTGCTCCTGGTCATCGACTACATCGAGACCCAGCGAGATTTCGCGGAGGTCGTCGAAATCCTGAATGACCTGAACGATAGGCTTCACTTCAACGTCCGGTACCTTGCAAACTGTCGAACCAGTTATTACCAAGCCGTCGCCGCCACCTCGCGTCACCGGGAGGTTGATATTTCCCCTCACGGACTCGGGCGAGCCGAACATTGGTTTGAGGGTTACCGAAGTGCAACGGTCCGTCATATTCTTGGGCAGAGTGGCCTCGAAGTCACCGAGAAGCATCTCGCTGTCTGCCGCGACATACCTGTGCTAGCGGTGTTGCTCGCCTACCTCCACGCCACTGGCCGAGGAGACGAACTCGAAGGCCTCCTGGAGGAGGAAGACTTCGCGAGATGGGTGGCCAAGCGGGTTCAACTCAGCTTTCCGGGGGCCTCCATCGACCGTAAGTTGGCGACGCTCATGGCGCTCTTCCCCATGCCAGACGCTCTCGCCACACAAGGCGCCTTGCAAGAGTATCGCGCGTTGCTTGATCCGTTGGCGACGGACGGCTGGATCGAGAAGCTTGCCCTCAGCGCCGCCCCGGAGGGTCTGGTTTGGACGACCGCGCACGATGTTCTTGCCGACCAGGTCGTCCTCTCGTATCTCCGCACAATTCCACACACGGTCGAGCACTTTGCGGAGGAACTATTGACGTTCGCCGCCCGCGCTGGCTGTCTTCGCTCCGCACTCCTGAGCTTGCAGCGCCTCGCCGATCAGCCCGCCGTCAAGACCGTTGATTGGTCGCCATTGGTCACCCGGCAGATGGATTCGAATCCTGGCGCTTGGAGGGAAGTCCGGGACCTTGTTGTTCGCCTCCCGCTGTTGAGCCCTGCCGAGCGGATTGCGCTTCTGGCGGGCCGGGACGAGATCTGGGGAGATGCCGAGGAGGAAGTGGACCTCCAGAATGCCATTGGCTGGTTTGCCCGGTGGGCGGTTGAAGAGGGAGCTGCGACTATAAGCCCGGATCATCGCACCATTCTCACTTCCTGGGTGGAGAAGGCTGCGCGGCATGTTAGCGTGAGCAATTTCGTTCTGACGTGGGGCATCCGGTTTGCGCCGGAGTCCGTACACGGGCCAGCCCTGGAATGGATCCTCGCCCGCCCCAAGCTCTTTCAAACCCACTACCTTCTGGTGGCTTGGCTAGAGAGGGGCTTGCCTCATGATGGAATCAGAGATTCAGTCACGAGGTGGTTGGAGAAGTTCCCGAGGGACCCCCATGTGAGTTTTGTAGTGGCCGCTTGGCTCGACGCCAAGGGCGAGTCGGAGCTGGTCCGCGAACCCGTCCGGGAGTGGCTAAAAGAGCATGCCACGATCCCCGAGGCCCAGTTCGTCTACCGCGCTTGGCTCGTCGCCGAGGGAGAGTTGGAGCTGGTCCGAAAGGGGATTGAGGAGTGGCTAATGGACCATGCCACGATTCCCGAGGCCCAGTTCGTCTACCGCGCTTGGCTCGACGCCAACGGCGGACTGGAGCTGGTCCGTGAACCCGTCCGGGGGTGGCTCAAGGATCATGCCGCGACCCCCGAGGCTGGGTTTGTCTACCGCGGCTGGCTCGACGCCAAGGGAGAGTCGGAGCTGGTCCGAAAGGGGATTGAGGAGTGGCTAATGGACCATGCCACGATTCCCGAGGCCCAGTTCGTCTACCGCGCTTGGCTCGACGCCAACGGCGGACTGGAGCTGGTCCGTGAACCCATCCGGGGGTGGCTCAAGGATCATGCCGCGACCCCCGAGGCTGGGTTTGTCTACCGCGGCTGGCTCGACGCCAAGGGAGAGTTGGAGATGGTCCGTGAACCCATCCGGGGGTGGCTCAAGGATCATGCCGCGACCCCCGAGGCTGGGTTTGTCTACCGCGGCTGGCTCGACGCTGGGGGCGAAAAAGAATACATCGAGGCGTGGATGAAAGACTGGCTGGATCTCCATGGGCGCGCCGTCGACGCGGACTTTCTATTTCGGGCGTGGTTGGACGCGGGCGGCGATTTCTCTGTAATCCGCGAACCGGCCCTACTCTGGTTGAGCGAAAACTACGACAAGCCCGAAGCCTCTTACCTCGCAAAGAAGCTGGCGAAACAACCTAACCTGCCCCTCGACACGGTCAGAGAGATCCTGAGTTGGTGCCGGAAATTCAACGAGGACGAAGACGCCCTTTGGCGGCTCACACAACTGGGGAAGTATCTCCTGAATAACGAAGTTGCTGAAGAGGTGCTCTCGACGTGCGAAACGGTCCTTCGTCCTTTCCTCTCAGCGCAGAGTCCAATCCCGGCCGTCGCTAAGGGTCAAATTGCTACGGTCTTTTCGTACTTGACAGATGCCCCAGGCCTTCACGCTGGTGAAAATCGCACTCGCGTCGATACGCTGTTCGTGGCCTGGCTGCGGAGTCCTTCCTCGTACGGGATCGATCCGAAAGCGCACTGGGCATTACAGCGACGATCTTATTTCGTTGGCGTCGGGAAGCTTCTCGAGTCCGGGGCTTTGACATTGCCGTGGGATCGAGACGCGCTGGAGCGTTTCCTTCAGTGGGTGAACACTTGGGAGCCGTCTTGGAAGGAGAAACTGCGCACAGCCCTCGCTTGGCTCAAGCAACACTACCCTGAGCAGGGTCTGTGGGAGATCGTGGAGTTACCGGAGGAGCCAGCGCATCCTGAGACGGATTCGACCGCCGCCGCCCCGTGATACATCGCTAAGGGCAGCGACAAGTGACGAGTGGAGGTCCCCCGCCGCTGGGGAGGGGCAAGCGGGTAGCGCAGAGTTCGGCTTTTTCGGACTCTGCGGTTCTTTCGATCAGGAGAGCCGCAGAGCTTCTGGGACGCGAACTCTGCGCTTGTATCTTGGCTAGCGATGTTAGAAAACCTTGTATCTTGGCCAGCGATGTTAGAAAACTCTCTCCGATGGGTGTTTGGGGTTTCGGGGAAGCCGCTCTGCGCTGAGGCCGCCCGACTTGTCGGGCAGAGCCTGGTAGGTAGATCGGCCCCCCGCCCTCTTCTACCTGCTCCTGGTGCAGCTAATTGATAGGCACGGCGGGGGGAACAATCCAGCCATTCATCGGATTCAGGGCGCGGCAGTCCAAACAAACGGTGGCGGGAAAGTGCGCGGCGCAGTTGGGGCAGACGGCTCGCGTTTGGAAGGTATCGAAGGGCTGTCCGCATTTGCCGCACTTCCAATAAGCGCCTATGGGGGGCGCGGTTTTACACGATGGACAGGCAAACCCTTCGTGGCGCGGCAGCTTGGCCAAGCGCAACAGTACTCGCGCTTGCTTCAATCCGCTCCAGCAATTCATGAGGATGAAGGCAGCCAGAATGCCAAACCAGACGGATTGCATCCACAAGGCGAGGGCGATGAGCCCCGCCACCCCGACAAACCCGATCACGGTGGCGGCCATCAAGCTGCGGGCCCTTCCGAGCACAAACCAGAGCAAAGAGCGAAGAATCTGGCCGCCATCCAGCGGATAGATGGGCAACATGTTGAAGATCAGCAAGCCCAGGTTAATGAGCCAAAGCGTCCGCAGGAACAGGTGGGCATTGGGGATTGCGTCCGCCCACCCCGTCGACCGGTTCAACGTTCCGAGCAGCGACAGGATGACAAGGAACGCCACGTTCACCAGCGGCCCTGCCGCGATGCTCCACAGCGTAGCGCCGGGCCGTTGCGGCGGGTTCACGTACGCCACTCCGCCAAGAGGCCAAAGCACGATGCGATTCGCCGTTCCTCCCACTTGCCGGCAGGCCAGCGCGTGGCCGAACTCATGCACCATGACGATGAGAAACAACGCCAGATACTCCACCACGTTCCAGGTGATGGAGGAATAACTCTTCGACCGGCTCTCGATTTCATACACCGCGACCAGAAACCAGGACCAATGGAGAAACAGATCAATCCCGGCGAAGCGGAACAAACGGAGTGACCCTTGCGGTGTGCCCGTCATAGTCAGGCCTTGTAACCTCGCGCGACTCGGCGCCAATCCTATTGTCCACCACTCCGAAGGGAGGCGCAGCGGTTCGGCTATCATACCCTAATAAAGGAGTCGAAGGCGGGTAGCGCAGAGTTCGGCTTTTTCGAACTCTGCGGTTCTTTCGATCAGGAGAGCCGCAGAGTTTCTGGGACGCGAAACTCTGCTGAGCTAAAGCTCAGCGCTACGTTAGCTGCTTCAGGATGTGCATGTCCGGGTCGAGCTTGCATGGATCACATCCGCGGCTTCAGAAGCGCCTGATAGACGGGGGGGCGGCTCAACGCCTGCACATTGGGCCACCCGGGGCCAAGCATTCGCTGGGTCATGCCAACAAGAATCAGATCGTTGGTGGGATCGACCCAGAACCAGGTGTCCGCCGCTCCCGACCAGAAGAAAGTGCCCTTGCCCACCACTTCGTCGGCTTCCAGCGGGTCCGTATAGACCGCGCAATCGTAGCCCCACCCCATACCGGGCCGGATGATCGCTGGACCAATTGAGAACTCGCCCGTCATGAGGCTGGGAGCGAGATGGTTGGTGGTCATGAGCTCGACCGTGATCGGCGCCAGGATGCGCACGCCGTCCAGCTCGCCGCCATTCAGGAGCATTTGAGCGAAGCGCAGATAGTCCTGCGCAGTCGAGACCATACCGCCGCCGCCCGAGGGCATCGGTGGCCGCGTCGCATAGTCGGTGGGCACTCCCCCGGCGGTCACATCCGCGGCCAGTTCGCCTTTTTGGTCTTCTCTATAAAGCGTGGCAAAGCGGTTCCGCTTTTCCGGGGGAACGAAGAAGCCGGTGTCCTTCATGCCGAGGGGCCCGAAAATCTGTTGCTGCATGAAATCGGGGAGGGATTGGCCCGACAACTTTTCCACGATATAGCCCTGGATATCCATCGACGCGCCATAGACCCACCGCGTTCCCGGCTGGTAGAGCAACGGGATCTTCGCCAGCTTGTCGATCATTTCTTGCAGGGATTGGGATTGCCACACGTGCTGGTCCAGGTACATCTTATCGACCAAAGTATTGCCGAAGAACCCGTAGGTGAAGCCCGCGGTGTGGGTCATCAGCTCGTGCATCGTGGGGGGATGGACAGGGTCTTCCACGATCATGTTGCCGCTCTGATCCACGCCCTTGAAAACTTTCAGGTGCGCGAACTCGGGGATGTACTTCGAAACCGGATCCAACGGATACCATTTGCCTTGTTCGTAGAGGATCATCATGGCAACGCCGGTGACCGGCTTGGTCATGGAGAAGATGCGGAAGATCGTGTCCCGCGTCATCGGCGCGCCGCTCGCGAGGTCCTTCTTGCCGTAGGTTCTCTCCTCAACCACTTTGCCGTGGCGCGCCAGGATGGTTACGATCCCGGCAAGCTGCTTCTGGTCCACTTCCTGCTGCATTACCGCGTGGAGCCGCTCGAGTCGCTCCGACGAGAAGCCAAGCGCCTCTGGCTTATTCCCGGCAAGTTGGGGGGTCTTGCTGTTCGCTTGCTGAGCCTGTATCCGATGCGCACCGGCCACTAATAGCAATCCCGCGAGCAGCGATAGAGCAAAACGCAAGAGATGTGAGTTTCTCATTGTCTTAGTCCTCTTCAGGCTCCGCTTCCCTGGTCGGTCGCAGCAGCCACTCGTTTATTATTGCCGTACCGATCCGTGCCGGAAGCAACCGATCGATTCGGTCGGTGCGAAGAACTCTGAGCGCGGAAAGAGGCATATGATCGAGTCAGCTAAGTTTACGCGATGAAAGAGCAGATTGCACCTGGATCACATACTCGGAAGAAACCTTGCCACCTTAGCGGCAGCGCAATGCAAATGGGTGGAATAACTCGCTCGTGGTAGACGTGCAATCCCCCGAGTTTCCCGAAGTCTTATGCGATGAAGTTTGGCTTGGCATAGCTCGTTGGGATTGATCGCGAGTAACGCCGTAGGGTAGAGCGAAGTTGCTCAACTCCTGTGTCGTCGCGTATTCGGAGACTGACCCACTAGGTTACGGCTTGTGAAGTTTGCGCTTAAGGTCCGGCCAGAATTCTTTCAATTCGTAAGCGGCAGCGTCCCAGCCGATTTGAGTCCACCAAATACAGATATTATTTCCAAGAGTCCGCGGTGCGGGACGGTAAGCGTTGGAAATGGCAGCGGCGTAGCCCGCGCCCAGGTTTGAGCGGAACAGCGGTCTCTATTTCGCTGCGGTCGGACAATGGAGCGTTTATATGCCTGACTCAGCTTTCCCCGCTATTCCTTGCGTTCGTAGGGTTCGAGAATCTCGAAATACTTCTGCAGCAGAGCGCGCAAGGCAGGCAGGTCGGGCTGCCCCTGGCGCATCAAGTCCACTTGCCGGGTAGGCGGCTCGCGCATGGCAGTGAGTTGCCCCGCCTCCAGCAGGTTCGCCGCCGTCTCGGCCAAGTCCAGGCCCTGATCCCAAGAGGCGTCCGGCTGCGCGAGCCACTTCTTGCCATTGGTCACCACCCGGGTGACCCACCCTTCCCGATCCACGTTTTCCGGCAGAATATTCGGCCCACGGTTGCGAAAGAAGCCGAGGATCGCCGCCGCAATCGAAGGATCGCGCACCGTTCCATCCTCGTAAAACACGCCGTGAACCGGGCCCCAACCCTGCCGCACAATCATGAGTTCCCAGATGTACCAACCCATCCCGGCCTTCATATGCTCCTCGAGCGTCACGTCGTAGGGGTTGGCGCGGGCTATGCAGCCGATCTCGCCATTGACGACCGGCTTGCCCACCTTAGCGGCAAACTGCTTCGCCCGCGCAATGTTGGCCCGGATTACGGCGCGGTTCTGCATATAGTCATGGAATTGGAGAACGTCCACAGAATCGGCAAGCTCTTCCATTCCCGGCACAAACGCCATGCCGATGGTCACCGGAGTCCGCGGGTCCAGCTCATGGAAGACCCCCGCCATATATTTCGCAAACTCGAATCTCTGCCGCACCCACGACTCGGGAGTGGTAGGCCAATCCGGCTCGTTCAGGACGTCCCAGAAGGCCAGTCCGGGCTCATTTCCAATCGTCTTCACCAGATCCGCCGCCCACTCCCGGGCGAGCGGCCAGGATGCCTTGTCCGCAACGATTTCTCTGCGGTACGTGACCACCGGCATGACTTTGATGTCGCGTTTGTGGCAGGCGCGCACGAAATGCAGGAGGTGCTCGCGAAACGCTGCCTTGTCTTGCACGTACGCGTCATACGCGAGGAAGATTCGAACCTGGTTCAAGTTGAGCCGCTTGGCGAGATCGAGGTCAAACTCCGTCGTCGCCGGGCTGTAATTGAGCCAGTGATCTATGTGGTGCCTGGGGCTGGCTGCAACATTGGCAGCCGTGTAATTGAAGCCTCGAACGTTCGATAGATCCTTGGGAACGTCCTTGCCGCTGGCTAGCACCGCGCCGGCCAAGATCGCGAAACCCAGCACGAGAGCATTAGCAATTCGCATTGATAACCCTCCTTGGATTTGACGACCGGGGATGCTTCTCCCTTAGGGGATCGGCGCCTGAATAGCCGCTAGCCGGGATTTCTCACCACCGTGGTGAGAAATCCGGGTTACAGCCACTCAGTGTAACAGATGATCTTTGCGGATCGGAACTATCGCGGAGCACATGCATCGTTCTCCCCGAGACAGCGTTGTGGGAAAGCACGTGTCGCCGGCCCCGCCATTGGGGTTTCCTTACGCGCATGTCGCAGAAATTCGCTGCCGGCCGTTTCGAACCCAATTAGCGGCGGCCAGACGATAGGGAATGAATGGTCGCGTACTCGGAAACTGGCCCACCACGTCGGTTACGGCTTGTGGATTCGGCGGCGGATATCGGGCCAGAATTCTTTCAATTCGTAAGCGGCGGCGTCCCACGCGATCTGGGTCCCCCAGATCCTCACGTTGCTCGTGAGCGTGCGCGGCGCGGGATGGTAGGCATTGGAAATGCCAGCCGCCACGGCATTTCCGAAAATCTCCGAGAAGTTGAACTCTCTCCGCCCGGAATCCGAGCGAATGACCAGGACCCGGCTGGCCGCGTGAGCAGCGCGGCGGAAGAACCCACCTTTCCCCAACTGGTAGTAGCGAGGGTCCTGTCGCAACAGGGAGGGAAACACGGCGCCGGTCATAAAGTTGCTGATGGTGCTGTCGGCAAACGCTGTCCCGTAGCGCTTTGCATAACCGCGAAATCCCTGCCCGTAGGTCGGGTCGCTATCGGTGGCTTGGTTGATGAGAGCGACAAGACCAATCCAAGGGTATTCGGCGCGGTCGAAATTGCTGCGGGCCACGAGCTTGAATTTTTGCCCGGCCGTCAGCGGCGAGACGTGGGAAGCGTTCTCGACGGTCAGGAAGTTGGGCAGCGCAAAGAAAATCCGGTCATTCTGCGGGCGGCTTTGCTCCCCGGTTACGGGCTCTTTATTGCCCTCGCTCTTTTCCCCTGCCTTGGCTTGGCCTTGCGGAGCCACCTCTGGGGTTGCCTGCGGCGCTTGCTGCGCCATCAACTTGTGAGATAATACCATTGAACAAATTACCATCGCGCCTAGAACCCCGCTCGACGCGCGCCGTTGTCGGTTGATCATCGTCGTCGGTTGTCTCCTCGCTCGCGTGTCTGTACGTGGAATCCAGTTGCTTAGCGTGCCCTGCGGCTCCGTCGCATACTGAGTATAACGCGCCAAGGGTCACAGGAGTTACTTGTCACCCTCCCCACGTATCGGCAGAAAAAGCCCGGCCCTTTACTGTACCTTGCGGGTGGGTTGCGAAATTGGTTTGCCGGGGGGAGGGTCGCAAAAATCTCGCTCCGTCCAAGCCCCCCGAGGCGGCCACGGCCGGCGTTACAGGTAACGCTCGAACCACGCCACCGTGTGGGCCATGACCTCGCACTCCCAGGGTACGGAGGTGAAGACGTGGTCGGCGCCCGGGATGATGGCAAGCTCCTTGGCGTCGGCGCCGGCGGCCTGGAAGAAATCGCGCGCGTGCGAGACGGGGATATGTTCATCCTTTTCCGGGTGGATGATGAGCGTCGGGCCTCTGTATCGGGCGAGATGCCGAATGGGCTCGACTTTCAGCACGTCGTCCAGGAAGCGCGGACAGATTTCGCGCGCGTCGAATTCGACGGCGCCCGGCTTGCCGGGAATCGGCTGGGCGGACTTCTCCGCGATTTCGCGCAGCCGGGTGGTGTGCGCGACTGCGCTCCACAGCACTACGGCGCCTGCCTGGACGCTCGGCGCGAGCGCCGCAGCCACCGCGCCCCCCAGAGAAAGCCCCAGCAGGCCCACCCGCGCCGGGTCGATTCCTTTCTGCCGGCGCAGGAAGGCGACCGCCGCGCGCCCGTCGGCGATTTCCCCGCGCAGCGTGACTTCACGAAAGTCGCCGGCGGATTCACCCGAGCCGTAGAAATCAAACCGCAAGGAGGCGATCCCCGCCTGCGCCAGGGCGCGCGAGCACTTCACGAAGATCCAGTGTGACTCCATGCGGCTGCCGGTGAAGCCATGAAACATCGTCACCGCCGGCACGCGCCGGTGGGAGGCCCCTGCGGGCCGATGCATCATGCCGCGCAACGTCTTGCCCGCGCGGTTGGGGAACTCCACAAACCTCTCGATGCTGGAACTCTTCACAGGGTCATGACCTCTCGAAGGAATGACGATCACATTTGTCAGAGCCGTCCATAGGTGGAGTTCCTAATCCGGCGCAGCCGGAATCAAGCAAGGTCGTCGACAGTCCAAGGTCGAGAGCTGGCCAGTTTCAGAGGCGTACCGAAGCCGCACCAAGGCGGGTCCCCATCGAGACGGCCCAAGACCTGCGGTCAGAAAATATCACAATGCGACGATAACGGTAATACGCTTTTTCCGAGAATGCGCTCGCAAAATGCTACGGGCGCGAAGCGCTGTAAGGTTTATTTGCTGGCCTGAATTTCTCACCACGCTGTGCTGCTTTTCATCCGGCGGGCGGGAGGGCGGCCCCGCCCTGCAGCACGAAGGGCACGCCCCCACAACCAGCGGTGCAGCGCCCGCTGCGGGCGATACGGACGTCCACGTAGGCCCTGCGAAACGCGGCTGTTGAACCCGGCGCGTGTCGAAACCGGCATGCATTGAAACCGGCTTTTGTCGCGGCGCTATTTGCTCTAGAATGGGCAGGCCAGCGGGGCGCCGAGAGGCCACGCGAGCGCGGTGGAGAAGATGCGCACGTTCACCGGCATGCTCCTCGGTCGTGCCGGGCTGGGGCGGGTTTGCGGTCCGCGCGCGCTTTGCCCCGATCGGGCCCTGCCGGCAGTCGGTGTGTTTACTTTCACTGCGATTGTCTCCATTCCCATGCTGCTATCCCGCTGGACAGTTCGCATCTGCCTTTGGTTGCTAGCCCACACGTTCTACCGGGTGGAAGTGCGCGGTGCGGAGAACCTGCCCAAGCGCGGCCCGGCCTTGCTGGTGTGCAACCACGTTTCGTTCATCGACCCGCTTCTCATCAGCGCGGGCGCGTCGCGTCCTAGCCGTTTCCTGATGTCTCGCCCCTTCTACGAGACACGGGGAATCCACTGGCTGGCAAAGCTGATGGAGGCGATTCCGGTCTCCGCTGCGGACCCGCCGCGGGAGATGGAGTAATCGCTCAACGCGGCGCAAGTCCGCTTGCGTGCGGGCGAGCTGGTTTGCCTCTTTGCGGACAGTGCGCTCATGCGAACCGGCCACTTGCCGCGCTTGGGGCCAAGTCTCGAGGGAATCTCGCGCGCCGTCACGGTCCCCGTCGTCCCCGTGCATCTCGACCGCGTGTGGGGGAACATCTTCCGCTTCGAGCGCGGGCGTTTCTTCTTCCAGTGGCCGCGCCGCATCCCCTATCGCGTCACCCTCAGCTTCGGCGCAGCGCTCGCTCCGGGCGCGAGTGCTTTTCAGGTACGGCAAGCGTTGATGACGCTGAGCGCCGAAGCCTCCTGCCGGCGCGAGGCGGTGCAACGGCCGCTGCCAGAGACGTTCCTGGACTGCGCGCGGCGCAACTGGCGGCGCTTTGCCATGGCGGATTCTTCCGGCCGCGAGGCCAGCTTCGGGCAGGCGCTGATCGGCGCGCTGCTGTTCCGGCGCTTCATCGTGAGGCGCTGCCCAGACGAGAAGATGGTGGGCGTCCTGCTGCCGCCCTCGATGCCAGCAGCGGTGATGAATCTCGGCATCAGCCTGGCAGGCCGCGTGTCTGTGAACCTGAATTACACCGCGCCGGCACAGGCGATCGATGTGGCCATCGAACGCTGCGGAATCAAGATGATTTTCACTTCGCAGAAACTGCTGGAACGATTCGGAATCGCGAAGCGGCCGGGCATGGTGATGATCGAAGGTGTGGCGCAGAGTTTCGCGAAGCGCGACAAGCTTGTCTGGGCCGCTGTCGCCCGCCTGGTTCCCACCGCGATTCTGCGCCGCTGGCTGATTCCGAGCGACGTGAAGCTGGACTCGGTCGCGACGATCGTCTTTTCGAGCGGCAGCACGGGAACCCCCAAGGGCGTGATGCTCAGCCACCGAAACATTCTCTCCAACGTGGAAGGCATGGAGCAGGCGCTCGACGTCGACCGGCGTGATTGCCTGTTGGGCATCCTGCCCTTCTTCCATGCCTTCGGCTTCACGGTGGGACTGTGGTTGCCCGCGATTTCCGGGTTCGGCGTGGTGTACCACACGACGCCGCTGGAGGCGCGCAAGATTGGCGAACTTTGCCGGAAATACCGCGCCACTATGCTGATCGCCACGCCGACTTTTGTGTGGGAATACATCCGGCGCTGCGAGCCGGGGGACTTCGCGTCGTTGCGCGTGGCCATTGTGGGCGCCGAAAAGATGCGGCGGGAGCTCGCCGACGCCTTCTGGGAGAAATTTCATCTCGACCTCTTCCAGGGCTACGGCTGCACGGAGCTTGCGCCCGTGGTTTCCGTGGAGACCGCCGGTTGCTACGCCCTAAAGCACCTGGGCGTGGCACCCCGCGGCACCGTCGGCCGCCCGATTCCCGGCATCGCCGTGCGCGTCGTGAATCCGCAGACCTTTGCGGAGTGCGGCCCGGGCGAGGAAGGCATGTTGCTGGTGAAAGGGCCGAACGTGATGGTGGGCTACCTCGCCGAGCCGGAAAAAACCCGCCAGGCCATCTGGGAAGACGGCTGGTATATCACCGGCGACGTGGCCCAACTCGACGACGGCGGCTTCATCACGATCACCGACCGGCTGTCGCGCTTTTCGAAGATTGCGGGGGAGATGGTCTCCCACGTACACGTGGAAGAAGCGCTCCACCGCGCGCTCGGCTGCCTGGAGCCTCGATTGGTGGTGACGTCGGTTTCCGACGATCAGAAAGGCGAGCGCTTTGTGGTGCTCCACACCGAGCTGGGGATGAGCGTGGATGATCTGCTCAAGCGCATGCGCGATTCCGGATTGCCTCCCCTGTGGGTGCCGCGCCGGGAACATTTTTTCCGGGTCGATTCGCTCCCGATTATGGGCAGCGGGAAACTCGATCTGAAACTAGTGAAAGAAACCGCCCGGCGACGCTCCGCGCGAGTGGCCGCAGCGTAAGAGGGCCGTGTGCCAATTCGGGTTGCGGCGTTCCCTCTGCCATCCTGAGCCCAGTGGATTGTAGGGGCGAGCGGTCCCTCAGCGTCGCTCCTGACGGTGAGCGAAGTCGAACCGCACTCGCACCCAGCAGGCTCCCGCTCAGAGCGGGACCGTTCGGCCCTACCGTCAGGCCTCAACCCCCAGGCTGCGCAGATCCTCCTCCAGTTGCGCAGCGTTCAGAAATTGGATCGTGTGTAAGCCGAGCCGCCGCGCACGTCCGGCTCGCCGGGGCCACCTCTTGCACTCACGTCTGGGCGGCGAGGCAGGTTGGAGGCGGGAAACAAACCACGGAAGTCGGCCGAAGGGCCGAAACGAGCCGCTATGCCACCTGAAAGGAGCCGTGGCGATCTGAACTGGACCCAAGAAGGGGAGCGGCGTATGTTTAGGCGAAGGTTCGGCACAAATTGGAAATTCCGGTTTCCATCGGCAATCGACTTCGTTCAACAGTGTGAAGGTCAGTTGTCCGTATCTGGCATAGGCAGTGCTTCATCTGGGCAGTGCCCGGACCCGGCGGACAGCCTAGTTCTCGGTCAAAACCTCGTGCTTTTCCTCTCCCTTGGTTATGCCTACCAGGTACCCATCTGCGTTGTCGGCTGGCCAGAGCTCCGAAAGGAATTTCCGGTCCCCGACTGCATCGAACACCACCCTTGCTTTGTGCTTCTCTAGGGGGCTCGTTTCGGCAAGCCGCTCGACGACGGGAACGAACGTAGCCTTGCTAGTATCCAGGTTGCGAAGCAGAAGGCTGGATTGCGGTGCCCCTTGCTTCGTAAATTCGTACTTCCCAGCCGGCATCTCCTTCGTGCCTACCATAAACTTGAACGGTATATCCACTCGCGCGATCTCGTATTGGCTCTGCCCATAAGCTAACGCCATCGCGAGGACAGAAACGACACTCAATGCTATCGTGACTCTTGTTTTCAATTAACTCCTCCTGTTTAGTTGAATTTTCCAGTGTACTTGTCACAACCCCACTCTTCCCGCCACACACGGCATCGCTGCGCCGCCCGATGGCAGGTGTAGGCATCCCGTTCTGGGGTGCACTGAACGTACACCCCGAGACGCGTTTCAACCCAACCGTCGTGTCTTCGCCCTATCCAGATGAAGCCGTATTAGCGCCCTGAGGAGATTATACTTTAGCACACCTTCCAGGCGGAAACAAGCAGAAACTGCAGCCCGAGCCAACCTGCGAGGCGGTTACGCGGTAGCTTGTTGCAGGGCAGGGTTGCGGATGAGCGGAACGCGCTGGCGTGGGATAGAAACCGAGAGCAGCCGCAGCGTGAGAGCTTCCCTCCCGTCAAACCTCAATTCCCTGTCTCTCCAGCCCCTGGTCCCCAACACCTAGCCCCTGCTCTTCTGCCCCCGGCCTTGGACGGACCTTTTCCTGAATCCTCGATCCCGAATCCTTCTCTTCCTGTTGCCTAGCCCCTAGCCCCCAACACCCAGCGCCTGCTCCCCGTACCCTGTGCCCTATAACCTGAGCTTGCTATGTCAACCGAATGGGTGTATAGAAGTCGCAGCTAACGCCCTGGTAAAGATTGTGCGGCCAGTGCTTGCCCTTGTGATAGTCGGGCCGCGTATGTCACAAAGTGAACAGCCATCAGGCCGATTTGAGTCGAGCCAACCATGACGGAGGAGCGAAGTGACCCAAGCCACCCTTAATGTCCTCTGCGGATTAATTGCCAATGGGCTCACGGGCCTTCTTGGGAGTGCTCTGGGAAGGGCGCCAGGCAGGTCCAAGCGTGAACAAGAGCACCTCCAGCTCATAAGGAAAGACGCTACCCTCGGGACAATCCTGCAAAAGGCTACGGCATCTGTAGCGAGGTCCTCCCGGCCCGGAGACCAACGACGAGCGGAAAAATTAAGATTTTTCCTATCTTCACCCGATGTAGAAGCCATGGTCCGGCAGATCTATGCCAGCCAGTTGACACCTTCCCGATCGGGTTCCTACATGGAATCGATCCGGGCAGAATTCTTGGCCTCGCTCTCATTGCATCTCGGGCAAAGCGAGGGTGATGCCACAGACTTGGGGAGCGGGCTTCTTGAAGCCCTCGTCGCCGGGTGTACCCGCGCCTTGGCAGCATCGATAGAAAAGGGACTTCTACCCGCCCATGAGGCGATGGCCGAATTCCGCCATCACATGGTTCTTGACGAACTTGCAGCCATCCAGAAGAACTTCGAACTTCTGACGGGACCGACTAAGCCAAATCTGCAGTTATTTCTCCAGTTCGAAAAGAAATATCGCCAACAGGTGGGCAGCCGGCATCGACACATCATGCCTCCTCACTTCGATGCAGCCAGGAAGGTGCCTATAGATCAAATTTATGTCCCCCCCAATTTCGTCACTGCGCCTAAGAAAAAGAGAGGTGAGGAGCCAACAGTCCTAAAAGCTTCAGACTTCCTTGCGCGTGTTTATCGGGCCATACTTCTCGGGAACCCTGGTGGCGGAAAGTCAACCTTCACGCACAAACTCTGCCACGACCTCGCAACGCGCTATTCCGACCGCATGTTTGCTGGGAGACAGATCACACCGATCCCCGTCGTCGTCCGCGAATACGGAGCGCGAAAGAAGTCGCACAATTGTTCGATCCTTCAATTCATTGAGGAAACATCGAACTCGACATACCAGGTTCAGCCACCGGCTGGCGCATTCGATTACCTCCTGCTAAACGGTCGAGCGGTCGTCATCTTTGATGGCCTAGACGAACTTCTCGAGACAAGTTATCGCCAGGAGATAAGCGGCGACATAGAAGCATTTTGCAATCTTTACCCCCCCTTGCCGGTACTAGTTACCTCAAGAGAAGTCGGCTACGAACAGGCGCCACTTGATGAAGAACGCTTCGAAACCTTCCGGCTTGCTCCTTTTGAGGAGAATCAGGTAAATGATTACGCCAGAAAATGGTTTGCGGTCGACAAGGACCTGTCGCCGGAACAACAAAAACAAAAGTCCGAGGGATTCCTCCGCGAGAGCCAGATCGTGCCTGACCTCCGCAGCAATCCTCTCATGCTTGCCCTCATGTGCAACATATACCGGGGCGAGAACTACATTCCAAGAAATCGCCCAGAAGTTTACGAAAAGTGCGCGACAATGCTCTTTGAGCGCTGGGACAAGAGCCGAGGCATCCTTGTCCCCCTTCCGTTCGAAGCCCATATCAGGCCGGCGATGCAGTATCTGGCTCAGTGGATATATGCGGACGAAGGTCTGCAGGGCGGAGTGACAGAAAGGGAACTTATCGCGAAGGCTTCGGACTACTTGGCGGAGTGGCGGTTTGAGGATACCTCCGAAGCTGAAGGTGCGGCTCGTGAGTTCATCGAATTCTGTAGAAACCGTGCTTGGGTCTTCACGGACACAGGAACTACAAAGGAGGGGGAGCGACTCTACCAATTTACTCATCGGACGTTTCTTGAGTATTTCACGGCTGCACATCTCGTGCGAACAAACCCTACGCCCGACCGCCTAGGCGGTCTTCTGCGCCCTAGGATAGCAAAGAGGGAATGGGACATAGTAGCCCAATTGGCGTTTCAGATTCAGCACAAGAACATTGAAGGTGCTGGGGATGAATTGCTCGCCGGAGTTATCAATGAAGCGCGAAATGGTGAAGGGGACACAGGGTGGAACTTGCTGTCTTTCGCCTCGCGGTGTTTGGAGTTTATGGTTCCCAAACCAAAGGTAACCCGAGAGATTACTGAAGCCTGCGTTGAGAGCTGCATCAGATGGGGACTTATTGCGACCGACGACGAGAGAGAATCGTTAACCGACGAACCTGCATCGGTTCTGGGGGGCCTTGTCTGGGCTGCCAGTGAGAATCGTCCCACAATTGGAAGCACGATCCAGGGGCTGCTAGTTGATCGAGTCAACAATGCCGATGAAAAGGAAGCCGTCCTAGCCTTCGATATGGGATCGAATCTAGCGCTCTTTCTTCATATGAGGCAAGGGCAGCCGGTACCCGAAAGCGAAGTCTCCAGTTTCTGGTACGGTGTCTCGAATACGATCTTTGACGCCTGCTCTAGCCGGGCCGTCGCCCTATCCTCTCGCCATTTTCAGGTTTTCCATGAGTTATTCTTCCGACGCAAAGCCAGCGTATCGGATCTCATAAAGTGGTACGGAACTGAGGCCGTTTTCCGGCCGAGTAGCCACCCGATGATTGGGCATTTCTGGTTTTCAGCCCCCGGCGCGTGGCTCCTGCATTCTGCTCTTTTGGCAACCGTCCCGTCTGCGGCTAAAGAAAACTTGGATTTCAATCTCACGCAATTGAGCGAGCTGGGCAGAATTCTGTTGTCATCATCCCCGCCCTGGCTCAAGCGAACGGAGCACGAACCGCCGCAACTCGCTAGATGGATCTTCGAAGTGGAAGCCAGCGAAACCAAGAAGCTCAAGTACGCCCACCCGCTGAAATCAGAGACCGCGTTTGGCGCCTTCGTCATCCTTGCTCCTCTACTGGAGGCAAGTGACGACCGATTCTTACGCGACTCGCTCCAAACACTCAATGAAACCCAAATCCCTTTCGTTGTTGGCCTACGCCCTCTGCTCCTGGCAAGATTTGGTCCTGTCGAGCCCCCAACCATTCAGCAGGCGATGGAACGGGCTGGTTTCGACACGAAACAACAAACTCTCATATCAAGGTGGATACGGAAGGAAATCAACCTCGCTGGGGTAAAGGCACTCCATCCGGGCGGCGCGGACGTGGCGAAGTGATGTCTGCGAATGGGGAATGGGTGGGCATGTGGATTCCCGCCGGAGCCTGCCCCGATTGCATCGGGGCGGGAATGACGGGTGCCCCCTCACCCCGGAAGGACAGTGACAAGCAGCTAGTGCCCGCCCCGGAACGTTCCGGGAACGGCTCGGGGACAAGCGACGAGCAGGCCGTGACCCCTCTCTCAAGGACAGTGACAAGTGGCTAGTGCCCGCCCCGGAACGTTCCGGGAACGGGCCGGGGACGAGTGACGGGCCGGCACGGCCGATTCATGCCCACCTGAAGGTGGGCGCTACGGAACTTGACCGCGGCTGGCGCAGAGCCCAGCTCTACGCTGCGAAGCCAGCATGGCGACGTCCCCATGAAATCGGGTCCGATTTCAGGACTCCGATGGAGTCCATCAGACTCCAGAAACCGGAGACAGGTTCCCTCGCCGCTACACTCACCCCAGCCAATTCGGGTTGCGGACCGTGCCGTCGAAGTTGTGCGTAGTCTTGAAGGGCTCGAACTCGCCCTGCGCAGCCGCGAGCGCGGTCTTCGCCAACAGCGCTGCGACTTCCGGTTCGTTCAGGGGCTTGAACGTGCGCGCGGCTTCCAATCCCTGCTGCAACCGTTCGAGAGAATCGCAGCCGTTGATGACCACCGAGGTCGGCAGGTTCATGGCGTAGTGCAGGCACTCGATCGGCATCGCCGTCCTGCTCTTCAGGATGAAGCCATCGCCCATCGACTTCATGCCCAGCACGCCGATGCCGTGTTCCACCAGCTCCGGAAGCACTTTCTTTTCGAAACTCCGGAAGTGCGCGTCCATTACGTTGAGGGGCATCTGCACGGTGTCAAACGTGAACCCTTGCTGGAAGCCGGTGTACAGCATCTTCAGATGGATGTCGGGATCCTTGTGGCCGGTAAAACCAATGTAACGAATCTTGCCGGCTTTCTTCGCGGCCAGCGCGGCCTCGATGGCGCCGCCGGGGCCGAAGATGCGGTCGGGATCGCCGGGGCGAATGACCTCATGGAACTGGAGGAGATCGATGCTGTCAACCTGCAAGCGTCGCAGGCATTCGTCGATCTGCTGGGCAGCGACGTCTTTCACCTGCCCATCGATTTTGGTCATCAAGAAAACCCTCTTCCGGTAGCCTTCCTGAAGCGCCTTGCCCATGCGAACTTCGCTCACGCCGCCGTTGTAGTCCCAGCAGTTGTCCATGAAATTCACGCCGTTGTCGATGGCCGTGCGGATGATGCGAATGCTTTCCTGCTCGTCGCGCTGGAGGCCGAGGTGATGCCCGCCCAGGCCCAGTAGCGAAACCTTTTCGCCGCTGCGGCCCAGCGTGCGATAAGGCATGTCACCACTGGCGACCGCAGCCGTCGCGGCCAGAACGTTCCCCGAGATGGCCGCGCTGGCGCCGGCTATCCCGAGCGTCACCTTTTCCAGGAACTCGCGGCGATTCTGCTTCATCGAGCGCATCGAGGTGCCTCCCACCGAGAAATGGATTTTGACCAATGAGAACCCCGGCCCTATCGGGGTCAAAAATATATCATAGCACGATATTGGGCGGGCGGCATGTGGCAGCAAGCCAGCCGGCGAAAACCGGCAGGCGGGGCTCCCCACCTGGGGTGGGAGCTGGGGAGGCGCGTCGTATCTTTCTGTTCCGGCTCAGTTGCCTGTAGGGGTGAAGGATTCCAGCGCCGCGCCGAAGATGCGCTTGTACTTTTCGTATTTCTCCTCGACGCACCAACCGGTAAAGATGAAAACGATCGTGCCGCGGCGGAGCAGGGTCACGCGCGTCAGCAGGGGACCCAGGTCCTCGGCCGTGCTCTTCATCAGCGCGTCTTCCAGGCTGCGGCCTCTTGAGTCGAGCTGCTGCCGCGTCACCAGCGTGCCGTTGTTAGCCTTGACGTAGTCATCGATGACGGTTGCGAGCGGCGTCTCGGCGGGCACTTTGAGGTATTGCACGTTGATACCCACGTCGTCCGCGCCCCCGGGCGCGAATTCGGCCATCGGCACGGGGGCTTCCCTGTCGTG
>Ga0187870_1001509_pt1 | contig 21293 bp, 17 predicted proteins | sample June2016WEW_13_1_3_FD_132974 | JGI IMG/M metagenome (GOLD analysis project Ga0187870, IMG submission 132974) | Peatland microbial communities from SPRUCE experiment site at the Marcell Experimental Forest, Minnesota, USA - June2016WEW_13_150 | ecosystem: Environmental > Terrestrial > Soil >... | reverse complement strand
CTCGCCTGAATGCTCCAATACAGTTTGAATCTCCATCTGTGGTTGGTGTGGGTTGTTGGGAGGACGTTCGGTGGCCAAGATCCTGGTTGCGGACGATAACAGTAACATCCAGAAGATGGTGGGACTGGCCCTGAAAGATCAGGGAATCGACGTTGTTGCCGTGGGCAACGGCGAAGCCGCCGTGCGCAAGATTTCCGATATTCATCCCGACCTGGTCCTCGCTGATGTCTTCATGCCCGTGCGCAATGGCTACGAAGTTTGCCGCTACGTCAAGGAAGATCCGACTCTTAAGCACATTCCCGTGATTTTGCTGGTGGGCGCGTTTGATCCGCTGGATGAGCAGGAAGCGCAGCGCGTGGGCGCGGACGGCGTTTTGAAGAAGCCGTTTGTGCCGCCCGATCCGTTGATTTCGATGGTGAAGTCGGCGTTGACGCGCGCGGGCATTTCGATTGGCCCGCAGCCTCCCGTGGAGAAGACCCCGGAGCCCCCACGGAAGAACGCTCCGGAGTGGCGGAAGCCCGCTGCCGTGTCGAAGCTCGCAGGACCCTCATCGGGAAAGACGCCGGAGCCCGAAGAGGAAACCTCGGATGTTCCCGAAGAATTTCCGACGCAGCCGCAACACCTGAAGATCGCCGCCGGGCAAGGTCCCGTGGCATTTGGCAGCCTGCTGGGCACGCACGAACCCGAAGAAGATGAGGCCGCTGCTCAGACCACCGCACATTCCCAACTGGCGGATGAACGAAAGTGGGGCGCACACGGCGAAGAGGAAGAAGAGGAACACGAGGACCAGGACGACTCGCTGCAAGCGCATTGGCGGCCCGATGGCCTGGATGAGGCCGTGCAAAAAGCGGCCGTTCCAAGCAACGACGTCGCTGATTGGCGCGATGAAGCATTCCATGGAAACTCCCCGGCCGCGAATATCCCTTCGCCGCCCTGGCAGACCGGCAGTGCGAAGTCGCCCGCGACTGAAACGGTCGAGGCCGTTGCGGTCTCCACGCTCGAAGCCAAGCCCGCGGATGCGCCGGCGCCCTTCTCCGGCGACGCCTGGGCTTCGGCGATGGCCGCCGGTGTCGAAGATAAATTGGCGCGCGGTTCGGAGACGGTTGAGAAAGAACCCGAAGCAAAGCCTGTACCCGCTGCAGTGGCCGATACTCACAAGGAAGCGCAGCCCGCCAATGGGTGGTTCTCTGCATCCTCGACGCCTTGGGAAACGGAGGCGCACAAGGCTTCCCGGCTTGCGGCGACTTGGGATGCACCCGCGGCGGAAACGCCTGCCACCGAGGCAGCAGCTTCCCACGAAGAATCCGTCCAGGAAGCAGCGCCGCCCGTTGTCGAGGCAGCGCCGGAGCCGGTAGCAGAATTGCCGAACGTTTCGCCCGTGGAAGAGATTCACAAACCTGAAGCAGCGCCTGAAGCGGTGGAGCCACACGTTGCTCCAGAGGTGCACGAAGCCAGCCCCGACGAGACGCAGGAAGTGCCCGTCTACAAACCGGAAGCGCCAAGCTGGGCCGCTCCGGCGCCCGTGAAGGAAGCGCCTGTGGCTGAGGCGCCCGTGGCGGAAGCGCCCATACCCGAGGCAGCGCCGGCGCCTGACCCAAAACAGTCAGACATCGAAGCCTTGGTCGCACGGGTCCTGGAGAAAATGAGTCCCGATGTGATGCAAAAGGTCACGCACGAAATTCTGAAGCCGGTCATCGAGGCCCTCGTCAAAGAAGAATTGAACTCCCACAAGTCCTAGCCCCGTCCCCTGGCCGGCTATCACGCCGCGATGGATCTGCTCACAGAACTCCACCTGTAATCTGCATCTTCTCAATCGTCGCCGGTAATGCCTCGGCGCGCGATAGAGACTGGCAGCAAGGCTTAGCGGCCGAATTGACGCCGCGGACTGCCTGCCCGTATATTCAATGATTACCTTGCTACATCGTAGGCGCGCCTTGCGCCGATGCGTTGGGAGACCAGGAGGACCCGGCGGGATGCCCCGAGAAATCGCCAAAGCGTACAAACCAAAACAGATTGAGCCGCGCTGGGCGGAATTCTGGGTAGAGGAAGCGCTCTTCAAAGCCGACGCGGCGGCGCCCGGGCCGGTTTTCTCCATCGTCATCCCGCCGCCCAATGTGACCGGAATGCTGCACATCGGCCACATGCTGGACCACACGGAAATCGACATTCTGACGCGCTGGCACCGCATGCGCGGCTACAACACGCTGTACCTGCCGGGAACGGACCACGCCGGAATTTCGACGCAGCGGGTGGTGGTCCGGCAATTGACCCACCAGGGCATTCACTACCGCGATCTGGGCCGCGAAGAATTCGTCAAGCGCGTATGGCAATGGAAGGAAGAGAGCGGCGGCACGATTCAGCGCCAGATGAAGCAGATCGGCGAGTCGTGCGACTGGTCGCGGGAAAGGTTCACGCTATCGCCGGAATTGTCGCGCGTGGTGCGGGAAGTCTTCGTGCGCCTGTACGAAGAGAAACTGATCTACCGCGACAAGCGCATGGTGAACTGGTGCCCGGGCTGCCGCACCGTGTTGAGCGATCTGGAAGTGATCCACGAAGAGAAGCAGGGGCATCTCTGGTACATCAAGTATCCCGTGGTGGGATCGCGGGAATTCCTGATTGTGGCCACCACACGGCCGGAGACGATGCTCGGCGACACCGCCGTGGCGGTGCATCCGGAAGATGAGCGCTATCGCCGCCTGATCGGCAAGAACGTGATGCTGCCGCTGATGAATCGCGAGATTCCCGTCGTTAGCGACGAGATGGTGGACCGCGAGTTTGGCACCGGCGCGGTGAAGATCACTCCCGCACATGATCCAAACGACTTCGAGGCCGGCAAGCGCCACCACCTCCCGCAGATCGACGTCATGACCGACGACGCGCACATGAACGAAAACGCCCGGCAATATGCGGGCCTGGAACGCTTCGCGGCGCGCAAAAAGATCGTCGAGGACCTGCAGTCGCAGGGGCTGCTGGAGAAAATCACCGACCACATCAATGCGATCGGGCACTGCGAGCGCAGCCGCACCATCGTCGAGCCGCGCGTTTCCACGCAGTGGTTCTGCAGCATGAAGCCCCTGGCGGAGCCGGCGATTACAGTGGTGGAGCGGGGGGAGATTCGAGTCACTCCGGAAAATCGCCGTGAGGAATATCTGAACTGGATGCGCAACATCCGGGATTGGACACTCTCCCGGCAGTTGTGGTGGGGCCACCGGATTCCCGCTTGGTATTGCCAGGACTGCAACGAAATCATCGTCGGGCGGCAGGACCCGGCGAAGTGCCCGAAGTGCGGCTCGACAAAGCTGGAGCAGGATCCGGATGTGCTGGACACCTGGTTCAGTTCGGCCCTGTGGCCCTTTTCGACGCTGGGCTGGCCGGAAAATACTCCCGATCTTCAGAAATATTATCCGACAAGCGTGCTGGTCACCGCCTACGACATCCTGTTTTTCTGGGTGGCGCGGATGATCATGATGGGGCTGCACTTCACCGGGCAAGTGCCCTTCCGCGCAGTGTACCTGCATTCTCTGGTGCGCACCGCCAGCGGCGAGAAAATGTCCAAATCGAAAGGTACGGGGCTCGATCCCGTGGCGCTGAACGAACAGTACGGCACCGATGCCATGCGCTTCTGCCTGGCATCCATGGCGGCACCAGGCACGGACATTGTGTTATCGGACGACCGCTTGCTCGGCGCGCGCTCCTTTGCTAACAAGATTTGGAATGCGGCGCGCTTCCTGTTCGTGAACTTCGATAAGTTCGAGCAGGGCGGAACGCCGCTCGAGGAATTGGCCGCGCCGGAGGTGCGCGCACAAGCGCCCTACGCCATGGCCGGACAAGTACCGCTGGTGGATCGCTGGCTGTTTGCGCGCCTGGTAGCAACCGTGGAAACGGTGAACGCAGCGTTGGCAGAATACCGCTTCCATGAGGCCGCGCAGAGCGTCTACCAATTCTTCTGGGGAGATTTCTGCGACTGGTACATCGAGTGGGTGAAGCCGGAATTGCAGCATGCCGACCGCGCGCGCGCGACTGTCGCATGGAAAAATCTGTTCGCGGGATTTGATGCGGCGCTGCGCCTGCTGCACCCGTTCATGCCGTTTCTGACCGAGGAGTTATGGCACCAGTTGCCGCAGAAGGCGGGGGCGAAGTCCATCGCCCTGGAGCAATATCCGGAAGCGCGGGCGGCGTGGAAAAATGAGCCAGGCCTGCGCGAATACGGATTGGTGCAAGAGGTGATCCAGGGCCTGCGCACCGTGCGCGCGGAAATGAAGCTCGACCCGAAGAAAAAAGTGGCGGCAGAGTTTTTCAGCGCCGATGCCACAGTACGCGGAATCGTGGAGGCCGATCGCGAGGGAATTGTCCGGTTGGGATCGCTGAACGAATTGCGCGTGACCCCGGAGAAGCTGCGCGCAGGCAGCGGCGGAATGCGCTCTACTGCGCAGTTTGACCTGCAAATTCCGTATCCGGCCGAAACGACCGATGCCGGCACGGAAATAGCGCGGCTGAAGAAAGAGATGGAAGGCCTGCAGAAGGCGATTGCGTCCAAGGAAAACCAGTTGGGGAATGAGACATTCCGGAGCCGCGCCCCACGAACTGTCATCCAGCAAATGGAGCAAGTGCTCGCCGGCCAACGCATCGAATTGCAGAAAATGAGCGATCGCCTGAAGCAATTAGGAGACAGCTAAAAGCTGCCCCAAAAATGGTTGTCGGGAGGGCGCGGCTTCAGTGGCCACGAAAAAAGTCTTTTCTTTAGGAGGCCGGGGCTTCAGCCCCGGCGTAAAGTTCATAGGACACATGGGCTTTAGCCCCTGAAGCTAGCCTTTCTCCGACGTTCAAGGGGCTTGGCTCTGTGTCAGTCGAAGCATTTATGCGATAGCCTCTACTCATGGACTGGAATTCGGCCTACATCACGGAACTGATCGAGCGGGCTTTAGCGGAAGACGTCGGCACCGGCGATGCGACCGTTGCCGCCACGATTCCGCCAAATGCCACGGCCCGGGCGCGTATTCTGGCGAAGCAGGATCTCGTTTGCGCAGGTCTGCCTCTGGCTGAAGTAATTTTCAAGAAGCTCGATCCGCAAATGCTCGTGGACCTGCGCGTCAAGGACGGCTATCTCGTAAAAAAGGGTGAAGTCTTGCTGCACCTCTCCGGCAAGGCCGCGGCGATCCTGACCGGCGAGCGCACCGCGCTGAATTTTCTGGGGCACCTGAGCGGCGTTGCCACGCTGACCCGGCGCTTCACCGAGCAGCTCTCCGGAACGCGCGCCAAAATCCGCGACACGCGAAAAACCACGCCCGGACTGCGCCTCCTGGAAAAGTACGCCGTCAAGATGGGCGGCGGCACAAATCACCGCATCGGGCTTTTCGATGCCATTCTGCTGAAGGAAAATCACATCGCCCTGGCGGGTGGCGTGAAGGCCGCGCTGGACCAGGCCCACGCCTTCGCGGCGGCACTCATGCAGCCCCGCGCGATGACCGCTTATGAAGCAGTGGGCGCAACGCCTTCGCCCGCCGAGGCCGCTTCTCTTCCCATCCAGATCGAAGTGCGCAACGAAGCCGAATTGCGCGAGGCGCTGGGAGCAGGCGCGGCTTCGGTGCTGCTGGACAACATGACGCCGGAAGAGGCGCGCCGCTGCGTGGAGATCGCGCGTGAGCTGCGTGCCGATTGCATCGTAGAAATTTCCGGCGGCATCACGCTCCAGAATGCGCGCGCGTACGCGGAAACCGGCGCGGACTTTCTTTCCTCGGGGGCGCTCACCCATTCGGCTCCCGCCGCCGGTGTAAGTTTGCTTGTGGACTGCATCCAAGAAAAGTAAGCTAGTGCCGTTCCAACTTGTTTCGGCAATTTGCCGTTAAGCTAGATTGAGGCCCTTGTGCGGGAGACAGCCGTTCGTGCGACTGCCCCCTTTAGTTGGAACGGCACTAGGGCAACAGAAGCACAGGACTGGGGCCTGATGGCGCAAGCCACCTCTTTGCCAGGAACAACCGATCGTCGAATCGCAGTGTTGCTGACGCTGCTCGCGGAAAACGCCACCATCATCATCAGCGGCGCGCGCATTGCGCGGGAAATCGGCGTGTCGCGCTCGACCGTGTGGCGCTGGGTGGAACGCCTGCGCGAACTGGGCGTGCGCGTGAAGGGCCAGCCGCGCAGCGGCTACTTCCTGGAAGAAGTTCCCGATATCCTGACGCCCGATTTGCTACGCAAACGAATGAAGGGCAGTTTGTTCGGCAAGCGCCTGTATCATTTCTTCAAAACCGATTCGACCAATCGCGTGGCCATGGAGCTGGGCTACGCCGGCGAACCGGAAGGCGCGGTGGTGCTGGCGGAGGAGCAGACCGCAGGCAGAGGCCGCGCGGGGCGCAGGTGGCATTCCGAGCGCGGCACGGGCATCTACGTGACGCTGTTGCTCCGGCCCAAGCTTTCGCCGGTATTGGCGCCGCTGCTCACGATGTTGGCGGGCTTGTCCTCCCGCGCTGCGATCCAGGCGCAATCAGGATTAACTGTCGAGTTGAAATGGCCGAATGACCTCCTCATGAATGGCGCGAAATTGGGCGGCATCCTGACGGAGATGCATGCCGAACCCAACCTGGTGCGCTTTGTTGTGATTGGCCTGGGCATCAACGTCAATCAGCAGAAGTTTCCGCCGGACATTACGGGGTTGGCCACTTCCCTCCGCAAGGAATCCGGCAAGGCCCATTCGCGCCTGGAGCTGTTGGTGCGGTTGCTCACGCAATTCGAGACCGATTACAATCTTTTCCTGCGCGAAGGGCCGTCGTATGTTGTGGATCGCTTCCAACGCGAATCGGATTTTGCCCAGGGGAAGCGTGTGAAAGTGGAATCCGGAAGGGAAACATATTTCGGCAAAACCGATGGCCTGAGCCCCGAAGGATTGTTGCGCGTAGTGAAAGACGACGGGCAAGCGCTGACCGTGATTGCGGGCGATGTGACCGAGGTTCGCTAGATGCTGCTGACGATTGACATTGGCAACACCAACACGGTGCTGGGCGTCTTTCGCGGCGAAGAGTTGATCGCCAATTGGCGCTTGACCACGGCGCGCGCGCAGACCGTGGACGAATACGGCGTGCTGACTCGCAACCTCTTCAGCCTCGCCGGGCTCAACCAGGAAATGATCACCGGGGTGATGATCAGCTCGGTCGTGCCGCCGGTGAATTGGACGCTGGCGGAGATGTCACGCGTTTACCTGGGCAAGAAGGCGCTGTTCGTGGAACCCGGCGTGAAGACGGGCATGGCGGTGCTGGTGGACAATCCGATGGAGGTGGGAGCGGACCGCATCGTCAACGGTGTGGCCGCGTTTCACGAGTTTGGCGGGCCGTGCATCGTCGTGGATTTCGGCACCGCCATCACCTTCGATGTGATTTCCGCGAAGTGCGAATATCTGGGCGGGGCGATTGCGCCGGGGCTAGGAATTTCGTCGGAGGCGCTGTTTACGCAGGCGGCGCGCTTGCCGCGCGTGGAAATCAAGGATCCCGGCAAGGTGATCGGCACAAACACCGTAACGCACATGCAGGCCGGTCTGTACTACGGCTGGGTGGATTTGGTGGACGGCATGCTCGCGCGCATCAAGGCGGAGTTGAAGGCGGAGGCTGCCGTCGTGGCCACCGGCGGCCAGGCGCGGCTGGTGGCGCGCGGGTCGAAGCACATCCAGCATGTCGAGGAGTTTCTGACGCTGACGGGTTTGCGCCTGATCTGGGAGAAGAACCAGCACCCTGAGGGACATGCCAAGCACGCGGAGCCGCCGCTCGCCGCCCCGCAGGCAGCATCAAAAAAAGTTCAACGTTAGTGGGGCTGCGCGACACATCGCAGTTGATTGGAACTCTCTGTCGGGGCTGAACTCCATTTCATTTTCTAGGCTCGCAATAGGGTTAAGACTCGGTTTCCGAAAGAAAAGAATTTCTCCACAAGTTATTTGACATCTAGCTGCGTAAAACTGCGGCGGCACGTCATGGACAACTGGAACTACTTCAACTACTTCACCGAAATCGAGGAATACTTCTGGAAGAAGCGCGGCGCGCACCTGCTGGTCTCCCCGCTTGACTGGGCCATCATGGAGACTTGGCAAAAGGCAGGCGTGCCTCTGGAAGCCGCCCTCAAAGGGATTGACCGCGCCTTTGAGGCTTACCAGCGCTCGCGGCGCGGCGCGGGCAAGCCGCTGAAAAGCCTGGCCTATTGCACCGACGCCGTCCTGGATGCCGCGGAAGAAGCGCAGGAAGCGGCGGCCGGCGCACACTCGCCGAACGGCGCGAAAAGGGCGGAGCCATTCGCGCGCAACGAACTGCGCCAACACATGGAGAGAAACGCGGCCCTGTTGAAAAAAGTGGCGGAGCGCTGCGCGAATACGCAACCCGCCGTCGCGGCTGCCCTGCTGCGCGTGGCGGATTCCCTGGCAGAATCGCTCACGCTCCTTGACGCTCCTGGCAACCTGGACCTCGAGGATTTTGAACGGCGCATGACCATTCTGGACGACAAGGTGCATGCAACCTTGCTCAGTAACGCCAGCGAAGAGTTAATGCTCAAGATCCACAGGGAAGTCGATTCGCAATTGTCGGCCTACCGGAGGAAAATGAAAGCCGCGCAGTTGGCCCTGGTGGAAAAGCAATATCTCCAGAAACGGCTGCTGGACGAATATCAACTGCCGCGGCTGAGCCTGTACTATTTTGCGTGAATGGAGGGGGCGACTGTTTTCCACGACGCACCAGATGAATGGCCGCGCGCGCTGTCAGAGACGCAATGCCTTCAACGCTCCCAGACTCCTCTGCAGACCGGGGCAGGGGCTGCGCCAGCTGGTATCAGAGAATGCAAGGCGCAAGATAGGACTGGACACTTATGGCTGATGAGTTACTATTATCGATTGAGAAGCTATTGTACGGGGGTGACGGCCTGGCACACGCCGAAGGCAGCACCGTGTTCGTCCCCTACGTGCTCTCCGGCGAGCACGTGCGCGCCGCTGTGCGCACAAAAAAGAAAAAGCTGATCCACGCGAAGCTGCTCGAGGTCACCAAAGCCGCGCCGGCGCGCATCGCACCGGAATGCCCGCATTTCGGCGTCTGCGGCGGCTGCCATTATCAGCACATAGCCTTCGCCGACCAGGGGCGCCTTAAAACCGACATTCTCCGCGAGACGCTCGCGCGCCTGGGCGGCGTGTCGTGGACTGGAGAAATCCACGCGCACTCAGCCGCGCCGTACGGGTACCGCAACCGCGCGCAATGGGCCTTTCGCGACGCCCTGCCGCGCGCGTTCGGCTATTTCCTGCCGGAGAGCGCACACATTATCCCGATCGACCGTTGCCCGGTGCTCTCTCCGGGCCTGGCGAAAACCTTCGGGCAATTGCAGGAGCTGGCGCGTTCCAATTCCCTGCCCCCCGGGATTTTGGAGATTGAAGCGTTTGTGGATTCAGAAGATGCCAAGCTCGCTTTGAACGTGGCGTTTGAGCGCTTTTCCAAGCCTGCCAAGGACCTCATCGCGGATTTCAAAACCGCGCTGCCGCAACTCGACAGCTTGCTGCTGCTGGATCAGAGTAAGAACCGTTTTGAGCTCTCCGGCCCGGGTTACCTGACACATCAAGCTGGAGGATTCTCCTTCCGCGTCAGTCATCTGTCATTCTTCCAGATAAATCGCTTTCTGATTGAAGAAATGCTGAAAAGCGTGTTGGAAGGGGCGAAGGGCGGCTATGCGCTTGATCTCTACGCGGGCGTGGGCTTTTTCACGTTGCCGGTGGCGAAATCATTCACCCGGGTGGTCAGCGTAGATGCCAATCTCTCCGCAACACGCGATTTGCGCGTAAACGCCGAAGCCGCGGGCGTGCAAGTAGTCTCCCACAACGAGCACGCGGAAGACTTTCTGAAAAAGGAGCAGGAGCAGCCCGACTTTGTGGTGCTGGATCCGCCGCGCTTCGGATTGGGCGCCGAAGTGACGGCACGCCTTGCGAATCTTGGCGCGCCAGAGATTGCTTACCTTTCCTGCGATCCTTCGACCCTCGCGCGTGACCTCGCGGTGCTCACCGCTTCGGAGCGCCGTCCGGCAACCGAAATTACACCTGCGCATCGCTACGAGATCTCGCAAGTCCATCTGTTCGATCTGTTTCCCCAGACGTTTCACATCGAAACCCTCGTGAGGTTGCGAAGAGTCACATGAAACTCCCGGCCGTAGCACTTGCCGCCTCCTTCTCCGGCGGCATTTTGCTCGGCCTGCAACCCGTTGTGGCGCGGCATGCCACCTCAAGACATTTCCTGATTCTCCTCTTGGCTTTTCTGATCGCTTGCTTGCTTCTCGCCATTCTGCTCGCCAGGCGCGAAAAACTGTGGCCAGGCGCATCCTCTTCTCTTGCAGCGTGGGTTACGCTTGGAATCTTTGCCGCCTGCGTCGCGCAGCAGCCTCTCCCGCCCGAACATGTATTGCGCCGTATGGCCACGGGGCAAATCAGCAGCAAAGAACCTCTGCGCTACGTCGGCCGATTGCGGAATGAAGTTTCGCGCTTGCCTTGGGGATATGGCATGGAACTCGATCTGAGCCGCGTGGAATCAGCAGAGGGAGTGCTCCCGCTGCGCGGCGGCATGCGCGTTGGTTTTGCGCCGAAAGATGGAGGACCCGGCCTGCCCGAACTCCACGCCGGAGACGAGATCGCGGTGCTCACGACAGCGCGGCTCCCCCTTGTATATAAGGATGCGGGCGCGTTCGACCGGCGCGACTTCCTGGCGCAGCAAAACATCCACGTGCAGGCAACTCTTCGCGCAAGCACGCTCTTAGAAAAAATCGCGACTCCCGCGCCTTCGCTGGAGACGCGCCTGGCGCGCTGGCGCGGCAATCTGCGCAACGAATTAGACGCTCTCTTTCCTGCTTCGCCGGACGTGGCCGGAATTCTGCGCGCCATGCTTTTGGGCGACCGCGCGTTCATCGACAGGTCCGAATCGCTGGACTTCCAGAAGACCGGCGTGTTCCACGTTCTCGTCGTGGCCGGTCTGCACGTTGGGGCGCTGGCCTTCTTTCTGTTTTGGCTGACGCGGCGCCTGCGGCTTCCGCACACCCTCGCGACTCTGGTCATCCTACTGGCCCTCTTTGCATACATCGCGGTTGTGGAGCAGCGCCCGCCGGTGCTGCGCGCGGGGTTGATGACCGGTATCGTCGTGCTCGGAACATTCTACTATCGGCGTTTGGAACTTTTGAACTCCGCCGCCTTGGCCGCGCTTATTCTGCTGCTTGCGAAACCGAAAGCCGTCGTGGATACGAGCTTCCAGTTATCGTTCCTCGCTATCGGGTGCATCGCAGGCATTGCCCTGCCCTGGATGCAGACCCACGTTCAGCCGTTTGTCCACGCGTTGAAGAACTGGCGCGATGTGACTCGCGATGCGGCCTATGCGCCACGGCAAGTGCAATACCGTCTGGATCTTCGCGACACCGCACGCCTGTTGACCGCTCGGCTTTCCACACGTGCGGCGATATGGACGCAAAACACCGGTGTGACCGCCTTGCGCGGAACATTCCGTCTTGCGGAACTCTTCGCACTCTCCCTGGTGCTGCAATTCGGCATGCTGCCACTGATGGCGCAAGACTTCCATCGCATTACGCTGCTCGGGCCGCTGGCCAACCTGTTGGCCGTGTCCCTGACCGGGCTCATCGTGCCGCTGGGCTTCTGCAGCCTGGGACTGGCGCTCGTTTGGAGCGGATTGGGGCGCGTAGCGGCAATGCCGCTGGCCTGGCTTGTCCACTTACAGGGCGGAATCGTGCATCTCTTCGCGCGCATCCCGCGCGGCAGCTATCGCATTCCCGGCCCGCCGCATTGGGTGATCCTTTTGTTTTTTGCAGCCATCCTCGCACTAGCGGCAGGCCTGCGATTTCAGCAGGCCCGTGGCTGCTTCCTGCGGTGGTCCGCCGTTGCCGTAGCCGTTTTCGCAGCGATTTTGATTGCCAGGTATCCGTTCCGGCCGTCGGTTGTGCCGAACGCGCTGGAAATGACCGTGCTCGACGTCGCGCAAGGCGATTCGATTCTAGTGATATCTCCGAAGGGCAGCACCTTGCTGATTGATGGCGGTGGAACTTTTCAGGGTTTCCAAGGCCGCGAAGAGCATCTCGGCCCCGATCCCGGCGAAGACGCCGTCTCCCCATACCTGTGGTCGCGCGGCATTCAAAAGCTGGACGCGGTGGCGCTGACCCATGCCCACCAGGACCACATCGGCGGCCTCACGGCTATTCTGCAGAACTTCAAAGTCGGCCAGTTGTGGCTAGGACGGGAAACGGCAGTACCGGCCTTTGCGCGCTTGAAAGACGAGGCCGCGCTCCTGCACGTACCCATTGAGCACGAATTGCGCGGCCAGCACTTCTTGTGGGATGGCGTGCAACTGGATTTTCTTTGGCCCGAGATTCCGCCGGAGGAAGTCGCACCCCTCGCGAAAAACAACGATTCGCTAGTGGTCCGTTTACGCTACAAGGATCGAACGATCCTGCTGCCGGGCGATGCGGAAAAACAGGCGGAGGCTGTGATGCTTGCGGAAAATGACACCGCAGTTTTGCACGCGGACGTGCTGAAAGTCGGGCATCACGGGGGCAAGAACTCCACCATGCCGGACTTCCTCGCCGCCGTCGCACCGCAGATCAGCATCATTTCGGCGGGAGAAGAAAATCCCTATGGGCACCCGAGCCCCGAACTTCTGCAGCGCCTGGGGGAGAGTGGGACGCGCCTCCTGCGCACCGATCGCGACGGCGCGGTGCGCGTGCTCACCGACGGGCATTCTTTGCGAGTGGATTGTTTCGTACCCTGCCCGGAACCCGTAGCGCCATCACAGAGCGCGCCAGTGCCAGAACACCGCGAGCAGAATTAAGAAAAGCAGAAAACCAGCCGGCGCTTCGTATTCGTGATTTCGTTTGTATTGCGCCCAGGAAAAAGCGCCACCGGCCCCGCCGGGCAACGATCTCGGCGTGAGCCTCGGGAAAAAGAGTGGCACCGCTGCCGCATACGCATCGAACACCGCGCCATGCTTTTCGCGAAGCTCAATCTCCTCCCGGCGCATAACAAACGTGTAGACCACCGCGAAATAAACGAGTACCAGCACCGCCGCGAGCCAGGAATGCATCGCCAATGCCGCTGCAACGGCCAGAATGCTACTGCCCAAATAGAGCGGGTTGCGCGTATAGGCGTAAGGCCCGGTCGTGGTCAAGACCTCCTGTTTGTGCAAATAACCGGCGGAGTAGGCGCGGATGGCCAAGCCAACTAAACCAACGGCGGCGCCAAGAAGAATGGAACGCGGGGTCGGCCGGGCCAGAAATAAGACCACAACCGCGAGAAAATACCCGATACGCACGCGCCACCGCGAGAAAAAGTCGGCCGCCGTCATGTGTCTTTGCCCACCGATTTCCGCACCGCATCGAAAACTTCTTCAACGGAAAGGGCCAGCAAGGAAGGATCCGGAGTGTCGCGGCGCCCGTAGGTCGTCTGCGCCCCGGGACTGCGCAAGACAATCTGCTGCGGCGGGTAAGGACCGTTGCGCGCCGGATCAGTCGGCCCGAAGAGCGCCACTCCGCGCGCACCGAGAGCGATGCCCAGGTGCAGCGGCCCCGTGTCTCCACCGACGATGCATTGCGCACCACGCAGAAGCGCCATCAAAGGTCCCATCTCTCCATCATAGGCCACTGGCCGCGCATCGCCACTGGCTGCCTGAACCGCCGCGACAAGTGATTCTTCCCCGGGGCCGTAATTAATGACGCACGGGATCCCCAGCTCGCCGCGGATTTTCTGGCAAAGCGCCCCGAATCGCTCGACAGGCCAGCACTTCGAGCGCCACCCGCCGCCCGGACTCAGCACCACGTACCGCGTTGCGCCTTGTTCCTGAAGTTCCTTACGGACCAGCTCGCAGTCCGCTTCCGCAACTTCGAGTATTACTTCACCGACAGCCTTCGCAGCGCCTGTGCGCAATGTAAGCTCGCCATTTTGATCGGCGATGTGCGTGGTTCGGCAGGCCACGCGCTCAGTATAGAGAATCGGAACGCCGAATTCGCGGATGGTCGCCGCAGAAAAGCCGATGCGCTTGTCGACGCCACCGAGGAAAGGCAGCGTGGCCGACTTCCAGAGTCCCTGGTAGTCAATCGCCGCCATCCAATCGGCACCGCGAATTTTCCGTAGAACCTGTCGGACACAGCCCAGATCGCGCGAGTCCACCCGCCAGATTTCCGTGGCCAGCCGGCTGCTGGCGACGAGTTCCGCCCATCGCGGGTGCGTAAGCCAGATAATTTCCGCGGAGGGAAACGATTCGCGCAACCCGGCCACCGCGGGGAATGTGTGCACGATGTCGCCCAACGAACCCAGGCGCACGACGAGAAATCGTTGCTCAGCCATGCGGCGCCTCGCGAATGGAATCGAGCAGCGTGCGTGTGGAATGGTCCTTGGGATCACCTACAATCGCAACGCGAATCCCCAGCCGATCGGCAACGGCGCGCTCTGGAACGCTTTCTGCCGTGTAATCCGTGCCCTTCGCATGAACGTCGGGGCGCAACTCTTCCAGCAACTTCTCCACGTTCAGCTCCTCGAAGAGAACGACGAAATCCACATCGCGCAACGCCGCAACCAGTTCGGCACGCGCATGCTCGTTCAGGATGGGCCGCCCGGGTCCTTTCAGTCGGCCCGCGCTGGAATCCGCATTCACCCCCACGACCAGGACGTCGCCTTGCTCTTTTGCGCCGGAAAGATAGCGCACGTGGCCGACGTGCAGCGTGTCAAAGCAGCCATTGGCAAACACGATGCGCTTGCCGTGGCGCTTGGCACCGGCGAGCAGAAGCTGCAGCTCTTCGCGCGACTTTATTTTCGATTCGGCTTTACGCATGCTTTTCCTGCCCGACGGATTGCCTCGCCGCGCTTCCCTGCTCCGCAAACTTTCGCTCAACTAAGCCCCTGATCCGGTGACCGCCGCCCGCCGAATGGCCTCTAGAAGCTCTTCGCGGGAAACTGTGGCCGTGCCGCGCTTCATCACCACCAGGCTGCCGGCAATGTTCGCGATGTGCGCCGCCTCTAGAGCCGAAGCGCCGCTAGCCAATCCCAGGGTGTATGCCGCAAGGACGGTATCGCCCGCGCCGGTGACGTCCACGGCCTGATCGCTTCCGTGAATCGGAATGTGCAGCGGCTTCTGTCCAGGCTGAAAAAGCGCCATGCCGTCGCGGCCGCGGGTCACCAAAAGCGATTTCAGTTTCAATTCTTCGCGCGTGGACTCGCCACAGCGTTCGAGTTCCTTCAGATTGCGCCCAATGGCGGTGTGATGCAAAGCCTCCATCTCCGCCTCATTGGGAGTCGCCGAAGTAATCCCCGCGTTCTTGTACCTGTTCAGTTGGTAGCGGGAGTCTAGCGTCACAGGAATCTTGCGCTTCGCGCGGCGGGTGGCGGCGCGGACTTCTTCGGGAATGGCCACGCCGAAACCATAATCTGAAACGGCCAAGGCATCGGCCCCGCGAATTTTCGCGGCGAGCAATTGCGCCAACTTTTTGCGCGCGGCCTCGCCAAGCGGTTCTCCCGGCTCGTAATCCACGCGGAGTACCTGGTGGCTAACCGTGTGCGCCCAGCCCGCCAGGAATCGCGTTTTCGTGGGAGTGGTCCAGCCCTTTACTCGCATAATGCCGGAGACGTCGACTTTTTTCTCCCGGAAGGCTGCGACAAGTCGATCGCCGGCTGCGTCATCTCCAACGGCGGTGACCGGCGAGACTCTTGCGCCGAGTGCTGCAAAGTTGTTCGCCGCGTTGGCACCGCCACCCGGCACAATCTGCGTCTCGCGATGTTTCAGGATGAGCACGGGAGCTTCGCGCGAGACGCGCGTGATGTCGCCGAATTGAAACGCGTCCGCCACAAAATCGCCGAGAACGACCACTTGTTTCCCGGCGAAGCGCTCCACGATGTCCGCAAGCGCCACGAGGTCCACGGATGGAGAAGAACTCACAATTTTCTTTGCACAAGTCATTGCTTCCGCCCCAGAATCCAGTCCACCGCGCCCGCCAGATCTTCCGCGATATAGTCAGGCTGCCTTGGCCATTCCTGTCGGTGCCACATCCACTCGCCCAGGCCATAACCGCTGCGCACGAGTATGGCATGGGCGCCGGCGCGAAACGCCATCTCCATATCGCCGTAACGGTCGCCCACCACATACGAGCCGCTCGCCTCCACACCCAAGTCGCGTTCCGCCCGCTGCATCATCCCGATATTCGGCTTGCGGCAATCGCAACCATCCGCGGAGCTATGAGGACAATAATAAACTCCGTCCAGGCGCGCGCCTTCCTTGGCCAGAGCGGATTTCATCAGCTCATTTACTTCCAGCACCAGCGATTCCGGAAAATAACCGCGCGCGACTCCCGATTGATTGCTGACCACCACCACGGCCAGACCCGCTTCATTCAGCCGCCGGATCGCCGGCGGCGCAAACGAAAACATACGGAATCGCGCGAGATGGTTCAAGTAACCCACTTCCTCGGCAATAGTCCCGTCGCGATCGAGGTAAACGGCTCTGCGATGTCGCGTCTCTTCAGGCAGGATTCACCTCCAACTTGTTTAGCCAGGGCTTTGCGGCAGCCGCAACCATCTCCGGGGTGATGCTTTTCATGCAGCGATGATCTGTGGGACAGCGCCGCAGGAAACACGGGCTGCAGTACGGCTTTTCCTGCACGATGCTGCAACGCGGGGTAACAGGCGCAGTGCCAAATGGATCGGTCGGTCCAAAGACCGCAACCACCGGTAATCCCACGGCAGCGGCCACGTGCATCGCCCCCGAATCATTGCCCAGGAATAATTGGCATTGCGAAAGCAGAGCAGGCAAATCGCCGATCGCGGTTTTCCCGGTCAAATCAATGGGCTTTTTCTTCATGCCCGCGATGATGGCGTTGGAAACGCTGGCTTCCGCCGCCGTGCCGAACAATATCACGTCGCCATCGGTTTCCGCCTGGAAACGATCGGCCCACTCTGCGAAGCGTTCGGGCGGCCAGCACTTTGCCGAACCGTAGGATGCGCCCGCGCCGATCGCAACTCGTACCGCATGTGGCCGCGCTCCAACTTCGAGCAATGTTCCCGCGGCTCTTACGCGCCTCGCCTGAGGAACATGCAGCGCGATATGCGCGTCATCCTGCAACCGGTCGATCCAGCCGGCGCGGCGCAGCAATTCCAGATAATAGAATTTCTCGTGCGCTGGGATCTCGCCGGACTTGGGCACGCCAATCGCTTTTGTCAGCAACAGGCGACGCCCGTCACGCGCGTAGCCGATGCGCTCCGGAATTCCGGCGCGCCAGGCAAGCCATGCGGCGTCAAAGGCATTCTGCAGCAGCAAGGCGACGTCGAATTTCCTCGCACGCAACTCGGCAGCCAGAACGGCGCGGCTGCCCCAGCCACGGTGCGCCCCTTTGGGGTCATAGGCGATCAATTCGTCGCAGATGGACTGGTCGCAGTAAATTTCCGCTACGTAGGGCCGCGCCACGATGCCGATGTGCGCCTCGGGAAATTTCTGGCGGACAGCACGAATCGCGGGCAGCGCCAGAATGGCGTCACCGACCCAGTTCGTCGTGCGAATCATGATCTTCATGCTGCTGCGCACCTGCTGCCTGGAGAAACTCTACAAGCCACGCAAACCTGGAAGGCTCTCCCGCACTGCCAAACTGTCCTAACGCTCCCCAAAAATCAGTTCACCATCCGGGAGGGAGCCGTGGCTACGATTTGCGCCTGAATCGCTTCCCAGAATTCCGCCTCCTGGGAAATCTCTAGGTCAATCACCGCCACGAACACGGGCATTTCACCGAATTGCGCTTCCCCAAGGTTTTGCGCGTCTTTTTCTGTCGTGATAAAGGCGCGCGCACCCGCTGCCCTTGCAGCTTTTGCGAGCGCTTGGGCTTCGCCGGCAGTATAACGATGGTGGTCGGGAAAAGCTTGCGCACGAACCACCGGGATCTGCCAGTTTTGCAGATCGAGAAGAAATGCGGGCGGATTGCCGATTCCACAAAATGCCATGAACGGTCCCTCTCCGATTTCCGCTCGCGTCAGCACTTGCACGCCGCCGCCAAATCTGCGGAAGCCCAGCAATCGCGTCGTGGCCGAAAACACTGGATAGCCCCGGAGCTTGCCGATGGCCGCTGCAGCCTCCGCCGAGGTTTCCGTGCGCGTAAAGACGAGCAAGCTCGCGCGGCTCATGGCAGAAACGGGCTCGCGCAATCGGCCTGCTGGCAGGAGCATTTCCCTGCCCAGGGGCTGCGCGGCATCCATCAACAGCAGATTCACATCGCGCGCAAGCTGCAAGTGCTGGTAGCCATCGTCGAGCAAAAACACGTCCACACCCTGTTGTTCCAAGCGGCGGCCCTCCTCGTAACGATTCGCCCCAACGCCGAACAGAACGCGATCGTGCAAACGATACTTCATCAATTCAATCTCATCGCTCGTATCGCCTCTCCCCTTGTAGCCGCGGCTCAAAATCCCCACGCGCTTGCCTGCCGCCAGAAATCTTTCCGCCAGCCAGATAACCATGGGCGTCTTGCCCGTTCCGCCGACGGTCAGATTGCCAACGCTGATCACCGGCGTGCGCAGGCGTTTCGTCTGGAGTATGGCCTGAGCGTACAGCCACACTCTCAGCCGCACCGCGATTCCGTAGACCAACGACAATGGCCAGAGCACCCACCTCAGAATTGGCGGCAGGATCATCCCCGCGCACCACCGAGTTGCCGCGAAATCTCAGTCAGGGCCCGCTCCAGGGCGCCGCGGCTCGTTTCGACCAACTGCCGCGCGGTCTCTCCCATCTTCCGCATTTTCTCGGGATTCTTCAGCAAGTGAATCCATTCGACGCCCGCATCCTCGGGGCTGGTCACCTGAATCGCGGCTCCGGCCTCCACAAATCGCGAAGCAATGGCCGCGAAATTGTCCATGGAAGGACCGAAAACCGGCACCTTGCCAAACGCGGCGGGCTCCAGAATATTGTGGCCCCCGGAGGGCACCAGCGATCCGCCGACAAACACGCCGTCGGCCAGCCGATAAAGCGATGCAAGCTCGCCAATGCTATCGAGCAACAGCACCGTAGTGTTTTCCGTAAAGCTCTTGCCGCTGCCGCCAGAGGACGCGGCAGGCCCCGCTACGGCCAGCTCGGCGCGGCGCACAAACTGGTGATGCGCTTCCTCGATGAACTCAGCGGCAGCGGCAAAGCGCTCCGGTTTGCGCGGCGCCAGGACCAGCAGCGCCTTGGGGTAGTCTCCCTGCACCACGCCAAATGCGATCAGCGCCAACGGCTCTTCGTTGGCCACCACGCTGCCAGCGACAATCACCGGCCAGCGCCCCTGCTCCCTACACTCCGCTTCCAGCCAGGTGGAAAGCGGTGTGGCCACTGGTAGATCCTGGTCGTACTTCAAATTCCCGCTAACTTTCACGCGATCCGCCGGGGCCCCGAGTGCGCGCAGGCGTTCCGCGTCGCTCTCCGTTTGCATCAGGAAAACCGCTGCACTCGAAAGAGCCGAGGCCAGCAGCGGCCGTAGGTAAAACCCGAAGATCCCGAACCATCTCTGAAAGCGCGCGAAGGAACGATCGGAGATGCGCCCGCTGGTGAAAACCACAGGAATCTTGCGCCGCCCGGCTTCGCGCAGAAAGTTGGGCCAAATCTCCGTTTCGAGTACGACAACAACCGCCGGCTTTACGGCATCCGTCACCTTGCGCACACTGAACGCCCAATCAAACGGGAAATAAATCACAGCATCCGCGAAGGGCATGCGCTCTCGCGCCACTTGTTGTCCTGTGATGGTGGTCGTGGAAATCACCAGCGGCCGCTGCGGATAGGCTTCCTTCAATCGTCTGGCCAGGGCCACACCCGCCAGCGCTTCTCCCACGGAAACTGCGTGAATCCAAATGGCGCCGGGGCGATCCGCAGGGAGCTTGGCTACGCCGGGAACGGAAAAGCCCAGGCGCTCGTCCAGATTCGAGAGATACTTGCCGTGGCGCAGGCCCTGCACCAGCCAATAAGGCGCAGTGATGACGGCGGCCAAGCCCATTAAGACGCTATACAAGAAATACACGCGATCTGGCTCCGCTGGGTCTCGGATTTGCGACGGCCCGCTACTCCGCAAGCAGGGCAACCCTGCTTCTCCCTAAGGAATCGAAGGCCACAGGATGCAAACAGTCTATTATATCTTCATGCGAAAACTCTCTGCTTCCGCTCTCCTGCCTCTGTTGACGGTCTGTCTGGTCCCGGCCCTGGCGCAGCAGCAAGCCACTCCGGTCCCCGCGACAATCCAAGACTCCCACGAGGGCATGACCATTGGCATCGATCCCTGGACAGTAGCCTCCCGCTACAAGGAGAGGTTCCCGAAAAAGTCCCCGTTCTCGAAAGGAGTGGTCGCCCTGCGAGTTTCTTTCCGCAACGATTCCGACGAGAGCATCAAGGTCGACTTGCCGCATATCCGTCTGCTCCTGCAATTGAGCGAAGACGAGCGTCAGGAACTCGAACCGCTGACTGCCGATGAAGTCGCAGACACGGTCCTTTTAAAGGCCAATGGCAAGGATCCCACGGCCAAGCGCATCCCTTTGCCGATTCCCGTGGGGAAAGCCAAGCCAGCAAGGGACAAGAATTGGACCGACTTCCGTGATGATTGCCAAAATGCCGGGGTGCCCTCTTCCGTCGTGGCGGCACGCGGCACCGTTGAAGGACTGCTCTACTTCGATTTGCGCGGCGAGGTGGGGTTGTTGCGCTCGGCCCGTTTGTACGTGCCAAACCTCACCACCATGGGCACGAAGCAGCCCCTCTCCTATTTTGATATCCCGCTAGGCCCTTCCGCCGCGAATTGAGTTGCCCCGCCTTCCCCGTAGGGGTCGAGCACTGCTCGACCCCATCTCGGCAAGGCGCATACCCTGCAGAACTTTTGGTAGTGGGTCAGTTTCCGATTAGGCGCCTTATCTGGCACTATGACGAACTTTGCCGCCCCCGCGAGCTACTTTATTTCTTTATTTGCAGGATTTTCGTTTAAAGCGACGTCAATTACGGAACATAGAGACTGTTCAGACTGAGTCCCCGTGTAGTAGCTCAGAATTCGACCGTCGCGGCCGATGACGACGAGGGCGGGAATGCCCTCGACTTGAAACTGCTCAGAAACCTTGCCCTCCGGGTCAATTAGAATCCTGAGGTTTCGTTTATTGAGTGCCAACCACTCCTTCACGACTGAGGGTTCTTCATCGGAGATACCTAACGGCTATTTCTCACCGCGTGGTCGAAAAGGGTGAGAAATTGGTCAAGCCGAGAGCCACGAGTCTATCTGTGGTGCGGTTTCCGTCGTTGAGGTTGGTTTGTGGTTCTCGGAAGAAGATT